>Ga0070733_10000135_pt1 | contig 67411 bp, 65 predicted proteins | sample Coa_R1_9_FD_66450 | JGI IMG/M metagenome (GOLD analysis project Ga0070733, IMG submission 66450) | Surface soil microbial communities from Centralia Pennsylvania, which are recovering from an underground coalmine fire - Coalmine... | ecosystem: Environmental > Terrestrial > Soil > Unclassified ... | reverse complement strand
ATAAGCTCCGCGCGTCGCGTTCCCTATCCGGTGCGACCCACACCAGACCCCTCTACATACCGGCGCGAGATCGCGAGCGATAGCCTTGCGCCAGTTGACACCTAAGGGCCATATCAGTTCATTGGCCGAAATCGCAGGCGATTTCGGCAGACAGTAGCTGCGTTTCCGCGGGCAAAAGGCGTGGCTTTTGCCCGCTATCGCAAGTCCAGCGGCACGCGCTGGCTGACGCTGCACAGTAACTCGTAGGGGATGGTGAGCGCGTGGCGCGCCACCTCCTCCACCGGCAAGCCCCGTCCCCACAGAATCGCCGGTGTACCCACGTGCACTGTTGCGAGTTCCGTGACATCCACCGCGATCATGTCCATCGACACGCGCCCGACGAGCGGCGCGCGCGCGCCGTTCACCAGCACCGGTGTGCCGCCGGGCAGGCCGCGCGGCAGTCCATCGCCGTATCCCGCGGCGACAATCGCAATGCTGGCATCCCGCGGTGCGCTCCACGCGCCGCCGTAGCCGACGCGCTCTCCCGGCGCCACGCGCCGCACGGCGATGACCGAGGTCTCGAGCGTCATGACCGGTTCAAGCCCAAGATCGCTGCCGGTACCGTCTGCAAACGGGGAGGCGCCATAGAGCACGAGCCCGGGTCGCACCCAGTCGCAGTTAAGCTGCACGCTGCCGAAGATTCCCGCCGAGTTCGCGATGCTGACCGGATAGCTGAGGCCGGCCGTCGCGGCGCGAAAACGCGCCAGCTGTTGGTTCGTTACCTGGTTGTCGCGTTCGTCCGCGCAGGCGAGGTGTGTGAGCACGCGGATCTCGAGCGGCGCCGGCGTGAGAAGCTGCAGCCGCGCCAGCGCCGCGGCGAACTCGCGCACCGGGAACCCCAGGCGGTTCATGCCGGTGTCGATCTTGATCCACAGCACGAAGCGATGCGCTCCGGTCATCTCCTCGAGGAGCTCGACCTGCAGCATATCGTGCACCACCAGCTCGAATCCGTGGCGTGCGGCTTGCAGGAGCTGCCCGGCGGTGAATACGCCTTCCAGGAGCACGATGGGCTGGGTGATGCCGGCGGCGCGTAAGCTCAAGCCCTCGTCGAGGCGCGCGACCGCAAAGGCATCGGCATCGCTGAGTGCCAGTGCCGTCGGCACGAGTCCGTGTCCGTAGGCGTTGGCCTTGACGACCGCCATGACGCGGGCGCGCTCGGTTCGCTCGCGGATGCGGGCCAGGTTGTGTCGCAGCGCGCGGGTGTCGATGACGGCCCGGATGAGCCGGCTCACCGCAACACACCCTCCGCGTACGAGTCGGAGACGTAGTTGGCGAAGCGGGTGAACTGACCCTGGAAGGTCAGGTAGAACATGCCGATCTCGCCGTTGCGGTGCTTGACGAGGTCGATTTCCGCAATGCCCTTCTTCGTGGTGTTACGGTCGTAGACCTCTTCGCGGTAGATGAGCAGGATCATGTCTGCGTCCTGCTCCAAGGCACCGCTTTCACGAAGATCTGACATAACAGGCTTCTTGTGCTCGCGCTGCTCGACCGCGCGATTCAACTGCGACAGCGCGATCACCGGCACCTGCAGCTCCTTGGCGAGCACTTTCAACCCGCGGGAGATTTCCGCAATCTCGGTGGCGCGATTTTCCTGTGTCCCCGGCACCTGCATCAGCTGCAGGTAGTCAACCACCACGAGATCCAGGCCGTGTTCGCGCTTCACACGGCGCGCGCGCGCGCGCAGTTCGGTGGGATTCAGCGCCGGAGTTTCATCGACAAAAATCTTGGCCTCCGAAAGCTGACTGGTGGCGCCGGTGATGCGCACCCAGTCGTCATCCGAGATGCGGCCGCTGCGCAGGCTGTTGAGCGGCACGCCGCCGATCGAGGCCAGCATGCGCGTGATGACCTGCTCGGCGGGCATTTCCATGCTGAAGATCGCCACCGAGGCCTTCGTGCCGGGGTGCACCGCCGCGTACTCGGCCATGTTGACCGCGAGCGTCGTCTTGCCCATCGAGGGGCGGCCGGCGACGATGACCAGGTCCCCGGGACGCAAGCCGCCGGTCAGCTTGTCGAAGTCGGTGAACCCGGTTGGAAGTCCGCGCAGCTTGTCGGGGTTGTTGTGCCACTCATCGATCTGGTCGATGACCCCGGGCAGGAGCGTGCGCACGGCCACCGCGCCCTCGCGCTTGCGGAAACTGCCTTCCGCGATCTCGAACACGCGCTGCTCGGCGCGGTCCACCAGCGCGCGCGCCGTCTCGCCGTCGTTGTTGAACACCGCCGAGGCGATCTCGGTGCCAGCGCGAATCAGCTGCCGCAGGAGCGAGCGTTCGCGGACGATCTCGGCGTAGGCACGGACGTTGGCGGCGGTGGGGGTGTCGCGCGCCACCGAGCTTAAGTACGCCAGGCCGCCCGCCGTCTCGAGCCTGCCGGTGCGCTCCAGGTGCTGGGAGACCGTCACGACATCGCAGGGCTTGCCTTCGGCGGCGAGGGCACCGATGGCGGAAAAAATCAGCCGATGGTCGGGACGGTAGAAGTCGGGTTCCGTCACCACGTCGGCGACGTTGTCCCAGGCGATCGGATCCAGCAGCAGGCCGCCCAGCACGGCCTGCTCCGCCTCAATCGAGTGCGGCGGCGCCGGTACGTCCAGCAGGGCAACTGTATCCCCGCGTTTCGGCATTCCGGCCATTGTCACCCGCCCCTCGCCGTTGCGATTACTCTTCCGCGACGATCGTAACGTGCAGCGGCACGTCGACGTCGGCGTGCAGGTGCAGGCTCACCACGTGCTCGCCCACGGTGCGCAGCGGGCCCTGCGGCAGGCGCACTTCACTGCGTTCGACCTTGAAGCCCTCGCGTGTGCAGGCCTCCGCAAGATCGCTCGTGCCGATGGAACCGAAGAGTTTACCCTCGGCGCCGGCCTTGGCGCTGATCGTGAGCTTGAAATCCTTCATGGCCGCAGCGCGTTCGGCGGCTGAGGAGAGGTGCTCGCGGGCGGCACGCTCGAGTTCCGCGCGGCGCGCTTCGAAGCGCGCCACGTTATCGGGGGTCGCGAGCGTCGCCTTGCCTTCCGGCAGGAGGAAATTGCGCCCGAAACCGGAGCGCACTTTCACGCGGTCACCGATGTTGCCGAGATTGGCGACTTTCTGCAGGAGTATGACTTCCATCGCGGTGGACCTTAATGCTGATCGGTGTAGGGCAGCAGCGACAGGAAGCGCGCACGCTTGATGGCGACCGCGAGCTGGCGCTGGTAGAAGGACTTCGTGCCCGTAATGCGGCTCGGCACGATCTTGCCCGTCTCGGTGACGTAACCCTTGAGGGTGGCGAGGTCCTTGTAGTCGATGTACTTGACCTTCTCGGCGGTGAAGCGGCAGAACTTCTTGCGACGCGAGAAACGGCCGCCGCCGGCGCTGCCGCCGCTGCTACTGCCGCCGCTGCCGCCGCGTGACTCTCTTTGCATGGCCATGACCTTAGATCCTCAACTCTGTGTGGTATCGGTGACGGAGCCGTCGTCGTCGTCGGACGACGGGGGCGCGTCATCGCGCACACGGCGTCGGCCGCCGTTCTCGCCTTCCTCGTCACCGTCATCGCGAAAACGCTCGCGGCGCCGGCTGCCGCCCTCACCTTCCTCTTCCGCAGCCTTCGCCATCGGTGAGGGTTCGGTGATCGCCTCGTCCATGTTCACCACCAGGTGGCGCAGCACCGCGTCGCTGAAGCGGAATGCACCGGTGAGCTCATCGAGCGTCTTCTGATCCGTCTCGACGTTCATCAGCACGTAGTGCGCCTTGTGCACCTTGGCCAGGGGGTACGCGAGCTGGCGCCGGCCCCAATCTTCCAGGCGATGCACGTGGCCGTTACCGGCGGCGATCATGCCCTTGTAGCGGTCGATCATCGCGGGCACCTGCTCGCTCTGATCCGGATGCACGAGAAATACAATTTCGTAATGCCTCATTGAATGCTCCCTTTGGGGTTAAGCCGCCCGGATTTAAGGCTGTCCCGGTGCGGCAAGGAGTTACACAGTCTCAAGGCCTTACGAGGCGGTGAGGTCTGCGCCCTCTTGGGTTCAAAAGGGGCGCGAAGCATACTGAAAGCGGCCCGCCACTGCAACGCTCAGCCCGGGAATGCGTAGTTATGGATCAAGGGTCCGAGAACCAGAAGGCACGCTACTGCGCACTTCTGCATCAACGAGTTAACCGCGACTGGCTAAAGGGCTTGAATGTCAATGCGATCAGGGCGGCTCCGAGACCCATGCCAAAGCTGGCGATGTAGAGCCACCCATAGCTGGCAGTCGTATCAAAGATCCAACCACCCAGCAGCGGGCCCGTTGCCATCCCGAGGCTCCCGGCCATAGCGCTGCCGCCTATGATTGTTCCCATCATGCGCAGCGGAAAATTCTCACGGGCGATCACGGAATACAGTGGCATTACGCCGGCGTAAGTGAAGCCGAACAACGCCGCTATGGCGTAAAACTCTGCAAGGCCGTGCGTAAAGTAATAACCCAATGCGCCGAACGCCTGGATGAGCAATCCGGCAACCAGAACTCTCTTGGCCCCAAGTCTGTCACCCAAAATGCCGAATCCCACGCGCCCTCCCAGTCCCGCGAGGCCCTCGACGCTGTAGATCGAAACTGCGACCAGCGGCGCGATCCCACAAGTGATCGCATAGCTGACTGTGTGGAAGATCGGTCCCGAATGGGTTGCACAGCAGCAGAAGTTGGTGAGCAGCAGAATGGCGAACTGCGGAGATCTGACGGCCTCGCCAACCGACATCTCTGCAGGGATCTGTGTCGTTGCGACACTTGAGCCGCCTTCTGCTTGCAAGGCAGGCGGACGACGCACGAGGAAGGATGTTGGAATCATGATGACCGCGGCGATCGCCGCGATGATCAGGAGCGTCGTGCGCCAGTCATGATGGGAGGCAAGCCACCCAGCGATTGGCGACATGGTCATCGGAGCCATGCCCATGCCGGCCGAGACCAGTGATACTGCCAGACTTCTTTGGGTATCAAACCAACCGGTAACCGTCGCCATCATGGGGGCAAAGATCGCCGAGGTCGCGGTGCCGACAAGAAGGCCAAATACAAGTTGGAACTCGGACAGTGACCGGCTGAAGCTGGCGAGCGCAAGGCTCACGGCCAGGAGAATGGAGCCAGCGAGTACGGCAACTCGCGGCCCGAATCGATCCGTGAACGTCCCCCAGGCGATACTGCCGAAGGCCATGGCCAGGAAACCGATGGTCATTGCCAGCGATATGCCCGTACGCGACCAACCTGTCGCCACAGCGATGGGTACCAGGAGTACCGGCAACGCGAACATCGCGCCGACGGCAACACACCCCAAGAGAGCTCCCGCAGCGACGATCACCCAGCGATAACCAGGATTGGTCACCCTATGACCCCTTCTGAAATGTTGTTCGTAGACGAGAGCGAGCGACTCTACCTGAGTAGTGTTAACACGCCCTAGCTGAAGTGTTGCTCCACCTGGCTCCAGGCCTCTTCGGCCGTGGCGCGCGTGCGCATGCCGGCCTCGCGGGCATGGCGGCTCGAGGCAGTGCCGTCCAGTACCCGGCGCATGATGCCCTGGCGGATGCAGGCGATGCGGAACAGGTTGTAGGCCATGCAGAATTCCCACGCCTCGGGGTCGATTGCGGGCCGTCCGGTGCGCCGGCAATATCTGGCGACATAGTTTGATTCGGTGGGGATTCCGAGGGGCGCCAGATCGACCCCCTTCAAGCCGCGGATCTCGCCCGCCCCGACCCGCCACAGCATGACGTGGTAGGAAAAGTCCGCCAGCGGATGCCCGAGGGTGGACAACTCCCAGTCGATCACGGCGGCAAGGCGCGGCTGCGTCGCCTCAAAGATCATATTGTCGATGCGGTAATCACCATGCACGAGCGCGGTCTCGTCGCCGGGCGGTATATGGGCCGGCAGCCAGGTCAGGAGCTGCTCCATGGCGGGGATGTCCTCGGTCTGGGAGGCGCGGTACTGCTTGCTCCAGCGCGCGATCTGGCGCGCGAAATAGTTGCCGGGCTTGCCGTAGTCGGCGAGCCCGCGCGCCGCGTAGTCGAGCGTATGCAGCGCCACCAGCACGCGGTTCATTTCGTCGTAGATCGCCGCGCGCTGAGCAGGCGTCATGCCCGGAAGCAGGGGATCCCAGAAGTTACGCCCGGCGACATACCCCATGACGTAGAACATGGAGCCAAGGACGCTCTCGTCCGTGCACAGGCAAAAGGGCTGCGCCACTGGCACATCCGTGCCGTGCAGGGCACTGATGAGGCGAAACTCGCGGTCGACGGCGTGCGCCGATGGGAGCAGCTGTCCCGCCGGTTTCCGGCGCAGCACGTACTGCGCACCGCTCGCGGTACTCACAAGGAAGGTGGGATTGGACTGCCCGCCGCGAAACTGCCTTACCCCGAGCGGTCCTGCGAACCCCGGGATGCGTCCGGACAGGTAGCGCGCGAGTGCGTCGGCATCGAAGCGCTGCCGCTCGGCAACCGGCATGGTGCCGGCGAACTCTTCCCCGGACATTCAGCTGTACTTCGCGAGCTCAAGGGTGCCGATCTGGTTGCGGTGCACTTCGTCCGGCCCGTCCGCGATGCGCAGGGCGCGCGCGTGCGCGTAGGCCTGGCCGAGGTGGAAGTCATCGCAGAGTCCGGCGGCGCCGTGCGCCTGGATCGCCCAGTCCACGACCTGGCAAGCCGTGTCGGCGGCGGCGATCTTGACCATGGCGATCTCGGCGCGCGCCGCCTTGTTGCCCACTGTATCCATCATCCAGGCCGCCTTCAGGACCAGCAGGCGCGCCTGATCGATCCGGATTCGAGATTCGGCGATGCGTTCGAGAGTTACCGATTGCTCGGCGAGCAGCCGCCCGAAGGCCGTGCGTGCCTTGACTCGCCGGCACATTTTTTCCAGTGCCCGCTCGGCCAGCCCGATGGTCCGCATGGCGTGATGAATGCGCCCGGGACCTAAGCGTCCCTGGGCGATCTCGAACCCGCGCCCTTCGCCGAGCAGCAGGTTCGCCGCCGGCACGCGCACGTCGTGGAAGTCAATTTCCATGTGCCCGTGGGGCGCATCGTCAAACCCCAACACCGCCAGGTGTCTGAGGATGGTGATGCCGGGCGTGTCGCGCGGCAGGAGAATCATCGACTGCTGGCGATGTTTCGCGGCGCCGGGATCGGTCTTGCCCATGAAGATGAACAGCCGGCACTTTTCGTTACCGGCGCCCGAAGTCCACCACTTGCGTCCGTTGACGACGTAGAAGTCGCCGTCGCGCACGATGGAACTCTCGATATTGGTGGCATCGCTCGAAGCCACGCGCGGCTCGGTCATCGCGATGGCCGAGCGGATCGTGCCCGCGAGCAAGGGCTCCAGCCACTCCTGCTTCTGCGCGGGAGTCCCGTAGCGCTCCAGCGTCTCCATGTTGCCGGTGTCGGGCGCGGCGCAGTTGAACACCTCGGGCGCGAAGACCACGCGGCCGGTCATTTCCGCCAGCGGCGCGTACTCGAGGTTGGTGAGCCCGGCACCGTGCTGCGAGTCCGGCAGGAACAGGTTCCACAAGCCCGCCGCGCGCGCTTTGTCGCGCAGCGGCTCGAGCAGTGGCGGGTCCTCCCAGCGATTGCCCTGTGCCAGCTGCGTGTAGTACCTCTCCTCGTTCGGGTAGACGTGCTCGTCCATGAAGGCACCGAGCCGCTTGCGGTAGTCCTGCGCCTTGGCGCTGTACTGGAAGTCCACGGCCTTGCCCTCCTTATTTATCAGACGACGAGCACGACTTTGCCCTGCGCCTTGCGGTCACGCCGCGCCCCGTTGCCGCACGGCCTCGTAGAGCAGCATGCCGGCGGCCACCGAAACATTGAGGCTCTCGACAGCGCCCAGCTGCGGCAGCCTGACCAGGAAATCGCAGTTCTGCCGGGTGAGGTGCCTGAGGCCCGCACCTTCAGCGCCGAGCACCAGCACCACCGGACCCTTCAGATCAGTCTCGCGCGCGGCTTTGGGCGCCGCCGCGTCCGCTCCCACCACCCACAGGCCTGCCTGCTTGAGGAGTTTCAGAGTGCGAACGAGATTGGTCACCGCCACGACCGGTGTTGTCTCGGCCGCACCCACCGCGACCTTGCGCACGGTGGGCGTCAGCTGCGCCGCGCGGTCGCGGGGCACGATGACGGCGAGCGCGCCGCAGGCATCAGCCGTACGCAGGCAAGCGCCCAGATTGTGGGGATCCTGTACGCCATCGAGCGCCAGTAACAGCGGCGCCGGCGAACTCTGCAACGCCGTGAGCAGTTGGTCCTCGGTCCACGGCGCAAGCGGCGTAATGTCCGCGGCCACGCCCTGGTGCGCCACATCGCCTACGAGCTGCTTCAGCGCCTGCGCGTCCAGACGCTGGATCGTGGTGTGGTGGCGGCTGGCCAGCTCCTCGATGGCGCGCACGCGCGGGTCCTCGCGCTGCCGGGCAAGGCGCACGGCCTGCACGCGCGCGGGATGGCGCTCGAGGATGGTGCGCACCGCGTGCACCCCGTAAATGGTTTCGCTGCCCTTCATCCAATTACGCCTCTTCGGCCAGCGACAGGTCGACCAGCCCCTCGATGGGGTTCACGGCCGTGACCACGATGCGGATGCGATCCCCGGTTCGCAAGCGCCGGCCGCCGCGAGACCCGCGCCACCCGTGGCCATCCTCTTCCATGACGTAGCGGTCATCCCGCAGGTTGTCGACATGCAGCAGCCCGTCCACCCCGACGTCCAGGATCTGCACGAAGCAGCCGAACTCGACCACGGTGGTGATCAGCCCCTGGAAGGTCTGTCCGATCCGCTCCTTTAAATAGGTGCACTTGAGGAAGCCCGAGACATAGCGGTCCGCCTCGTCGGCGCGCTTTTCGAGTTTGGAGGTGCTCTCGCCGAGGTGCGCCAGCTCATGGCCCTCGTAACGCACCGCAGAACCGCCCTTGGCCCCGATAAGCGCCTTGAGCGTCCGGTGCACCACCAGATCCGGGTAGCGACGGATGGGCGAGGTGAAGTGCGCGTAGTGAGTCAGCGCCAGGCCGAAGTGCCCGATGTTGGTCGGCTGGTACATGGCCTGCGGCATGGCCCGGATCACGAGCGATTCCACGAAGGCGCGCGCGGGGGCGTCCGGAACCCGCCGCGCGATAGCCTGAAGGTCCCGCGTGGTCACGGTCTGCGGGATGCGCGCGTCGATGTTCAAGGCCTTCAAAGCGGCCGTCAGACGATCGAGCTTGTCCTCCTCGGGCACGCCGTGCACGCGGTAGAGCGTCTGGGTGTGCTTCTTTTCAAGCTCCTCGGCCACGGCGACGTTGGCGAGGATCATGCACTCCTCGACCAGCCGGTGCGCATCGTTGCGCACCCGCAGCTCGATGCCGCGGACGCGCTCGCCCGCATCAATGACAAACTCCGCTTCCGGTGCGTCGAAGTCCAGCGCGCCACGGTGGCTGCGCGCCTTGTGCAGTGCGCGGTAGACATCCACCAGCACGCCAAGGCGCTCGATCAGCGGGCCGATCTGGGTTCGCGCGGCCGGTCGGCCTTCAAAGAGCGCCGCATACGCGAGCGTGTAGGTCAGCCGCGCAGCCGAGCGCATCACCGCCGGGTAGAAGCGCGCGCTCTTCAGTGAGCCATTGGCACTCACCACCATGTCAGCGGCAAAGCACAAGCGGTCGACATGCGGCGCGAGCGAGCACAGGTGATCCGACAGCGCGGTCGGCAGCATCGGCAGCACGCGCGTCGGGAAGTACACCGAGGTGCCACGCTTCTGCGCCTCCGCATCGATTGCAGTTCCAGGGCGCACGTAGTGGCTCACGTCTGCGATGGCGACGATGAGGCGAAAACCATCCGGGCGCGCCTCCGCATAGACCGCGTCGTCGAAGTCCCGCGCATCCTCACCGTCGATGGTGACCAGCGGCAGCGCGCGCAGGTCAACCCGCGCTTCCGACTCACGCGGATCCACCTCCGCCCCGAAAACCTGCGCCTCGCGTAAAGCGACCGAGGGGAACTCATGCGGCAAATCAAAACGGGCAATCGCCGATTCACTCGCCAGCTCCACCGGGCGATCCGGATCCAGGCGCCTGGTAATCATCGCCGTAGCGGCGGAGGCCGAGCCCGCGTGCCGGATGATCCTCGCGATCACCCAGTCGCCCGCGTGCGCACCGCCCAGGTCCGCCGGCGCCACCGCACAGCGCAGCTGCAGGCGCCGGTCCGCGGCGTTCACCCAGGCGCTGCGGCCCTGCATCTCCACGGTGCCGAGGAAGGCGGTGACACCGCGCTCCAGCACGTGCTGCAGCACACCCGACCAGCGGTCGGTTGCATCGCGCGCCACCTTCACGCTGACGCGATCGCCATGCATCACGCCGCGCATTTCCGGCGGCGGCAGGAACACACTTTCTTTAAATCCCGCGACGCGCACGAAGCCATAACCGGCGCGGTTGGCGCTCACAGTGCCCTCGACTACCGAGCCCGGCTGGACCTTTGAGTCCTGCGCGCCAGGCTGTGAGTTCGGCCGTGCGCCGCTTGCTGCGCGCCGGCCCGTGCCGCCGTGACCGCCCGATGCGCCGGTGCGTGATTTCTCCCCGGATGACTTGCCGCTCTGCGACTTGCCGCGCGACGAGTTCGCCGCTGCTTTGCCGCCGCCGTCGCGCCGGCCGAACTTTCCCCTACGCGCCTTCAATTGACAGCCCCCGACCCCGTGCGTACATTTCGCGGCCTTCCTCACCTGCCCGGGTGGCGGAATTGGTAGACGCACTAGTTTCAGGTACTAGCGGGTAACACCGTGGAGGTTCGAGTCCTCTCCCGGGCATTCTTTTCAAATATTTAGAACACATTATTAAACAAGTTTCTCGATGCGATTTAGGTGTGGAATTTCACGAATCCACGGCCACAATTCTACGCACGCTTCCTTGGCAGCGCGTGATTATCGGCTGTGAATCTTCGGTACCGAACGGTTTACGTCCAACCGGAGATTGCCGCGATGCCTGCACGAAAATCTACGCCTGAAGTTCCTGAGAGTTCGCTCCCTGCGTTGCGCTTTGAACTGTACGAAGCAGCGCACATCCTGCGGATAAGCCGCGCACAGATCTACAACCGAATCCACGAGGGAGCCATCAAACCGCAAAAGGACGGGAGCCGTACCTACTTCACGCGCGGTGAGCTTGAGCGGTACGTGGCATCGTGCGGAACTGAGACCTCCGCTTAGATCGACGCGTGCGACTGCAGGCCTACCGCCCCGAAACGCCCACCATCACCGACCGCATAGCGCGCTGGGCAACAGGAGCCCGGCGGGGTACTTAGATGGGGCAACGATGGGCAGCCTCACGGGAAGCGTCCAGCTCCAGGTCCCTCGCACGCGCGGGTCAGCCGGAAGTCTGCATGACAAACGAGATCGCCGATCGCTTCGGCGATCGGTAGATTGCCCCCTCAAAGCTGCGGGCCGGCGGCTCTGGAGGGTCGCCGCAAAATGATGAGCTGCCCATTCCGTAAGTTCCGAAAGAAATCGCGAGCGCCATATGGAAAGTACGCCCGAACTGAGACTTTCATGGATGTGTCAACCGCGGTTCTAGGTATCCGTACACGATTCCGCTAACAGCGAGCGCCGTGGCAAGCCACAAAGCGATACGCACTGAACGTCCGGATCCACACACCGTGCACGCGGCTCCCACTGCGCATGTTTGCTTGCGCTTCCAATAGACCGTGTAAAACCCATAGCCGAGCAATGTGGCGGTCACAGGAATGATCATCCACTTGTATGGCGACAGGGAATCGAGCGAACTTACGAACGACCCGACGACGCCAATGCTTATCAATGCGGCCGGCAATAGACAGCAGGCTGCGCAGACACCAAGCGAAGCCAACACGGCCCCCGCGGTCGCCAGTTTTACTTTGCCTTGATTGTTGCTCTTCGGCTTCGTGCAACTACAACTATGTGCAGCGGTGATCGATGCCGTTTCCAGTTTGGCGCTCACTGGCTGCATCCGCAGGAGCCGGAGAGGCTCAATTCCGCTTGCAGTACGGCGCGGGTACCTTCAGGTCCAGTCATCCGTAACCAGATGGGGCCGGACTCCGGCGCTATCACCAATTCGAAAGTGATGAACGGACAGCATTTACGTTCGTCGTCGATAAATTGCATTAGCTCGACGAGCTTGTCCGCTGCAAACCGAAAGCCATAGCCGTCGGGCAGATCGGCACGCTCTGTAGATTGTCTATTGAGTAGCTCTCGAGCCAGAGCGAAATGCCGCACTCGCTTGTCTGCCGGTATAGCGGAGGGTACGCAGGCCAAACCGACCGATTCTTCACTGACGTATGCCATTGACCTTAACTCCATTGCGAATTGTTTGCTAACCTCGCCGAAATCATACATATTCAAGTTAACTTGAAGTCAAGGCTTATTTGTGACTGCACTCTCGATTGGCGAAGTAGCGCGGCGGACGGGCCTGCGGACGTCAGCGCTGCGTTATTACGAAGAAACCGGCTTGTTGCCCGCACCCGCGCGAGTAAATGGCCGACGCGTCTATGACCACCAAGTGATTCGTCGCATAGACGGATTGCGCTTTGCTCAGGAGGCAGGTTTTTCGCTGAAAGAAATCAAGTTGCTGTTTCAGGGCTTGGGAGCCAAGAGCACCCTCAGTGCTCGGTGGCAATCGATGGCTCGGAAAAAAATGCTGGAGCTTGACGTTCTTGCAGCTCGTGTGGAACGTATGCGCCATGCGCTCGAGCTCGGATTGAAATGTGGTTGCGTCCGGATCGAGGACTGCACGCTCTCTCCCGCCGACGTCCCGCAGGTCGAACCACAGCGACGAAAATCGAACGGTGGTTGCGCATGCTGACGTTGAAAGTCTTTGGCCTTTTTGTCCTCACGGCTATTGCTGAAATTCTCGGCTGTTATTTGCCGTACATTTGGTTGAGAAAAGGCGGCTCACCGTGGCTTGTCATTCCCGCCGCACTGAGCTTGGCAATATTTGCCTGGTTGCTTACGCTGCATCCCGTCGCGGCAGGCCGTGTTTACGCCGCCTATGGCGGTGTCTACATCGCCGTCGCATTGCTCTGGCTTTGGCAAGTAGATGGCGTTTCACTCACGCGATGGGATGCAACGGGCGCTGCGGTCGCCCTTATCGGCATGAGCATCATAGTGTGGGGCGGCTGGCGGGTGTAGTTGAGCAAAAAGAGCTGTCGGGGGTGGCGAGTGCCGGGGGCTTTGTCAAAAGTGGTAGCGGGGGCACGCTTGTGGCGTTGTTTGCTGCGGCTTCCGCGGTGAATTGTGGTAGCCACAATTCAAGGATTAGGCGCGAGGTCGACGCACCTGCATGCCGAGAAGGCCCACTCGCGTGGCTCGCCTGGCAGAGCGGGCCCCAGGACGCGGAGTCAGCAGCGGGCGCAGTGCGCACGGGCGGGAAGATCGCAGCGCCCCCGGTGCGGGGGAGTTCGGCCCTGGATTACTCGGGCCCCGCGTGGCTGGCCTCCAGGGAAGATGAACGGCGGTCGCGGTCGGCCTCGCTCCTGGTACGCGATTGACGTCACGGGTGATCAGGAAGCCGCCACTACGGCAGCAGGTGACTGCAGGATGGAACTGAATTAATAGCGGATGGCGTCGGTATGAGCGTCGCGCCGCCGGTCGCAACGGAGCCACCGAATGCGGGTAACAATACCCGGAGCTTGCGCCGCGCATGCAGCATCCTCGTCTTGACAGTGTTCGTCGGACATTGCATCACGGCCGCTGTTTCCTCGCAGGAGAGCCCCAGCCAGTAGGTAAGTTGCAGCGCCGTGCGTTGTTTGAAAGGCAGCTGATCGAGGGCATGGGCCAGCCACTCGATTTGGTCGGCCCGCTCGGAAGCACCATCTACCTCATCGCAACGGTGTGTTGGCATTCGCATGTGGGCGTGCGCACGCGTCTCGTGACGCACGGACGTGAGGCCACGCCGATACGCGATGCCGAATATCCAAGTTGAAACCCGAACCTCGCCGCGAAACTCGCGCGCCTGCGTCCAGACCACCATAAACGTGTCGTTGATCATCTCGTCAACCAGCTCGGCACGTCTGGTTATGCGCGTGAGGAATGCCCCGACTCGCCCGTAGTAGCGGAGGTATAGCTTCTCCATCGCGCGCGCATCGCGAGCCGCGATTCGTGCTAGAAGCTGACGGTCCGCTCCGGCGTCTCCAGCCACCTGATCGGTTGCATCATCCGGGGACTGCTGCATGAAACCCATCTCCGTATGGTGCTTCAGGCGGCGGCGGAGTCGAGTCGATCGTGCGGACGGCGGGCGCCGAGTGCGAATACTCCATCACCGAGCATAGCCTGCACGACACACAGGACCACCAGATACGCCGGATATTCCCAGCCACCGTTGGGTGCGGTAAAGACCCAGCCGTTCCCTGCATGCACCCAGACGATTGCACCAACCAGCGGCAGAACCAGCGAGAGCGCAACCCAGCGCGACTGTACGCCGAGCACCAGCAGCACTCCGCCCGCGGCTTCGGCGGCGAACGTTAAGTAGCCGAGCCATGCTGGAAGGCCGACCGAGACGAAGAACTGGGCGGTCCCTGGAAGGCCGAAGGTGAATAGCTTCAGCACGACGCTGTGAGCGAGAAACATGATGCCGAGCGCGAGCCGAAGCGTTGCGGCTGCGTACGGCGCGAGGCGAAGATCGGTCATGGGACTCCCGGGGCAACGGGCAAAGGATCGCTCCTGCGTTGAAACAAGAAAATACTGTAGGATTGCAAGGTGACCTTGCACTCAGGGCAAGCTGCGCTAACGCTCGAGGACCTCCGTTTGATTGCCGCCGTGGGGCATGAGGGATCACTGGCCGGCGCGGCCAGATGGATCGCGGTCAACCACGCCAGCGCGTGGCGGCGTCTCGGTCGGCTGGAACGGCGGCTTGGCGTGCGACTCTTCGAGCGCAGCCGGACCGGCTATTCACCAACACCAGCGGGCGAGGAAGCCATCGCCGTCGCCGAGCATGTGGCGCTGCAGCTGGACGACCTCGCGCGACGGGTAAAGGGGCAAGACGTTCGCGCCACCGGCGTCGTGCGCCTGACGACAACCGAGACGCTGCTTGGCCTCCTCGCGCCCATTCTCGCGGAACTCCGCGACGCTCATCCGGGTATCGTCGTTGAGGTCGTAACTTCGAACGCGTTCTTCACTCTGACGCGACGTGACGCTGACATTGCATTGCGACCGTCAGTGACCGCGCCGGATAATCTCGTGGCGCGCCGGCTCGCCCGCATTGCGACCGCCGTCTACGCCACGACGGCCTATGCGGAGCCGCGACGCAAGCGTGATCCACTGTTGCTCGATTGGCTCGCACCGGATGAAAGCCTCGCCCACATCGGCTCGGCGCACTGGATCACGAATCGCATCGAGTCGGAGAGGATAGTGTCCCGCGCCAGCTCACTGACGGCCCTGCTTGCGATGGCGTCCGCAGGGATGGGGGTGGCGCCACTACCGTGCTTTCTCGGTGATGCCGATCCCACCCTGTGTCGCGTTATGGAGCCTATCCCCGAGATGGAATCAGCGTTGTGGCTGCTAACGCATCCTGACCTGCGGCGGACTGTTCGAGTCCGCGCCGTATATGACGTACTGGTGCGAGGCTTTACAAAGCATCGGCAGTTACTTGCGGGCGGGCACCTGCAGGCCCCGCGAGCCACGCGTCCGTGACTTGAACTAGCGGGCCCGTTCCAGCGTCTCTGCTCATTGGGTCAGCTCGCATCAGTACCCGATCGAGCCCGTTCACCATTTCGAGATAGCGCCCGCGCACTTCGGGCACCAACACCCCCGTCACGCTTTTGGCACCGCGCTCAACCTGCAGTTGGGACAGCACCGTCTGCGCTGCGTGCAGCCTCTGAGCAATTGCTGGCGAGTTACACAGGACTCCTGGACGCGACCCACGATTGTCTATGTCCCGCCCATGAGCCCTCGCGCCAGCGTGGAGGTCGGAGGGATACAGCACCACCAGTTTAAAGCGCTAGAATTGCTCGGAAACCGGACGACCGGAGAAGTTCCGGGCATGATCGCACCGCGGCGGCGCCCTTGAAGCCTCGCCAGATTTCTGCTGCGGCGCGGCCGGTACCGAGTCGTCATTACCGCTACCGCTTCGGCTCTCGTGCGCGCCGCGCGTCAGTGGCAGGAGCCCGAATGGCCTCAAGTATGGGGCAGGGCACATCCGTCGCCCCCTCCTCGCACGCCCGGGTCAAATCGCCCAGTGCCTTTCGCAACTCTTGGAGCGCCGCGATCTGGCTATCGATGTGAGCGATCTTCCTAACCGCCACGTCATGCGCGGCGCGCCGGTCGCGGACGCGGTCGAGGCGCAGTAATACCGCGATCTCCGCCAGCGTAAAGCCCGCGTGCTGGGCACGCTTGATTCCCTGAAGTCGCTCAAGTGTATCGGGGCCATAGCGACGAAAGCCCTCGCTGGGACTCGGCGGGACAGGCAACAAGCCGCGGCGCTGGTAGTACCGCACGGTCTCAACGCCAACGCCCACGACCTTCGCCAGCGTGCCGATCGTCATCGTTGCAGGATCGGGGTTCATCGAGCACTTGACTCCGTACTATGGTACGGACGCTATCCTTCTCCCAGTCCCATCAGGATGCAAGGCAGGAGGACATTTGAACGTACCACACACTATTGAAGCGGGGACAAGTAAGGCTCCGTCCGAATTGCCCGGGTCCGGTGATCGCGCATGTTGCGATCACGCCGGCACCTCCGGCACCGATCCCGTCTGCGGCATGAAGGTTGCGCTCGCGACGGCCAGGCACCGCGTTGCCCATGCGGGCACGAACTACGTCTTCTGCAATGCCCGGTGTCTCGAGAAGTTCCGCTCGGATCCCACGCGCTACCTTCAATCGACGCGCCCGCTCACGCCCAAGTCCGCACCCGCAGGTGCCACCTATACGTGCCCCATGCATCCTCAGATCCGGCGGGTGGAGCCGGGTGACTGCCCGATCTGCGGCATGGCGCTGGAGCCGGAGACACCCTCGACCGAGACGGAACCGAACCCCGAGCTCCTCAACATGCGCCGGCGGTTCTGGGCGAGCGCGGCATTCACCCTGCCGCTCCTGGCCTACGCGATGCTGGCGATGATCGGTAGCGTGACCATGGGCTGGAACGCCAGCGTCCTCGGCTGGGCCCAGCTCGCACTCGCCACACCCGTTGTCCTGTGGGGTGGTTGGCCGTTCCTCGAGCGGGGTTGGCGCTCGATAGCCACTCGTCATCTGAACATGTTCACGCTGATCGGCCTCGGCGTCACCGTAGCGTACCTCTACAGTCTGCTCGCCGTCGCGGCACCACAGCTCTTTCCGCCGGCGTTTCGCGATACGCACGGACAGGTGGACCTGTATTTCGAGGCGGCCGCCGTCATCGTGACACTGGTGCTGCTGGGGCAATGGCTCGAGCTACGCGCTCGCAGTCAGACGAGTCATGCGCTGCGAAGCTTGCTCGACCTTGCGCCGCAACTGGCGCGCCGGCTCAACGCCACCGGTGCCGAGGCGGATGTGGAGTTGTCGGTGGTCGCGCTCGGTGATCGGTTACGCGTCCGTCCCGGACAGAAGGTGCCGGTAGACGGCGTCGTGCTCGAGGGCTCGAGTGCGATCGACGAGTCGATGGTGACTGGTGAGTCGATTCCGGTCGAGAAGCACATCGGCGATCGTGTCGTAGGCGGGACGCTGAACGGCCCGGGGTCATTCGTCATGCGGGCCGAGCGGGTCGGCGCCGACACACTGCTCGCTCGGATCGTCAACCTCGTTGCGACCGCGCAGCGGACGCGGGCGCCGATCCAGCGGTTGGCGGATCGGGTGTCCGCCTGGTTTGTACCTGCCGTCATCGCCGCCGCGGTCATTGCGGCGACGGCGTGGGCGACGTGGGGCCCCGACCCGCGGCTCGCGCACGGGTTGCTGGCGGCGGTATCCGTCCTCATCATCGCCTGTCCCTGTGCCTTGGGCCTCGCGACCCCCATGTCCATCACGGTCGCGATGGGTCGAGGGGCCGGAATCGGTGTTCTCTTTCGCAATGCCGAATCCATAGAGGCGTTGCGCAAGGTGGATACGCTGGTCGTCGACAAGACCGGTACGCTGACCAACGGCCGACCTACGGTCGTGAGCATCGTCCCTGCCGGCGGAACGGACGATCTTCGCATGCTGACCCTGGCCGCCGCTCTCGAAGTAGGCAGCGAGCATCCTCTGGCAGGCGCGATCCTGGCAGCCGCAACGGAACGCGGGATTTCGGTTACCGCAGCGGAGTCGTTTGAGGCGCGCGCCGGCCTCGGCGTGGTCGGTCGCGTCGATGGCAGCGTCGTGGCGCTTGGCAACGCGGCGCTGATGGAGGCCGAGCGGGTCGCGACCGCTGAGCTCGTCGAGCAGGCAGACGTTCTCGGTGCAGACGGGCAAACCGTCATGTTCCTGGCGTCGGATGGGAAACTCGCGGGCCTCCTTGGCGTTGCCGATCCAATCAAGGCGACCTCCGCCGAGGCGGTCCGTCAGCTGGACGCCGAGGGCGTGCGGATCATCATGCTGACCGGCGACAACCGAACGACCGCCGAGGCAGTCGCAAAGCGACTCGGCATCGACGCGGTCGTGGCTGGTGTCCTGCCGGCGCAGAAGATTGAAACCGTAAAACGCTTGCAGGCCGAAGGGCGGTTCGTCGCGATGGCGGGCGATGGCGTCAACGATGCACCAGCACTCGCCCAGGCCCAGGTAGGCATAGCGATGGGGACCGGCACGGACGTCGCTATGGAGAGCGCGAGCGTGACGCTGATCAAAGGCGACCTGCGCGGGATCGTCCGGGCTCGCGCCCTAAGTCGGCTGACGGTGGGGAACATCAGGCAGAACCTGTTCCTCGCCTTCGTCTACAACGCGATCGGTGTACCGGTGGCGGCGGGTGTGCTCTACCCGGCGTTTGGCTGGCTCCTGAGTCCCATGATCGCAGCGGGTGCGATGTCACTCAGTTCAGTGTCAGTCATCGGCAACGCGCTGCGACTGCGCGCGGCAAAGCTCTAGTGCCGCGGGGAGCTTCAGGGGGCGCCGCCTCGCCGCCTGCCGTCCGGGTTGCACATTTCGGGACGTTGGGACTCGGGTCACCGGAAGAGATCGATTGCATGTTCACCCATCGAAGGTCTTGCTTCGCGCTCGCCCTGGCGCTGTTGAGCCTATCCGGGTGCGTCGCCGTGTCACGTACGGAGGGCGTCCGCCACGTACAGCAGCAGGTGTCGCGTGCCGACGCCGCCGCGCCGCACTTCATGGATTGGGATGACCGTACCGCGAGCGATACCCGCGTTACGGAGCTGCTCGCCGCGCCGCTGACGGCCTCCGCCGCCGTAGAGGTCGCGTACCTCCGAAATCCACAAATTCTCGAGGCGTATGCGCGCCTCGGCCTGTCGCAGGCGGATGTGGTCGCGGCGAGCCGGATCGCAAACCCCGCGGTCTCCAGCTCCCTCATCACGGGAGCCGGCGAGCGCCAGGTGATCGGCGGGATCGCGCAGTCGCTCACGGAGCTCCTCCTGCTGTCAGCCCGCAAACGCGCGGCCGCCGGCGAATATGAGCGAACGCAGCAACTCGTCGCGGCGGCGCTCCTCGATCTCGATCGGGACACGGAGGCCGCGTGGTACCGGTACGTGAGCACCGAGCAGGTGAGCGCCATGCGGGAGGCCGTCGCGCACGCGGCAGAAGTCTCGGCGACGCTTGCGAAGCGGTTCTTCGATGCCGGCAACATCAGTGAGCTCGAGCTCGAGCTCAATCGAACCGCCGCCGTGCAGGCGCGGATCGCCGCCGTTCGGGCCTATCGAGACGCACGGGCCGCCAAGTACTTGCTGCACCAGAAAATGGGTTTAGCGGGAAACCCAGCGTGGCACGCGCTCAAGGAATTGCCAGAGCCCGTGGCGGTTGCCGATGCCGCGGACGCACTCGTAGTGCTCGCGCATGATCATCGCGCGGATATCATTGCGGCGCGTCAGGAGGTGGCGCTGCTGGGCGACACGCTTCGCGCGGCTAAGCGTTGGCGATGGCTGGGGAACGTCGAGGTAGGCGTCCAACGCGAGCGCGAGACCGATGGTCGAATATTGACCGGTCCCACCCTCGCCCTGGCGCTTCCGATCTTCAACCAGGGCCAGGCGGGCATCGCCCGGGCGGAGGCACAGCTCGAGGCAAGCCGGGCGCGGCTCAGCGCCCTCGAGACGGCGACCGATAGTTCGGTGCGTCTCGGCCTAGAACGAGTGGCGGCGGCTCATCAAGTGGCCGAGGCGTTCCGGGTGTCCCTCGTGCCACAACAGGAGCTGATCGCAAAGCGCCAGCAGGAACGCCAGAACTTCATGTTCGTTGGACAGTTCGAGCTCCTGCTCTCGAAGCAACAGGAGTACGACGCCTATGAAGGCTATCTCGAGGCGGTGCGCGACTACTGGCTCGCGCGCGTCGACCTCGTTCGCGCCGTCGGTGCGGATCTTCCAGACGGGTCCGTGTCCACGGATCCTGTGGTGGGCGTCGACGCGATCCTAGGGGCGCGCGCCGAGTCCGTCGAACGCATGAATCATGATCACGGTGGGGAGCCACACGACGACGGGACTGTCCGAAGTGACTGGTGATTCGATACCGGACACCGCCGGCGGGTAACGCATCCACCCCGAAAGGAGACCCCCATGAGCTATTCGAGACGAGACTGGATCAGGGCGGCCGGCGCGGCGGGGCTCGGCTGGCTCTCGTTGGGTGACGATGCGGTGGCACAGGAGCCTCCGTATGAGCGCCGCCATCCGCGGAGTGCGGAAACGGTTCCTGCCACCGCGGACGGAGAGAACGCCCGATCGCTCCCCGTGCGCGCCTCCGGTTACCGTCCCGTCCGCACGCTGAATGGATGGACGCTCCCCTACCGGATGAAGGCCGGCGTGAAGGAGTTTCACCTGGTGGCGGAGGAAATCGAGCACGAGTTCGCGCCAGGGTCCCGCGCCCGATGCTGGGGATACAACGGCACGACGCCCGGGCCGACCATCGAGGTCATCGAGGGAGATCGAGTACGCGTTCTCGTAACCAATCGACTCGGAGAGCCGACGACCATTCACTGGCACGGGATCATTCTCCCCAGCGGCATGGACGGTGTCGGCGGCCTGAACCAGCCGGACATCCAGCCTGGCGAGACCTACCAGTACGAATTCACCGTACACCAGCACGGTACGCACATGTACCACCCACACGCCGATGAAATGACGCAGATCGCCTACGGCATGATGGGGATGTTCGTCATCCACCCGCGCGGCGGCGAAGCAGTCCCGGTCGATCGCGACTACTGCTTCCTGCTGCACAACTGGGCACTTCAGCCGGGGACATACCGGCCTGACCCCTCGATCATGGTCGAGTTTGATCAGTGGACATTCAACAGCAAGATGTTTCCGGCGATCGATCCGCTCGTCGCACGCACCGGCGAGCGCGTGCGCATCCGCGTGGGCAACCTGTCCATGTGGAACCACCCCATTCACCTGCACGGTGTGCAGTACTGGGTGACGGGCTCGGACGGCGGTCGCTGGCCCAGGTCGTTATGGCGGCCCGAGGTCACGGAAATCGTGAGCGTCGGGCAGACGCGGGATATCGAGTTCGTAGCGCGGCCTGGCGACTGGGCGATGCACTGCCACATGGCACATCACACGATGAACGCGATGGGTCACGGCATCCCCAATACCACCGGCGTCGATCAAACCGGTGTCGAGAACGAAGTGCGCAGCATGCTTCCCGGGTACATGGCAATGGGCAAGAACGGGATGGCGGAGCACCAGGTCCACGTCGACATGGGGCAGCATAAGGGACCGCCGAACACCGTCGCCATGATGGTGGGAAAGGGTCAGTACGGGAATCTCGAAATGGGCGGGATGTTTACGGTCGTCAAGGTGCGCGACGACCTCGCGCCCGGGGACTACCGCGATCCAGGCTGGTACCGAGCGCCGGGCGGCACCGTGGCCGCGCGCGTCAGCACCGACCCCGATTTTGGAGTCCCGATGCGTCGACACCCCTATGCGTGAACGATCGCCTCATTCGCCGATCGGAACCAAGGCAATCAGTCGGCCTGTCTCAAAAAGAGCGCGTGACAATCCAATGCCAGTATCCAGAGCTGCAATGAATAGTCTCATACCGGTCGATCAGATCGACGCACACGTTCTCATCGACAACGTCAGCGACAGCCACTCGTCAATCCCGGCTCACGCGGAGTCCGAGTTCGCTTATCTGGAGCGCTGCGGTATGGCCGAGCTGGCGGGCGATCGCCTATGCTGCGCTTGTCATGGCTTGTCGCTGCTCATCACGGCGCATCGCGGCGCACTGCGTCACACAGTTCTGTTCGACTCAGGACCGGAGGAATATGCATTCGAGCGGAACACCGAGCGCCTCGGTGTCGACCTCAGCACGGTCGAGAGTATCGTGTTGTCCCACGGGCATTGGGATCATGCCGGCGGAATGCTCAAGGCGCTGGATCTGATACGCGGCCGCAATGGTGGTCGCGAGATTCCTTACTATGCGCATCCTGGCATGTTCCGATCGCGGGGCCGGCGACTACCTAACGGTCGCATGTTGCCGTCGAAGGACGTTCCAGGTCTCGCGGCTCTGACCACCCACGGCGCGCGGGTTATCAACACCGCACAGCCGCAGCTCTTGCTGGATGACATGTTCTACCTGAGCGGTGAGATTCCCCGCGTGACATCCTTCGAGCGGGGGTTCCCAGGCCATTGCCGTAAGAGCGAAAACGGGCCGGGCTGGGAGCCAGACCCGTGGATCATGGACGAGCGTTCCCTCGCAGTAAATGTTCTGGGGAAGGGGCTCGTAGTCTTTACGGCTTGCTCGCATGCCGGCGTGATCAACGTGCTGAAGAACGCCCGTGCGTGTCTTCCTGGGATCGCGCTCTACGCCATTATGGGCGGTTTCCATCTTGCCGGTGCCAACGAGGGGCTCATACCGGAGACGGTCGAGGCAATGACGCAGTTCGACCTCAGGGTGATTGCCGCCGGGCACTGCACCGGCTGGCGGGCCATGGCCGCACTTGCGAATGCCTTCGGCGACGCTGTCGTCGATCCCTCAGTGGTCGGAAAGCGATACACGTTTTGACTGCGGCGTCGAGCGTGGTCGTGTTTGTGTCGCCTGTCGTCATGAACAGCGCGCCCAGAACGCCCGCGTTGAGCGGTCGGCGGAGCCCATTCGAGTCATGGCGGCATCTTAGCCATGAGATTCCCCCGTCCGTGCGAGGCTCGTTGGGTGGCCTGCGCAGGCGCTGATGGTAAAAATACTCCCCGGTGTCAGCAAGCGCGGGGCGTCGTGGGCAACCCCTTGGCGCTCTAGCTGTGATCTCTAAGGACTTTGTTGACACACCGGAGATGCCAGGCGGCTGATCGGTGGCTTGCGTCGGTCCAACCCGATCAGCCTCCCAGCGTCAGAAGGTGTAAACAATGTCCTGAGAAATCACATCTAGCCTTCTACGGAACGCAGATCCCGCACGCATGGGAATTGGAGAGAACGATGGGCTTGGGAAAAACCGAACGGCACCATGTGGGACGCGTCGGCTGGCTGCGCGCCGCGGTACTTGGTGCGAATGATGGCATTCTTTCCACCTCGAGTTTGCTCCTCGGTGTCGCTGCCGCACACGCGACGCACAGCAGTGTGCTGGTTGCCGGAGTCGCTGGCTTGGTTGGGGGAGCCATGTCGATGGCGGCCGGTGAGTACGTGTCGGTCAGCTCGCAGGCAGACATGGAACGAGCGGAACTGGACCGTGAGCGCGCCGAACTCAAAGCGGACAACGCGGGGGAACGCAAGGAATTGACTGCGATCTATGTGAGTCGCGGCCTCGAACCTGTGCTCGCGAAAACAGTCGCCAAACAGTTGATGGCTCACGACGCCTTGGGCGCACATGCTCGCGATGAACTCGGCATCTCCGAAACTCTGCGAGCGCGCCCTATCCAGGCTGCGTTGGCGTCGGCTGCCAGCTTCGCACTCGGGGCCGCCCTGCCACTAATTGTCACTGTCCTCGGCCCCGTGCAGCACTTCATTCCGCTTTTGTCGGCAACTTCGCTGGCATTCCTCGCGATTCTGGGAGGTTCGGCTGCTCGAGCCGGTGGCGCAGGTGTCACGGTCGGTGCAGCACGCGTCATGTTCTGGGGAGCGCTGGCTATGGGGGTCACCGCAGGCATCGGGGCGCTATTCGGCGCGATCGCATAGATGCTAGGCGGAGTTCTGCTTCAGCCGCTCGACGAACCGCACCATATCAATGACCATTCGCTCATGGGTGCCGGTGCCGATGGGCGCAACACCATCGGTCGCTTCGATCTGGAACTCGATGCGGCGCCCATCCACCTTGGTAACCCGCGCGCGCGCGACGACTTGCCTGCCGACAGGCGTTGCTGCCAGATGCAGCACGTCGACGCGCGTTCCCACCGCACTCTCCCCCGCTCCAAGGAAGGGCTTGATCGCGTTGAGAGCAGCGTTCTCCATGGCCATGATCATGACTGGCGTCGCCAGGACCGGTGGCAACATGGCGTCCTTGAAGCGATTCGCAAGGTGTTCGATGGTTACGACCAGCGTGAATGAACCGTTGGCTCCTACGGGTATGGACGCGTGAGACTGTCCCCTTGAGTTGTCCACCACAACTCTGCTAGTCGCGGCGTCTGGAGACGACGAAGGCTTCGTCGTTGAACCAGAGGCCCCCATGTCTCTGCAGCACGCGTTGCGTCGCCCCAAGGTACGCCCCGGTAGTGACCACGGTGTCGAGCCGCTCGTCCTCGATCTGGTTTACGTAGATGGCGGCGTTCCACGCTGCAAACAGGGTCGACGTGCCGATATGGTCGCCGATTTCCGACGGCAGCGTGTGCATCTCGTACCGAAAAACCGCCTTCTCGTCCGGGAGCGCCGCGAGGTTGAACTCACGCGCGTCGCGTGCAAGCTCGCGCCGCAGAGCCGCCAGCAGCTCGCGACGATCGACCTGGAACGGGTGCTCTTCCGGCCACAGTTGCCGGATGATCTCCAGTCCGGGATCACGACCCCAGGACTGGATCGCGAGCAGCCGGCCACCGGGAGCAAGGCTGCGGGCCAGCGGCGCGAGTACCTTGCGCACTTTAAAGTCCGCCCCCATGCGCGCGCGCCAGGGCTGCGAGGCGAGCACCAGATCGTAGTGCTCGAAAATCTGGCCGGGCTTGGGGACAACCCCGTCGAGCAGGAACTTGTGGTCCTCGCGATAGATTACGAGCACCGAGGGGCGCACGATCATCGGGTTTCCGGTGCTGGGACTCGGGCGCGTCTGCCAGCCGCTAACGAGCGCGGCGCTCAAATCCTCAATCTGTTGTGCATACTCGTGTGCGGTCGCGCCCGTCAGACGCACTTCCTGCCAGTTGAGCGCCGCGGCGAGCCGCGCATCGCGTGGCATGAGGCGCGGCGCCTCGGCATAGTTGAGGTTGGTGACGACAAATACCGTCGCCGGATGTTCGCAGAAGCGGTCCGGGAGTTTCTCCAGGCCCAGCCGTACATCCTCGAGGCTTATTTCCTTGGCGACCACGAACATCGGCACGGTGGGAAACTGCCGATGCGTGCTCCGCATGACGCGCCCGATGACGGTGCCGTCGCCCATGCCGGCGTCGAACATGCGCACCGCGGGTGGCGTGGGCCGCAACAGTGTCACCTCGTGAGCCGCGCGGCGCGCGATGGCGGACTTCTCGTTGCAGGTGGTGACGAAAGCCAGGTACTTCTGGCGATTGTCATAGAAGCGAAAAGGGGGCGAGGGACCGGCCGCCCCGGCGCTGCGTCCCGATGGCGAGTCGCCGTCGGCGTTCATGCCCGTTGTCTGCGGCACCGTCACGGCGCTGTCGCTCAGCTCCACGGCCGGCCGGAGGCGAGCTGCGCTCCCTCCACCAGGGACCTGAGCTTCAGGTACGCAATGTCCGGCTCCACCGGACCGAAGCCGGCGAAGGTACCGAAGCCGCAGTCGGTCCCGGCAATGACGCGCTCGCGCCCCACGATGTCGGCGAAGCGCTCGATGCGTTCGGCGACCAGCTCCGGATGCTCAATGTAGTTCGTGGTCGTCGCCAGCATCCCCGGGATCAGGATCTTGTCGTCCGGGATGCTCATCTTCCGGAAGACCGACCACTCATGCGCGTGCCGCGGGTTGGCCGCCTCGAACAATAGTCCCTGGGGCTTGGCTTTGAGCACGATCGGCAGGAGGCGCGCCATCGGCACGTCGTGATGGTGCGGGCCTTCGTAGTTGCCCCGGCACACGTGCATGCGCACGCGCTCCGCAGGGACGTTGCGTAGCGCGTGGTTCAGGACCTCGACGTGGTGCACAGCGAGGATCTCGAACTCCTCGAGCGAGCAGTCACGATACATCGTGTGCCGTCCCATTGCCAGATCCGGCGCATCGATCTGCAGGATGATGCCGGCACCGACTATAGCCTCGTACTCGGTGGCAAGCGCCGCGGCCAGGGCTTCCAGATACTCATCCTGTGTGCGGTAGAAATCGTTCGGCTGGAAAGGCGCAATCACCCCAGGCGAGGCGGCATTCATGAAGGCGCCGGTGGGATGCGCAGCGGCCGCCGCCGCTTGCAGATTCGAGATATCCACGTCCAGCGGCCGCAGGTCCTTGACCGCCACCGGCCCAACGCAGCGCGGCCGCCGGTATTTCGCCGTGGACCCACGTTCGGCGAGCTTGCGCAGGAGTCCGGGGAACTCGACCAGGTCCTGCCCCGGCTCGCGCGGCGTGTCGCCGTCGAAGCCTGACAGGCGCCGCGCCATGTAAGTGGCGTAGCTGATCTTGCTCATCTCGCCGTCGCTCACCAGATCGATGCGCCGCATCGCTTCATCGATAGGTGTTGTTAGAGGTGTGATCGCCCGCCAGCCAGCACTTGAGCGACTGATGGGCATCCGCCCGCCGCTCGCGCGCGATCTTGTCGGCATCGGGATGATCCCGGGTGAACTCGAGAATCAGTCCGTTGGGGTCCGTCACGTAGACCGAGCGGCAGTAGCCATGCTCGAGTACGAAGGTATCGGGGGGCTTGATGCCGGCCTTTTCTATCCGCGCCTCGATGGCCGCCTGCGTCTCAGTATCCACCTTGAGTGCGATATGGTTGAACGGCGTCTGCGGTCGCTGAAGCCGATTCAGAATCAGGTGCCACAGCCGCTACCGCCGAAATAAATCGCTCCGCGATTAGGGCGGCAGAGCTAGGCCTCGTTGCCCGGTGCCACCCATCGATCAATAGCCTCGAGGTCAAGAAGCAGGTGGCCGTTGGCGGCGTAGTGGACGACGCCGCCGCGCCGTAAAGTGTTGAGTGCGGTCGATACCCGTTCGCGGCGCGCCACGACCATCTGCGCCAGCTCTTCCTGTGTAAGGTAGGCATCGATCTCGACCAACGAGCCGTTCGGGCGACCGAGTTTACGTGCCAGTGTCTTCAACACGGCAATCAGCCCGTGACTGACGTCACCGCGCACCACGCGGTTCAGCTGCGCATAGGCGTCTGCGAGAACACCGCTCAGCGCCGCAATGAAGTTGGTGAGTAGCAGCACGTTGCCGGCGAGCGCCGCCACAACCTCCTCAAATCCGATCACAATCGCGCCGGTGGTCTCGACGGCCACGGCGCGATCACGGCGCGAGGTGTCGAGGGCGCACAACTCGCCCACGACGTCGCCGTCCTTGCGCACGTCGTAGATGATCTCGCGACCTTCCTGAGTAATGGTGCCGGTCTTGACGACGCCGTTGCGAATGAAAAAAAGAGTCCGGTCGGTCTCACCAAGATCGTAAAGCACGGCGTGCCGTTCGAAGGTGCGCGGGGCGCGCGTGTCGAGTAATACGTCGCACAGGCGGCCGCGAAATACCGGCGCGAGCGCGGAGGAGACCGCCGCGGCGGCCAGCGAGGCGCGTTCGTTTTGGTCCATAGGGCGGGCCTACTGCACGCGCAGCGTACCCCGCATCGTGGGGTGGAACGTGCATCCATAGGAAGTCACTCCGGCTTTCTTCGGCGTGAACGTCCAGGATCCTCCGGCCGCAATTGCGTGGGAGTCGAACCGGTGCTGGTCTGCCGTCACCGTGTGTGGAAACAGATCGCGGTTGAGCCAGGTCACCTTGTCACCGACCTTGACAGTGAGCGTCGTTGGAGAGAATTGCATTCCCTCGATGACCACGGTGTGCGTTGCCGCGCCGGGCGCCTTGGCCACGGTGCTGTGGCCAATGTTGCAGAGCAACGCGAGGCCTGCTGCCACTGCGAGCAGCAGGCCGCGCCGGCTGACTTCAGCCATCAACGCTACTCAACTCTTCCCCGCGAGCGACGCCTCGATCTTCTTGGCATGTGCAAGATGGGCTTCAAATGCCGGACGAACCTTGACCAGCAGCGCTTTGAGTTCAGCATTCTGTGCGCTCGGGATGAGCACCTGATCCATGGCGTCCAGCACCTGCTGGTGATACGCGACCTCATGGGCCACATAGGCCTTGTCGAATGCAGCGCCTTTCAACCCCTTGAGATTCTCAACATTCTTCTCCCCGCCAGCCTTGAGGCTCTGGGCGGTGGCGTTGTCTTCGGGCGTGACCTTAAGCTTGGTTACGAGTTCCGCAGCTGATTTGTTGACGCCCGTGTGATCGGTGATCATGCGTTCGGCAAATCCCTTGACTTCCGTATTGTGGGACTTGGAGGCCGCGAGCTTGCCCGCGTCAATGTCGACCTGATTGGCGGTGACCACGATGGCCGCGATCTGGGCGTCGTTGGGCCCCGCCGCCGCGGCCGCGGCCGCGGCCGCCGTGACCAGACTTGCCAGTAGCAGGATGCTCATTCTCTTCATGGTTGATTTCCTTCTGTGAGAACGACGTTGGTAACGAACTTCGTATGCTATAGCGATTTCAGGAACTCAACCAAGTCGCTCTTATCCTGCGCACTCAGGTGCAATCCGAACCGGGAGTCGTAGTGGTTCACGACCCCGAGAAGCGTCTGGAAACGCCCGTCATGGTAGAAGCCCCGACTCTGATGGGTCCACAATCCCTTCAGGGGCGAGGTGCGGTATTGCTTGTCGGGCGCACGGCTGGCCTGAAAGTCATCAACCCCTACTTCTTCAGCCGTATGCATGTTCCAGCCCGGCTCCGTGTAGGTCGGCGGGACGTGGCAGGAGGCGCAGCGACCCTGCTTCTCGAACACGACCTTGCCGCGCGCGGCCGCGGCGCGCCCGAAACTACCCTCCGGCGGTTTCGGCGCCGGGATGGAGAGCTGATACAGGTGTAGAGCCGGCAGTTTGGCGCTGACCAGGTCAGGATCGTTGCGCACGTTGCCGAAGCCCGCGCGAGCCGCAACGGGAAACTGATTCGCATCATTCAATCGCGTATCGAAGAATGTGCCCTTACCGTGCATTTCCAGAGTGGCGACGAACGCGTTCCAATAGGTTACGGAACCCCAGCCGGTCCAGGTATGCAGGTTCACCCCGACCAGCCCGAAGGCTGGCGGGATCAGCGTCGCCGCCGTCTTCCCGTCAGGCCGGAAGCCTTTTCCGTCGAGCAACAGTTCGGCGTCGAATCTTCCCGGGCCCCAGGCCGCGAGTACCGTGCGAACCGTTGACTCCGGAACCCCGAGCAGTGTCGCCACACCGCTCAGATCGGGTGCCAGATTCACAATGGCGCCGACGTTGAGATCCTGGTTGGCCCACCCGTCAAGGCGGTGACCAATGCCGGGCGCGAGCGAGTTGTCCACGCTCGAGTGGCACAGAGCGCATTGGATGCCAATTGAACGCAGATTTCCGCTCGGCTGGAAGAAGCCCGTAACCCCCACGACGGCGTTGAGTTTCAGCAGAGCGAGGGTGGTCGCCGGGTCATCCAGATCGACCTGACCGCTCTTGAGGCTCTGAACCAAGGTACCGGGTAGCGCATCGACGTCGACTTTGAGTCCGACCGCGAGCGCGGTCCTTGGACTCACGCCGGGTCCTACTCCGCCAAAGCGGGCGCCCTCGATGGCTTGATGCAGCCTGATCGTGTCGCCCCAGTAGGCCTCATCGCCAAAGGTATCGAAACGAAAGGTGTGCTGCCCTTCGGCAAGCACTCGCTGCGTATGTGCATCCAGGTCGCGGTGCGAATCGGCGTCCCGGTCGGCAGCGGCCCCAGGTTGAGCGTCGCCGGCCGCGATCGTCGCGCCGGCGAGTATGAAGGCAACAGCTGCCAGCGTGGAGACCAAGGCGCGTGTCATGTGAAGCCCTTTATGGGGTGTCCTCGATTCATGAAGCCAGGTACGTTTACGCTCTCCCAGCACCACATGTCAGTTACCGCAGTAACACCCCGGGCCTATTACCCGAGGCGGGAACGCTCGTCTCTCGTTTTGGGATGGGTCTAGCTGGACCGGCATCTCGCTGGCCGCGCCCGGGTGGCGTGCGGAAGGCTGACTATCGCCGACTTCCAGCTGGCCTCGATGGCCACCTATTGGCGGGAATCGGAAATGCCCCTTGAGGACTTCCCCAACATCGTACGTTGGATCGACGGCCTGATGCGCATTCCAGCCTGGGCCGATCCCTGGCCAGCTAAGGCGCGAGCAGTCAGAGTCACAAATCAGCCGTCAGATACGTGAATAGACTCCGCGGCGAGGCTTGCAGGAACCCAGGGCTGTAGCCGATGTTCCAGAAATACAGATTAGTGAGATTCTGCACCTGCACCCGCAGGGTCGCCGGCTTGCCGAGCAGCGTGAAGCGATAGCGGCCGCCGAGGCTGTATTGGGTTACGGGCACGTCGTACACGACGTTGTCGACGGTCGCGGGAGCCGCGCCGAAATGGAACACGGTGAGGTCAGCCGATAGCGCCGGAAGCGTCGGGAAACGGTAGTCGGCGTTGGCCACGAAGGTCAGGCGCGGCTGCCCGAAGGCGATGGGTCCCACCCCTTCGGCCTGCAGGTTCTGCCCCACAATGTTCACCTTGCCCGCGAGCACGCCGGCGCTGATTTGCAACTGGCTGACGAGCTCCCCGGAGAGCGACAGCTCCACCCCCCGCGCCTGTTGCAGGCCGAGCTCGCGGTCGACATTGTTGGTATCGAGGTTGAAGTAAGGCTTCTGGATCTCGAAGACGCCGGCGATCAGTTTCAGTTTGGGCGTCAGCGTGAAGCGCACCCCCGAGTCGACCTGCCAGGTTCTGGCCGCCGGGAGAATCACACCGCGATTGGCCGCAGCGCTCGGCGCGGTGCCCGAGTCTTCGAGTCCCTGTGTGTAGCCGCCGTAGGCGGTGATGCGCCGCGAGACCGCCACGGCAGCGGTGCCGTAGATCCGCAGCGGCCGGTCCTCGAGGCGCGCCTCTGCCAGGCCGGGAGTTGCGACCTGTTTGTCGTAGCTCTCCTGCTGGACACCGAACGCCAGCTCTCCGTGCGCGTCCCACTGGACACGATAGGCGGTTCCTACGCTCCAGAGTTCGGTGCGGTCGCGCGTGCGTGCGGAGTAGCTGAATGCGGGCTCGGGCACCTGCAGGCCCTGATCGATGAGCGCCGGACCCACATCGACCGCGTCGGAGCCGCCGTACATCGCCAGCGTATCGCGCCCGCGGGCGAGAAATACCAGCTCGTGACGCCAGTCGCCGGCCGCAAATCTGCCGGTAAGGCGCACCTCCCCTGAGGTGGAAGCCACACGCTGCTCCGGGTACCCGACCACGACGTGGTCGGCGAGGCGGCTGGGCAGAGTGTTGACGTACAGGTCAGAGAAGCTGACCGGGCTGTCGTAGATCGAATGGAACACGCCGGCCGCCAGCGACCAGGTGGACGTGAGCTTCGCGCTCATGATGCCGCCGAAGTTCTCCGAGACGCTCCGTCCCTGCGCCCAATCCTGGCCGAGATAGCCGCGCCCGATGGGCGGAGGCAGGAAGTCACCGGCGGTGAACACGAAGGGCAGCGTCTTCGCCTGCGTGGTCTGGGACCAGTCAACGATCGCGCGGAACGTGAGCCGCTCGTTTGGCGTCCAGGCAGGCGTGGCGCCGAAGTTCACCGTGCGCGAGGTGTAGCCAGGCTCAGGCCCAAAACCAGTTCCGGTGCCGATCTGATAGCTGGCCCCCATCGGCAGCTGCAGCTCGCGCCCGAGGAGAGGCACGACGCCGTCGATACTCAGGCCGCGCGCCTCGAAAGGCCCGCCACTGACGACCACCGAGGCGCTCGGCGTTCCATTGCCGGTGTGTCGCAGGTCGTAATCGACGATGCCCGTGGGCGCAGGAAAGGTGTAACCGACCGCACTGACACCGACGCGCACGGCGGAGCCTTCCACCACGCGGTTCGACAGGCCGCCCTGCTGGTCGAAGTACAGGCCGTCGATGCGCACGTCCCCGGCCGTTTGCGGGTTGAAGCCCCGCACGCCGCCCGGCCCATACAGCCCGATGGACTCAAGCCCGAGCGTCAGCCCGAAAGCGTCGTCAGCGGACTGCAGCGGATTGTCGGACGCGTGCTGAGCCCAGGCGGGCTCGATGGCGAGAGAAACCGCCAGCAGCGCAAGTTGAGCGCGTGCCATTCGCATGAGCCTGCACCGTCCCCAAGACTGCGCGGGCGCCCCTCGGACGCCGGGTGCGCGCGTTCTTCCACATACTCAGACCGGGTCAGCGGGGAATTGGTGGCTGGCGTTGCGACGACGCGAGGCGATGCTGCGTTGACCGGAAAAACGGGAGCGCCGGGCCATGGGAATGCCGCGGCCCTCAGCCGCAGCGGATCGTCAGGCTCATGCGGGTACCGTCACTGCCGAGCTGCGTCGGCCCGCGGCAGCGTCGCGTCTCGCCGCCGTCTGGACCTCGTGACCCGCGACCTCGGGGTGCTGATGCAGTTCAACGTAGAGAGCGTGTGCCGACGGTCGCGGCGTTGACTTCGGGTGAGGCCGCCGCCGGCACCGACATAGCCAGGCCCAATGCAAATCCCGGCAGCCGCCAGTTTGATTTCACGACGTGCCCAGTCTGAGCCACTGATTGAACCGCAAGGCCGCATATTAAGCGCAAGCCAGGATGGAACGCTCGGATCGTCCGCTTGCGGCGCCCGACCCGTTACACTGGCACGGCTCCTGAGAGAAGAAACACCGTGGAAGCAGCAGCCACCATCCCTGCCGATACCTCGTCAGCCCCGTCACCGATTGTCACGGTCGCGGGCCTGAGCAAGACCTACGCGAGCGGCCTGCAGGCGCTGAAGCGCATCGACCTGACGATCCAGCGGGGCGAGATCCTGGCGCTGCTCGGACCGAATGGCGCCGGCAAGACCACGCTGATCAACATCATCTGTGGCATCGTCACCCCCAGCTCGGGCACGGTAGTCGCCGACGGTCACGATATCATCCGCGACTACCGCGCCGCGCGCGGCAAGATCGGCCTCGTCCCGCAGGAACTGCATACCGACGCGTTCGAGGACGTCTGGGCCACCGTGCAGTTCAGCCGTGGCCTGTTCGGCAAGGCGCCCAACCCCGAGCACTGCGAAAAGGTGCTGCGAGATCTGTCGCTGTGGGACAAGAAGGACCAGAAGATCATGACCTTGTCCGGCGGCATGAAGCGCCGGGTGATGATCGCGAAGGCGCTATCGCACGAGCCCAAGATCCTGTTCCTCGATGAGCCGACTGCCGGCGTCGACGTCGAGTTGCGGCGCGACATGTGGCAGATGGTGCGACGCCTGCGCGAGAGCGGGGTCACCATCATTCTGACCACGCACTACATCGAGGAAGCCGAGGAAATGGCGGACCGCATTGGCGTCATCAGCAAGGGCGAGCTGATCGTGGTCGAGGAAAAATCCCGGCTGATGCACAAGCTCGGCAAGAAGCAACTGACGCTGCAATTGCAGAACCAGCTGGCGGCGATTCCGTCGGAGCTGTCCGCTTGGCCCCTCGAATTGGCCGATGCCGGGCATGCGCTGGTGTTTACCTTCGACACGCAGAGCAAGGAAACCGGCATTGCCACTTTGCTCAAGCGCCTCGGCGATCTGCATATCGACTTCAAGGACCTGCATTCCAGCGAAAGCTCCCTTGAAGAGATCTTCGTCAGCCTGGTGAGGACCCGGATGTGAACCTCCCCGCCATCCGCGCCATCTACCGCTTCGAGATGGCGCGCACTTTCCGCACACTGATGCAGAGCATCGCTTCCCCGGTGCTGTCGACATCGCTGTACTTCGTGGTCTTCGGGGCCGCGATCGGCAGCCGTATGGGCCACGTCGATGGCGTCAGCTACGGCGCCTTCATAGTGCCGGGTCTCATCATGCTGTCGCTGCTGGGCGAGAGCGTTTCAAACGCATCATTCGGGATCTACCTGCCCAAGTGGTCGGGCACGATCTACGAGCTGTTGTCCGCCCCGGTGTCGTATGCCGAAGCGCTGATCGGCTACGTCGGTGCCGCGGCCACCAAGTCAGTAATGCTCGGGATCCTGATACTCGTCACGGCGCGACTGTTCGTGCCTTACGGAATCGCGCACCCCGTATGGATGGTGACGTTCCTGATCCTGACGGCGGTAACCTTCAGCCTGCTGGGCTTCATCCTCGGACTCTGGGCCGACAGCTTCGAGCAGTTGCAGGTGGTGCCGCTCATGATCGTCACGCCCCTCACCTTCCTCGGCGGGGCGTTCTATTCGATCAGCATGCTGCCGCCCATCTGGCAGAAGATCACCCTGTTCAACCCGGTGGTCTATCTCATCAGCGGTTTTCGCTGGAGCTTCTACGGCATATCGGACGTAAACGTCGTCGCGAGCGCCGCCGCGACGGTGGGCTTTCTTGCGCTGTGTCTCGTGGTCGTGAGCTGGATATTCAAGACAGGCTATAAGCTTAAGACTTAGCCGGATTGGCGCGCCCGGCTGCGCATCCAAAGCTCCTTATCGTACGTAAGGAGAAAGGACCATCAGATCCTAACGGGCGCGGCAGATGAATTCGTACGCATGGGAGGCTGGCCGCGCACCGCAGCACCCTGCAAGGCTCGTCGCCGTGGGCCTGGTCGCCCTGGGACTGCTCGTCCACTTGTGGCCTCGGCCTTCTAATGATGTATCAAATCGTAATTGTCGACCGCACGCTGCACGCGACGCTTGGCCAGGTGGGTGTTGCACGTGCCCTACAATCGGTGGATTACGCGAACCACGCACGAAATCCCCGCGGCGGATCTGACAATCTAGGTATCCCGTTCATGGCGCATCGCACACTTCGGCGGCCAGGGCCCGGACATAATGTCGGTAACAGACATCGGCGCGAATTTCTCAGGTCTTATCGCAAGCCTTACGCTCAGGGCCTTATCCCCCCACAGCCGCCTCAATTGGATCTACCTTCTTTCCGCGCTGGTCATGGCGCTGTATGCGTGTCGAACATACCGTGGCCTGGGTGAAAAGCGCACTCTGCGGCAAATACTGTTCCCCCGCAGCGTCTGGCTGCATTCCTCGGCCCTCACCGACTATCGGTTCGTGGCTGTGACGTTACCGGTTTGGACCCTGTGGGCCGCACCGAATTTGTTGTCAGCCAATCGGGTCTCGCAGCACACGCTTGCTGCCCTGACAAACTGGCTCGGACCCATCGCTCAGAGCGCGATGCCGACCGCCGCAGTCGGGCTGCTTTACACGGTAGCACAGGTCGCCGCATCCGACTTCGCCCGCTATTGGTCGCATCGCATGATGCATCGCGTACCGGTGCTGTGGGAATTTCACAAGGTGCACCACTCCGCCGAAGTACTGACGCCGATCAGTCTCTACCGGTCGCATCCGCTGGACACGCTGCTGACAGAGCTGGCTGAAGTTGTCGTCGTAGGTATCGTCAGCGCGATATTTCTGTACCTCTTTCCGCAGGGGCTGACGCTCGTAACCATCCTCGGCGTCAACGCATTTCGGTTCGCGTTCAATTTCTTTGGAGCCAATCTGCGCCACTCACACATCTGGTTCTCTTTTGGCTCAGCCGCCGAGCATTTCATCATCAGCCCGGCGCAACACCAGATCCACCATAGCGCCGATCCACGCCACTTCAATCGGAACTTCGGTTCTGAGTTTGCCGTGTGGGACTGGATCTTCGGCACCTTGTATATTCCGCGGCAACGTGAAGATTTAATCCTTGGTCTCGGTGCGGCGGAAAATCGCCGCCTGGGTTCCACGTGGGAGATGCTGATAAACCCGCTAAGAGCGATGCGGCGGCACGCTTATTTATAGACGTTGAGGGGATACGACAAGATCGGCTCGCTCAGCGCAGGGTGCGGGCGACTGCTCCAATAATCGCGGCTTGCCCGGAGGCCTGAACGAGAACGGCCACATCCGTCGCGTCGGGCGGCAGGGACGATAACGGCACGTGAAAAGTCTCGGCCTGGCCCGTCCACAGGCCCAGGGCGCGGATATCGCGCACGATGTTGAACTCGTCGAGAGTCCGGCCGGCGTTCTCGCCGCGACCGATGGCAGAAACCGCATGGCGCAAGTAAGCGACGAGCGTGACATCGCTGCGGGGGATTCCCGATTGCGCACCCAACCCGACCACGACCTCTGCGGCACGCACTGACAATTCCACCGGCACGCCAGCGCGGTGCTCGCTCACAGCCCTCGCAACCGCCCTGCTGTCGGAGCCGAGAGCGTCCTCGCGCCCGTCGATGACCAGCTGGGGCGTATAGACGGACGCGCGGCGCAGGTTGCGGGCGTAAATATTCTGCCTCACGACCGATTGGGCAAGCGCAAACCGATCGCGCCACCCGAGGTCATCCCAATAGTCCACGTGAAACGCCAGGGCAATAACGTCGGACCGTGTACTCAGAGTTCCAACGTAGGCATCAGCGGGAGGGCACGAGCTGCAGCCCTGGGAGGTAAAGAGCTCAACGACCACCGGACGAGGTTGCGCGTGCGCCGCTGCCACGCCGCACAGCGTCGCGGCAAGCGACCAGCGCACTAGCCATGAGCGTTGCACCAGAAACCTCCGCGGTACTGATTGCACAGTACTTAGACCGTCTGAGTCATCCGCTTATGGCGTCCCTCACCTAAGCGTCGGTCCGGCCGACGTGAGCGTTCCCGATGCGGACTTTAATGTGCCGGCCTTGCATCCAGCGGCGCCCCGCCCCCGTACATAAGCCCGGATAAAGGCCTTTTTTGCCCCGCAACAGGTCATTTTAGGAGCGTTTATGGTGAGCACACTACGGGCGCGTCGCACGACCGTCCTGAATTCATTTGCATTGGTCGCTGCCGCCGCCCTGCCGCTGGTGGCCACGGCGCCATCACAGGCTTCGAGCCACCGTGAGGCGCCATTTATCACCACCCATCCGAAGGTCGATGGCACCGACTTCTACATGTTCAACAGCTACGAGCCCGGTCGAGCCGGCTATGTAACTCTGATCGCAAACTACCAGCCGTTCGAGGATCCGCAGGGCGGTCCGAACTATTACACGATGGACCCCAAGGCCCTGTATGAAATACACATTGACAACACTGGCTCCGGGAACGAGGCGCTGACGTTTCAGTTCCGCTTCAAAGTCGCTGACAGCGGCCTGGCCGTCATGGCCGGGGGGAAGTCGATTCCCGTTCCGCTCAGCAACATTGGCCCCTTGAGCGCCACCAGCACCGCCGCGCAGAACGTCATCGAGACCTATACGGTGAATGTGGTGCGCGGCAATCGCCGCCATGGGCAGGCAGCCCCGATAACCAATGCTGCGACCGGCAGCATGACCTTCAGCAAACCCTTCGACAACATCGGCGTGAAGTCGATTCCGAACTACGCCGCATATGCCAGTAACTTCATTTACAACGTCAACATTCCCGGGTGCAGCAAGCCGGGGCGGATGTTCGTCGGGCAGCGCAAAGACCCCTTTGTCGTGAATCTCGGCGAGACCTTCGACCTGGTCAATATCAAGTACCCGGTCGAGGAGCTGGCTCCGTCCGGAACCAACGCGCGGCAGCTGGCGCCGAACTCCGTGGGCGCTTACAACGTGACGTCGCTGGTGCTGGAAGTGGCCGCCTCCTGCCTCACCAGTGGCAGTGATCCGGTGATTGGCGGTTGGACCACCGCCAGCATCCGCCAGACGCACGTGGTGAATCCGGAACCCCAGAGCGCCAACAGCGTCGCCAGTGTCGGCGCGGCGCAGCAACCCACCGACGCATCGATCGAAGGCGGGGCCTGGACACAGGTGTCGCGTCTGGGAATGCCGCTGGTCAACGAAGTCATCATTGGTCTGCCGGACAAGGACCGCTGGAACGCATCGGAACCGAAAAACGACGGGCAGTTCGCAGACTACGTAACCAACCCCTCGCTGCCGGTGCTGCTGCAGATTCTGTTTGGACCGGCAGGGGTCAGGGCCCCGGATGTCTATCCGCGTACCGACCTCGTGGCGGCGTTTCTGACGGGTATCAAGGGGCTGAATCAGCCCGCGCATGTCACCCCGGCAGAGGAGCTGCGCCTCAATACCAGCATCCCGCCGACTGCGGTTGCCTCGCAGAACGATCTTGGCGTGCTCGCAGGCGACCTTGGCGGCTTCCCGAATGGCCGACGCCCGATCGATGACGTGGTGACCATCGAACTGCGCGTGGCAATGGGCATACTGCTTTCACCCTTCGACGGCAGCGCGGCGGATCCGGACCCCTCATCGGACGCTTCGCGTCAGCTGCACTACACCGACGGTGTCGAGCCGATTGCGGGCGACTATTTGCCGGTCTTCCCGTACGCCAACACGCCACTCGCCGGCTCTCCCACCAGCGCCAATGACTAGAGGATGACGACCATGAAGTACAGGCTGGTTATGTTTGGCTTGGCGGCAATCCTTGTCGGGTCGCTAAGTGCCTGCGGTGACAGTGGCGCTCCGGCGATGTCGATGACGCCACCGCCGCCGAGCGCGAATCAGGGACTGGACACCGCGCAGGTGCTCGCTCAGTCGCGGCAAACCTCCGAGACCAATGATCCGTATGCGGTCAATTCCGGGGCGGTGTATTTCACCGATACCCTCGATACGACCGACGCGGCCGTCATCACCGGGACCTGAGGCGATCGTGCCGCAGCCGATGGCGTACGGGGCCAGCCGTCCTCGAATCCGAGGACGGCTGGCGTGCGCGGCGTTGCTCGCCATGGCAGCCGGAATGGCCGCGGCCGCCGCCAGTCCTTACGTGCCGGCCAACGACGACAAGGTGCTTGCGCGGCTACCTGCCGGCGCCACGCATACCAGCGCGCCGATTCGTCAGCAGGCGGATGCCCGGCTGGACGTGGCGCTGCCGCTGGCGCAGTTCTACATCTCCCAGGCGCGCGCCACCGGCGATCTGCGCTTTCTCGGTTACGCGGAGGCGGTGTTGAGTCGCTGGAGAAGCCAGGCGCCGCCAAATCCTGCCGTATTGGTTTTGCAGGCAACCATCCTGCAGAGCCGTCACGCCTTCGAGGCAGCGCTCGGTGAACTCGATGAGGCGCTGCGGGCTCGACCCGACGACGCCCAGGCGTGGCTGACGCGTGCCACCGTGCTCAGAGTGTTGGGCCGCTACCCGGAGGCCGGCGGCGCCTGTGCGCAGTTCGCGCGCTGGGCCGACGCGGGTGTCAGCGTGATCTGTGAGCAAGGCATCAAGGGCCTGAGTAGTGATCTCGAGGCGGCTTACGCGACGCTTGCCGCGCTATCGACCCAGGGCATGCTGGATGCGGAACGGGCTTGGCGTGGATCCGAACTGGGCGAAATGGCGGTACGCCTCGGGCGCGACACCGATGCCGAACACTGGTTTCGAGATGCCCTGGCTCGCAGCCCAAATGACTTTTACGTGCGGGCGGCCCTGGCAGATTTACTGCTGAGCCAGCGTCGTAGCGGCGAAGTGCTCGCGCTGCTTCAAGGGCAGGAGAGCATTGAGCCGTTGTTACTGCGTCTGGCGATTGCGCAGAAGCAGCAGGGCAATCGGGGGCTGGCACGCAGCGCTGAACTGTTGCAGACCGCCTTCGCAACCGAAGCCGAACGCGGCGAGCCCGTGCACCGCCGCGAGCAGGCTCGGTTCCTGCTTGAAGTGCAGAATCGCCCGCAGGAGGCGCTTAGCGTGGCGCTCGCCAACTGGGCCGTGCAGCGCGAACCGGACGACGCACTGGTTCTGGTCAATGCGGCCCGCGCCGCAGGCGCGCCGCAGCGGGCAGAGCCGGCGCTGGAGTTTGCCCGCACGCACGGGCTGCGCGATGTACGCATCACGGCCACCACAGGCGCACATTCGTGAGGGGGTTCGGAATCGTTCTGGCGCTGCTGACGCTCGCCGCCGCAACCAGTGCCCAGGCGCACGTCGCCAGCAACGGCTTCTTGAGCCTGCAGGTCGAGGGTGCGCGGGTCGATGGCGCGCTGGAGCTCGCCGTTCCGGATGCCGAAATCGCAGTCGGCTTGGATGCCGATCACGACGGCAAGGTTACCTGGGGCGAGGTGCGAGCCGCGCAGGGTGCGCTCGTTTCGTACCTGCGCCAGCACCTGCAACTCTCACAGGCTCAAGGTCGCTGCCAGCTGCAATTCGGCGCGCTGCAAATCAACCAACGCGTCGATGGCAACTACCTGTGGCAGCCGTTTACGGGTGTTTGCCCGGCCGCGCTGCACGAGCTGACGATCAACTACAGCCTGCTTGACCAGGAGGACCCCTCGCATCGGGGCTTGCTGACTTTAAGCGCGCAGGGCGTCGCGCAAACGGCGGTGCTCGGCGGCGGGCGCAGGGTGCAGAGTTTCGACCTGCGTCATCCTTCGGTCTGGTACGCCTTTGTTGAGTACCTGCAGGCGGGTATCTGGCACATCTGGAGTGGGATCGATCATCTCTTGTTCCTGCTCTCGCTGCTGCTGCCCGCAGTCCTCGCGCGCCGCAATCATCGCTGGCAGGCGGTGCAGCAGGCAGCTCCTGCCCTGCTCAACATCGTCAAGGTCGTGACGGCCTTTACGCTGGCGCACTCGATTACCCTGTCGCTGGCGGCCTTCGACATCATCCGTCTGCCCAGCCGGCTCACCGAATCGGTCATCGCTGCTTCAATCGTCGTCGCGGCCCTGAACAACGTCTTCCCGCTGGTGACCGAGGCGCGCTGGCGCATCGCCTTTGCCTTCGGCCTCTTGCACGGCTTCGGGTTTGCCGCGGTGCTGTCGGAAATGGGCCTGCCGCAGGGCGCGCGGCTGGTATCGCTGCTGGCCTTCAACCTCGGTGTGGAAGCCGGCCAGCTGGCGGTCGTGCTGGCCGTCATGCCGGTAGCGTACCTGCTGCGCTCCACCCGCTTTTACCAGGGGGCACTGATGCCGTGGGGATCCACCGGAATCGCCGGCCTTGCCCTGGTGTGGCTGATCCAGCGCGCCAGCGGCTAGAGCGCCTCCCCTTGCGGGCACGCGATGGGGTTGTGCAGACTGCATCAGCTTGCCTGCCACCTCGCCGCCACCCGGACACACCCTTCCCGTCGCGCTCGCGTTCGTCGCGGGCTTTGTCGACACCTGCGGCTTCGTTGCCCTGTTCTTCCTGTTCTCGGCGCACGTCACGGGCAACTTCGTGGTGCTGGGAGCCTCACTCGTTCTGCCCCATGCCGGCGTGGTGGCGAAAATCCTCGCGCTGCCGGTATTCATGCTCGCGGTTGCCGGCACTCGCCTCTACGTCCTGCACTTCGCGGGCAGCGGACGGGTTGAACGCCACCTGCTCGTCATCGAACTGCTGTTCCTCGGCTTGTTCCTCGCGGCGGGTCTCGCCGCAGCCCCGATCGTCGCCGCCGACGCGCCCATGGCGGTTCTCACGGGGATGCTGGCGGTGGCCGCAATGGGCGTGCAGAACGCCGCCTCCCGCACTGTTTTTTCAAGCCTCTCCCCGACCACGGTCATGACCGGCAACGTCACACAGGTGGTGCTGGACTGCGTCGACTACTGTCTGTCCGGGGACGCGGATTTGCGCGCGGGCGCGCGCCTGCGGCTCACCAAGTTCGGCCCCCCGGTGCTCGGCTTTGCCGCCGGCGCGGTCGCCGGGGCACTGCTGTACCGCATGGCCGGATTCTGGTGCTTAACGCTTCCCATGGCCACGATCGGCGGGCTGCTACTGCGGCGAACCCGGACATGACAGTGCGGGCGCATCCGCGTCGGCCGGGCTCTTCAGGATCAGAAAGACGCTGACAACCACGAGGACCGAGGCGAGAATCGTGCGCGTGGTAAGCACTTCGCCCGCCGCAAAGTAACCCAACGCGACCGCAACCAGCGGGTTCACATAGGCGTGGCTTGCCACGCGGGTCGCAGGCATGCGGGCCAGCAGCCACACATACGCCGTGAAGCCCAAGAGCGAACCGCCGACGATCAGGTATAGCAATGCCAATCCCACCCGCAGCGAGATGTGGGGAAACGGCTGCAGTTCACCGGTGACCTGTGACAGCGCGAGCAGCACCGCCCCGCCGAGCATCATCTGCGCGCCGGCGGCCAGGGGCAGCGAGGCCGGCCGCGCCATGGAACGGGTCAATACCGCGCCCAGAGACCAGGCCACGCCGCCCGCCAGGATGGCAAGACAGGGAAGCGCCGCAATGGACTGCTGGCCATTCTTTATCAACAGCCACGCGACACCGCAAAATCCCAACACCACCGCAGCCAGCATCCGCCAGCGAAGCGGTTGCTGGCGGAAGATAAACACCTCGAAGGCGATGGTCGTGAGCGGCAGCGTCGCTTCGATCACCGAGGTAATTCCGGACGGCACGTATTGCTCGGCCCAGAAGAGCGCTCCGTAGGTGACGACAAACATGCACAGGGCCGTCACCGCGATGCTGCGCCAGTGGGCCGCGGAGGGACCAGGCTGCCCGCGCAGGCGCATGAACACATACAGCACCACTCCGGCGATAAAAAACCGCAGTCCCGCGGTGAAGAACGGCGGGATCTGCAATACGGCAATCCGGATGGCGAGAAAGGTGCCGCCCCACAGGAAATAGATAGCTGCAAACGCCAGCGACATCCGTACGTCCAGGCGCCCGCCACGCTCCCGGATATCTTCCATAACCGCCGAAGTGTCCATAGACGGTTAGCATAGGCGGGTTTATGATAACCTGTAAAGTAGTATTTAGAGGTTATAGGACTCATGACTAAAGAGGCACGGCCACGATACGAGCTATGCGGCGGGCACCCGGCGCTTGATTTCGTCAATTCGCTGGATAATCGATTCCGTGAAGACGGGCCGAGCGAATTGCTGGTGGACTACGCCGACCTGCTGAGATTCACCGAGCAGACGGGACTGCTCGACGCCCGGCAGGTGCGCCGCCTCAGTAGCGCGGTTGATCCGGGTGCCGCGGCGCGCGCGCTGCGCTCGGCGCGCGAACTGCGCGAAGCCATGGCGGGCGCGTTTTACGGCGGCGTGGATCAGCGTGCGCCCCTGGCGGCGGATATTCGGACTCTGGAGCGGTACTTTCACAGCGCGAGCGGGCACCGGGAACTGCGCTGGGAGCAAGCACCGGATAAATCCCAGGGACGCTCGGCACTGGCATGGGATTGGGGTCGTTTTGAGAAGCACGCCGAACTGCCGGTGTGGATCCTGTCGCGCAGCGCCGCTGCGCTCATGATGTCGGAGGCAACGGATCGGATTCGCGCCTGTGGGGCGGAGACCTGCCGCTGGCTGTTCCTGGATACGAGCAAGAATCACACCCGCCGGTGGTGCAACATGAAGGTGTGCGGAAATCGCATGAAGGCTCGAAGATTCCAGGCGCGGCGCGAAACTTAGCGACGACTGACCCGACAGTGTGCCGCATCCAGCTCAGCGCACCGCCAGGCGCCACAGTGAGGTCAACTCGGCCGCGCGCGCCGCGTGCAGCGGGTCGGTCACATCGGACGCCCGGGGGTGTTTCGGCCGCGCATCCCTGCGCTCCATAACCTCGAGCCCCGCGGCATCGAACGCAGCAAGCAGCTCCGACCTCGGCCGCAGGCCCAGGTGCTCCGCGAGATCCGAAAGAATCAGCCAGCCCTCGCCACCTGGCTGCAGATGCGCCGGCAGGGCATCCAGGAACCCGCGCAGCATCTGACTCCCGGGGTCGTAGATGCCGCGCTCGATGGGAGAACTTGGCCGCGCCGGAACCCAGGGCGGATTGCAAACCACCAGCGCCGCCCGTCCTTCGGGAAACAGATCCGCCGCGAGTACTTGCACGCGCTCCAACAGCCCGAGACGCTCCAGGTTCTCGCGCGCGCACGCGAGCGCCCGTGGATCCTGGTCGGTCGCGACTACCCGCCGGATGCCGCGCCGTGCAAGCACCGCGGCCAACACCCCCGTGCCGGTGCCGACGTCGAAAGCCAGGCTCAGGGAAGACGTCAAGGCCGGCAGTGGGGCCGCCGCAATGAGATCGACGTACTCGCAGCGAATCGGCGCAAACACCCCGTAGTGCGGATGGATGCGGCCACCGAGCGCTGCGATTTCAATTCCCTTGCTGCGCCATTGGTGGGCGCCGATCAGGCCGAGCAGCGCTCGCAGCGAAACGATCGACGGTTCTTCCGCTGGACCATAAGCCTGCGCACAGGCTGCTCGGATGTCGGGCGCACGGCGCAACGGGATGCGGTAGTCCGCTTCGAGCGGCACCAGCAACGCGCCGAGGATGCGCGCCCGCTGCGAGCGGGCCTGGCGGTGCAGATGGAACACTGCGGCGGGAGGTGCGGGGATGGAGGATGCAGCCGGCTTCTTCGGCTTATGCGCCTGACGATCGGCGCGACTTGCCAGGGCAATCAGCATCTGGCGGGCGTTCTGGAAGTCGCCCCGCCACAAAAGCGCCGTGCCCTGGCATGCGAGGCCGTACGCGTCGTCGGCTGTGGTCCGATCATCGGCGATGACCACGCGCTTGGGTGGCGGCGCTCCGCTCTCCGAGCGCCAGCGCGCCGAACACGCCTCACTGCCCTCGATCCAGTGAACGACCGGTTGCGCGCTCACGCCAACGCTAGCCGTCGGCCACCTTCACGACGAGCTTGCCAAAATTATCGCCGCGCAGCATGCCGATGAGTCCTGCGGGGGCGCGCTCCAGTCCCTCGAGTACCTCCTCGCGATACTTCAATTTCTCCTGACCCAGCCACCCGCTCATGTCGCGCAGGAAGTCCCCGCGCCGATCGAAGTGATCGAAAATAATGAATCCTTGCATCCTGATGCGTTTGACCAGCATCTGCCTCAACAGCACCGGAGTGTGATCCGGGCCCGCCGGCAGACTCTGTAAACTGTAGTACGCGACCAGGCCGCACAGCGGAACCCGCGCATGAACATTGAGCAGGGGCCACGCAGCCGCCATCACGGCGCCCCCGACGCTTTCGAAGTACACATCGACGCCCCTGGGACAGGCTTTGGCCAGCAGCTGCGGGAAATCCGGGGCGCGATGATCGATGCACGCGTCGTAGCCGAGCGTCGCGACGGCGAAGGCGCATTTCTCGGCGCCGCCTGCGACCCCTACGGTGCGGCAGCCCTTCAACTTCGCGATCTGACCAACCACCGAGCCGACCGCGCCGGTCGCTGCCGTAACGACTACCGTTTCGCCAGCCTTGGGCTGCCCGATATCGAGCAGCCCTACGTACGCGGTGAGTCCGGGCATCCCCAGTAACCCCAGGGCGTAGGAGGGACGCGGCATCGAGGCGTCGAGCTTCGTCAGTGTGCTCGCGCCCTCGACCGCATAGTCCTGCCAACCGCTGTTGGCGAGCACCAGATCCCCGGCCTTGAACCTGGCGTCATTGGACTGCACAACACGGGACACGGTCTGTCCGCACATGGTGGCCCCGAGCGCCACGGGCTCCGCGTATGAGGGCGCATCACTCATGCGCCCGCGCATATACGGGTCGAGCGAAAGATACAGCGTCCGCAACAACGCTTGACCGGCGCTCGGCGTCGGCGGCGGTTCCTGCACGGTCCTGAAGTCTTCGGCTACCGGCGCCCCCTCGGGGCGGCGTGCGAGCAGGATGCGACGATTGACACTACTCGCGTTCATGCTTTGGTTTCCTTGCGTTGCCTGCGGCCTGCGCAGCCGGTCCCAGGCACTGTGATGGAGCGTACACTCCTTATTATATAGACCTGCCGACCGCGGCTCAGGGACACGCATGACAAGCCTCGCCGGTAAAGCGATCGTTATCACTGGCGCCTACGGTGCACTGGGAGCGGAAACTGCGCGGGCGGCGGTGAAGCGCGCAGGCCGGGTTGCGTTGATCGATCGTGCAACAAACGCTCCGCCGGGCCTGCTTGAGGCCTGTGGACCTGGCACCGTTCAATTGGGTGGTGTGGACCTGAGCGACGCAGCGGACGCGACCCAGGCGATCAATGCCGCGTACGGGGGTCTGCGCGGCCTGGACGCGCTGATCAACATCGCGGGCAGTTTCCGGTGGCAGACGATCGCTGATGGCGATTCGGAAACCTGGGATCTGCTATACGCCATAAACCTGAAGACAGCCGTCAATGCCTCCAGGGCGGCGCTGGCTCACATGCGCAAGAGCGGCGGTCGAATCATCAATGTCGGGGCCAATGCGGCTTCCAAATCGGGCGCCGGGATGGGGCCGTACGCCGCATCCAAGGCGGGCGTACACCGACTGACGGAGAGTCTGGCCGAGGAAGTGAAGGACCTTGGCATTACGGTTAACGCGGTGTTGCCGTCGATCCTCGACACCCCCGCCAATCGCGCCGCAATGCCGGAGGCCAACTTCGGCAAATGGGTGACACCGCAGGCGCTGGCCAACGTCATCCTCTTCCTCGCCTCGGACGAGGCGTCGGCCGTGACCGGCGTGCTACTGCCGGTGACCGGAAGAGTGTGACGCCTGGCCTCAGCTGCCCTTGAACACTGCGGGCCGCTTGTCGAGAAACGCGCTCACCCCTTCCGCGAAATCGGTCGTGCGCCCGGCGATGCATTGCCGCTCACGCTCCAGCGCGAGTTCGCGCTGCAGGTCCAGGTCCAGCGCCGCCCCGGCCAGCTGACGGATCAGGCCCAGCGAACGGGGGCCGTGCGCCAGCTGCTCCGCTATGTTCAGTGCGCTGGCGTCCAACTCAGCGTCTGGAACCACGCGCGTGATCAGCCCCCATTCCAAAGCCTTAGCGGCGGGCAATTTCTCGCCCAGCAGCATCAGTTCCATGGCGCGTACCCGTCCAATGGCGCGCGACAGCAGATACGCGGCGCCGCCATCCGGCACCAGGCCAACGTGGCAAAAGGCCTGATAGAAGTAAGCGCTCTCAGCCGCCACGATGACATCGGCGCATAAGGCGATCGAGGCGCCCACGCCCGCCGCCGCCCCGCGCACCGCCGTGACTATTGGAATCGTGCTGTTGCGCACGCGCAGCATGAGCGGATTGAAATGGGTTTCGAGCGGAGAGCCCATATCGCGCTGCGGATCGTCAAGCTGAGCGCGTCCGGCAGCGAGGTTGGCGCCCGAGCAAAACGCCCGCCCCACACTACCGATGAGCAGCGCGCGCGACTCCTGCTGGGCCCGGTCCACGGCCTGCAACAACTCATCGGCCATAGCGAGTGAAGCCGCGTTCAGCGATTGCGGATCGTTCAGCCGCAGCACCGCCACGTCGTTCTGGATCTCGTAGGTGATATGCGTATAGGTCATGAACGCAAGTCTCCGCTGCTTCACGGTAGGCTACGTTATATCGACTCAGGACCCCGCACCGCCAGCAGAAATTCCATAGAATTGACCTGGTGTAGTTGCAGGAGCGCTGGCGATGACTGCAGACGGACTGAGCACCCTGCCGAGCAGCTTCGGGCTGCAGGACACGATCGCGACCCTCTCGGCCGCACTGAACGCAGTTGCAATCGCGGCAACGACATCCACCTGAGCTGAAACGTCTTTCATGAACCAGATCATCGAGTGGATCCACCGCTATCCCTACACCACGGTGGCGATTGCGGTGCTGCTGGAACAGCTCGGGATGCCCGTGCCGTGCTACCCGCTCCTCCTGCTCGCCGGCGCACTCGCCTACCAGGGTGACGCCAGCACCGGCGGGCTTCTGCTCACGGCTGTCGTTGCAGCCGTCGTGGCGGACGCGGCGTGGTACGCAGCCGGTGCGCGGCTCGGCGACCGCGCGCTGCGCGTGCTGTGTAAGGTGTCGATTTCCCCTGACAGCTGCGTGCGCCAGACCGAGAGCATCTTCGCCCGCGCTGGCCTGCGTTCTTTGCTGGTGGCAAAGTTCATTCCGGGCCTCGGCGCCGTGGCGACCGCGCTCGCCGGCGTGCGGCGCGCTTCGGTGCCGGCCTTTATCGCCTACGACGCCGGCGGCGCCGCGCTTTGGGCCGGGGTACCCCTGCTCCTCGGCATCGTGTTCCACAGTGCCATCAGCGACGTCACGGCCACGCTCGGGGACCTGGGCCGCAAAGGTGCGGAGCTCGTGCTGGCCGCGCTCGCGCTGTTCATCGCGGTCAAGTTCATGCGACGCTGGCTGCTGCTGCGCGAACTGCGGATGGCCCGGGTCTCCGTGAATGAACTGCACGCGATGATGGCGCGTGGCGAGCCGCTCGCCATTATCGACGCGCGCCTGCCTGGCGCGCAGTCAAGGGGTGGCCGGATTCCCGGGGCGCGCACGGCGGATGAGCATCTGGAGACGCTACGCTCACAACCCTCGCTCGAGGTGGTGGTCTATTGCGCCTGCCCGAACGAAGTGTCCGCTGCGAGGGTGGCGCTCAAACTCAGGAAAGCCGGCTTCACCAAAGTCAGACCACTGCTGGGCGGGATCGAGGCGTGGCGCGCCGCCGGGTTCACGGTTGAACTGAGTTCTTAAGCGTTACTGCGGAGCCGCGGAATCGATGGGGGCACAGTTGGTCCGCCCGGACATCACGCAGTCCTGGAGGCGCCCGGCGCTACCGAGGACCCGCACCAGGATAAGTCCGAGCACGATCAGCAACAGCGCGATCAGCAACCCGAGTACGGCGGCGCGGCGCGAATCCGGCTGCCTTGGAGGCTGGGGGTCTGGCTCGTTCACGCAACCCTCAGGACTTCCTGACCTCGGCGTCGATCCAACGGGAAAACGCGGCACGCAGCGTCGCGGTAGACCGGTCGCGTGACTCGAGCAGCCAATACGATCCGAAGGATACGCGTGTACGACCGAGCTGAACCAGCCGGCCGCTGCGAAGTTCAGGCTGGATGAAGGCGGCCGCGCCGAGCAGCGCACCCTGCCCCTGCAGCGCCGCCGCGATGGCGAGTGAGTAATCGCTGTAATACTGATGCCGGGCGCCGTCGAAGCCCGCAAGATTCGCCGCGGCAAACCAGCTGCGCCATGCGCGACCGTCGTCGTCGTGCAGCAGGCGCTGACCCAGGACCGCGGAGTCGCCCCGCAATTGGCTGGAGCGTGTGCCATCCGCGGACATCACCGGCACGCCGTCGATCGAAAAGAGGCGCCGGCCGCCGCCGCGCTTGCGGCGCGCAGCCGCCGCGACATACCGAATGGCAATGTCTGCATCGCGCCCCAGAACGCGCAACTCATCAGAAGTCTCCAGCTCCAGCTCGATCTGCGGTTGCAGCGCGGCAAAGCTGCCGAGCCGCGGCACGAGCCAGCGGGACGCGAAGGCTGGCTCGACGCTGAGCTTCAGCCGCCGGGCGGTGACGCCACGCGCGGTTTCAACCGCCCGCCGAATGCGCACAAACCCCACCGACAGCTCGGACGCCAGGCGCCGGCCGGTTGCCGTGAGCTCGACGTGCCGGTGCAGGCGGCGAAACAGCTTTCGCCCGATATCGCCTTCGAGCGATCGAACATGCCGGCTGACCGCCGCCTGCGACACGCTGAGTTCGTGCGCTGCGGCCGTGAAGCTCAGGCGCCGGGCCGCCGCCTCAAAAGCGCGCAGCGCCAGCAGCGAAGGAGATCGGTGCACCGGCATCGCATGAGTTTAAGTTATCCAAAAGGCAGCAACAAATCGTTTGTCGCCGCGGCTCTCCTGGGTGAGATTGGCGCCGTCGGGATCGGCTTTTGGAGGACCCGTGAACTTCTATTCCGCCAGCGTTGCGCTGCTGTGGACCAGGGCGATGCGATTCGCGGCCCCGGCCGGAGCGGGGAGCTTACCTTGCGTGCACCGACTTCGCGGCGATGCTCACCAGCATCAGTCCGTCGGCCGGAATCTCAAGATTGAGCGCGCCGCCATCCAGGACTCGCACGACCGGCGGCGGCAGTTCGGCGGCAGCACGTAGCTTCAGGAGTTGCGCCGGCGTCGGATAGCGCGGCGAGCCCATCTTCTCGTATTCCACCAGCGCATCGCCGTGCTCGGGGTCCACCTGCTGAATAGTCGCCGTGCTCGCACTGAGATTATTGATCTGCAGTGCCACCCGGCGGGCCGAACCAGTTGCGCCGACGTCCAGGTAGTTCCACAGTGCGATCACCAGTGCCCCATCGGCACGGCGGGTCACCAGCATTTCCGTGGAATCGTTCGCCAGGCGCTGCTCACCCAACTGGTGCAGCAGCGCGAAAGCATTGAACGCGGGTTTGGGGATTCCGCCGACGGCCAGCAGCCCAAATCCCCCGTAAAACGGCGTCTTCACCACACCCTGCTCGTCGAATACATCCGAAAACGTCCAGTACGACATCTCCTGTACGAGCCCGTCGCACTGGCGAACCGTCTCCGCCAGCCACGGCCCCATGAACGCCGCGTCGGTCACGTCCGAGTGGTTGCCGAAACTCGCGTTGAACTCGCTCCAGATGAGGGGCAATGACGGCTGCGGCGACGCCTGGATTTCCGCGTGCACCTTGGCGACGGAACTGCATACCATGCGCTCGCGCGAAATGTGCCCGGCGGTGCCAAAGACGTCTTTTTTCGAATCATCCCCGTATACGTGGCTCGAGACAAAGTCGACCGGCGCGCCGTGCTGCTGGCAGTGACGGATGAAGGCCGCGACCCAGGCGGCCTGCGCTGTCGCCGGTCCACCGACACGCAGCCGCGCGTCCACGGCCTTCAGACTCCGGGCGGTGTGGTCGTACAGCGTCCAGTAGGTCTGCTGCTTTGGGTTGCCTGCCCAGAAATCCAGATTGGGCTCGTTCCACACCTCGAAATACCAGTGGCTCACTTCCTCGATCCCGTACCGCTGCACGAGATGCCTGGCGAGGGCTGTGATCAGCGCGTCCCAGCGGCGGTAGTCCCGCGGCGGTGACACCACCGGGTGGTACCAGAAGCTGTGACGGATATTGCGCTGTGCGAGCCGGCTCGGCATGAAGCTCAGCTCGACAAACGGCCGCACGCCGTTGGCCAGCAGGCCGTCGTACACCTGATCCACGTAAGAAAAGTTGTAGATGGGCTTGCCCCGCCGCCCTTCGCTGTAGAGGCCGATATCGTCATCGAGGATGCCGTGAAAGCGCACGTAGCCGAGCGCCGTGACGCTGCGTACGGCACGCAGGTCGTCGCGATAACTCTCGCGCAGACTCAACACCGCGCGCCCCGATCCGAACATGTGCTCCCAGAAATGCGGCAACGGCCGCGCGGGCGCCGCGGCGTCCACCGTTATGGTCTCGGCGTCCTGTGCGGCAAGCGGTGTGGAAGCGAATGCGAGAGTCAGTAACGCGATTGGCTGGATGAGTATCGAACGCACGCGGCGGCCGGCTCGTTACCGCTGCGCGGTCTGCTGCTGCAAGGGGTGCTGCGGCTGCTGTTGGGGATCCTCCAGCGGTGCGAGCCAGCCGCCGGTGAAGCCCGCGCGCTCGAGCCCCTGCTGCAGGTAGGGACTGCGACGCATGACGCGCCACACAAGGTCGCTGCGATAATTCTCGATCATGGCGAGGATCGGTCCCTCATCGATGCCGACGTAGTCCGCGTCAACCCAGCCGGCGTCGGCCGGGCCCGGCTGCTTGCCCGAAGGATTGCGATAGCTGGCGTTGAACGCATCCAGAAACCCATACACAGAGTAGATGGAAGCACCAAAGCGATGGTACATCTCCAGCGTCGCGGGCAAAACGATTTCCGGGGCAAACGGCAACGAACTGATGGCGGCGGTGGGCGCGATGGTGCCGTCATCGACGATGCGCCCGATCCCTACGCCGCGTGCCGCATAGGTCAGAAAAGGACGGGTATCGCCCGCGAGTGGCTCGCGCGCGGGACCAGGACCGTCGGAGGCGCTCATGCCCCAGACGTTCTTGCCATAGGCACGCCAGTGCTGCGGGTTGGCGATGGCGTAGCGGCGCTGCGTGTAGGTCGCCCGGCGGCTGTTTTCGAAATAGTCGAGGTCGTGCGAGCGCATGAAGGCATCGCGGATACCGCGGAAATCCACCCACACGTGGGTGTACTGGTGGCCGAAGAGCGGCGCAAAGCTCAGGTAGGTCTGGTCATAGACCGTGCCCCACTGCTTGTCGTAGGTGCTGGTCCATGAAGTCCACGCCTGATGATCCACCGCGTGCGTGGGAGAGCCCAGAGCCAGCAAGTACACCAGCATGGCCTCGTTGTAACCACGCCAGTCGCTGCTCGAGAACCCGGCCTCCGGCGTCCACGCCAGCGCCACCGCTGGCGCACGCGGCTGTGCCCAGGTCCAGTCCACCCGCGCATAGATTTCATCCGTGAGTCTGCGGATCTCGACATCCTGCGGATCCTGGGTATCGAAATAGCTCTGACAGAAGATCATGCCGGCCAGCAGCAGCGCGGTGTCAACGGTTGAGACCTCGCTGTCGCTCGCGCGCGCACCGCTGCGCATATCCATGAAGTGATAGAAGAACCCGTGCTCGTTGGCCGCGCTCACGAAGAATCGCAGGGTCGTGAGCACCCGCTCGCGCGCCGCTGCGCGCGAGATATAGCCGCGCTCGACACCGATGGGATAGGCAGTGAGTCCGAAGCCCACCGCGGCGATGCTCGCGAATGGGGGATTGGGGTAGCGGTCCGGAACGAGACCATTCTTCGGGTTCGCGGTATCCCAGAAGTAGCGAAACGTACGCTGTTCAAGATCGTCAAGAAATGGATCGAAGGGCAGTGCATGTGTGCCATGGATTGCCGGGCCCAGCTGCGGCGCCGGCATTGCCGAATCCGCGAATGCCGGGCCGGCGAATACCAGGCACCACGAGGCCACTGCCAAGGCCACGTTCACGCCCGACGCGCTCCGCCGCATCCCGTTTCCGACTGTCGCCATATCGCGACTCTCAGGCAGCCGGCCTGTCTGCGTCAATGCCGCAGTGCGCAGATTTTGATGTGGCCCGACGGACGGTCCGGCGTCTATCGCCGATGGTGGCTTATGCCCCCCTTTAGAGCCGCTCGAGCACCAGTGCTGCACCCTGCCCGACGCCGATGCACAGGGTGCAAAGGGCGTAGCGTCCCTTGGTCCGTTCCAGCTGCGCCAGCGCGGTGAGCACCAGCCGGGCCCCCGAGGCGCCGAGGGGATGGCCGATGGCGATGGCGCCCCCGTTCGGGTTTACCTGGGGCGCGTCATCCGGCAGGCCGAGTTCGCGCAGCACCGCCAGCGCCTGGGACGCGAACGCCTCGTTCAGCTCCACGACATCCATTTCCTGGATCTTCAAATCCAGCCGGGCCAGCAGCTTCTGGCTCGCCGGCGCGGGTCCTATGCCCATGATGCGCGGCGCAATGCCTGCAACGGCGTAGCCGAGTACGCGCGCGCGCGGTCGCAGCCCGTGGCGTTTAGCCGCCGCCTCACTCGCCAGGAGCAGCGCGCACGAGCCGTCGTTGATGCCCGAGGCGTTGCCGGCGGTGATGCTGCCGCCGGAGCGCACCACGGGTTTGAGCTTCGCCAGCGCCTCGAGCGTGGTGGCACGTGGATGCTCGTCGGTGTCGAAACTGATCGGCTCGCCTTTCTTCTGTGGCAGCGTCACCGGGCAAATCTCTCCCGTGAAGAACCCTTCCGCGTGCGCGTGGGTCCAGCGCTGCTGGCTGCGCAGGGCAAACGCATCCTGATCGGCGCGGCTGACGTTGTATTCGGCGGCAACGTTCTCGGCGGTCTCCGGCATGCTGTCGATGCCGTAGCGGCGCTGGATTTCAGGATTGATGAAACGCCAGCCGATGGTGGTGTCCTCCATCTTCGCCGTGCGCGCAAACGCGCTCTCCGCCTTGCCCATGACGAAGGGCGCACGGCTCATGCTTTCTACCCCGCCGGCCACGACGAGCTCGGCTTCGCCGCAGCGGATGGCGCGCGCCGCCTGGCCCGCAGCTTCCAGGCTCGAAGCGCACAGGCGGTTCACGGTCACGCCACCCACGGACACCGGCAAGCCGGCGAGCAACACCGCCATGCGCGCCACATTGCGATTGTCCTCGCCCGCCTGGTTGGCGCAGCCGTAGATCACGTCATCGAGTGCGGTCCAGTCGAGGTTCTCGTGGCGGGCCACCAGCGCCTTGATCGGCAGCGCGGCCAGGTCATCGGTCCGGATGCTGGACAAGGAGCCACCGTAGCGGCCAAAGGGCGTGCGCACGCCGTCGCAAACATAAGCCTCGTTCATGTGTTACCCCTGAGACAGCGCACTTTCGGTGCCGGTCTCAGGCGGCGACCGGGCAACCGGTTTTCCGACGCACTTCCTCGAGCGGCACGCCGGGGGCGAGCTCCGTGGCGCGCAGTCCGCTCGCGGTGACATCGAACACGCCCAGCTCCGTGATGATCCGGCCCACACAGCCAACGCCGGTGAGCGGCAGAGTGCATTTCTTGAGAATCTTGTGTTCACCGCTCTTGGCGGTGTGCTCCATGAGCACGACCACGCGTGCCACGCCGGCGACCAGGTCCATGGCGCCGCCCATGCCCTTCACCATCTTGCCCGGGATCATCCAGTTGGCGATGTCGCCCGAGTCAGTCACCTGCATGGCGCCGAGGATCGACAGGTTGATGTGGCCGCCGCGGATCATCGCGAAGCTGTCGGCGCTGCTGAAAAACGCGCTGCCCGGCAGCAGCGTGATGGTCTGCTTGCCGGCGTTGATGAGATCCGCGTCGACTTCGTCCGCATGCGGAAACGGGCCGATGCCGAGCAGGCCGTTTTCCGACTGCAGCCACACGTCGATTCCGGGCGGAATGAAGTTGGCCACCAGGGTCGGCAGCCCAATCCCGAGGTTGACGTAGTAGCCGTCCTTGAGTTCCTGCGCCGCGCGGCGCGCCATATCATCTCGCGTCCAGGCCACGGTCATTGCCTCACGGTGCGTTGTTCGATGCGCTTCTCGGGGTGCGCATTCACGACGATGCGCTTCACGTAGATTCCCGGAGTGTGGATGCCCTCCGGATCGAGCATGCCGTTTTCCACGACCTGCTCGACTTCCACAATGCACACCCGCGCGGCGGTGGCGACGTTGGGATTGAAATTGCGCGCGGTTTTGCGATACACGAGATTGCCGGCCGCATCCGCCTTCCAGGCCTTGACGAGCGCGACGTCCGCGCGCAGCGAGCGCTCGAGCACGTACCAGGCGCTGCTGCCGTCGGCAGCGGCAAATTGCCGCGTCTCCTTGCCCTCCGCAACCAGCGTGCCGTAGCCGGTGCGCGTGAAGAACGCCGGGATGCCGGCGCCCCCGGCGCGCAATCTCTCCGCGAGCGTACCCTGGGGCGTGAACTCCAGTTCCAGTTCCCCGGCGAGATACTGCCGCTCGAACTCCTTGTTCTCGCCGACGTAGCTGGAAATCATTTTGCGGATCTGGCGGGTCGCGAGCAGCTGACCCAATCCGAAGCCATCAACACCCGCGTTGTTGGAAATGACGGTCAGACCTTTCTTGCCGCTGTCGCGCAGTGCTGCAATCAGGGCCTCGGGGATACCACACAGGCCGAAGCCGCCGACCGCGAGCGTCTGGCCGTCTGCAACGACACCCGCGAGCGCCGCGGCAGCGTTGGGATAGAGTTTATTCAAGTCATGCCCCCGATTGCAGCAGCGCCGCGCGGCCGCAGCCCTGCGCGCTGGCGCAACTAAAGGATAGCAGTCTACCGGCGAAACCCGCATTTGCTACACTCGCCAACGTGGCGACGCAAGCAGCGATGCACGCAGGGGGCCCGATCCCTGAGGTTGCACGGCCGCCGCAGGCGCTGCGTCCTGATGCGTGCGCGTTCTTCCTCGATCTGGACGGGACGTTACTCGAACTCGCACCCCATCCGGATGCCGTCCGCGTCGAGCCGCAGCTCCTCGATCTGCTGCGCGCGCTCGCGCAGCGCAGCGGCGGCGCGCTGGCGCTGGTGAGCGGGCGCAGCATCGCCACCCTCGACGCTCTGCTGCAGCCGCTCAAATTGCCCGCCTCCGGCTTGCACGGCTTCGAGCGCCGCAGCGCCGCCGGCACCGCGGTGCAGCGGGACCTGCCGAACCCGCGGGCGCTTGAGGACGCGCGGCGTTTCCTGCAGGCCTTGAGCGCCAAGGAGTCGCGACTGCTGATCGAGGACAAGGGTGTCGCGCTGGCCCTGCACTATCGGCAGGCGCCGCAACTCGAGGGCGAGGTCGTGGACGCGGTGACGGCGATGGCCGCGGGCTGGAGTGGTAGCCTGCGGGTGCAGCGCGGGCGCATGGTGATCGAGCTGGCGCCGGCAGCGGTGAGCAAAGCGACCGCCATCGCGGAATTCATGCGCGAGGCGCCCTTTAAGGGGCGCGTGGTGGTGTACGCGGGAGACGATCTGACGGACGAGCCTGCGTTCGAATGGGTTAACGCCGCCGGCGGCATATCGGTGGCGGTGGACGTCACGCACCCGACCAGCGCACAAACCCGCCTGGCATCAGTCGCCGCCGTGCAGGCCTGGCTGCGCGCGCTCCTGAGTGTTACGGAGTAGCTGCCATGGAAGATTCCGCAAAGCCAACCGGTACGGCGCGCTCGGCGACGCTCGCGGACGTGGGCGTGGTCGGCAACGGCCAGATCACAGCCCTGGTGCGCGCGGACGGCAGTGTGCCCTGGTGCTGCTGGCCGCGTCCGGATGGCGATCCGATCTTCTGCGACCTGTTATCGCCGCCGTCACAGCCGCGCAGTACCGGCGTTTTCCGTATTTCGATCGTCGCTCAGACGGCGTGTGAGCTTCACTACCGGCGCAACACGGCGATCCTGGAATCCATTGCGCGCGATGCCCGCGGCAACGCCATCCGCGTTATCACCTGGTGCCCGCGTTATGTGCGGCACGGGCGGCTCTACCGCCCGGCCATGCTGGTGCGGCGGATCGAGCCGGTCAGCGGCCGGCCGACGGTGCAGATCCAGGTGCGACCCACGGCCGACTACGGCGCCAAGGCGCTCGCGGCGCAGCTGGGCAGCCATCATGTGCGCTTCATCGATGCCGACCACGCCCTGCGGATAACAACGGATTCGCCGGTTTCCTACATCGCCGAAGAGCGCGAATTCGTGCTCGAGCGCCCCATTGATCTGGTGCTGCACGACGATGAGACGCTCGCGGTCCCCGCCCACGAGGTCGCGGATGAAAGTCTGCGCGCCACCACGCGCTACTGGGAAGAGTGGGTGCGGGGACTTGCGATCCCCTTCGAATGGCAGGCGGAGACCATCAGGGCGGCGGTCACCCTGCAATTGTGCACGTACGACGACAACGGCTCGGTACTGGCCGCGCCGACCACCTCGATTCCCGAAAGCGCCGGCAGCGGGCGCAACTGGGACTATCGCTACTGCTGGTTGCGTGACGCCTACTTCACCGTGCAGGCGCTCAACCGCCTGGGTGCGACCGGTGCGATGGAGGCCTTCCTGCGCTACCTCGATGATGTCGTCGCGCGCCAGGGGGAGGCACCGCTGCAGCCGGTCTACGGCATCACCGGCGAGGCGGATTTAAGCGAACGCTCGGTCGCGACGCTCGCCGGGGTCGAGGGCATGGGGCCGGTGCGCGTAGGTAACCTTGCCTACCGGCAGCGTCAGCACGATGTGTACGGCTCGGTGATCCTCGCCTCCACGCAGACCTTCTTCGACGAGCGCCTCGATCACCCCGGTGATATCGACCAGTACCACCGGCTCGAAGCACTCGGCGAACGTGCGGCGCCGCTGTTCGACAAGCCGGATGCCGGTATCTGGGAGTTCCGGGGAACCGAGCACCGCCACACCTTCTCGGCGGCGATGTGCTGGGCGGCGTGCGACCGCCTGGCACGCATCGGACTGCGCTTGCAACAGCAGGAGCGCTCCCGCTACTGGCGCGAGCGCGCCGACACCATGCGGGTCGAGATCCTGAAACACGCCTGGAATGACAAGCGCGGCACCTTGTCCGCCAGCTTCGATGATGAAGTGACCGATGCCAGCCTGCTGCTGCTGCCGGAACTCGGCATTCTCGAGTGGCGCGATCCGCGCTTCGTCCGCACGCTCGAGGCCATCGAACGCGAATTACGCGTCGGCGATTTCCTACTGCGCTATCGGCACCCGGATGACTTCGGCGACACCACCAACGCCTTTACCGTATGTTCCTTCTGGTGGGCCAACGCGCTGGCCGGCACCGGGCGGCTCGAGGAGGCGCGCACGCTGTTCGGCAAGCTGCTGGCGGTGCGCAACTGCGTGGGGCTGCTCTCCGAGCACGTCGATCCCACCACCGGCACGCTGTGGGGAAACTTTCCCCAGACCTACAGCATGGTCGGCATCATCACCACCGCGGGCCGGCTCAGCCGTCGCTGGGAGGATGAAGTTTGAGCCGCGTGGTCATCGTCTCCAATCGCGTCGCGGTAGCGAAGGGATCGAGCGCCGCTGGTGGACTCGCGGTTGCGATTCTCGCGGCAATGCGCGAAGGGGGCGGAATGTGGTTCGGCTGGGGTGGCGAGACGCATCCGGCCGGTACGGCACAACCGGCACCCGAGACGGCGCTGCGTGACGGCGGCACCTTCACGACCATCAGCATCGATGCCGCCCTGCAGGAGCCCTACTACGACGGCTTTGCCAACGGCACGCTATGGCCGCTGTTCCATTATTTTCTCGACAACTTTCGTTACCAGGACGAGCAATATGCCGCCTATCTGGCGGTGAATACGCTGTTCGCCGGCGAGCTCGTGCCGCTATTGGCCGCGGACGACCTGATCTGGGTGCACGACTATCACCTGATCCCGCTGGCGGCACAGTTGCGCGCGGCGGGGGTGCGCACGCCCATCGGGTTTTTCCTTCACGTCCCGTTCCCGAATTTCGAGGTGCTGCGCGCGCTACCGGTGCACCGGGAGCTGCTCGACGCGCTGCTCGCGTACGATCTCATCGGTTTTCAGACCGAGGCCGATCGACAGGCGTTCCTTGGCGCGGCGCGCGCCGTGTACGGCAAGGATCGCGTCAGCGCGGCCGGCGTGGTGATGACCCCGCGGCGCCTCGTGCGCACGGGGGTTTACCCAGTGGGCGTAGATCTGGAGGCAACCGCGCGCTCGGCCGCGAAGACGGTCGCTTCCGGCCAGGTGCGCAACATGACGCACGGTCTGCTCGGGCGCCGGCTGATCATCGGCGTGGATCGTCTGGACTACAGCAAAGGCCTGCTCGAGCGCTTCGACGCCTATCAGCAGTTCCTCGAGGAGTGTCCGCAGCACCGCGGCAAGGTAACCTACCTGCAGATCGCCCCGCTCGGGCGCCAGAACGTCAAGGCGTACGCACGCATCCGCCGCGCGCTTGAGCAAAGCGCCGGCAGCACCAATGGTCGATTTGCGGAAGTGGACTGGACGCCCATCCGCTACCTCAACCGCAACTTTCCGCACGCCACGCTCCTGGGTTTCCTGCGCCTCGCCCAGATTTGTCTGGTGACGCCGCTGCGTGACGGGATGAATCTGGTCGCGAAGGAATTCATCGGCGCACAGGACCCGGCCGACCCCGGCGTACTGATCCTTTCCGACCGCGCCGGCGCCGTCAACGAGATGCCCGATGCACTGATTGTTAACCCCTACGATCGACGCGCCATCGCACGCGCGCTCAAGCAAGCGCTGGACATGCCGCTGGCTGAACGCCGTGCGAGACACGGCAAGCTGCAGGTGGCGTTGCGTCAAAATGACATCCACGCTTGGCGCTCGCGCTTCCTCGCCACGCTCGCCGGGACGCCCGAGCAGACGCGCCTCGAGTACGCGGCGCGGCAGGCGCACTAAATCTACTGGCCAAAATCGCAGGAAGCGATTTCGGCGGACAGCGGCACTTTCTCGGGACGGGTGGCAATCAGCAGTTCGCACGGCGGGTCGGTCTCCTCCGGTATCAGCAACAGACCCCAGCGCCGCGCCAGCCTGCCGGCGTCGGCGCGACTCGTCCACGCGGTAAGCCCCACGCCGCACACGAGGCCCGCCAGCACCGGCGTCAGCCACCAGAAGAACTGCGGCGCGAAGCGCAGCATGATCGCACCCCACGCCAAGCCGAACAGCAGCTGCCATTTCTGCCGACTGAGCGCCTCGCGCAGGGTGACGCCGCGGTCGCCGCGGGCCTGGGCATTCCAGGCTACCGGCCTGCCGAGGAGCGCCTGGATGACGAAGGTCGAGTGGAACATCATCATGGTCGGCGCGAGGAGCACGCTGAAAAGCTGCTCGACGAACAGGCTGGCGCACAGTCGTGCGGCGCCACCGAACTGGCGCCGCAGTTGCGGGTCGCGCAGCGCCAGCACCGCGCCCAGGACTTTCGGCAGCAACAGCACGGCCAGCGTCAGCCACAGCAGTGCGGCCGTCTCGCCGCCCCGGAACTGCGGCCAATGCGGCAGACTATGCAGGCCGGGCAGGAAGTATCGTGGCCTCTTGCCGGTCGCCATGGCGCTCAGGATGGAACTCAGCAGCAGCAGCGCCAGCCACATCGGTGAACTGACGTAAGACACGATTCCCGTCAGCAGGTGGACCCTGCTCAACGGGTGCAAGCCCGGAAACCCCATGACGCGTGCGTGCTGCAGATTGCCCTGCGTCCAGCGCCGGTCGCGCGCCGCGTAGTCAATGATGTTGGCGGGTACTTCTTCCCAGCTGCCCATGAGTTCCGGGAGCTGGCGGACCTCGTAGCCGGCGCGCCGCATGAAGGCGGCTTCGACGAAGTCGTGACTCAGGATCGTGCCACCAAACGGCGGCCCCCCCTTCAGGTGCGGCAAGGCACAGTAACGTGCGAACGGACGCACGCGCACAATCGCGTTGTGCCCCCAATAGTTGCTCTCCCCCAGCTGCCAGAATGCCAGGCCGCTGGTGAGCATCGGGCTTTGCAGCCGCGAGCCGAACTGAATGAAGCGTCCGAACAGCGTCTCGCGTCCCGCCGGCAGCGGCAAGGACTGCAGGATGCCGATCTCGGGATGGGCTTCCATCAGACGTGCCAGCGTCACCAGCGCCGATCCGGTCATCACGCTGTCCGCATCGAGGACGATCATGCATTCGTAGCCGGGGCCGAAGCGGCGCACGAACTCACCGATGTTGCCCGCCTTGTGCTCGCTGCGATCGTCGCGGCGGCGATAGAACACCCGGCCGGCGGCACCGTGGCGCGTCACCAGTCGCCACCACATCTCTTCCTCGGCGGCGGCAATCTGCGCATCGCTGCTGTCGGACAAAATGAACAGATCGAACGCGTGCTGCTCGGATTGGCGCTGCAGCGAGGCCCAGATCGCCTCCAGTCCCGCCGCCACCCGCGCGGTATCTTCGTTGTACACGGGCATGGCGATGGCGGTGCGTGTCCGTAGCGCTCGGCCCGCTACTTCGGCCGCATCAAGTCCGGCCGGATCGCGGCCGGCAAGCCGGATCACGAATCCTGCGATCGCGGACCACAAGGCGCCGGCAATCCAGGCAAACAGCCCGAAGAAAAGCAGCATGCCCACGAACTCGATACCGCTCAGGCCATTCACGTGCAGCACATCCGCCAGCAAGGCGGTGGCGCACAGCGCCAGCGTGAAGGTCAAACCGAAGAACAGCGTACGGCGCAGCCGCTCGCGCCAGCGCAGCTGCGGCGCCAACCAGCCGCGACTCACGGCGTCCACTGATACACCCAGGTTTCCGTCAGTACCTCGCCGTGCAGCGTGAGGTAGCACTGCAGGTCCAGTGGTTTCTTCGTCTTCGGCGTGGCGACGAAGGCGACCCGCCAGGCGCCGCTGTCCGCGAGACGCTGGACGGTGAGCGCCTCGATCTGGCCGTTGACCGCCGTCGCCTGCGCGCTGACCGGCTGATTGCGCTCCAGTCCACTCAGCTCACCGCCGGCGAAATCGACGACGATGCGGCGGGCGCCGGCGGCAAAGTGCCCCTTGTTGTCACCCATGGCCGGGTTGCCACTGCGCGTCGCCACAACGCGGCCGCCGGGCGGCCATTCGTGGGCGCTCCCGAATGCCGACATCAGATAGGCGAAGAACAGCGGTTTGCCAGCCACGGCCGGCTGCTCCGGCACCCAGTAAGCGACGATGTTGTCGTGGATCTCCTCGTCGCTGGGTATTTCGACCAGTTCCACTCCACCCTTGCCCCAGCCGCCGAGCGGCTGCACCCAATAGCTGGGCCGCGATTCGTAGTGCGCTTCGACATCCTGATAGTGCGAGAAATCGCGCGCGCGCTGGATGAGACCGAAACCGCGCGGATTGTCATCGATGAAGCGATTGATCCGCAGCTCGCGCGGATTGTTGAGCGGGCGCCAGATCCATTGCCCATGTCCGGTTTGCGTCATGAAGCCGTCGCTGTCGTGAACCTGCGGTCTATAGTCATCGAAACGCCGACTGGCGCCATCCTCGCCGTAGAAAAACATCGACGTCAGCGGTGCAACGCCCAGCTTGCCAATGGCGCGACGCGGATAGAGCGCGCTATGCACCTCAACCTGGGTGGTAGCGCCGGGTCGGATCTGAAACTGATATGCGCCCGCCACGCTCTTGCTGTCGAGCAGCGCGAAGAGCGTCAGGGTGCGATCGTTCGGCCCCGGGCGCAGCAGCCAGAAATCCGTGAATGTTGGAAACTCCTCACCGCTCTGCGCGCCGGTGTCTATCGCGAGGCCTCGCGCCGAGGCGCCGTAGGACTGGTTACGACCCAGTACACGAAAATAGGAAGCGCCGAGGAAGGTGATCAGTTCGTCCTTGTACGCAGGCGTCTGCAGCGGGTAATGCACGCGGAACCCCGCGAAGCCCAGGTCGGGCGGCAGCTTGGGTGGCTTGAGAAGGTGGCCGAAGGTAAAGAAGGCGCGGTTGTACTCCACCGGCCGCACGCCCGCAGCGTTGACCTCGGAAATATTGACCTGCTGCCTGCTGGTGGAGCCGCGATGGAAGAATTGCACTTCGAACAGGGATTGACCGCGCCACAGCGCACTCTCGGGTCGAAAACGGATATCGCGGTACTGGTCATAGCTGAGCTTCGCGAGCTCGGCCGGCAGCGAATCCGGAGGCGGCCGGAACTCATGCGCCGCACGCTCCTGCGCGAGACGTCGGACCTCCGAAAATCCGAACGCCGGCGGCGCCGGCCGGCTGCCCGGATCGTGGACTTGAGCCGTCGGCGTTTTGCCGGGCGAAGCCGGCCCGGTGACTGGATTTGGTGACAGCAGGAGCGCACCCAGCGCAAGCGTGGCAATCACGAGCGGCCGCCGTGGGTGAAAGCCCATGAACGCACCCCACCTGCCTGGTTACGGTACGCGACACACTGCATTGGCGGATCTTACCCGGCGCGGCACTTCCCGGTCACCGCCAATGTCTGACAGACAACACCTACAGCAGGGGCAGGTCACTTTAGAATCCCGGCGGCGACTCCGCTACGACATTGAGGCTGCGCTCGAGCGCGAGTCCCACGCGCGCGATGGTCCCCTCATCGAACAGCCGTCCGATCAGCGTGACGCCGTGCGGCACGCGGCGCGCTGGCTTGAAACTTGGCAGCGGCAGCTTCGGATCCGGCGCCCAGTCGCTGCGTGCTTCACTGACGTGCACGAAACCAGCACGCAGGGTCAGCGAGGGTAGACCGGTAAAATTCCCGATGACTAGCGTCTCATCGCGTAGCGAGGGGACCAATAGCAGGTCTACCTGTGCCAGCAGTTCCTGCATTTTGAGTGCGACGGCGCGGCGCATGCGGTCTGCCTGCACAAAGTCGACCGCCGAGAGGAAGCGCGACTGACGGAAGGTGTTGGGCCAGGCGTCCGGCGTCTGCATCTTCAGGCTATCGACCCTGCGGCTGAGGGTCAGCTCTTCGAACGCGGCCGCGGCCTCCGCGAACAGGATGGTGTTCAGGCAATCGTAGGGCCAGTCGGGAATCGAAACCTCCACCAGCTTCAATCCAAGCTTGCGCAGCGCGTCCGGCACCTGGCGGTCAACCTCAGTCGCCGGGTCCGCGTTCATCCACGCGGGAAAGTAGCCGACGCGCAAGCCGGCAACACCGGCGGTCGCATCGAAGTCCAGGTGGCTGGGCACACTGCCCAGATCCGCCTCATCCGGTCCGCTGATGGCCTGCAGCACGAGCATGGTGTCCTCGACGCTGCGCGTCATGGGACCCAGCTTATCCAGCGACCAGCACAGGGTCATCGCGCCACTGCGCGGCACCCGCCCAAACGTCGGGCGCAGGCCCGTGACGCCGCAGCGCATGCTGGGGCTGACAATACTGCCCTCGGTCTCGCTGCCTATCGCGAAGCCCACGAGCCCGGCGGCGAGCGCAGCTGCTGGACCGGCGCTCGATCCCGACGCGCCCTCCTCCAGCAGCCAGGGATTCATGGTCTGCCCGCCAAACCAGACATCGTTCAGTGCCAGGGCCCCGAGGCTGAGCTTGGCGATCAGCACCGCGCCCGCCTCGTGCAGGCGCCGCACGACCGCGGCATCCTTGAGAGGTACCCGGTCCCGGAAGGGTTCGGCCCCGTAGGTCGTGCGGATGCCGGCGGTGTCGAGGAGGTCCTTGCCTCCCCAGGGAATGCCGTGCAGCGGCCCGCGATGGTGGCCGGCTGCAATTTCCCGGTCGGCCCGTCGTGCCTGCGCCAGCGCGAGATCGCGCGTCAGGGTGATCACGCAGCGCAGTTTCGGATCGAAGCGCTCGATCCGCCCCATATAGATATGAGTGAGCCGTTCGGAAGTGAGCTTGCGCGCCTCGATCCAGCCGGACAGCTTCCACAAGGGCGCGAACGCGATAGCAGCCTCCGTGGTGGGCAACGGGCCCGGGTCGCGCCCGCTGCGCACGAACCGGTCGCGCTGCGGGACGGCGCCGTGACCCGGAAGAACCGGATTCCAGGTCGAATACGGCGCGAGCGGCGCCTCCAGTGCGACCTTGCGCGGTCCGGTACGCCGCTCGTAGACCGCCGCCATGCTGTTACGCCAGTTTCCCGCGGCCTGCGTGCGCTCGGATTCCGTGAGCTCCACCTGAACGAGCTTTTGCGCTTCTGCAAAAGTTGCAGTGCTGACTACCGGTCCCACCGGCGGTGCCGTGCCGAACGCGGGTGGCGAGCCGGGCGGCAGTTCGCCGGGCTTTGGCGCGGCAGCGCCCGTTGTCGCTTCCTGTGCCTGCGCCATGGCGGCTGACCCCAGCACCGCGGCGGAGCCCAGGAGAAATACGCGGCGTGATCTTGTCATGTTGTCCCCGGTTTGTTAGTTGATCAGTTCTGAATCCCGCGCTCGGTAAAATAGCGCTCAACTGCCTGCCCATCACCGGCAGGATCAACGAGGGCTACGTAGGTGTCGGGCCTGAGGAGATACAGCGCGTCACGGGCGAGTCCCGCGGCGCCGCAGGCATCGCTCCAGGGAAATACATGCAGCGGCAGGCTGCGATCCGCGCAACATCTGACCAGCGTGTCGCTCGCCTTTCCGTATACGTGCACCTGCCAGGCCATCGCAGCCAGTGACGCGAAATTGTCAGGACTGCCGCCATGCACCCAGGGGAGCCGATCGCCGCCGTGCACGCGCCCGGCCGAACCGGCACTGAGCGGCATGCCCCGGTAGTTGACGTTGACCTGCGAGACGGTGCGAAACAGGAACTCTCTGAACGGCTTGAATGCGACCGCCCTGGAAATCACGAGCGGCGCGACGCGCGTGCGCACCCAGGCGGCGAACGGCCCGTCGGACGTGACAAAGGAAAAGGCGCGGTCCGTCGTTGCCACGAGCCGCCGCGCAAACGCAATACGCTCCACTTCGTAGCTCGCGAGCAGGGACTGCGGTGCGCGTTTCGTCAGCACGGCCGCGAGCTTCCAGGCGAGGTTGATGGCATCGCCGATCCCGGTATTCATTCCCTGGCCGCCGACCGGACTGTGAATATGCGCAGCATCCCCGACCAGGAACGCGCGGCCCCCGCCAAAGTGCGCCGCTACCCGGTGATGCACGTGGTAGGTGGAAAACCAATTGACCTTGGTGACGGCGAGCTTCATGTTCTGGATCGCACGGCCACTGACGTCCTCGAACCTCAAGGTGTCAGCGCGGTCGGCGCGCTCGTCCCGCACGGCACCCACCAGCCGCGCGCGCCCCGCCCCGGCGAGTGGGAACACGGCAAGAAAATCCGCCTCGTCGAGATCGACGTGCAGCTCGCCGTTGACCGGCGGACCCGCGCCGTCGATGTCCGCGACATAAAAGAGCTGTCGGTAGGTTCCCCCGGGGAAGCTCACACCCAGGGTCTCGCGCACGAGCGAGCGCGCGCCGTCACAGCCGGCGATGTAACTTGCCTCGCAGACCTCGTCCGCGCCTGCCGGCGTGCGCAGCTGTGCGGTGATCCGGCCGCCCTCGTCGCGGTAGCCGGTGAGTTCGGTCCGGCGCTCCACTGATACACCAGCGGCCGCGAGCCGCTCGACCAGCAACTGCTCGTGCTGGTCCTGTGGGAAGATTTCGAAGAACGAGTAGGGAGTCAGCGTCTCGCCCACGACCGCGAAACTCACCCGCGCGGCGCGTTCGCCTCTCGCCCACAGGTTGACCGCCGGTACCTTCTGGCCGCGTTCCACGACCGCATTCGCCAGGTCGAGCTGCTGGTAGAGTTCCAGGGTGCGGACCTGGACGGCCAGGGCTCTTGAGGTCGTGCCGGGCTCGGCTGTCTTGTCGATCACCCGCACCTTGACCCCGAGGCGGGTGAGCCACAACGCAAGAACCAGGCCGGTGGGACCGGCGCCAACGATCAGAACCTCGGTTCGTGTCATTGCGCGGAGAGCGAGGCGCCGCCTACGGGACCGCGGTCACCTTGATCGTGACGTCGACGTTGCCCTTGATGGCCCTCGAGTACGGGCACACCTGGTGGCCGGCCGCGACAATCTTTTCCGCGTCGGCCTGCGACACCCCGCGCACTTCGACATCGTGCTCGACACTCAGTCCGAAGCCGCCACCCGGCGCCTCGCCGATGCCGACCGCGGACTTCACCGTGATCGCCTTCGGGATGATTTTCATCTGGCGCGAGACGAACTCGCACGCACTGCCGAAGCACGCTGCATAGCCGGCCGCAAACAGATGCTCGGGCGTCGAGGTTTTGGGTTTGCCCGGGCCTCCCATCGCTTTCGGGATGGACAGATCCAGGCTGATCAGCCCGTCATCCGCCTGGGTGTGGCCGTTGCGGCCGCCGGTGGCGCTCGCGTGCGCCGTGAACAGCACTTTTATAGCCATGGTTCTAGTCTACTCCCGCGGCTCGCCTGAGGCCGCCGCAACAAATTCTTCACCGTTACGCGCGCGTGCCCACGGCGCCGCCGCACTTTGCTATGTTGCGCGTAACCGATGCAACCCAACAAGCAAGACTCTCCAGCCCTGCTCGCCCTGGCGGTCGGCGCACTGGGTGTGGTGTTCGGCGACATCGGCACCAGCCCCCTGTACACCCTCAAGACGGTGCTGGACTTAAGCGGCGGCGCCAGCCCGCAGGCGATTCTCGGCGCGGTCTCGCTGCTGATCTGGACCCTCATCATTGTGACGAGCGTTAAGTACGCCGGCTTCGCCATGCGCATTGACAACGACGGCGAAGGCGGAATCCTCGCCCTGATGGCGCTGCTTGGGGTCAAGCGCTACAAGCGCCCGCTGATCGTGGCGGTCGGGCT
>Ga0070733_10000134_pt1 | contig 67607 bp, 74 predicted proteins | sample Coa_R1_9_FD_66450 | JGI IMG/M metagenome (GOLD analysis project Ga0070733, IMG submission 66450) | Surface soil microbial communities from Centralia Pennsylvania, which are recovering from an underground coalmine fire - Coalmine... | ecosystem: Environmental > Terrestrial > Soil > Unclassified ... | reverse complement strand
CTAGATTACGAAGCGGCCACCGTTAGTGCAGAGAATTACCAAAAGCATGGAGACGAGGATGAGCTCGTAGTTCCACCCGAGGCCGTCCTTCCCCCAGAACCCCGTCTTCCAGACGAATATCTTCTTCTGAAATGCGCCGAGCATGATCAAGATCAATCCAATCGATGCCAACTGCGTTAGAAAACCGATGACGACCGCGGTTCCGCCGAGCAGCTCGGCCGCCCCCAAGAAAAGCGCGAAGCCCCGTGGCACTCCTAGGCCCTTACTTCGTTCGTCGGGACTCTTGAGGTCGTTGTAGCCGCTGTCGATGAAGACCAGGCCCACCATCAGTCGGAGGAAGACGAGGGCGACGTCCGTAAAGCGTGCAAGCTGCAGAATCATTACGCGAATCATATCCGAAAACGCGGCGCAAGCCAACTCGGAGACGCGGCGCGCAGGTACGGGAAGCGCTGGTTTCCCGTAGAAGTGGCGCTCCTGTATGGATGAGGTGATCGGACGCGTAACGACCGTGGGCGGCTCCCGCATGACCGTGAGTCTCGATGGCGATCGGTCCAATCGGGACTTGGTCCGCGTCGGCTCGCTGGTAAAAGCCTTCGACGGAGAGCGCGCGGTCGTTGCCATCGTTAGCGAGGAGCAGGCCGAAAGCCCAGGTCGAACCGAGAACCTTCTCGTCGTCAACCTCTTAGGGGAGATCGCCGGCGCCGGGGCCGGGTTGAAGTTCAGCCGCGGCGTATCGACCCATCCGGTTCCGGGCGCGCCGGTTTACGTCGCGAACGACGCCGATCTGCGAGCCGTCTACGGCGAACCCGGGCCATCGAACGCCGAGGTCGGCACGCTCTATCAGGACGCGGCACGCCCTGCGTTGATCCTTACCGACGAGCTGCTCACAAAGCATTTCGCCATCGTCGGCACGACCGGTTCCGGCAAGTCGTGCGCTCTCACCGTGATTCTGTCGGCCATCCTTGCAAAGAACCCGAAAGCGCACGTGGTGCTGATCGACCCGCATAACGAGTACGCGGGCGCCTTTGGAGAGGTCGCCGACGTAATCCGGATCGATAACCTTCAGTTGCCGCTCTGGCTGTTCAATTTCGAGGAAGCCTGCAAAGTACTGATTCGCGGAGGGACGGAGGGCGAACAACAGTCGCAGGCGCTGATTCTTAGCGACGCCATGGCGTGGGCTCGCCGTAACTACACCAGGCGCCCGCGCTTCGGCGTGCCGATTACCGTCGACACGCCCGTACCGTTTCGGGTTCACGAACTCTTACGTTTCATCAACGAGGAGATGGGCAAGCTTACGAAGCCCGATACCTCGGTACCATATCTGCGCCTCAAGGCGCGCATCGAGCTGCTGCGCCACGACCGGCGATTCGAGTTCTTGTTCTCCTCCGAAGAAGATATCCTGGCGGAGATCATCGGCCGGTTATTGCGAGTTCCGGTCAACGACAAGCCGCTCACGATCGTCGATCTCTCCGGAGTCCCATCGGAGATCGCCGACGTAATCGTCTCCACTCTGAGCCGCATTCTTTTCGACTTCAGCATCTGGGCCGAGCGCGACCAACTGCCGCCCGTTCTGCTCGCCTGCGAGGAGGCGCATCGCTACGTCCCATCAGACGAACGGCTCGGCTTTGCGCAAACCGTTCGGATCATCACGCAGATCGCCAAGGAGGGCCGCAAGTACGGCATCTCGCTAGCGTTGATCACGCAGCGGCCATCCGAGCTATCGCTGGCGGCGCTCTCGCAATGCGGCACGGTCTTTGCGCTGCGTTTGGGAAGCGACACCGATCAGCAGTTCATTGCCAGGACCGTCCCGGACATCGCACGCGAGATGCTTTCGGCTTTACCGAGCCTGCCCACGCAGCAGGCGATCGTCTCGGGAGAGGGCGTTAAGGTCCCGATGCGCATTCGCTTCGCCGACCTGCCGCCACAGCGCCGTCCGCACAGCGAAGCCGCGGAGTTTACCAAAGCGTGGCGCGCAGACACGGCCGATCACAGCTTCATCGAACGCGGCATCCTGCGCTGGCGCACGCAGAACCGAACGTAAACGCGCGATCACCAGAACGCTTCGCCGACCCAAGAGGCCTCGAGTTCGGCGACGCGTTCTCGTTCTAATTCGGTCAGGCACTCGCCGCGCTCGAGCGCGCAGGCTTTGTCGCGGTAGGTTATCCACGCGGCCTCCGCGGCCGCCAGCGCCGACCGCTGCGCGCCGGTCAGACGCGCTATATAAAGACCATAGACGCGATTAAGCTCGGCGTCTGCCGCGGCTCCGACGGGTAGTTCGGCCGGCCGCGCGCCTTTGGTTTGCAATGCGGCCAGCAACGCCGCTAAGCGTTGCGTGCGAGCGCGCGTCATGCGAACGTCGCACTCGACGCCGAGCTGCGGCGCGATCGTGCCGGGAAGGTACTGCTCGTATTCAAAGGCGCAGGTTTTGTCGCGCGCCGTCGCCCACGCGGCTTGCACCGCGGCAAAGGGTGCCGGATCGATCCCGGCCTTCTGCAGCGCCGTCGTTACCCTGACGGAAGCGCTCTGCAGTTTCGACTCCGCCGCAACGTCTTGCTTGCTCCAACACGTCCGAATGTCGTAGGTCGTTCCTTGATTGCACGCATTTTGCGCGCGCGCCGTCCCGGTCGCAAAGAGCGCCGCTAGGATTACCAAAGCGCAGAGCACGACCATGCGGATCGTCAAGGAAGGGAATCCTGTCGTTTAAGCCGGGCTTCCCTCTTTCACGGCCGACCTCAGCATCGTCCGCAGCTCTGGCGAGTCGGCGTGTTGGTGGACGGCGATCGCGTGCTGCCTCGCAGCCTCCACCAGCTCGTCTTCGTTGTCGGCGGAGATCGCTATCGTGCACTTACTCTCGCTGGGATACTCGCGGCAGTCAATGAACTTACGACTCATAGCTGTACTCCTTCGTGCCGGCCGCTCGCGGTCGGCTGAACCAGGCCTTCAGGGCCGGCACGAAGGTTCCCCCGCCGTTTCCCAAGACTTTAGGGCATAGCAATCATCGTTGATGCATTATAGTTCGTGTACTGAATCGAGATCGTTTGCTCGGATGACGTGATAGTAGCAGCCACCGGAAGGTCATCGGCGTTGATCCAAATGGTTTCGTCGTATGCGCCCGCCGTGTCATAAAGCTGGTATCCGCGAACCGGGGCGCCGGCCACGCTCTTGCTCCCAAGGGAAGTAATCAGAAAGAGTTGGCGGATATCGAGCTCAGGCGGTCCCGCGAGCTGCCAGGCCGCCATCAGCAGCACTTGGTGCTCGGCACCGTCGGGCGACCGCTTCCAGGGGCGGCCGGGTTGCTTCGAATACTCGACGTCACCCGCGAGCGAGATCTCCGAGCGGGGCATCGTGATGTGAAAGCGGTTCGGAGCAGCGTACTTGACGACTACGGTTCCGCCGGTGTTGAAGCGTTCGGTCGCCACGACCGACCGCACGTGCGAGAACGCCGTGCGCATGGCGTTCACGTCGGCATACGGATCGGGGCCAGTCACGGCGTTCTGGCCATTGAGCGCAAGGGCGACGAGCAGGACCGGGATGGTTTGCATGATTTGTTCGCCCTTTCTCGACCTCGCCTTCATCCTTCGAACGGCGAGGGGACTGGCTTATTACCCTTGTGACCTGTGGATTAAGCGCCCGTGAGAAAACACTTCACCTGCCGTGCCCCCGGTTGTGCCGCAGTTGCCTGCCGGACATCTGCGAAAGGCGGCAGAATCCTTCCGCCGTGAAACTTCTGTTTTATTACGACGTGTGTTCCCAGTGGTCGTACTTCGGCGATCTGACGGTGGATCGGTTGCGCGCGAAATATTCGAGCGACCTCGACGTCGAGTGGCGGATTGCCATGGTAAAGGACGGCGAACCGATCGGATATTCGGCGGAGTCGCTCGGGCGGATGTACCAGCGTTCGGAGTCCATCACCGGCATCGCCGTTACCTCGAACTGGATTCGCGGCAACGACCGCACCCTTTATGCAAACCTCGCGGTGGCTGCGGCGGCGGAAATGGGGCACGACGTGCGCCGTCAGGTCGCCGAAGCCATACTCCTGCGCGGTGAGCCGCTGGGTTCGCAGAGCGGCGCCGTCGCCACGGTAGCGCAGATGACCGGCGTTGCGCCGGCAGAGTTGGAGGCGTCGATGCGAGCGGTCGAGCCGGCCGTCCGCGCGAGCACCAAAGAGTTTCGCACACTGCCGGTCACGGTCGTTCCCGCCTTTCTGATTCGCAACGCAATTGACGACGCGGCGTTGCTTTCGGGGCTATACGAGTTTGAAACGCTCGATCAGGCGATCGCGGAGATGCTGCGCGCGGAGCGCGGATACGCTTCATTCGAAGCGGCCGCGGCGGCCCTGCCATGACGCCGCTTGACCTGCGAAAGGAAAAGCCCCGCGGCCCGCGCGAGACGATGCTCGGCTTTTACCTCTTACCGCGCACTGTCGACAAGCTTCGAGCGGAGCTTCCCGGTGGAAACATTGGGGCGTACCTCAACCACGATCGGGGATTCAGCGCCTACGTCGTTCGACGATTGGGTCTCGATATGGACCAGTTCCGCGATGCGGTCGCGGGCGCCGCTGACGAGGCGGCAGTCGTGGAGTGGTTAGCTGCTCGAGTCGATGCAGGTTCGGCGCCCGCGCTCAACGCGAAGCTCGAAACATTTGTCGTTGAGCGCATGCCGCCCGACGACCAGGCTCTCGTGCGCGAACGGCACCCGGTAATGCAGGTTCGCCCCGAGCTTTCGAAGATTCTCGACATCCTGGAAGCCGACGACGAGGACGCATCCGTGTAGCGTGATCAGCTCCGGTATGCGGTTTCGCTCAGAGGGCGCCGACTCCGCGTGGCGTTCCCCAACCAGCGGGACCGCAGAAGATTCCGAACTGCCTGGTTCCGCATGTGTTCAGATACGTCTCGCCCGAACCCCCGTCGTTGCCGCTGGTAACGGGATAGAGGTCTTTCTTCTGTTCGGACTTTGAGAGCGTCCACAGCATCTTGCCGGAGTGGCCGGCGCATTTTCAATCTGCACTCAAACAACGCCGGGTGTTGGACGGGATGACCCACGAGATGGTGGCGAGCATCCTCGGCTACCCTGCTGCCTATGGAACGATCGCGCAACTCGATCATCTTGCCGTTTGGAAATACGACGCGCCGACCCCCTTTCAGTCGACCGTCTATTTTCGTGGCGACGCCGTGATCAAGTACGATCCGCCGGGAAACCTTCCATAGGATAACTCGTGCTGGTCGCGGCCCTGCCGCGAGGTTCCGGGTCGATATCAGGGTCAGGAACCGGTGATTACTCTTTCTACGCTGATGCTTTTTTGCACGTTCCCTAAGCACGATAGTACACCTGATCGCACCTGGCCATCCTTTTTCGTCTTACGGCGCGATGCTCACCGAACTACCGTAGGGCTCGGCATCGCCGTTCGGGATCGTCCTGATGGGATCCCCGCCAGCGGGATACTTCCAGACGTCGAAACGGTTGGAGCACCAAAGATCGCCTCCGACGACGGCTGTGCCCTCAACTTTATTGACCGGCGTATTCCTCGTCCCAACAATGAACGGCTGCACGACATCCATGTAGCCGCCGTCGCAGTTGTCGGACAGGACGGTTTGGCCGACGAATGTGAGATCGCCGGAGGCAGCTTCCGTTACCCGATAAATTATTCTATCGCCCGTGTTACCTTCACCCGTTAAGGTCAGATACTTACCGTCCCACATCACGCCACCTTTGAGCAAAAGGAAGGTCGAGCCGTCTCCGGGCGCCGAGACCTTCTTCATCGAATGGCCGGCCGCCCGAAGCTCACAAACATTCCCTATAGGCCACCCAATCTCGCCGACGACATAGAGATTGTTCCTATTGTCGTAGCCGGGTGGATAGAGGTTAAAGCAACTCCCGTTCGAGTATTCTCTCGCTTTGCCGGACGCATGTTTAAACACCGCGATAGTACCGATCTCGGTCGATAGTACTCCAAAGTTCGCAACCGCGAGGTCGCCATTCGGAGCCACTGAACAACCGATCGCTCCCGTGCCTCCCGAGGGAAGAGTGTCGAGTGGCTTCGTCCCGCCGTGAGCATACTCGACAACGTCGTTGTGGTTATATTCGGCAATCCAAATATCACCCACGCGATCGACGCACTGCCCATATGGCCCGGAAAAACCTGTGAGCTGTCCCATCAGCGCGCGCGTTTCGTAGTTGTAAACGAACACATCATTCGTCTTGAAATCCGAGATGTAGAGCAGCTTTTTGACGTTTTTCGCCTCCGGCAACATCCACGACTTGCCACGCGAGCCATCGGAGACATGGAGGAGATTCTGCGGCCTTGCATCGGGAGCCATCCAGGGCGCATTAGCGCTCGGTATGCCCCGCGACTGCGGTGACCCGCAACCCGGTAGTAAGATCGCCGCAGCCAACAGCAAGGCCCCTGGCCTAAAGAAAGAATGCATCAATGCCTCCTCATTTGGAACAAACTGAGTCTAGCTCGACGTCCGAGGCCTCGGCATCCGTAGTTGTACGGAGATCGCTATTTCGCGGTACGTAGGCCGCGGAAGCGCGAATGCGCGCCAGCGCGGTAACGAGGGCAGGCCGCTTTGGAAATGCTGCGGCATTTCGGCGAGTTCGTCAACCAAAAACCACGTCGTTGAGTTCCGACGCCAATCGGAGGCGCGTGGGCGGGCTGCACCGAACCACGCTACCCGCCGATCCGTTCCGGTTGCAGGAGGCACGCGATGAGGATTTTAGGTTTTAGTCGCTTCGCGCTTTGCAGCTTGGCTGTGGCGCTGTTCGCAGGATGCGCAAGGTCGTGCTCGCGGCCACGAAAGCTCGTCGGCTGGATAGGAAGGTTGTTGGGAATCGCATCGAGTGATTTGAGCGCAGGAAACTCGGAGGGCAGATCGGCGATGGTCAGCTACCAGACGTGCTCGGCTTCGGTGAGGTCTTTAAGACGGTGCGAGCCAAGGTCGAGCAGCGATGTGCCGGCGGGCAGATCGCTATGCGCCAAGTCGCGGGTGACGCCGGATAAGAGCATCTGGCCGCCGTGGGCGATGGACATGAGGCGCGCGACGCGGTTGACGGCAGGTCCGAAGCAGTCGGCGTTGCGCTCCTGGACGCATCCCGCGTGCAGGCCCATGCGCACGCTTAGACCGTCCACGCTTGCAAAATCTTCTTCGGCCAGGGTCAGTTGAGCGTCGAGAGCAGCATTTACCGCATCCGGCGTCGTGGCAAAAGCTGCACAGAAAGCTCACCCACTGTCTTGAAGACGTAACCGCCGTGCTTTGCTATCGCATCGGCCACAATCCGCTCATGACGCGCGACCGCAGCCTTCATGGCCTCGCGGTGCGACTCCCACCGCTGCGTGGAGCCTTCGATATCGGTGAACAGAAACGCGACCGTGCCGGTCGGACGCATTACGATGCCGGCGGGCCCGTTCGCTGCGAGACATCCATCCACTCCTTGACCAGCACATCCTCGGCCGATTCGTAGAAGAGAACGTACTTCATCGCCGCGCGCCGTCCAGATCGATCGGTGCCCCTTCGAAAGACGTTGAAAGCACGACGAGCGTGACGACGTGGACCGATGCCGGCTCGAGATGGTTGAGCACTTCCTCGAGATGCGCGACGTCCTGGACGACGGCTTGCGCGATGAAAGAGAACTCGCCGGTGACGCGGTAGCAGGCGAGAATTTCGGGCCGTTCGCCGGCGACCTTGATGAAGCGCGCGTCGGGTCCGTTGGGGCGCGCCAAAATAAAGGCGGTCACGGGAAGGCCGACCTTCTCCGCGCAGAGCCGCACTTGATAGCCCTTGATGACGCCGGCATGTTCGAGGCGGCGAATCCTTTCGGCGACGCTCGTTGCTGAAAGCCCGACGGCTTTGCCGATTTCGGCGAAAGAATCGCGTGCGCTCTCCTGGAGCGCGCGCAGGATCGAGCAGTCGAGTCGGTCGAGAGCGTGGAAACGGGGGCTTTTTGCCGTGATTCCTCCTATTTCGTGCTAGCGAGCCCGGTTTTTCGCTGGATTCTGCGTGGTCTCCGTTCGCTCGCACGCTTACAATGTGAACGTGATCGACTGCACCCTGGTTACCTGCGAAAAGGTGCCCTCACTCGATCCGGACGACTGCCTTTTGGCCAGCGAGCTTCAACGGCGCGGTCTGACGGTATCGGTTGAAGCCTGGAGCGATGCAAACGCGCAATGGGATGCGAGCCGGTTGTGCGTCCTGCGTTCGACCTGGGATTATCACGAGCGCTGCGACGAGTTCATCGCTTGGGTCGAGCGCGCAGGCACGGTCACGGTCTTGAAAAACGATCCCGACGTGCTGCGCTGGAACGCCCACAAGTCGTACCTTTGGGAGCTGGAACGGCGCGGCGTGCCGGTCGTGCCGACGGCCTGGGTCTCGCGCGGAGAGTCTTGCGATCTGGCGGAGCTTGCCGCGGCACACGGCTGGCGCGACCTCGTGCTCAAGCCCGCGAGGGGTGCAGCCTCGCACGAGGTTACGCTCGTCCGCGGCGGCGCGGCTTCGTTCGCCGAAGGCCAGGAGCGGTTCGCGCACTTGGCACGCACGCAGGACGTGCTCGTACAGCCGTACTTGCATAGCGTCGTCACGTATGGCGAACGGGCGCTGATCTTTTTCGACGGCCGTTACTCGCACGCGGTCGTAAAGAAACCGTTCGATACGCTGCTCGTCGTCGGCGGCGCTCGAACGTCGTTAGCCCAAGCAACGTCTACCGAGCTCGCGGTTGCGGCTCAAGCCCTCGCAGCGGTTCCGGGCCGTCAGCTCTATGCGCGAATCGATTTGTTGCGCGACGACGAGAATCGTGTCTGCGTGAACGAGGTGGAACTGATCGAACCCGGACTCTATTTGGGAGTCCACGAGCCCGCGCAACGGCACTTTGCCGATGCCATCGTGCAAGAATTGAGGAGTAAACAATGCGCCATTTCCGGTCTACAGTAGTTATTTTGGTCGCGGGCGCCGCGCTTGCGAGTTGCAACGGCGGCGGAACGCCGCCCCAACAGGCGCTCGTGCCGTCTGCAAGGGTACAAAGCGGCATCGTCCGTCACGACCGCGGAGGGTCGTGGATTCTCCCGGACGCAAAGAAGTCGGATTTGCTCTACATCTCCGACTTGATCGCGCAGGTCGTCGACATCTATAAGTACGGTCACGACTATAAGCTCGTCGGACAGCTGACGGGTTTCTTCAATCCGGAGGGCCTGTGCGTCGATTTGAAGGGCAACGTTTACGTGACCAACGTCACCAACGACGGCGTCTATCAGATCACCGAGTTCGCGCACGGGGGCACGTCGCCGCTCCGCGTGCTCAGCGATCCTGACGGACGTCCCAACGGTTGTTCCGTCGACCCGACGACGGGAGATCTTGCCGTCGCAGACTTTTGGGGTGCCTCCGAAGGAATCGGAAACGTCACCGTCTATAAGAACGCGAGCGGTACGCCGACGCCATACTCGAACTCAAATATCTATTACGACTATTACTGCGCGTACGACGACAACGGGAACCTCTTCGTTGACGGCGAGACGGAGGGCAGCGTCTTCGGGCTCGGCGAGTTGACGAAGGGCGGGAGTACGTTAAACTTCATCAACATCGATCAGACGATCTACTTGCCAGGCGGCGTTCAATGGGACGGCAAGTATTTAGCGGTCGGCGATCAAGTCGCGGTTAAACACAACTTCACCAGCACGATCTATCAGTTTTCGATCAACGGAAGCCAGGCAACGACCGTCAGCACGATGGTGCTCGAGGGCTCCAACCAGGTGGCGCAGTTCTTGATTCCGCGCATCCACAACGGCAGCAAGCGGGTGTATGGCGATCGGCTCATCGGCCCCAACCAAGACGGAAAAGATACGCTTTTCTGGCATTACCCTTCGGGCGGCGAGCCGACCACGACCATCTCCGGGGAGACCGATCCGATCGGTGCGACGCTCAGCCTAGCGAAGAAGTAACAAGATGTAGGATACCCGGCGGCGTGGAAGCTGTCCGCGATGGAAAGCCCGCCAAACACTTGGAAGATCACGATGATGCTCGCGGACAGCGCGCAGGCCGTAGCCGGCAAGCTGTACATCTTGGGCGGCGGCTGGTCGATCACCGGCCCCGCTCCGGCGCCGTCGGCGCTGGCGATCAAGTTCGAGGTTCCTTGGGAAGCCGCAAACCGCAAGCATAAAGTGCGGATCGAGCTGCTCGACAGCGACGGCCAACCGGTGCTGCTGCCTGGACCGGACTCGCCGCAGCCGATGTTGATTCAAGCCGATCTCGAGGTAGGGCGCCCGACGGGCCTCTCTCCCGGCAGCCCGCTCGACTCGCCCTTTGCGATGAACATCAGTCCGCTTCCGCTCAAGCCGGGCCGCTACGAGTGGCGCTGCACCGTCGTCGATGCCAACGTCAGCCAGTCATGCGCGTTCACGTTTAAGGAACCGCCCTTTACCGTACGAATCCCGCCGCCGCACTAGCCGCGTGTGGGGTAGCGCCATTTGGCTGCCCGGCCGTCGTTGCGGTTACGGCGAGTGTTTCAACGCTCACGCCGCCGGCCGTCGTCACCGAGCAGCTCGCGCGGGTAACGGAGATCTCGACGCGCTTCGAGCGCTGCTGCAACGGGCCGCGCCGAGCGACGGCTGGACCCAGCAATGGGTCAAAGGCGACTTCTAACATCTCGGGAGGGGAAGATTCATGGCGCTCGTGTGCATCATCCGTTATCAGATCGACCCGTTCCAGCGGGACGAGTTCAAAAAATACGCGGAGGAATGGGGCCGGATCATTCCGCGCCACGGGGGCCATCTCGTTGGGTATTTTTTACCGTACGAAGGCACCAACGACATCGCGTGGGGCTTGATCGCGTTCGATAGCCTCGCGTCCTACGAAAAGTACCGCACCAGCCTCAAGAACGATCCGGAGGGGCGCGAGAACTTCGACCGCGCGCAGACCAAGCGCCTGATCTTGCGTGAAGAGCGCAACTTCGTCGAGGTCGTTGACGGGACGTTTGGGATTCCGCCTACATAGGTTTCGTCATCATTTTGCCGCCCATCGCCTTCGCCTGGGACTGACACATCATCTTCACGTGATTTTTGGCCATCATGGCCTGCATTTGCGACTGGGACATTCCGGCCATCTTGGCTTTCATTTGATCGTGGGTCATGTACATCTTCGTCATCGTGTTCATTCCGACGACCGGGTCGCCGGCGGCGCACTTCGGGGTCGTCATCATCATCGACGACGATTGCATGCTGTCCGCCGCGCTGGGGAGCACGTTGGCGGCAAGCATGCCCGAGGCGAGGAGCAGCATAATTACGGTCCGCTTCAATTTAATCTCCTTTGAAAAAGAGGTGGAGGGCGTTTACAATTCTTGGTACGCTCGAGGGCGGCGGCCGGATGACTCGGGGTGATGCTGGGAGAAGGTAGCGGCGTATGGCTAGGCATCGCGTCGCCAAGGTCTCCGAAATCGCGCCGGGCACCACCCGGCGCGTCGTTGCAAACTCGTGCGAGGTTCTGCTGTGTAACGTCGGCGGCAAGATTTACGGCATCGAGGACGTCTGCACGCACGACGGCGGCCCGCTCGATCAGGGGACGCTCGAGGGGGAGTGCATCGTCTGCCCGCGCCACGGTGCGACCTTTGACGTGCTCACCGGCGACGCGCTGACGCTTCCGGCCGTAATGCCGTTGATGACGTTTGCCGTCATCGTCGAAGGTGACGACGTCTTCGTCGACGTCTGAGCGTTTGTGGCGAAGCTTCTCCTTCGGCTGGTCCTCGTCGTCGTTGCGCTCGGCGCGCTCTTCATTTTAGGATTCGTCGTCAATGCCGCCATCGGCATGCGGGTACAGGCGCGAAACGCCGGAGCGATAACCGGCTTGCGGCTGCGCGGACCGGTTACGATCTCGCGTGACGACCGCGGCGTTCCGCACGTCACGGCGGGGAACGAGCACGATCTCTTCTATGCGCAGGGTTATGCCGAAGGTTCCGACCGGCTCTTCCAAATGGACTTGCTGCGGCGTTTCGTGCTCGGCGAGCTGGCGGAAGTTTTCGGACAAGGGGCATTGGAGCACGATAAGCTCGAACGCGAAGTGCCGGTCCGGGCGATTGCGTCGGCGCAGTGGCAACGGCTCGACCTTCCATCTCGCGAAATCCTCGGCGCGTTCAGCGAAGGCGTCAATGCGGCGATGGAACGCGAGCCGCTGCCGGTCGAGTTTCGTTTGCTGGCCTACCGGCCGCGGCCGTGGACGCCGCAGGATTCGCTGGCCGTTGCGATGGCGACCGTACTCGATCTCACCGACGATTGGAACTCGATCGAACCACGTGATGCGGCGTACCGCATTGGCGGCATTCGCTTATCGCGCGCACTCTTTCCACTGACCGACGCGTGTTACGACGCGCCGGTTACTGCGGGACTGCGCGGCATTGGGCCCGGTGCGGCGTGCAAACGGCACGTTGCCATGCTGACGAGCGAGCTTTCCGACTCGCGCGCACCGGTCGGAAGCAACGCGTGGGCTGCCGGAGCGAACCGCGCGCTGCACGGACGCGCGTTGCTCGCCAACGATCCGCACTTGGCACTCCACATGCCCGGCGTGTGGTATCTCATCGACCTTCGCGCGCCACGCTTTCACGTGGCCGGCGCAACGCTTCCCGGCTGCCCGGGCGTCGTTCTCGGCCACAACGAGAATCTCGCATGGGGCGCTACGAACGGCACGGTGACGTCGCTCTCGGCATTCTTGCAGCCCGCGCAACTCGATCCGTCGAATTGGCAAATCGAGCAGTTTGCGGTCCGTTTTCGCCCCACTTCGCGGGCGCGCTATTATCGAACCCGCGATACGTTCGGCGCGACTACCAGCAACCATCGCTCCGTTCTCGTGCGTTGGAACGCGTACGAAAACCCCGTCTCGCCGGCGTTGACGTTCCTCGCGCTCGATCGCGCGCCGTCGATCGAAGCCGCGACCGCCGCGCTTGCGAAGTTTCCCGGACCGACGCAGAACTTCGTGCTTGCCGACACCAGCGGGCGCGCGGCGTACGTCCTCGCCGGCAGCATTCCAAACGATCCCGTCCGCGGACGATGGTTTCATCCCGCAAGCGATCTCGCGAAGCGGTATCCGCCGATTCCGTTTGCGCTCCTGCCGAAGGTCGCACCGTCGCGCGACGCCGTGGTATGGACGGCCAACAACCGGATGTACGGCCCAAAGTACCGCTTGGCGCTGAGCCCGCAGTTCGCGACGCCGTATCGCGCCTATCGCATCGCACAGCTTCTTCGCGCGCGGCGCGCCTACGACGTCGAGTACTTCACGCAGATGCAGCTCGACGTACTCTCGCTTCCGGAACTCGAGCTGGCACGCGACGTTTCGAAGGCGCTCGGGGATCGCGACCCTTCGTTAGCCGCCGAGCTTGCCGCATGGAACGGTGAGATGGACGGCGCGTCTTCGACGGCGACGGTCGTCGAAGGCATGCGCGTTCAGTTGACGAGACGGCATACCGGCCGCATGCCCACCGTGCTTGGGATGATGGATCGCGCAACGGCTCATTCGAGCGGCATCGTGCCGCCGTCGCCGGCGCCGTGGCGCATTGCCGGCGCCGACCCGGTTCCGCACGCGCTCGCGTCGCTCGGCATCGATTTTCTTGACGGCGCTACGCTGCCCGGAAACGGCGACGCCTTCACGCTGCACATGCAATCTCCGGGCTACTCGCAGAGTTTCCGCGCGGTATGGGACGTGGGCAACTGGGATGCGGGCGGCATCACGCTGCCGCAAGGTGAGTCGGGCGAGCCCGGTTCGGGGCACTACACCGATCAAGCCACCGCGTGGATCGACGGCCGCTTGTGGCCGTTGCCCTTTAGCGACGCAGCGGTTTCGCGCACGGCCGTGCACCGCGAGACGCTGCTGCCCTAGGAGTCTGCCTCGGCGTTGCCCGGGAGGCGGCCTTCGGGCGTTGAAAATCCGGTCAATGGGAAACCCCGGCTTACGCATCTTGGCGGCCGTCGCGGCACTCGCCGGTTGCGGAGGCGTCACGCAACCTCAGGCTGCGATACCGATCGCCGGGCCAGACGTGATGCCGCACAGCCCGTCGCTCGCGATATGGATGGGGTTCGCCCGCGGTACTGCAGCACGGCCCAAGCTCACGTACGTTAGCGAGTTTGACGCGACGACGGTCAGCGCGTACACGAGCGACAACCGCAAGAACGAGGCGCCGGTCTGCCAGTCGGGCTCGGTTCACGATCCAGAGGGCATCGCCACCGACCGATTCGGCAATCTCTATGCTGCGGTGGGTTTTTCGGGCTTTCGCGGTTACGGGATTGCGACGTTCGCACCGAGTTGCGGCAAAGCGGGGCCAACCTTCAACGAGGATCTCGGGCTGCCGGAGGACCCTGCCGTCGACGGGAGGACGCTCTACCTCACGAATCTGGACAATGGCTCGCTTCCGGTCACGGTCTTGGTCTACAACATCGACGCAGGCTCGCAACCGGTCGGCGAGCTAACCGACCCAAGTGCAGGCGAAGGCCTCGGTGTTGCGGTCAACTCGCATCACGATCTCTTCTGGTCGACGACAAATGCCCTGACCGGCCACGGGCAGGTCATCGAGTTTCGCAAAGGGAGGCTGCCCGGTAGAGTCCTGAAGGCCACGTTCATGAACTCGGGCTTTCCCGGCGGAGTCTTGTTTGATAAGTCCGACAACTTGCTCTTCGTCGTTCAGGCTAGCGCGCCGGCGATCTATATCTTCGCGCCGCCCTACGACGCCCCGCCGGCTTCGACGATTTCATTGAAAGCGTCGGCGGTCTATTGCACGCTGAGCGTCGATCAACGGCAGATATTCTGCCTGGATTACTCCAACGGTTCGGTCGACGCGTACGCCTATCCCAAAGGCACCTACCTCTACAGCTACACCAGCGGGATCGAGTCGAGCGAAGATCCCATCGGCATCGCGGTTCAGTGAAAAGTTTTGCGCGGCTCGTCGCGTTGGCGCTGCTTACCGGCTGCGCCGGAGCGCCGCCGCAGCTAGGGCCGCCGATGCTCCTCGGGCAAAGCGTCGCGCCGGCCAAGGGAGGCGACCTCCTGTACGTCACCACGCCCGACGAAACGTGGATATTTACGTTTCCCAAAGGCAAGTTCGTCGGAAACTTCGGCGTCACCGGTGCCCAGAATCCGTGCTCGGATCGAAACGGCAACGTTTTCATTCCGCAGTACGGGCCGGACGATATCGTGGAAATCGCACACGGCGGCGAGGCGCCGATCGCGACGCTCGATGATACGGGCGAAGTACCCGAGAGTTGCTCCTCCGATCCAACGACGGGAAACCTTGCCGTCGCCAACTTCGGCTTTGCATCGGCGCCGGGTAACGTTGCGATCTATCAGAATGCGCAGGGCACGCCGGCCCTCTACTCGGACTCCGCGATTTACTACTACTGGTTCTGCGGTTACGACGACCGCGGCAATCTGTTCGTCGACGGCATAAACCACAGCGGCTCACCGGTATTTGCGGAGCTGCCCCGTCGCGGCGGAACGTTCAGAAATATTACGCTGAACGAGCGCATCAAGAAGCCCGGCAGCGTTCAATGGGACGGCACGTACATCACGATCACCGACGAGCGCGCGCGGGCGATCGACCGGGTGAAGGTTTCGGGCTCGCGCGGGACGATCGTCGGAACGACCATGCTCGACGGTTGGAGAACAAGCCGGCGCGGCGAACAATCGTGGCTGCAGGGAGGTACGGCAATCGTATCGCCGGACGCGCACAACCTTCGGCAAATCGGGTTTTGGCCGTATCCGGCCGGCGGCAACCCGACGAAAATCATCACGGGCTACTTTGGCGGCACCTTCTACGTAGACGGCGAAACCGTCAGCGTCGCGAGCGGCGGGCAATCGTGGATGTCACCAACTGCGAAGGCGATTCGCGAGCTGCTGTACGTCTCGGACTGGGCGACCGATAAGGTGTTTGTTTACAACTATGCGACGGGCTCTCCGGTAGGAACGCTCGCGGGGTTCAAAGAGCCGTTCGGTCAATGCGTGGACAAGGCGGGCGACGTTTGGATCGCGGACTACGAGGGGCTTGCGGTCGTCGAGTACGCGCATGGCGGCAGCAAGCCGATGAAGAGGCTCACCACCGACGGGTTCCCCGTCGGCTGTTCGATCGACCCGGCTACGGGCAATCTCGCCGTCGGGAACGACGCCGCGAGCGGCGCCGGCGATATCGAGATATGGAAGAATGCCTCCGGCTCGCCGGCCGACTACTCGAACGAAGCCTGTTACCGTTTGTGGCAGCCAGGGTATGACAGCGCGGGCAATCTCTACGCCGAAGTTGAAACGAAGCATTTCGCTCGCGGCGTCTGCGAGATTCCGGCCGGCGCCACGTCGCTCGCGACGATTTCGACCGATGCGACGATCGACTTCCCCGGCGGCGTGATGTGGGACGGCAAGTACATCACGTTGAGCGATCAGCAAGCCTTGAGCACCGACGGCGACATCACGGCGATTTACCAGGCGAAGCGAACGGGGTCGGGCTTACGCATCGTCGGCAGCACCGACCTCTATCTGGGCTGCGAGCACAACTATGACGTCGATGTCGTTGCCCCGTTCATCGTCGGAACGAAGAACACGCCCGCGAACAACAAACAAGGCACCGTTGTCGCCGGCGCCAACGTCTGGTGCCCAAGCACCTTCGAGTATTGGGCCTATCCGGCCGGCGGACGTTTCTCGTCGGAACTAACCGCGGCCCCGGTCGAGCCGTACGGGCAGTCCGTCAGCATTAGCGAATAGGGCAGCATGGCACATCGAGCCGGAATCGCGGTCTGGGCGATCGTCGCGGTTACACTAGCCGGCTGCGGCGCGCTTCCCCTAGGCCTGTCGAAGGGTCAGGGTGACAAAGCTGGGGGTCAGAATGAAAGCAGTTCCAGCCCGATTTCGCATATCGTGCTGATCGTGCAAGAGAACCGCAGCTTTGACAATTTTTTCGCGACTTATCCGGGCGCCGACGGAACGATGACCGGAAAGATGAAAAACAAGACGATCAAACTGCGCGAAGCGAGCCTTGACCAGATGTGCGACTTCGGCCATTCGCGCAACGACTTCCTCCACGCGTACGACCACGGTAAGATGAACGGCTTTTATCTCGAGAGCCAAACCACCGGCTGCCCGAAGAGAGCCGGCGCGGCGCCCTACGAGTACGTCAATCCACAACAGATCGCACCGTATTGGGACATCGCCGAGCAGTACGTGCTCGCCGATCACATGTTCCAAACGCAGGGCAGCGGCAGCTTTACCGCTCACCAAGACCTGATCCGCGGCGGAACGACGATCGACCAGGCGCAGACGGAGAGCATCGTGGACGTCCCCGACGGCGAGCCCTGGGGCTGCGACGCATCACCGGGCACGCTTACCTCGTATTTATCCGGCAAACCGGGGCATCTCGAATATCGGTTCAAAAAAGGTCCGTTTCCATGCACGAGCGACTTTCCGGCCTCGGGATCGTATTACGCGACGCTGCGCGACCTGCTCGACGCGCAATCCGTTTCGTGGAAGTACTACGTGCCGCCGCTGACCGAGCGCCAATCCGGCAATCTCTGGAACGCCTTCGACGTGATTGCTCCAGTTCGATACGGTAAAGAATGGAACGACAACGTCTCGATGCCGGAGACGAACATTTTCAACGACATCTCCGGCGGCACGCTGGCTTCGATGTCGTGGGTGATCCCGGATCTCAAAGACTCCGATCACCCCAGCAACGGCTCGGATACCGGCCCCTCGTGGGTGGCCAGCCTCGTCAACGCGATCGGGGAAAGCTCGTACTGGCAAACGACGGCGATCGTCATCGTGTGGGACGACTGGGGCGGTTTTTACGACCACGTGCCCCCGCCATTTCTCGATGACTGGGGCGGCTTGGGATTCCGCGTGCCGATGCTGGTCGTCTCGCCGTACGCGCGCGAGACGTCGAGCCAACCGGGCTACATCGCGCACACATCGTACGAGTTCGGCAGCATCCTGAAGTTCATCGAAGGCACCTGGAGCCTGGGATCGCTCGGCACGACCGACCAGCGCGCGACGAGCATCGCGAACTGCTTCGACTTCACGCAGCAGCCGCGCAAGTTTTCGGCAATCCCGTCGCTCTATTCACGAGCGTATTTCGAGCGCCGAAAGCCCTCGTACCAACCGGTCGATACCCAGTAGCATCGCGACACCGGCGCACCTTGTAAATGTTCCCGAACATCGAGCCTTTCGAGAGCGGGATGCTCTCGGTCGGCGATTCCCAGCAGATTTATTGGGAATGCTCCGGCAATCCCAACGGTCGCCCCGCAGTCTACCTTCACGGTGGGCCCGGTGCGGGATGCGTCCCGCACAACCGGCGTTTTTTTGACCCGGCGATCTACAAAATCATTTTAACCGATCAGCGCGGGTGCGGGCGTAGCCGGCCGCACGTTGGTGACGTGGGCGATCTCGAGGTCAATACGACGGCTCATCTCGTTGCGGACTTGGAGCGTTTGCGCGAATATCTTGGGATCGATCGTTGGAGCCTGCTCGGCGCCTCCTGGGGAACCACGCTGGCGCTGGCCTATGCCCAAGCGTTTCCACATCGCGCGGCCTCGATCGTCTTGGCGTGCGTGACGACGACGTCGCGTCGTGAGGTGCGCTGGATAACGCACGACATGGGCTGCATTTTCCCCGAGCAGTGGGAACGATTTGCGTCACTTAGCGTTGACGACCGAACTCGGGGAATAGATATAGTAGAAAGTTACGCCGCGCTGGTTTTTAGCGCGGACGCTGGGGTACGCGAGCGAGCTGCCCGTGAATGGTGCACGTGGGAAGATACTCACGTTTCGTTGGCCCCCGGCTTCGTCCCGAGCCGCCGCTTTGAGGATCCGGCATTCCGATTGCTGTTCACGCGCCTAGTTACGCACTACTGGAGGCACGCGGCGTTTTTGCCGGAGGAGCAGCTGATTAGAGACGTCGCGCTGCTCAACGGTATTCCCGGACTTCTGCTCCATGGACGCTACGATATCAGCAGCCCTCTCGAGGCGGCGTGGCGGCTGCACCAGAATTGGCGAGGCAGCGTGCTGCACGTCATCGATGATGCGGGGCACGGCGGCGGCGCCATGCCCGAGAGCATTGTCGCAGCGATGAACCGGATTTAACGAACGGCATAAAGGATTCCGGCTGTGTGCTTAATCTTTCCATAAAGGGCAGGAGACAACTCGCCAGCGAGTAAGCCAAGCGGGGCCTGGCTGCTATTGCATCGACAGTTTCTAGCTTGTGAACGTGGGGAGTCGTCAATGAAAATCGCCTCGAGGAAGAGCCTTCTGAGCGCGGCGGCCGTTCTTTTCGGAACGGCGGCGCTGTTGGTTGCATGCAACGGCAGCGAGCCGAGCGTGACACCGAACTCTGCCGCGGATCTTCGCGCGGGGGCATCGGCTGGGCATTCCATCCCGGTTCCGGGGCCGAAGTACCTGTACGTTTCGAGTTGGCCGTCCTCCGTTTACTCGTACGACTATCCGTTGGGGACCTTCCGCTTCACCTTAACCGGAGGCGGATTCAACAAGCCCGACGGGCAGTGCGTCGACGGCCCCGGCAACGTCTTCATCACGAACTACGGGAACGGCAAGACATTTCGCTATAACCATGCCGGCACCGCGCGAACGCACACGTATCTCAACGCGGGAGCCGCCGCGGTCGGCTGCGCAGTTTTCGGTCCGGGTCTTGGCGATCTGGCCGTGACGTATCACTCTACGGTGTCGGGAACCGCTCCGGGCGAGGTCCTCGTATGGACGGGTGAAATCGGCGCGCCGACGGCCTACCCGAATCCGCCCGCAGCCTGTTACGACATGTGGCCCGGCGGGTTCGATAGTTTGGGAAACCTCTTTGTCGAAGGCGAGCCGAACGGAGGAGGTGCGGTGAGCGTCTGCGAGCTGACGGCTCCGCCGCGCAGCTGGGTTGCTGCGCCACTGACTCTCACCTTTACGATCGACGCTCCGGGCTCGGCGATGTGGGACGGCGCATACATCACGCTTACCGATACCGAAGCGGGGGGTACGTATGAAACCGGCATCGACCGAGTGACGCTTTCCGGCACCACGCTGACACTATCCGGTGACACCGTGCTCACCGACGTCTGCTACTCCGACTACGTCGATACGCCTCAGCCTTTTATTCTCGGTCACCACAATACCCCGATAAACGGCGTACAAGGCACAGTCGTCGTTGGCGGCAACATCTTCTGCAATATGGCGGGTGCACCCAAATTCGACTACTGGATCTACCCGGCCGGCGGCAGTCCCTCCGGCCAGCTATCCGGTCCCCCGCCGTCGCCCGAGGGCCAGTCTATAAGTCTCTAAGTAACAGCGAGCCCGAAGCGATATGCTTCGGGCTCGCTGCACGGGCGATCAAAGGACTCTAATCGCCGTCGTCCCTGCTAGGTGGAAGTCTAACTTTGTGCTTCGCCTTGAGCGTCTGCGCCAAATACCATCCGGCGGTTTCATACGAACCATATTGGTTTGGAAGTAACGTCGGTGAGGGGATCGGGGTGATTCCCAGCGAGGAGCAGCTCATGTTCGGCGGAACGGCCGGCGAGGAAATCTCGGCCATGCTCGGGGGATTCATGCCGCCGCCGCGGAGCTTGCTTTCGTCGAGCGCATCCAATAGATTCGAGGTTTCGGTATCGCCATCGGCGGGCGACAATCCGACCGAAACGCCCTTGGCTTCATCCGGCAACGAGGCAAACGTCGGCAAGCCGAAGACTGCTTCGATCAGCTTCGAGACCGATCCGTGATCGGCGAAGTCGTGAACGACGACGCCCGTCTTGGAGAACGGCGAGATCACTAAGGCCGGTAAGCGAACGCCGTCGCCGCACGGGTAACCTTGTTCCGGGCCGCCCTTATCCTGCGGACACGTTTGTCCGAAGCCCGGCGGCGGGAGGTGATCGTAGAAACCGCCGCCGTCGTCCCAGGTTACGACAATGATCGAGTCTTTCCAGTATTTGCTCTTCGCAATGGCATTGATAACTTCGGCGAGATAGGCTTGCGCCACCTGATGATCGGAGCTGCCGCTCCCGGGGTGATCGTCGTCGCCGACGTAGTACTTCTTGCCCGCGGAGTTTTGCGTGAAGATCGGATCGGCGGGCACCAAACCGTACGTGTTTTCGTTTCCGCCTTTGACCCAGAAGACTCCCGAAGACGGCAGTTTCCCTCCGCTGATGTCGGAGATCAAACCGTTGCTTTGGGTATTATCGCGCATCGTTCTCTTGTTCACGAATCCGGAACGGGAATTATTGATGTAATCGAAGTAGAGCGGCGCGGTATGATGCGCGGAGAAGCCCGCATTGGCGGTGTAGAGGCCTTCTTCATACCAACCCCAGGGGACGGACTGCCGGTTAGTGTTCCCCTCCTTCGTAATGTCGCGATCTTCGTAGCCGAGCACTCGCTTCTCTTTGGCGGCTCGGTCCATGTCCGGATTGAGCAGCACCGGCATCGTCGCGTAACTTTGGAAGGTGGCGCTATCCCCGGTATACGCCGTAACCGGGAATCGCAGGTCCGCCGGGGGCGGATTGTCGTCGTTGGAGATCGGCACGCCGTCGGTATAGCCGCCGCTGGCTAGCGGCTGCGAGAGCGTTCCTTCACCCGCTGCCGCCTCCGTTTGCCCGATTTGACCCGAGAAGAGCTGAATGTTGCTCGGCGTCGAGTCTCCCGTGTTGGCCTGGAAGTAGTGGTCGAAGAGCGTAAAGTTTCTCGCATAGTACCAGAGGTATGGGACGGTATCGCAGTCATAGACGCCTTCGATACCGATCGACTCGTTGTGTGCTTCGACCTGTGAAGGGCTGGGAGTCGGTCCGAGCACGGGCTGTCCGGCTTCGACGTCGACGAGAAAGTCGTCCATCTTCCCACGATCGATCGCCACTTCTTGATCGTAGCGGCCGTTGTTGCCGCCGGTGATATCGGGCGCATCGGCAACGTAGTTCGGACTATTCGGATTTGCCGAGATCAGGAACGGACGTTGGCACGCCTGCGTTTCGGGATCGTACTGGCAATCGGTTTCCTGCGCGAGATAGGTCCCGAGGTTCTCGACGTACTGGCCGTTCATGCCGGGAAAGAGTCCAAAGAGTTGATCGAAGGTGTGATTCTCTTGAATGAGCACAAAAACGTGCTTGACCCTGGTCCCTACCAAGGTTGCAATCCTGGCACGAGTCGCAGCATCGGGTCCGACTCGTGAGTTCTGCGACGTCACCGGCGCGACCGAGGAGCCTCCGGGCGCTCCTCCACATCCCGCCAGCGCCCACGCTGCCATCAGAATTGCGATGTTCGACGCAAAACGACGCATTGTATAACCACCTTCCGTCTTTTTAGAGTGAGGCGCGTATGCTTTCAAAATTAACAACATGCGAGCCGGCATACAATGACGAATCGAAGCGACTTTTGCTAATCGCTTCTTAAAATTCACCTAGCAGAAGTTAAACTTGGCCTACTTGTTTTTTATGCCGGCGACGACGGACGGCTGCGAAACTCCCTCACCGGCTCGACGTCGTAAAAGGACTGCCGATACGCTTTTATGCTGCACGGCGGGTAGGCGGCCATGGCAGCAATGAGACCCGTATCCGGGATCACCCCTAAAGTAAGCCCGCGGGCAGCGTAGACCCACTCGCCACCAGCGATCGTTCGAACGTCGAACGTCAGATCGAGCCGGTCCGGAGGATCGCCCAGGTCTCGCAGCAGCTGCGCGCACTCGGCTCGATCGGTCGACCACAACCCGGTGCGAACGAGGCGGAGCGTTGCGTCGCGGAAATACAGCCGCACTGGTTCGGTAAAGCCGGCACTCTCAATCACGCGAAACCGATACTCGACCAGCTCGCTGCCAAAGTGCGCAATGCCTTCGCCGGGGCGGAGCGGGAACGATCGTGCGACATCCTCCTCGGCGCAGGCTTCCGGCAGTCCCTGCCAGTCCGCTAGTTCCTTTCTCAGCAGTTGCTCAAGCCGATACTTGCACGCAGTCGCGTTCATGGCTTGCCGATCAGCTCGACTTTGCCGAGGAAGAACGCAGCGGCCAAGTTACGAATTCCTACCACACCAGCCAGCCGCTCCGCATTCTCCGCCTCGTCATACGTGTTCAAAGGTTGGATCGCGAAGTTGTTCGCAGGATCGTGCACCGGCCCTTCGATCCGAGCGCGCAGCGGTTCATCAATCTTCAGGCTGCTCCAGACGATTTTAGTGAAATAATCGGTCGTGCCCTCACGAAGAGTGAACCCGCCTTTTTGCTCGCCCAGTCCGCCACGATACGCTACGTGCTTGGGGTCTTCGAGCGTGTGGATGTATTCGTGGATGAACGTTTGGAAGAAATCCCACCGTTCAAAACGCTGCTTGTCCGGAGTACCACCCTTGAACAGCTGTACGTAAACGACGCCGCCCGAGGCAAATCCCGGCCATGCCTTATGCAACTCGAGCAGTTTGTCGTGGTATTTTGCAATCATATCGGTCTTAATCGGCCCCACGATCGCCTGCTCCGGCGCGCGCGACTGGATTGCACCGTGCTCGCGATCCAGGCCTTTCACCACGCTGTCGCCGTCCAAGATCTTCTGCACGCGCCAGTCAACTGCGCCGTCCTCGGCGGCCTTGCCGCCGGCGGTTAGTGTATCTTCCTTCTTCTTCCATGCATCGCCGATATTTACGCCCATCTTCAGCGGCGGTGCAGCGCGCCCGGTGAGGTATTCGCCGAAAACCGCCTTGACCGCGTTCTGAGCCTCGACTGCTATGGAATCCACCGTCGGCGCATCGTACAGAGCGCCGGGCGTACCGCGCGCCGCCGTCTTCCCCTGGGCCATGGAGGTCCATTCGTCCACAATCTCCTTGTCAACGGCCGCGCGCAAGCGGACACCGTAATTCCCTTTCAGCGGAATATCCGGTTTAAAAACCGGCGGCAATCCGGTGGCCGGGTTCACAGGGGTTTCGGTCGAGATCGCCCGCGCGCTTGCGCTGCGCTCCGCTGGATCGAGTGTCTGGGTCTGCTTAAGGAGATCGGGCGATTTTTGCTGAGCTAGGACGTCGCGCTCTACCTTGAATCCGGCCGAGAAATCCGCATCCAGCTTGTCGAAGGTCTGCTTGTCGACCACTCCGGCGGGGACCTTACCGTTGAGCCCCTTTGCGGTCTGGTACTTGGTAACGGCAGACGTAAGCATCGGGCCGAAAACCTCGTCCACTTGAGTGGCTGGGTAATCGCCAAGTTCGCTGAGCGCGGTGGTGACGCGAATCACCGCCTCCCCCGTGTCGCCCGCCTTAAGCACTTTTTTTCCGTCGGAGACATCGTCGAGGGTGGGCTCATCCTGAAAGCGCGTCGCGATGGGCTTCATTTGCAGAGATGGCGTGCCTCCCCGGACGCTCTGCTGCACGACGTGCGCCAGCTCGTGCGCGAGCAATCGCTGCCCGTCACCGGAGTGAGGCGCGTACTGTCCCGCACCGAACACGACGTTCTGGCCTGCCGTATAGGCAAGGGCACCGAACGAGCGTGCCGAACGGCCTGCCTCCGCATCCGTATGCACGCGTACGCCGCTGAAGTCGTAGCCGAATCGCGGCTCCATGAGCGCGCGAACCGAAGGCTCTAGCGGCGCACCGTTGCCGCTCTCCGCGGTGCGGGCGATGCTCGGCCTTTTTGGCTCGACAAGCGCCGCCGCGCCGGGTCTCCCTGCCTGCTCCGCGATGCGGTCTGCCTCATACTCGAGCTGATCGCGGGCCGGACCTTCAGGCAGAAGCGCGCGGCGCGGCGCGGTCGCACCTTCACCAACAGGTCGCGCCTCACGCTTCGATTGCCGCACCAACGATTTGTGTGCCACGCTTTCTGCCTACGTTGGCAGCGCCCGCTATCGCAACACTCTCCGACGGGTCGAACACTTGTTCTCCACGTGACGGCGCCCGCGTCGAGGCGGCTGAACTCGCCTCGCCGAAAAGTGCCGAATTGCCGAGACGTGCGCGAAGTATCGAGGAAGGCAAGTGAAGATTTCCGATTTTGACCGCGGCGCGGCAGCGATCTGCGCAGCCGCCGCGGTGCTCGCGGGATGCGGGCGCAATGCCGTCGTGCCCTCCACAGCGTTGGCGTTTACCCAACGAGGTGCCGCCGCAAGTCGCGCCGTCACCGTGCGCCAGCGGACGCCCTGTGGTTGGCTTTCCGACAAAGCGAAGGGCGGCCACCGGCTCATCTATGTCGGCAATGGCGACGAAATACTGATCTACTCGGAGCGATCTCGCAACCCGTCGCCGATTGGGTGCATCTCCACGCCCGTAAACAGCTCGCACGGACTGTACGTGGACCGCGGCGGTAACGTGTACGTTGCCAATGGAAACAACACCGTCACGGTCTATGCGCCGGGGTCCTTAACGCCGTCGGCGACCTATTTCGTCGGCAAAGCGGGTCCCATGTACCCAATCGCCGATGGTCATGGCAACGTGTTCGTCAGTACCAACCAGGGAACGGTTGTTGAGTTCTTGCACGATCGCGCTTCGCCGTACCGGACATTGCAGACTCAGGGCTACGAGGCCGACGGCATGGCTTTCGATCGGAACGGCAACTTGTATGTGACGTATCGAACCGCCTATCTCTCCGGCGGCATCGAGACGTTCGCACCCGGTTCGACTCAGGGCACGGTACTCGGCATGGAGGTCATTCAGCCACAAGGCATCGTCGTAACCACCGACGGCACGATCATCGTCGTCGAAACCGGACGGGCCGACGGGGTCTACGTTTTCGCCAAAGGGACTCAAAACCCGGAGCAAACCCTGAGGCTAGGGATTCACGACACGCCGGTACAGTTGGCGCTCACGAAATCAGAGGACGAGATATTTCTCTCGGCATTCGGCTGGTTAGGCTCGGGGCGCGTCTACGCTGCGCCGTACCCGCTTGGCGCGTCGTCGCATTTCCAGTCAAAGATCGCCTTCCACTGCTGCTTCAAGCATAACGGCCACCGCCGCCGTCATGTCTGGCAGATTCAGGGCGTGGCATTGAGCAACGGACTCACCTTCTAAGGTTCGAGTTGTCGCAAACGACGCGTTATACTTCCCGACGATTCGTCGAACCGTTGCGCGGTCGATAGGAGCAGGCAGATGATTGACATCCGTCTAGGCCGTTACGCTTTAGGCGTCAGCGTGGCCGTTGCCATGTCTGTTGGGTGCGGCCATACAGGTAGCGGCGTCGTGCCGATCGACGGTGCTCCCAACTCTCGTCCGTACCACAAATCGTTTTACTACACGGGCGCAGCGCAAGAGTTCAAGGTGCGGGCCGGCGTGACGCAGATCGAGGTCATCGCTCTCGGTGGTAAGGGCGCCGGTTCGCCCGTAACCCGCGGCGGCCGCGTGGGCGCCGTTCTTCCGGTTACGCCTGGAGAGGAGTTGGTCGTATACGTCGGCGGCGATTCGTCGGGCGCGACCGGCGGCTTTAACGGCGGCGCAAATGCGGCAGCGGTCGGCGGCGGATGGGGCGGCGTAGGCGGGGGCCCCGAGTGCTAGCACTGTCAATACGGCGACACCGGCGGGAAGGGTGGCGGCGGCACCGGTGGATCGGGAGGCTCAGGCGGTTCTTACGGTGAGCGCGGCGGTGGCGAAGGCGGGGGCGGAACGCAACAGAACGGCGGTACCAGCGGCAGCGGCGGATACGGTTCCTACGGTGTCGGACGCGCAGGAGCCGACGGATCGCTTTGAGCGGGTGGAGCCGGCGGTTCGGCATGCTATACCAGTTACTGTGCCGGGTATGGCGGCGGCGGGGGCGGCGGCTCGTCCCTATGCGGAGCCCAGCGCTACGAACGTACATATCTGGCGAGGATGGAGACGGGCAGCGCATAACGGCCTCGTCGTCTTCGACTGGGGCTAAGCCTTTGTTTCTCGAAGAGGAGCGCATGCAGATGACACACTTGAGGCTGTGGGGCGGCGTCGCCGCCCTCGCTATAATGATCGCCGGATGTTCGGTTCGCCCGCAATCCGCCGGCCCGTTGCCGCAGCTCGCCCCGACCGCGGCCGTCGTTGGCGATTTCACAGTCACCGGCACCTACGACGGGACGCTAAAGGAGACTGAAGGAAGCCACTCGCGATCGGGCAGTTGCGAAATCACGCTCACGCAGAGCGGGAAGAGCATCACAGGCACCGCCGACGTGCAGTTCGACTCCGGCAAGTCTTACAAGTTTACGATCTCTGGTTCGATCGAATCGAAACGTAAGAGGGGCGAGAAGCTTTCGATTACGATTACCGACGATACGGGCAAGAGCGGCAAAGGGACGGCGACCGTGAGAGGCAATACGCTGCGCGGCAAGGCGAGCGCCTCGGGTAAGAACGGCACGGCCCACATCACGTTCACAGCGAAGCGAAAAAAGAAGCAGTGATTTAAAACGCTGAGGCAGGTCTGATTTATTAGGCACTGGATCAGCGGCCCATAGTAAATCGGGCATTTTCGAGATCACTCCTGTACTTTTTGATTCCCGACCCGCTTTTTGGGGCGAGGAAAGCACGTTGAGGCAAATCGAACACGGCCTTGCATTCGCGAAGCCGTGTGGATTGACCGAGTGCGTACCCTTCGCGCTTCCCCGAAAACTCGAAGGTGATGGTGTAAGTTTGCCCCAACCTTGGTCGAGAAAGCGAAAGATGTGATCGCACCAGCCTGCCAGCCGTCAAGGTCAGTAGCGCAAAGCACATCTAAGTCGAAGATTATTGGGAAATATAGATCAATCCCTGACCTACCATCTATATCGCGGAAGCGTTTCCAATCACGTCGTCAATCAGCGGACCGCATCGAGACTTTCCCATCGCATCTTTCCGATCATAAAGCCCGGCATACTAGTCCTTAGTTATCGTGACCGCTGCGACGACGGGGCCGGACGCGCTCCCCGGAGGGTCCTTACTTGTAAACCTGATGAGCGAAAAGCGCTTCGTCGCTTTGAATCCCCAGGCTTCGGTTGAGTAGTCCCCGTCCTGAGCATCGTTTCCGCCCGAGATGTCCCATGTATAGATCGTAGACTGACGATCTATCGAGATCACCATTGTCTTAGTGGTCGGCCCCGTTTCGCCGTTCCCTGAAAACAGGAATGACAGGGTGTACGATGCTCCGGGCTTTGTACGGAATGGCACAGATTCTATGCCTCCGGGAGAGTAGCCGTCCAGATCGACGCTACATAGTCCGTCGATATCCCAATACGTGCTCCCAATCATGTCGATCGTGCCCTTGGACACGGTCCAATCCGGCGCAGGCGTGTAGTGCTTTTTCCAGGTGAACCACCAACCGCCCCAGTTATTCGACTGAGAAAAGTCGCCGTCGGGTAGGATGCCAGTGCCACCCGGTAACGCTGGACAACAGTTGGAGCCGCAGCCTGAGCCGCTCGCCAGGCGTAAATGCGAAGCCGGAGGAACTGCCGCTGGTGCTCCCAACGGCGGCTGCGATCCGCTGCATCCCGCCAGCACTGCAGCGACCACGCAGATCGTAAGGGCGCATCGATCTAAACGTAAAAACCTCATCCCTGCCTCCTGAAGCCCGGAAGCTTCCACGGCGGAGCCGGTTCGGCTCGCAAGAAACCTAAAATCGGAAGAGCCATCAGGCTTGCTTGAAGCGTTCTTAACGCGCATCCCTACCGCTCTAGTTACCACCGAGCGCACCGACCGGTAGTGGCGATTTCCGCGGTCAGTGCCCCGCGCCTCTGTCGTTCTTAGTTTTGCAAGTTGAACTGAACTTGTTTGACGGCGCCTATCGTCTTCACCGATATCGCGGCGCCCCATGGTTCCATAGCATTCTGGAACGTATACACATCAATCGGGTCTCCTCCGTCGGGAAATGACCAGAGCGCCGCATCGTGCGCTCCCGCGTCGGCAACGAGCACCGAGTGCGAGCCCTTCGTAAAGTTCTCTTGAATTGGAAGGACGGCTGTGGTCAGTTGCGTTACGATCGGATTTCCCAGCGAACCGCCGCTCGGAGGGCCGTAGCTATCGATGACCAGATTTGACGAGTCCACGATCTCGACGTTATAGTTCGTCAGCGTTCGAAGGCCTCCGACGCCGCCGATTACGTTGCCTGTTGTAAGCTGCGATATCGTCGTTCCAGATTTGCATCCGCCGACGATCTCGCCGATTACAACATTACCGTTTACGACGCCATCGACAAACAGGTTTCCGCTGGGGTCCGGGGCTAGAAAATAGACTGCCGCAAAACCGCCGCCGACAATGGTTTTGGTGGGGGTTTTCGCCCTGGGAGCAAAGCAGGTGACGGTTGCGGTAACGGGGTTGGCGGCGGCAACGTAGCCGTGGTCGGCGACCGTAGCGTCGGTTGGGCCAGTGCCGTTGTTGAGTACCTTAGGCTTACCTTTCACACTATAAATCACAACGCTATTTCCGCCGTCGTTCGCCACGACGAGGTTCTTCTGGTCGGCGGTCGTGTCCATACCGGCTGGTCCATTGAGTCCGGTTATTGTCCCGATCTGTTCGCCTTTAACGTTGAGAACGTATATCCAACCTTGCGCGAAGTCAGAAATGTAACCGATAGTTGGTCCCGGGGGCGGCAAATGCTTCATCGGATTGATGGGCCTTTCGAACGATCGTCTGCGTAGGCCAATCAGATTCTGGAGGCTTGGTGCAAGCAGCAGCGACGCAGCGCCGGCGCTGCTGTCCGGCGGTAGGCTCGGTTGAGAGGTGCTGCTGCTGCATGCGGCTACGATCGCTGCAGCCGTACAAACGCCGAGGGCGTGGCGGGACAAGTCGAACAGGTTTTTCATGAAAAACTCCGTCGTGGCTCGTGTCTAGGGCTCTCCAGCTATATTACCTGGGATTCCCATACGGCTACTCTTTTCGAGCGGGCACCGGGTGATTCCGGCCGTTTTCGGGCTCCGCGACAAGCGGCACCGCCGATTTGGTGGCAAGTAAGGCCGGCTCCGGCCTTGCGGGCCTCTCCCACGGTTTTCCGGCGCACGCGGTTGGCGTCGTTCTCGTTGGAAACGTCGGCCATTTGGAAAGCGATGTACGACCGTGGCTGACGACCACCGCGCCGATCTTGCCGGAACAACTCTCCGCGATGCCACTCCACCTTGGCCACGACCCGCCGGGATGGGACCAGCTCGCCGCCTTGTAGCGAAAGCTATCGTCGAACCGCTACACGTAGTGCGCCGGTCGGCAGACAGGATGCTTGAGCAAATAGCAGATGCGCTCTTGCAGACACATTTGGTTGAGCGAGGCGAAGCGCGTCGCTCCAGGTCGGCATACTGGTTGAATCTGAAGCTCAGCCGACGCCCGGACTTGAACCGGGGACCTATTGTTTACGAAACAATTGCTCTACCAACTGAGCTACGTCGGCGTCGAGGCGCCCTTCCACGAAAGGCGTAGGCCAGCCTTTCGGAGCATCGGGCAATCATGAAAAGCATACCTTTGCTTGCCCTTCTGCTCGCGCTCGCGGCGCCGGTCTGCGCCTTGGCCGACCAGAACGCGACGGTTACCGGTCAACTGAGCGCCTCGGAGAATGCGTTCGTCAGCGAGATTTCGGGGTATCTGATGGCCCACTATCCGACGGCGGCCGACGCGGAGAGGGCCGGCTACATCCGCTACACCGCCGAGGACGAAACGGGAGCCATCAGCTACGCGAACCTGCATTGGCAATCGACCGATACGCGGCACCCGAGCCAGCTTTGGTACGACAAGAACGGGCGATTGCTGGGCGCCGACTATTCGATTTTACTGAGCGGCAGCGCGGCACGTCCCCAGCTCTGGGGAGTCAATCCGGGTCGATGGGTGGAGTTCGACGGCCACATTCACTGGGTCTCGAAAGATCCGGCTACCGGTCAGCCAAAATACGATCAGTGGATGCCCGATCAAGACTTCACCGCGGCGGGCGGCAATCTCGACAAGCCGAGCCCAGCGACGCTGGTTACCATGAAAAAAGTCGGGAGCGCGGATCAAGTTATTACGATCTTCCACTTTCCGTCCATCTGGGATCTGATCGTCTGGGTAACGCCCAATCCCAACGGCGCCTTTGCTTGGAAGGATCCGCTAGTAACGCCCTAGGCAGCTAAGACACGTCGTGAAAAGTGCCCCGCTTGGCGCTCTCGTCAAGCTCGAGGTCGTCGAGTAGGTAATAGACGATCTTGCGGTCGTCGAAGCCAACTTTGGCAAGCGAACGCCCCGCGATCTCGACGACCTCGTGGATGTGGCCGGTGCGGCCCGCATACGTATAGTTGACGGCCGTGTAGTTCGGATCGTCGGGTTTCGGGTGCGGCGTTGCCTTCACGCCGCGCAGCGGCGTTCGATGTCGGTGCATGGCGCGAGGTTCGACGCGGGTATTTCCGAAGCATCGTTCATGATTATCGAATATCGAGGCAAGCGGCCAAAGATCGCCCCGTCGGCCTTCATCGCGCCCAATGCCATCCTCATCGGCGACGTTGAAGTCGGCGAAGAGTCCAGCATTTGGTTTGGAACCGTTTTGCGCGGCGACAACGGGCCTATTCGAATTGGGGCGCGCACCTCGGTTCAGGACAACGCGGTCGTCCACGTCAGCGAACGGGGCGGCACGTTCGTCGGCGACGACGTCACCGTCGGTCACTGCGCGGTGATGGAAGATTGCACGATCGCACGCTACGCCCTGATCGGAAGCAACGCGACGCTGCTCAATGGATGCACGATCGGCGAAGGTGCGCTGATCGCAGCCGGCAGCGTCGTCGGGCAAAACATGGCCATTCCGCCGCGCGTCGTCGCAGCGGGTGCGCCCGCTACGGTGAAAAAACCTTTGGAAGGGGAAGCGGCCGCGTGGATCGAGATATCCTCGCGAGAGTACGTCAAGCTCTCGCGGATGTATCTCGCTCAGAGCATCGGCTGCGTCGAAAACCAGAGTATTACGATTTAGGACGGATGGAGCGTCGTCCAGATCAAAACGCCGTTGAGTAGAAGAATCGCGACGGCCGCGCAGAGGGCCAGCACGGTTACGAGCGGGTGGTTCACTAGCTCGCCCATGGTTTTTCGATTCGCTCCCAACAGCACCAAGGCAATCACCGGCACCGGCAGGACGAAGCTCAAGATCACCTGACTGACGATCAGCGTTTGCGTGACGTTGAGCCCGAGCGCCACGACGGCTACCGCCGGCAGCATCGTAACCACTCGGCGAACCCAAAGCGGCACGGCGAATCCGACGAAACTTTGCATGATCACCTGACCGGCCATCGTGCCTACCACCGAGCTCGAGATTCCCGAGGCCATCAGCGAGATCAGAAAGACGACCGCCGCGAGATTACCGAGCAGCGGCGTCAGCGTACGGTACGCCGTCGCAATATCGGCCACCGCAGCGTGACCGGTCGTGTGAAAGACCGCCGCGGCCATGTACATCATGGCAAGGTTCACCAAACCCGCAATCGTCAGCGCCACGATCACGTCGACGTACGAGAAGCGCACGATGCGCCCGACATCGCGACGGTTTTTGGCCACGATTCGGTCTTGCGTTAGGGCCGAGTGCAGGTAGATCGCATGCGGCATGACGGTCGCCCCCACGATGCCGACGGCCAGAAAGACGCTCGAGGGGCCGCCGATCCACGGTACGATCGAGTGATAGAGCACGAGATGCCAGTTCGGTTTGGCCAGCAGGGTTTCGACGACGTAACAAACGGCGATGATGCCGACCAGCGATCCGATCAACGTTTCCATCATGCGGAACCCGTAGCGGTGCAGCGCTAAGATTGCATACGTCACGATGCCGGTAATGACAGCCCCGATCAACATCGGAACGTGGAAGAGCAAATAGAGTCCGATGATTGCTCCGAGAAACTCCGCGAGATCGGTCGCCATCGCTCCGACCTCGCTCACGATCCACATCGAAATCACGACCGGTTTGGGTGCGTTATCCCGCGAGAGTTCGGCGAGGTTCTTTCCGGTAGCAATGCCGAGCTTGGCCGAGAGCCCCTGAAAGAGCATCGCCATCAAGTTTGCGATTACGACCACCCAGAGAAGCCGGTAGCCGAACGCCGCGCCGCCCTGAATGTTGGTCGCGAAGTTGCCGGGGTCCATGTACGCAACCGATGCCACAAACGCCGGACCGGCAAAGGGCAAGAGCGCTCGCAGACCGCGCCGCTTTCCGGCTAATGCCTCGTGCCCGGCGGCGACGACGTTCGGGCTGGCCGCCCCGACGCCGTAGCTACGTTGCAATGCGTACCATCTCGGCATGACGGCGATCCAGCGAAACGACGCGCTTGCCGCAGCGCACGCGCATCTTCACCTCGTCGCTCAGCTCGACGCGGACCGTTGTGCCTGGGAGCACGCCCGCCGCGGCCAGCGCGCCCACGGCTTCATCGTCGCGATCGTCCAGACTCACGACGCGCGCTCGGCCTCCCACGGCCACGCTCGCCAACCTATTGAGAGGACTGCCAGCGACCGGAGCATCGTCGTATGGAATGGGATGTCCGTGGGGATCGCTGATCGGTCGCCCAAGGAAGGCCGCAATTCGCATCGCGAGGTCGTCGGAGATCACGTGCTCGATGCGTTCAGCCTCCGAATGCAGGCGTTCGAGTGGCACCCTCAACGAGCGATGAAGAAAGGTCTCGAGCAGACGATGCCGGCGCACCATCGCGACCGCAAGCGCGCGGCCTTTGCGGCTGAGCCGAAGCGGCTTGGCCGGCGCCGCTTCAGCCTCCAACAGGCCGTCGGTCTCGAGCAGGCGCTTCGCCTTGCTCACCGAGACCCGGCTCACGTTGAGATAGCGCGCAACCGCCGCCGCCCGCACCGGAGCGCCCCCGCCGAGCTGGTAGATTGCCTTGACGTAGTCTTCCCGAGCCCGTGACGGGGACCGGTCGGACCCAACCGTCAACAGGCCTGGCGCGGCGCTTTTGTTACCCATGGCTAACGCTAACCATGGTTAACGCTTTAGCCCCCTGCTAGCGGGCTCCCTTTAAGGATTCGGGTAGTGAGTCTCGTCGCCATACGGTAAGAAGAGCGTGAACTCGCGCTGGAACCGCAGTTTCACCGACCCGGTCGGGCCGTTGCGATGTTTGGCGATGATGAATTCGGTCAGGTCGGGCTCGGGCGTTTCGGGATTGTAATAGCCGTCGCGATAGAGGAACGCGACGACGTCGGCCTCCTGTTCCAAGGATCCGGAATCCCGCAAATCTGCAAGCATCGGCCGTTTTTCGCTGCGAATTTCGACTCCGCGGTTGAGCTGAGCCAGCGCTACGATCGGTACCCCGAGATCTTTCGCCGTCACCTTGAGCGTGCGGCAGATTTCCGACAGCTCCTCGTTGCGGTTGGCATTGCGCGCGAGCCCGCCGGGGCGAACGAGCTGCAGATAGTCGATGAAGATGGCGGCCAGTCCGACGGTGGACTTGAGCCGGCGGCACCGGCTGCGCACGTCGCCGATCGTCAGGGCGCCCATGTCGTCGAGATAGATCGGAAGCTCGTTGAGCGTGCCCATCGCCCGCGAGATGTCTTCCCATTGGTGCTGCTTGATGTTGCCGCGGCGCATGTCGTTCATCGAGATGCGCGCCTCGGCGCAAATCAAGCGCTGAATCAACTCGTTGTTCGACATCTCCAAGGAGAAGAACGCGATCGGCTCGCCGCACTCGCGCGCGGCGGCGACCGCCATGTTGAGCGCAAACGACGTCTTGCCCATGCCCGGCCGGGCCGCGACGATCACGAAGTTGCCCGCCTGGAAACCCGTCGTCATCGCGTCGATGTCGCGGAAGCCCGACGTGAGGCCGGTGCGATCGCCGCGCATGTGAAAGAGCCGATCGATATGATCGAACGCGTCCTTCATTAGCCGGCTGACCGGCATAAACTCGGTGAAGCCGTGGCGCTCGCCGATCGAATAAACCATCTGTGCCGAGCGGTCGAGGGCTCCGGGGACGTCTTCTTCACCCTCGAAGCCGAGCTGCGTTATCTCCGTTCCGGCGTGAATCAGCGAGCGGAGCAGCGATTTTTCACGAACGATCGTCGCATAGTAGCGAGCCGATCCGGCGCTCTGCACGGTATCCATGAGCGCGCTGATATACGAGAGGCCGCCAACCCGCTCTAGAACGTTGCGCCGTTTCAGTTCCTCGCCGACGGTGATCTTGTCGACCGGCTCGCCGCGCTCGTACAGATCGACCAGCACGGCAAAGATTGTTTCGTGCACGTGCGCGTAGAAATCGGCGGGGCGAACGATTTCGCCGACGGCCGCAAGCATTTCGCGATCGACCAGCACGGAGCCGATCACGGCCATCTCCGCCTCGAGATTGCTCGGCGGAATGCGATCGATCGATGAGCGAAGCGGTTGGACTGTCATGAGCGTCGAGCCGCTGTGCCGCACCGCGCCGGTGAACGCCTTGTGGGTCGCTTGTGCATAAGGAAAAATTTAGGTGAGTTGTGTGCCATACGTCATGGCACTCAGCGGCGAGGCCGTTTAGCGCCGGCGCTGGGGCAGGTCTCGCAACACTTGCGCGACGCTCGTTACCGGAACGACTTCCAGCCCGCTTAGCGCGGCATCGATCTCGCGCGCATTCTCCTTAGGCACCAGGACTCGCCGCATGCCCGCTTGACGGGCTGCGTACAGCTTCTCGACGACGCCGCCCACGCCGCGCACCTTCCCTTGGATCGAGAGTTCGCCGGTGATGGCAAGGTCTTGGGGAATCGGCGTCTTCGTGACGGCCGAATAGAGTGCGAGAAAAATGGCGAGGCCGGCCGAAGGGCCGTCGATGTTTCCACCGCCGACGACATTGATGTGAAGATCGAAATCCGCGACGTCGACGCCGGTCACGGAGCGCATTACGCTGGTCGCGTTGAAGACGGAGTCTTTGGCCATCGAACCGGCCGTATCGTTAAAGCGAATCGTACCTTTGCCGGGCTGCGATGCGGGAAAGGCCATCGCTTCGATCTCGATGATGCTGCCCATGTGATGCAGGACGCCCAAACCAAAGCTCTTGCCGATCTCGCGCGTCGCGCGCCCTTTGACTTGCGTGGCGGGCACGAGACGGCTCGTGCGAACGACGGCGCGCACGTCCTCCTCGAGGATCGACGGACTCTTGATCGCTGCAGCTTGCTGTTTACTCGGATACAGCCGATAGAGTGCTTGACCGTAGGCGTCGGCAACGATTTGCACGGCTTTGCGCCCCTCGATCGTGTACGATGCGATCAGCTGCGCGACGCCTCGCACCGCCTTCGCGCCCAGCCGGCGAATAGCGCCCTGCACGATCGTAAGAATTTGATGCTGCGACAGCGGCGAAAAGAAAATCTCGGCGCAACGCGAGCGCACGGCCGGATCGATATCGTCAGGTTCGCGAGTCGTGGCGCCGATCAAAATGAAGTCGGCCGGAGCCCCCTCTTTAAACAGGCGCCTGATCCATTGCGGAACGTTCGGCGCGCTCTCGTCGTAGTACGACGACTCAAAAGGAACGCGCTTGTCTTCGAGCACTTTGAGCAGCCGCATTTGGAGCGGTCCGTCCATCTCGCCGATTTCGTCGATGAACAGCACGCCGCCATGCGCCCGCGTTACCAACCCCAGCTTGGGTTCCGGAACGCCACCCTCGGAAAACTCACGGCGGCTGCCTTGATAGATGGGATCGTGAACGCTGCCCAGGAGCGGGTCGACCGTTTCGCGCGGGTCCCAACGCAGCGTCGTCCCGCTGGCCTCCACGAACGGCGCGTCTTTTGCAAAGGGTGTGTACGGCCGCGACTTTGCGACCTCCAGCGCGAGACGCGCGACCGTTGTCTTGCCCACGCCCGGAGGCCCGTAGAGAATGACGTGCTGCGGGTACGGCGAGCTGATCTTCGCCAGGAGCGCTCGAATCGCCGACTCTTGGCCGACGACGTCGCGCAGCGTTTGCGGACGCAGTTGGGCCAGGGCCGACACCGAGAGCCCGCGATTCGAGAGCGCTTCGAGCTCGTCGAGCTTCGCTTGGGACGCCGGCGTCTCGGGGCCGCCCGTCTCGCGCAGCGCTTCGAGCTTGAGGTCCTTGACGTACTCCTGATGGCGCTCGGCCATCTTTTCGTTGACGCGCCGCTCGATGGAGTTTTCGGCGTGGCGCTGCGCGATGACGTCGGCCATTGCCTCTTCGATCTCGGCGATCGCCTTGCGCTGCTGCGCGCGAGTCGTCATGCGTTCGAGCGTCGGGTCCTCGAAGACGAGACGCTGCAAACCGCAGAGCCGGTCCGGCAGGTTCTGCGAACGCATCATCTTTAAGGCGCTGACCTTGCCGGCGCGCAGTACGACTTTGTCTTGACCGATCACCGAGGCGAGCATCTCGTAGAGCGCGGTGACATACCGGCTCAGCTCATCTTCGGCGCCGAACTTTCGGCGAAAACGGGCCACGTAGACCTGTTGCACGGGAGCCGCTCCTTAGGCGGCCACGACGTCCACCACGGTCTTGGCGACGACGCTCTTGTGAAGCTTGATCTCGACCGGATACGACCCGAGCGCCTTGATTTGATCGGTCAGCTCGATCTTGTGCCGGTCGATCTCGATCGCGAGCGTGTCGGCGATTGCCGAAGCGATGTCGGCATTGGTAACGGCCCCGAATAGCTTCCCGTTGCCCCCGGCTTTCGCGCGGACGGCAAAGGTTGCGGCTTCGATCCGAGCCGCCAGCGCCTTCGCCTCGGCCAGCTCGTTTGCCTCACGCCGTGCCTGGGCTTTGTGCTGGGCTTCGATCTGCGCCAGCGCGCCCTTGTCGGCTTCGCCGGCGAGCTTCTGAGGAAGCAAGAAGTTGCGGGCGTAGCCGTCGGCGACGTCGACCACGTCGCCCTTGCGGCCTAGCGCCTTGACGTCGCTGAAAAGCACGAGCTTCACCGCGGCTATTCGGACCCGAACGGAAGGAAGGCGATGAGGCGGGCCCGCTTGACCGCTACGGTCAGCATCCGCTGGTGCTTGGCGCAGTTCCCCGAGATCCGCCGGGGCACGATCTTTCCACGCTCGGAGACGTACTTCTTCAGGCGGCCCGTATCGCGGTAGCTTACCGCGATCGCTCGATCGGTGCAGAACCCGCAGGGTTTGCGCTTGGGGCGCCGGTCTTTGACGGCGCGCTTCGTTTTGCTTGGTGGCATAGCGTCCTTTCGACTAGGTGGTTGCCGGTTTCGCAGGTCCCGCGAGGGCCGCAAAACCCTAGCCAGGTGGGGCGAGGCTCGCTCCACCACCGGGCCCGAGACTGGCTCGGAGGCCGGATTTTCGGAACGTATGTTCGGATTGGCCGGCGGACGCTCCTGGCGGACGGGGGCCGGAATTCCGTGACGCTGGCCGCCGAATGGTGTATAGTGGACGGGTTACCCAGGCTTCGAAGTCCGCAAAAGTCCCAATGGCTGAGCGAGTCGGATCCGGAGAACAACCTTACTTAATCTAGGAGATTCGCTCGCTAAATGTATACAGACGAAATGCTCACCTGCGTTGACTGCGGACAACAATTCCCGTTCACTGCTGGCGAACAAGAATTTTTCGCAATGAAAGGCTTTACGAATAAGCCGAGTCGCTGCACGGACTGCCGTGCGGCACGCAAAGCCGGTCGCTCGCCCAATGGTGGTGGCGGCAGCCGCGGCGGCGGTAGCCAACGGGAAATGTTCAAGGCCACGTGCAGCCAGTGCGGCGGCGTTGCCGAGGTTCCGTTTCAGCCGCGAGGCGACAAGCCGGTCTATTGCCGCGATTGTTTCGCAAGCCGGCACTCGTACCGCTAGGCACCGCTAACACCGCTACTAGCAAACCAGAGAGCCTGCTTCATGCAGGCTCTCTTTAACATAGGACCCAAAGCGTGAACTACGAACGAAGAGGACGATGAATCGAGCGGCACGGTACGGCACGGGCATAGGGCTCGGCGTTATTCACATTGGTGCGCTGGCCGCTTTCGTGCCGGCGTTCTTCCATTTTTCGGATATCGCCGTCGCGGCGATTCTTTCTTACCTTACCGGCGTCTTGGGTGTGACGCTCTGCTATCACCGCGTGTTGACGCATCGCAGCGTGCGCCTGCGCAAGCCGCTGGAATATCTCTTTGCGCTCTTTGGAACGCTCGCGCTGCAAGGCGATCCAATTCGTTGGGTCGCCATTCATCGCAAGCATCACGCCCATGCCGACGACGAAGGCGATCCGCACAACATCCGGCTCGGCTTTCGCTGGGCCCACATCGACTGGCTTTACCGCCAGAACGTCGACATGCCGTCCGACGAAGAGATTGCGCGCTATGCGCCGGATCTCTCCGCCGATCCGTTCTACCGCGCACTGCAGCACTTGGGCCTCCCGCTCCAGCTCGCTCTGGCGGGCGCGCTCTTCTTTTTCGGCGGCTGGGCTTGGGTTGTGTGGGGCGTCTTCGTCCGCCTCGTCATCGCATACCACTCGACGTGGCTGGTCAACAGCGCCGCGCACATGCTCGGCTACCGCACTTATCGAACCACCGACTGCTCGACGAACTGCTGGTGGGTCGCCCTCCTCTCTTTCGGAGAAGGATGGCACAACAACCATCACGCCTTCCCGTTCTCTGCGCGCCACGGTCTGCGGTGGTTCGAGATCGATATGACCTGGTGGCACGTCGAGTTCCTGGCCCTCCTGCGCCTGGCGGACCGCGTGCGGATCCCCAGCCGGCTCATGCGCCAAAAGCTCGCCTACGCGAGCATGCGCCCCTTTGCCGGAGCCGCGGATTACTCCAGCGGCGGGGCATAGAGGCTGCGGCCGGAGGCGACATACTGTATACTACGGGCAACGAGCTTAGCATCGAGGAGTTATCGACATGAAGGACAAGCGCGCACCCTGGGAGCGCCCCGATTTTCAAGAGCATCAGCTCGGCGCCGAGGTAACGGCTTACCTTAGCGCGCCGCTGCGCGAACTTAAGCTCTAACGACCGCCGATTCCGGCCTCGTCGTGCGGCTCTATGCCGTCGGCGAGGAGCGTTATCACGACAAGCACCCGTTTCATCGGCAGCTTGTCGCCGGCACGCTCGACCGCGCCGCGGTGCAGGCTTGGGTAGCGAATCGCTATTACTACCAAAAGCAAATTCCCGTGAAAGACGCGGCGATTCTCGCGAACCTGCCCTCTGCCGCGTATCGCCGGGCGTGGATCTCGCGCATTTACGATCACGACGGCGCAGCCGAGGGCGAGGGGGGCACCGTTTCGTGGCTGGGGCTTGCGCGCGCCGTGGGGCTCGATGAGGGCGAGGTGCTCTCCGAACGGGCCGTCGCACCGGGAACGCGCTTTGCCGTCGATGCCTACGTTACGTTCGCCCGCACTCGCCCTTGGATCGAAGCCGTGGCCTCTTCCTTGACGGAACTTTTCGGACCGCCGGTCATGACGGCCAGGGTCGCGGCGATTATCGAAAAGTATCCGTGGATCGATCGCCGCGGTCTGGCTTACTTTCAAAACCGAATTCCGCTGGCGCAGCGCGATGCCGAGTCGGCGCTGTCGTGGGTGCTGCGCGAAGCGACGACGCCCGAAATCGAACGCCGCTGCGTCGAAGCCTTGCAATTTAAATGCGACGTTCTGTGGTGCATCCTGGACGCGACGGCGCTCGCCTGCGGTGTCTTCAAATGAAACCCTCCGCGCAACCGCGCTTCGGTAAAGGCGTGAAGCTGCGCCACGACGGAAACGGCAGCGTCATGCTGCTGATCCCCGAGGGCGCGCTCGTTCTCAACGCTTCCGCAGCGGCCGCACTGGAGCTTGTCGACGGTACGCGTCCGCTGGGGGAGATCGTCGCGGCAGTAGCCGAGCGGTTCGACGTGAGCACCGACCGCGCGTCCGAGGATATCCTCGAACTTTTCGAGCGGCTCGAGCAGCGCGGACTGGTGCAGTGAGCGCTGCACCGAGGCCGCTGTCGCTGTTGTGCGAGCTGACGTACCGCTGCAACCTCCAGTGTCCGTACTGCTATAACCCGCTCGATCTGCGAGCGTACCGCGACGAGTTGACGACGCAGCAGTGGAGCGGCGTCTTGCGGCAAGCCGCCGATCTCGGCGTGGTTCAAGCGCACTTCTCCGGCGGCGAGCCGACGCTGCGCCCCGATCTCGTTGCGCTCGTAGAGGCGGCCGCTGCCTGCGGCCTCTACACGAATCTGATCACGCAGGGAACGTTTCTCGACGACGCTCATCTCGACCGTTTGGTCGACGCCGGCCTCGATCACGTGCAGATCAGCATTCAGGCGCCGCAAGCACCGCTGGCCGACCGCATCGCCGGCGCAGTCGTGCACGACAAGAAGCTGGAGGCGCTGCAACGCGTGCTTACGCGCGACGTCGCGCTGACGCTCAACTGCGTGCTCCACCGGTTGAATCACGATTCGATCGAGGAGGTCATCGACTACGCGCAGCAGCTGGGGATTCGGCGGCTCGAGCTGGCCAACGTGCAGTTCTATGGGTGGGCTTATCGCAACCGCACCGCGCTGATGCCTTCGCTGGAGCAGGTTCGCCACGGCGAACGAGTGGTCGCCGCGGCTCGCGAGCGTCTCCGCGGAACGATGGAGATCGTCTACGTGCTTCCCGACTACTTCGGCGATTTTCCCAAGCCATGCATGAACGGCTGGGGACGTCAGTTCGTCACCGTAACGCCCAACGGGTACGCCCTTCCGTGTCCGGCGGCCGCCGCGATTACAACGCTGGCGTTTGAGAACGTGCGGGATCGTTCGCTCGGGGATATCTGGCATAGCTCCGAGGCGTTTGCGCGCTATCGCGGGACCGATTGGATGCCGGACCCGTGCCGCTCGTGCGAGCGGCGTGAGCTGGATTGGGGCGGCTGCCGGTGCCAGGCGTTCCTGATCACCGGCGACGCCGGCGTAACCGATCCGGCCTGTTCGCTCAGCCCGCATCACGCGAGCCTCGCCTCCTTACGCGAGGGCGACTCCGAACCGGTCTATCGCCGGGCGTGATCGTCCGCGTGCTCGGTTCGGCCGCCGGCGGCGGCGTGCCGCAGTGGAACTGCGCCTGCGGCAACTGCTCGGCTGCCCGAGCGGGGCGCGCCCCGTCCCGTACCCAGTCCGGCCTGGCGGTGAGTGCCGACGGCAAGCGTTGGCTCCTGCTCAACTGTTCGCCCGATATCGGAGCGCAGATTGAAGGCTTTGCGCCCTTGCAGCCGGGGAGGCCACGCGGCACGCCGATTGCCGGCATGCTCTTTACCGACGCGAACGTCGATCATCTTGGAGGGCTCGTGACGCTGCGTCAGAGCGGCGAACACGCCTTTATCATCCGCTCGAGCGCAGTGGTTCGCGCCATCGCGGCCACGCAGCCAGCCTACGCTCCTTTTTCGCAGCCGCCGCATCGCTGGCTCGAGGCTCCGCTCGACGCCCCATGCGAGGCCGCAAGCTCGGACGACGTCGTCGGAAATCAGCTGGCGGTTCGCGTCGTCTCCGTTGCGGGCACGACACCCGGCTACGACGGGCGCCGCCGCCTGCCGGGCGCGGTGGTTGCCTACGAACTCTCAGACCTCGACCGGAAGAACCGTCTGCTTTTCGCGCCGGTCTTCGCCGGCATCGACGCCGCACTTCATGCGGCGATTGCGTCGGCGCACGTCGCATTTGTGGACGGAACGTTTTACACGGCCGACGAGCTGATTGCGCAGCGGCTGATGGAAAAGCGCGCGGAATCCCTCGGCCATCAGCCCGTTTCCGGCGAAGGCGGCACGCTCGAGCGGCTGCGCGGCGCCGGTACCCGGATTATCTTCACACACCTCAACAACTCCAATCCGATGCTCGACCCGGCATCCGAAGCCTCCAAGCACGTTCGCGAGGCGGATGCCGAGATTGCCTACGACGGAATGGAATTCAGGCTGTAGGGCGGGAACTCTATGTTGTTGATGATCGCCCTAGCCGGTCGAATCGTTTTGACGCTGGCCGTCGTGTGGACGCAGTTTCGCCTGGGCCCGCAGAACAACGCCGTCGTCGACGGCAGCCTCAACGCCTCGTGGCGGATCGAAACCGGCGCACAGATTTCGGCCAGTCCGACGACGGTGGACGGCACGATCTACGTCGGGAACAACAACGGCTCGCTCTACGCGATCGAAGCCGCCAGCGGCAGGGTCTTGTGGAGCGCGCGCGTGTCCAATCCGCTCATGAGCGCCCCCTTGATTTACGACGACTTGGTCATCGTGGGTGAAGGCGACCCAACCAGCCGCAGCTCGTCGCCTTCCGAGCCGGTGATGGTCGGTCAAGGCGCGAGTGCGCTCATCGGTTTCGATCGTTTTACGGGAAGCATGCGCTGGCAAACCACCGTGAGCGGCTCGGCGATGCCGACGCCCGCGATCATCAACGGCACGCTGATCGATCACGACGGGGCAGGGTGGATCAACGGCCTCGATCCCGGCAGCGGTGAGATGCGCTTTCAGCACTGGCTCGGATCCATGGCCTCGATGTCCGCGATTCTTCCCGTCGGTAACGGAGATTTTATCACGACGGGAGTCGGCAGCAATGCCGCGTGGCGTCTGCATGCAGACGGCGGCTCCATCATCTGGCGCAGCCCATTTTCGCGGGGCGCCTCGGGAATCGGCGATTGCCCGCCGGTCACCGACGGACGCCGCATCTTCTGCGACTACGTCTCGCCGGTGCTGCCCGATACGTCGACGGCCATCGGCGACCTAACGGCGGAACGAGTCTACGCGCTCGACGCCGCCAGCGGCGCAAGCCTGTGGGATGTCGCCTTGGAGAGCGGCCCGCTTCCGATCCGTAACGAAGCCGCAATTCCGCTGCTCGAGGGACGCCGGCTCTTCGTGGGCAGCGCGCTCGCACCGTGGATGCACGCGCTCGACGCGGAGACCGGCATGCTGACCTGGGAGACGCCGACGCGAGGTGCCGTCAAGGGCGGCATCGTCGACGTCGACGACACCATCTACTTCGGCGACTTAGGCGGTTATCTGTGGGCACTCGATGCTAAAACGGGTCGGGTCGTGGGCGACAAGCTGATGCATACCGCCTTCAACGTCGGCTCGCCGATCGTTGTCGGAACGACGCTGATCATCGGAAGCGACACCGGCAGCGTAATCGCAATCCCACTCGACCAGATCCGCAACTCACACGACCCCTAGTCATGTCATCCTGAGTCCTTCGACTTCGCTCAGGACAAGCTCCGTCGAAGGGCGCTAAAACAGGTTCCAGAGGTATTGGTTGTAGACTTCGTGGTGGTATTGCACTTCTTGGGCTTTGACGAAGGTTCCGAGCAGGCGCGGACAGCGATCGGCGCTGGCCTGTTTGAGATCGGCATAGCGCTGCTTCACATCGTCGCCTAGGAGCTTCCCGGTCCACTCTGACGCGCGAAACGCGGCCATCGCGTCGTAGATGTTGTCGGGCAGGTAACGATCGGCTTGGCGCAAGTTTTTGAGCGAACTGGTCGTACCCTCGAGGCCCGTCTTAAAGACGGCGAGCATCACCATATAGGGGTTTGCGTCGGGCGCCACGGAGCGAACTTCGGTGCGCATGCTGCGCTCGTTGCCGATCGGAATGCGGACCATCGAGCCGCGATCGATCGCCGAGGCTTTGATCTGATTCGGCGCTTCGAAGTGCGGGTCGAGACGGCGATACGAGTTCACGCTCGAGTTGAGCATCAGGCAGAGGTCGTTGCCGTGCGTCAGGATGCGGTCGACGAACTTCCAGCCGAAGGCACTGAGCTGCTCCTGGCCTTTGGGATCCCAGAAGAGGTTTTTGCCGTTCTTGCTCACCGAGACGTTGGTGTGCATCCCGCTTCCGTTGACGCCGACGACCGGTTTGGGCATGAAGCTGGCGGTCATTCCGAGCCTCGTCGCGACCTGGCGGCAGATCAGCTTGTACAGCTGGATCTGGTCCGCGGCGGCAACGACCTCGCCGTAGCTGTAGTTGATCTCGAACTGCGAGGGCGCGACCTCCGGGTGGTCCTTCTCGTTTTGGAAGCCCATCGCGCGCTGCACTTCGGCGACCGTGTCGATGAAATCGCGCAGCGGATCGCCGGGTAAGGAGTGGTAGTAGCCGCCGGTGTTGACGTACTCGAACTCCCCGGTCTCGTGATAGCGCCGCTCGGCATCGAGCCCTTTGAAGAGGAAGCCCTCGATTTCGTTGGCCGCGTTGAGCGCGTAGCCTTCCTTGGCATAACAGTCGTTGGCAAACTTCTTGAGCGAGCCGCGAATGTCGCCGGTGAACGGCTTTCCATCGCGATCGAAGACGTCGCCGAAGACGAGCACTTTCCCCGGCCCGAAGATGTCGGCCGGCCCCCAGTAAAACGCGCTCCAGTCCAACGATAGCCGCAAGTCGCTTTCGCGCTGCGGCGTAAAGCCTCGGATCGAGGAGCCGTCGAAGGTGAGATTGTCGTGTGCCTTGAGCAAGAACTTCTTGTCGTAATCGAGCATGTGCAGGCGGCCTTCCAGATCGCTGAAGAGCACCGTGAGTGCTTTGATCCGCGGCTCGTCGGCTAGATATTTCAGCCGCTGTTCTTGCAGCGCGTGAAGCGGCACGCGCTCTTGGCGCTGCTGCTTCGCACGCAGGTTGAGCTCTTCCAGCTCGGAGTAGGGGAGCATCAGGAAGTCGCGCAGGTCGGCGTTGGTCGGCATGGCCGTCGAAGTCATGTAGTTTTGGTCTCCTTGACGTTCGGCGAGTTACATGTCCTGGACCCTTACACAATCCGTCGCCCGCGCCTTTGGACAATTGGTAAACGTTTTCGTTCCCCGTTGGGTCGGGCGGAGCCCGGCTCGACCGCGCAAGACTTGACGCCGCTCCAATAGAACGCAATGAAATGAGTCTTCTTGGGGCGAGCGTTGCTGGATAAGTACGAGCACTGGGCGTCGAGTCATTGGGGCTGGGTGCTCGGTGCGGTGATTCTGTGCCTGGTCGTGCTTGCAGGTTTCTTTTTGTCCCTCAGCGCGACGGGGGAGACCGAGGATATTGATTAGCAGGCCCCGGTTCTCGACGGAGGCGGGGCGCCTCGAAGCCTTCAGCGATGGCGTGATCGCCGTGATCATCACGATCATGGTGCTCGAGTTGCGGCCGCCCGATGGTACCGACCTGCACTCGCTGCATGCGTTGATTCCGACATTCGCCGCCTACGTGCTCAGCTTCGTTTTTATCGGAATCTACTGGAACAACCACCACCATATGTTGCGCGCAAGCGACGGCATCGATGGGCGCGTGATGTGGGCGAACCTTCATCTGCTCTTCTGGCTGTCGCTCGCGCCGCTTACGACGGCGTGGCTTGGGCGCAACCCCTTCGCTCCAATTCCCACGGCGCTCTACGGCTTCGTTCTGGCAATGGACGCAATCGCGTTCTTCATTTTGCAGGCTGCCCTTGTCGACGTCAACGGTCGCGGCGGCGCCTTTGCCAAAGCCGTCGACGCGGACGTGAAAGGCAAGGCCTCACTCGCGCTTTATCTCAGTGGCATTGCGATTTCGTTTTTCTCGACGATTGCGGCCGACGCGCTGTATGTGGCCGTCGCCGTAATGTGGATCGTGCCGGATCGCCGTTTCGAGTCGGTCATCGCCAAGCGCTCGGACGTTAGAAAGAGCGCGGGCGCCCAAGGCGGAAGAACGCCCGAATGAAGACTCCCGCGCTCGCGCTCTCGCTCTTAGCCGTTCTCGTTGCCGCGCCGGCGCTCGGTGCGGCGGCCGAAACCTGGACCGTCGACCCCGTACACTCGACCGCGCAGTTTACCGCGCGCCACTTCGGCATCGTTCCGGTGATCGGCACGATTCCGATCGAGAAGGCATCGGTATCGCTCGACGCCGGCTCGCAGATACCCGTTGCCGTTTCGGCCGAACTCGACGCTTCCAAGGTTGACACGCACAACGACATGCGCGACGGCGACATTCGCTCCGCGCACTACTTCGACGTTGCGTTAACACCCGATATCCGTTTCGTCAGCACGAAAGTCGAAGGCACGGACCCCAAGCATTTTACGATCGCGGGTGACTTGACGATGCATGGAGAGACGCATCCCGTCGTATTGAACGCCCAGGTCGTCGCTTCGGGGAAATCGCCGCGCGGGCGATCGATTATCGCTTACGGTGCGAACGTGACGATCGATCGAACGCAGTGGGGCATGACCTACGGCCCGCTCATCGTCGGGAACAGCGTGGACATCTCAATCAATATTGAAGCCGATGGTCCGCAGTAGAGTCTTTCTCGCCGCCTTCTGCGCGGGATGGCTGCTCGGCGGTTGCGGCAGCGCCTCACTCAAGCCCCAGCCCGGCCTCATCGCGGCGACGGCGCCGGGCAACATCTCCTGGAATAAACCGGGCCTTCGGCTAAAGACCGACGGAACGCACGGCCAGGCGATTCTTACGTACTGGGGACCGGACGGCTATTACACCGAGCCCGTCTACTGCAAGAACGGCGGCCGCATCTCGGCGAACACCCACGGGCGCAGCGGCAAACGGACGGGTTACGTTCGCGTCGTCTACTGGTTCAAGGCGCTCACCCATAGCCCCGACCAATGCGGTTTCAGCGCGGTCCTCAATAACACCGGGAGCCCGCCTATCGCGGTAATCGAGCTGCGAATTCTTTGATCGGAAGGGCAGCGGGGAAAGCCCTTCCGATCACGCTGTGTCTGGGCGCTCTTGCAACGCTGTCGCTGTTCGAGACTTCCGAACCGGCGAGCGGCCAGGAGCTGGAGCCCCGCTCGTATTCCGCTTCACCCATCGATTCAAACTTCGCCGTTGGGGCTGTTTCGAATTCGACGGGGACCGTGCCCCTCGACCCGTCGCTGCCGCTGAGCGACGTGCGTCCGGCCATCAACATCGTAACCCTGAGTTTCACGCACACTTTCCGTCTCGGAGATCGCACGGCAAACTGGGCGGTCAGCCTGCCATACCTCGGCGGCCGCGTCAGCGCGGTCGTTTCGGGTCAGCCCGAAGCGCTGTCGCGCTACGGGTTTGCCGATTTTCGCACCCGTTTGGGTGTAAATCTCCTTGGCCGAGCGCTTACACCCCAAGTGTTCGCGGGCCGCAAGCCGAGTACCACGCTCGGGCTAAGCGTAACCGCCATTATACCGACGGGCACCTATAGCCGGACGCAACTCCTCAATACTGGTTCGAACCGCTGGACGTTCAAGCCCGAAATCGGCTTGGAGCAGCCCATGGGGAAATGGTTCACCGATTTTTCCGGCGGCGTGTGGATTTTTGGCGAGAATACGGATTACCTTGGGGGCCGCGTGCTGCGGCAAGCGCCGCTTGACATTTTCCAGTTTCATGCCGGGTACACTTTTCGTCAGAACCAATGGCTCGCCGTCGATGCGAACTACTATTCGGGGGGTGCGACCAGCATCGACGGCGCGACGTCGATCAACGAGCTGGCAAACTCGCGCTACGGACTCACCTTTTCGCAGCCGATGGGCGCGGGCTTATCGGCGAAAGTTTCGTGGTCGCGCTGGCTGAGCGGCCGATTCGGCCAGAAGTTCTCTACGGTTGCCGCCGGCCTTCAATATCTCTGGTTTGACCGCCGTTAGGCGCGAGCCCGACTAGGCTGACAAGCGCATCGCACAGAACGCTCCCAGCCATGGGGAGCCCTGCCACATCGGTCGCTCGAAAGCTAGAGCACGAACTGCGCGAGTACGCCGTAGCAGTTCTGTATCTGACCGTTTGCTTCGGTGCGATCAATTTCTACAGCGACGCACTCCTAAATGCGCACGGCGTTAGTTATTGGTCGTATGGCTGGGGACTCATCAAGGCGCTGATTTTAGCCAAGTTCATTCTCGTCGGGCAGACTTTGCATCTTGGGGAGCGGTACGCCACACGCCGCTTTATTTACGTCGTCGCGGTTAAGGCGCTGGTCTTTCTAGTCTTCCTAGTCATTCTTTCGTTTGTCGAGAACGCAATCGTCGGGTTCTTTCACGGGCAGGGTCTCTCTGCGTCGAGCGCCACGTTCGGCGGTACGCTGCCGCTGCTGCTGGCAACGTGTTTGATTATGCTGCTGATTCTTATTCCGTTCTTGGCATTTCGGGAGCTGAACGAGGCGCTGGGAGAAGGCGGCCTGCGAAAGCTCCTGTTCGAACCCCGCGCCGGACGTCGTCGCGCGCGCTAAATGCCCCGCAGAGCCGGGCAATTGCCCTACCGGCACGGTCGCGTTCGCCTTTACGGATGTAGAAGGCGGTACGGAACACTGTCAAAAAAATCGGCGATGCGTTCGGCGCCGCGGCCATTGCGCCGTCTAGCAACCCTGGGAGCGCCCTACTGTTTGGAGCGATCGGCGGGGGGCCACCCGTAAACCGAAACGCGGGGTGGCGATGGCCTTGTCGTATTCAGCTGGAAGTGAAGCCGCGCGCGACGCCTAATGCCCATTTCAAAGGAGCAAGGTTCATGGACACCCCCGGTTTACTCAAGTCCGCAGGCGCCGTCGTTGCACTCGTAGCAGTTTCGGCGTGCGGCGCGCTGCCATCGAGCCACGCCGCCCCGAGCGCGGCGTCAGCCGCTACGCTCGAGGCGACCTACGTAGGTAGGACGCTGTTCGTGAGTGGGCGGCCGGTAACGGCGGCAAGGCTGAATCCATTGCCGAGTTACGCAGAGCTTATACCGGATAAATCGACGTCAAAGAACTACGAGTACATCTTCAACCACTACGATACGTACGCCGGAATTTTCGACTATCCAAAAAGCACCGCGATGATTGGTGAGATTCATGGCGCCGGGGGTCAAGGATGCACCAACGTTTTGTACGGCTATGGGAAGAATATCTTCTGGAACGCCGGACGTACGAACGATCTGATTACCGAATACGAGGTTCCAAAGAAGCCGCTGCGGACGCTGTCTCTTGACTACACGTACACATCAAGCTGCGCCATGAATACCAGCGGCGATCTTGCAGTCGGAGTTCTTTTGGGTAATTCCGGCGGTGCCGGCGGTCAGGTCGTGATCTTCAAGAACGCAACCGGCTCGGGCACGGTGTACAACACACCGCTGGCTAAAGAGTACTTCGACGGCTACGATCCCAGCGGCAATCTCTTTGCCGACGGTCTAGACTCGGGCCATACCTTCGAACTTGTCGAGCTTCCGACGGGCAGCAGCAAGTTCGTAAAAATCAAAACGAGCAACTCGCCGAGGTTCCCCGGCTCGGTACAGTGGGATGGCACTTATCTCACCGTGTTCGATCAGGACACGAGTGAGACGTATCAGTACACGGTTAATGGAACGACGGCGACGTTGAAGAACACCGTACAGTTCACCGGGGCCGGCGACTGCGCACAAACATGGATCGTTAAGGGCCTGCTGTATTGCGGCGACGCGGGAAACAACGGCGGCGAAGTTTTCAAATACCCGGCCGGAGGTTCACCGACGGCAACGTTCACGGGGAACTTCGACGTTCCGCTCGGTGCGGTCGCAGCGAAGAAAAGTTAACGCCGTAAGTTAAAGCAGCGCCCCTAGAACGGGATCTCGTCGTCCAGTTCGTCGGCCGAGCTGTCGGCCGCACGCGCCGGCGCGCCGACGGCTGCCGCGTTGCGACCCCCGTTGAAACCGCCGTGGTCGCCCGAGTCGCCCTCGTCGCGGCGCGAGGAGAGCATCTGCATCCCCGAGATCACGACTTCGGTGGCTTGACGCCGAATCGGCTGGCCCGCGTCGTCCTTCAGCTTGGTATCGTCGTAGGAGCGGATCGAGAGCCGGCCCTCGACGAGCACGGGGCTGCCCTTCTTGAGATAGGTGTTGCAGGTCTCGGCGAGCCGTTCCCAGGCGACGATATCGACGTACATCGTATCTTCCGGCTTCGCGTCGCGCTTGTTGGGATTGACCGCGATGCGAAACTTCGTGACCGGCGAGCCCGAGTTGATATAACGGATCTCCGGATCGCGCGTCAGATTGCCGACCAAAATTACCTTGTTGAACGAAGCTGCCATACCTTAAACCTCTTTCGCTAACGCATACATTCTTCGAGGCTAGCCCCTCAAAGTGTCACCAGTGTGGCACTGATGTTATGAAAAGGATACGGGTTGCGGCGGCGGCGGCGCGGCGGCTGCTAGCGCCGCCATATGGGTCAGCATCTTCGCATCGAGCCGAACGATGAGCGCCCGCAACACGTCCTCGTGCAGTTTGAGCTGGCGGTCGAGCTCCTTGGAGAGGGTCGGGCCGCTCTTGAACTGCATCACCACGTAGTTGCCCTCGCGCGCGTCGGCGATCTCGTAGGCCAGCCGCTTCTTGCCTAGGCGCTCGATGCCCACGACTTCGCCGCCCTGTCCCTTGACGATCTCGGCGACCGCGTTGGCCCGCTCTTCGACTTCGTTCTCTTCGAGCGAAGGGCGCAAAATGTAGGTTACTTCGTAATCGGTCATGACGCTAGCTTCGCGCCCGTCATTGAGACACTCCTACCGGTCGCCCCCGCAAAGCAGCCTACCCGAGGCTCGGGCTGCCTTGCGGGCGCCATCGCTACTGTTCGAGTTCTTGCAGCGTGTTGGTGTTCGTGTCGGTGTAGAACAGGGCGGTGTTGCTGTCTTTGGTTCCAATCGCGGCAAGCCCAAAGACCGCCGGCGCCTGTCCCGTATCCACGACCAGCGTGTCGAGCACCTTGCCCTTCGGCGTCATCTCGACCAGCATGTTGTTGCCGGTGTTCGCCACGATCAGGTTGCCGTTGGGCAGGAGCGTCATAGCCACGGGATTGTCGAGCGGCGAACCGGCCTTGACCAGCGTCGCGCACGTGTCCGTCCGGTATTTGCAGGAGAACTTCTTACAGCCGGGCTCTATGGTGATCTCGTCTTTTATCAAGAGCGTGCTGGCATGGCTGATGGCAACGACGGCATTGCACGCGCCGTCGGCTATGTACAGAACGTCGGCCTTGTTCCCGCAAGTATACGAGCCCTTCGGGACACCGCACCAGTACGAGAGGCCCGATGGCCCCAGCGCGCTCCACCCCGAGCCTTTGTTGACGGGGAAGCCGTTGATGACTTCCAGCAATTTATTGTTGCCGTTGTAGCCGACGCCGATATTGTCGACCGCCCCGGTGTCCGCGTTGCCGATGAACATGATCTCCGGCGAATAGTCGTAAAGCGGCGGTGCGGCGCCGTCACCGATCGGCTCGGTAATTGGCGAGCCGAAAGACTTTTTCAACTTCCCCTTTGAATTGATCTCGACCATCGCTTTGCTGGTCATTCCGGTGGCGAAGACGTCGTCGGCGTCGGCTCCGGTAACCGCGTCGCCGTCGCATCCCTCGATCTTACTATTTTGAATGAAGGTCGCAGGCTTGGAACTCGTTACCGGAGCGAGCTGTTCGATCGTCGTTCCGTTGCCGGCGTTGCCCGACGAGTCTTCGAAGTTGCAGACGAGCACCTGATTCTTCTTCAACTTTCCGGAGCTGGATTGAACGACCGAGATGGCGCGCGGGCCCTGGTCGCCGTTGGCCGGATCGACGGTCGAACCGATCGTGACGTTCTTGGTGAGCAGCTTCAGAATGGAGGTCGTATCGGCGGGGGCTGCATTGGCCGAGGCCGCCCTAGCGGCGGCGGCCCCCGTGTTTGACGGCACGGCGCCGTTTCCGCCGCAAGCGGACGTAGCCAGGGCCATCAACCCGGCAAGCAGGATCGAGCGATTGATTTTAAGCCGCATGTTCCAAGCTCCGTCTCGCATCAGGTAAGCCTTACTGTTCGAGTTCTTGCAGCGTGTTGGTGTTGATATCGGTGTAGTAGAGCGCGGTGTTGCTGTCTTTGGTACCAATCGCGGCGAGCCCAAAGATCGCCGGTGCCTGTCCCGTATCCACGACCAGCGTGTCGAGCACCTTGCCCTTCGGCGTCATCTCGACCAGCGTGTTGTTGCCGGTGTTGGCGACGATCAGGTTGCCGTTGGGCAGGAGTGTCATAGCGACCGGCTTGTTCAGCGGCTTCCCCGCCTTGACCAGCGTCGCGCACGTATCCTTGGGGTATTTGCAGGTGAACTTCTTGCAGCCGGGCTGTATGGTGATCTCGTCTTTCACCAAGAGCGTGCTGGCATGACTGATGGCAACGACGGCATTGCACGCGCCGTCGGCGATGTAGAGAATGTCGGAGGTGTTCCCGCAAGTATACGAACCCAGCTTAGCGGCGCACCAATACGCTAGGCCCGACGGTCCCAGCGCGCCCCATCCCGAGCCTTTATTGACGTCGAAGCCGTTGATGACCTCAATAACTTTCTTGTCGCCGTATTCGGCGACGCCGATATTGTCGACCGCTCCGGTGTCCGCGTTGCCGATGAACATGATCTCCGGCGAATAGTCGTAGAGCGGCGGCGCGGCACCGTCACCAATCGGGTCGGTGATCGGCGAGCCGTAGGTCTTCTTCAGCTTCCCGCTCTGATTGACCCAGGCCATCACTTTACTGGTCAGTCCGGTGGCGTAGACTTGGTCGCCGATAGTAACTCCGTCGCCGTTGCAGCCCTGGATCTTGGCGTTCTGAAAGAAGGTCGCGGGCTTGGAACTCGTCACCGGGTTGAACTGTTCGATCGTCGTTCCGTTGCCGGGGTTGCCCGACGAGTCTTCGAAGTTGCAGACGAGCACCTGGTTCGCCTTCAATTTTCCGGAGGTCAATCCAACGATCGAAATGGCGCGCGGCCCCATGTCGCCGTTGGTCGGATCGACGGTCGAGCCGATCGTAACGTTCTTGGTCAGCAGCTTCAGAATGGAGGTCGTATCGCTGGGAGCGCCGGCATGGGCGCTCGTACGAGCCGCGCCCGCGACGCCCGCGTTTGACGGCACGGCGGCGTTTCCGCCGCAAGCGGACATTGCAAAGACCATCAACGTGGCCAGCAGGATCGAGCGATTAATACTTAGCGGCATATTCCAATCTCCGTGTCGTGTGAAATAGGGTTTGACTACCGTTCGAGCTCGTGTAGCGTGTTCGTATTCGTGTCGGTATAGAAGAGTACGGTATCGCTGTCGTCCGTGCCGTTCGCCGCGACCCCGAAAATCCCGGGCGCCTTGCCGTTATCCACGACCTTCGTATCCAGCACCTGACCCTTCGGCGTCATTTCGACGAGCGCGTTGTTTCCGGTGTTGGCGACGATCAGGTTGCCGTTGGGCAGGAGCCCCATAGCGACGGGCTTGTCGAGCGGTGAGCCTGCTTTGACCAGGGTCGCGCACGTGCTCTTGGGATATTTGCACTTGAACTTCTTGCACCCCGACTCGACGGTGATTTCATCGGTCACCAGCAGGCTGCCGGCATGGGAGATTTCGACGACGGCATTGCATGCGCCGTCGGCGACGAAGAGCTCGTCGTCGTGGTTCTTGCAGTTAAGCGATCCCAGCGGGGAGCCGCACCAATAAACGATGCCCGACGGCCCCAGCGCGCTCCATCCGGAGCCTTTGTTGACGTCGAACCCGTTAACCACCTCGGTCAAGAGGCCGGTGCCGTTCCCGCCGAAGCTGTAGCTGTCGAGCGCTCCGGTGTCGGCGTTGCCGATGAAAATATAATCCGGCGAATAGAGGTAGAGTTGCGGCGCGTAGGCATCGCCCAGCGGTTCCGTGATCGGTTTGCCGTAGGTCTTCTTCAGCTTCCCGGTTTGATCGATCCACGACATCACCTTGCTCGTGAACCCGGCAGCATACGTTTGGACGCCGCCGGTGACCGCACTCCCGTCGCATCCCTCAATCTTGCTATTTTTGATAAAGGTCGTCGGTTTCGAGCCGGGCGTTGGACTCAACACTTCGATCGTCGTTCCCTTGCCGGGAGTGCCGGACGAGTCCTCAAAGTTGCAGACGAGCAAGTCGCCCTTCTTCAGCTTTGCGTAGTTGTATTGAATCACGGTCGCGGCACGCGGGCCCATGTCGCCGTTGGTCGGATCGACCGTCGAGCCGATCGTGACGTCTTTGGTCAGCAGTTTTAGAACGGACGTTGTATCGGCCGGCGCCGCCGGCGCTCGGGTGCCGGCGCCATCCGAGTGGGCGGTCGATGCACCCAGGGGCACGCTGCCGCTTGCGTTGCATGCCGACGCCGTGAGTATCAGGCCGGCTGCAAGCAGTGCCGCGCGAACGTTCGAAAAGGACATTCTAAACCTCATTGGTCTGTGGAAATACCGGGACATTTGCCTTTCGAATTAGGCTCATTAGCCCCTGCAAAGACCGAGCGACCGCCGTCATCTTTCACCAGAAAGATCGAGCAAAGAAAACTATAGTCATCCCCATCCCGATGGTAATGACGACGGCACGCGAGATCGGCTGCGACATCCGCCGAAAAAGACGCGCGCCGCAATACCCGCCCGCCAGTGCAAGCAGCGCCATGGGCAAGGCAAAGCGCCAGTCGACGATACGAGCGAGTACGAACGGCACCAGCGCAATGCCGTTGATCGCCACGGCGAGCACGTTCTTGATTGCATTCTGTGCGTTAAGGTTCGGAAGCCCGGAGAACGCGAGTACTGCGAGCATTAACATCCCCATGCCGGCGCCGAAGTAGCCGCCGTAAATCGCAACGCCAAACTGAGCGGCGATTTGCCATGGCGCGTGGCGCGGCGCGCGCTGGGTTCGGCGCGTCAGAAGGGGACTGACGGCAAAAAGCAGCGTTGCGAAAAGCAACAGCCACGGAATCAAACGCACGAAGAGCGCTTGCGGGGTCAGGAGCAGCAGCGATGCGCCGATGAGCGAGCCCACGGCGCTCGCAATCAGGGCGGGAAGCAAGAGCGACCGATGCTCGCGGATTTCCTCGCGATAGCCGCGCGCGCTGCCGATGGTGCCGACCCACATCGCCGCGTTGTTGGTCGCGTTCGCCGAGATCGGCGGCACGCCGGCAACGAGGAGCGCGGGAAAGGAGAGAAAGCTGCCGCCCCCAGCCACGCTGTTCATCATGCCTGCGGCAAACGCAGCCGACGCGGGCACGAGGAGTTCGGCCGCGGACATGCCTCCGGAGACTATAGTGCGGCGCGCTCGCGCTTGGTAACGCGATAGACGCGACGGACGGTCTTGAGCTTTTCGAGTTTGGTGAGAAGTTTGTGCAGATGATCGAGATCGCGAATCTGCACCGTCAGGCTGGCAACGGCTACGGTGTCCTTGCGAACTCGAGCGTTGACCGAGCTCACCGACGTCTTGAGCTCCGAAAAGACTCCCATGATGTCGCCGAGCAGCTGCGAACGGTCCTCGGCCTCTACCTCGATATCGACGAGATGCGTCAGGCCGGCATCGCCAAGCCACTGTGCCTGCATGATCCGTTCGGGCGTCGCATTCATGAAGCCCACGTTGGGGCAATCGGCCCGATGCACGCTGACGCCGCGGCCGATCGTGACGTAACCCATGATCGGGTCGCCCGGTACCGGAGAGCAGCACTTCGAAAGGCGCACGAGCACGTCGTCGACGCCGGCGATTCGCACGCCGCTCGAACGGCGCACGCTCTTTCGCAGCACGGGCTTGCGGCCGATCTTGGTAAAATCGACGACGTTGTCGTGTTTGACTTCGTCGCGCACGCGGTTGGCGACGGACTGCGCGGACGCGTCGCCGAATCCGATTGCCGCGAACAGATCCGTCGGCGTCGCGTAGTTCAAGCGCGACGCGATGCGTTCGATCAGCTCGCCGCGAGCGGCGTCCGTGCGTAGTCCAGCACGGGCCAACTCCTGTTCGAGCGCCTCTTGGCCGGCCAGGACGTTCTCCTCGCGGCGTTCCTTACGGAACCACTGCTTGATTTTGTGTTTGGCGCTGGAGGTCTTAACGATGGAGATCCAGTCGAGCGACGGGCGCCCGCTCGACTTATTGACCAAGATCTCGCAGATGTCGCCGTTTTGCATTTGGTAGTCGAGCGGAACGATACGACCGTTCACCTTTGCGCCAACGCAGTGGTTTCCGACGTCGGTATGCACCTGGTACGCGAAATCGAGCGGCGTCCCGGAGGCGACGATCGAATAGACGTCGCCGCGCGGCGAGAAGACGAAGACTTGGCTGTCGAAAAGATCGAGCTTGAGGTTCTCCATGAAGACGCGCGAGTCGCGCATGTCTTTCTGCCACTCGAGCAGCGCGCGCAGCCACGACAGCTTGTTCTCGAACTGATCGGTCTTGCCGCCCTCTTTGTAACGCCAATGCGCCGCGATGCCGTACTCGCCCGTCCGGTGCATCTCCCAGGTTCGAATCTGAATCTCCAGCGGATCGCCGCTCGGGCCGATGACGGTCGTATGCAGCGACTGGTACATGTTGGGCTTGGGCATCGCGATGTAATCCTTGAACCGGCCCGGCAAGGGGGTCCACATCGCGTGCACCGCTCCCAGCGCGGCATAACAGTCTTTCACGCTGTCGACGATGATTCGAATTGCGGTGAGGTCGTAGATCGTCGAGAAATCCCGGCCTTTGCTGATCTTCGAGTAGATCGAGTAGAAATGTTTCGGCCGGCCCTGGATTTCGGCGTTGATCTTGAGTTCTTTGAACTCGTCGCGGAGGCGCGCAATCGCCTGCTCGACGTCGGCTTCACGCTCGCGGCGCGTCTTGGCGACTCGCTCGACGATATCGTGATAGGGGCCCGGATCGAGATAACGCAGGCACTCGTCTTCGATCTCCCATTTGATCTTCCAGATCCCGAGACGGTGCGCGATCGGCGCGTAGATGTCGAGCGTCTCCCGCGCGATGGCCTGTTGCTTGGCCGGCGGGAGGCTGCCCAACGTCCGCATGTTGTGCAGCCGGTCGGCCAGCTTGATGATGATGACGCGGATGTCTTTGGCCATCGCCAAGAACATCTTGCGAAGGTTCTCGACTTGGGCGTCTTCCTTCGATTGGTAGGGGATTCGGGTCAGCTTCGTCACCCCGTCGACCAGACGCGAGACCGCTTCGCCAAACCGGTCGCCGACCTGCTCTGCGGTGACCGACGTGTCCTCGACGACGTCGTGGAGCAGGGCGGCGGCGATGGTCTGATGGTCCATCTCGAGGTCGGCCAAGATTCCGGCGACCGCCAGCGGATGCTCGATGTAGGACTCGCCCGAGGCCCGGCGCTGGCCTTGGTGAGCCGCATCGGCGAGCTGATAGACGCTCATTAACCACTCCGCGTCGGCGGAGGGGTCGTAGGAGCGAACACGTTCGATCAGCTCGGAAATGGTCATACCGCCCACTATTATACAGCCCCGAGGGCGCGACGCCCTAACGGCTTCTCAGGAGGGGCTCGGAGCGGGGGTAATCGTCTCGGTGTCGAGCCGGTTCTTAAAGAAGATCGTTGCGATCTTTCCCTTCGAATCGAGCGCCAGCCAGAGGTAGATGTTTCCGGATTGGCATCGCATCTGGTAGATGTAGCCGCGCGCTCCCGGCGGGAAGCTAGGGTCGATCCAAGGGCCGATGAAGACCGCATCGGTCAGGGCTCCGAGCTGTCCCAGGGCGCGGGACGTGTCGGCCACTTTCTCGTCGGTGAGCTTGTCGGTGACTTGGGCGGCGTAGAGATGCTGGTTCACGATCCCGGCCTGCCAAGAAACGAACTGCTGGCGGGCGAGCTTGGTGATCGCCGGATCGGCAATCGGCGCCGGCGATGGCGATGGCGTCGGCGTCGGATGCGGCCGCGCTACGCTGGTTACCGTTAGCGCGGCGAAGAAAAGCGGCACGATCGCGATGGCTCGAGGCGAGAATCTCATGGCGAGCTTCAATACGAAACGAAGGTCACGACTTCCGCGCCGGCAATCTGCTCTCGTCCTCGCAGCGCGGTCAGCTCGACCAAGAATGCGAAGGCTTCCACCGAGGCGCCGAGGCGCTCGAGCAGGCGTGCCGTCGCGCCCGCCGTGCCGCCGGTGGCGAGTACGTCGTCGACAACCAGAACGCGCTCACCCTTGGCAATTGCGTCGGCGTGAATCTCGAGCGAGTTAGTTCCGTATTCGAGCGCGTACTCTTCGGTAAGCCGCTCGTAGGGCAGCTTTCCCGGCTTGCGCACCGGGATGAATCCGGCTCCGATCGCATAGGCAATCGGCGCTGCAAAGATATATCCGCGCGCCTCGATTCCAACGACATGGTCGATTCCACGCCCCTTAAAGCGCTCGACAAATAGGTCGATTGCTTGGCGAAACCCTTGCTTATCTTTCAACAACGGGGTAATGTCACGGAAAAGGATTCCGGAAATCGGAAAATCCGGGATCGCTCGAATCAGCGCTTCGATCTCCACGCGTGCCGGGTTTGAGTCGGGGGATCGAATGGCCTGCAGGAAAGGAGAACATGAAGAAATCGCAAGCTCTGGCTGCCGTGATGACGGCAGCGCTTGCCGCAAGCGCGGCCGCGCCCGCGCTCGCCAACGGTGGCGGAAGCACCAACACGATCATCTTCGCAAGCGCCGCTGCCGCCGCATCGGTCCCTTTGGTCATTAACTACAACCACAAAGTCCGGGAAAAACGCGCGGAACAACAAGAAGTCACGCGCCGGCAAGATGCCTACCGCGACTGGTTCTACCACAAGTACGGCTACTACCCGACCTACGATCAGTTCAAGCAGTGGTACGTACAGACGTACAACAAGAGTCCTGAGTAGGGGTCCTCATCACCGCAACGCCGAGCCTTTCGATCGAGATTGGCTCGGCGTTTTCTTTGGCCGCTCGAACCTGCGCCGGTTCGCAATCGCATTCGCGGCCGCGATCGCGTTCCACGAAGTCGTAGCCGGAGTGATTCCGCGCAGTCCGGCGAGCGCGCCGCAGCGCGAAATCGTGACCCGCGCGCAAGTCCTGCGCGTCGCTAGCCGCCCCATCGAACCCACCCCGCGGCCGCGACCCGCAACGGTGCCCTCCCCAATCCCGTCGCCGGCGCCGCATCGCGCTCACGAATTAGCGCAATCGGTCGAAGGCCGGGCGGGTGAGCGACGCGTTGCGGTGGTGCGGCTTGCACCGGCGCGGGCCCAACGCTCCGGGGCCAAGCCCGTCTGGGACGTCGGAGCCGGCAGCGGTGCCGAACAGCTCGCGGCGTCGCAGACAGGCAGCTCGATCGGGTCGGGCAGCGGCGCCGGAACGACCGGCACGGGCAACAGCGCGGCCAGCGAGACGGAACCGTGCGGCTTCGTCGAATTCTCCGATCCGCACGGCAGCGCGTTCGACGCGCGGACCCGCGGATTCTACGTCGATATTCGGATGCGGGTGCACTTCGCCGACGGCACGTCGCAGTCGCTCGTTCTCGACTACCCGTGGTACTACTCGAACGAGGCCGCCAATCCGTGGTCGGACCAAAACCTGCGCGATCCCAACTTTCCGACGCGTTTCCAACCGCCGCCCCAAAGCAAACTGGAAAACGAGCCGGAGCTAGTGCGGTACGTAATCGCGCACAGCACGGCCGACGGCATGACACTCTTGAGCGACTGTCCAGGTACGACGCCCTAGGCGAGCCCGCATGGCTATCGCGCTAGATTACGGCGACACTTCGAAGACGGTTCCGTAACCGCTGCTTGAAGTAGCCCCACCATAGTAGGTGGTGCCATAGAGGGTGCCCTTTACATCGGTCAGACCGGCATACGGACCCGTGCCGTCGGAGCCGCCTTTGAATTGGTGGAGCACGCTTTCATGTCCGGATGGCGTGATCGCGAAGACGGTTCCGTCGTCGGATGGGCCACCGCCGTTCTTGGACGTCGTGCCGTAGAACTTGCGCTTTACGTAAGTCAAGCCCGCGACCGGGTCGGCGCCGTCGGTGCCGCCCTTAAAGCTGTAGAGCACACGTTCGTGGCCGGACGGCTTGACCGTGAAGACGGTCCCTAGATCGCTTTTTCCACCGTGGATGGTGGTGCCGTAGAGCAAGCCCTTTACGTTGGTCAGGCCGGCGTACGGGAGCGCGCCGTCGCTACCGCCTTTGAAGGTGTAAATCACGCTTTCATAACCCGATGGCGTGATTGTGAAGACGGTTCCATACCCGCTCGTCCCACCCTCGCTGGTCGTGCCATAGAGCAGACCTTTCACGTCGAGCAAGGGCGCTACGGGAAGTCCACCGTCGGTGCCGCCCTTGAAGCTGTGGATCACGCGTAGGTAGCCCGACGGCGTGATCGTGAAGACGGTCCCGGCATCGTTGGCTCCGCCGCCGGAAGTGGTGCCGTAGAGCAAGCCTTTGACGGCGATCAAGCCCGCGAGCGGGTTTGCGCCATCGGATTGGCCCGTGAAGCTGTAGAGCACGCGTTCATAACCGGATCGCGTGATCGTGAAGACGGATCCTCTATCGCTTGCTCCGCCGCTCTCAGTGGTGCCGTAGAGCAGGCCTTTAACGTTGAGCAAGACCGCTTGGGGGTTGTCTCCGTCGCCATCGGAGTACCCTTTGAAGGTGTAGAGGACGCGTTCATAGCCGGATGGCGTGATGGTGAAGACGCCCCCGGCGCCGACGGTGAACGTGCCGTAGAGCAGGCCTTTAACGTTGAGCAAGTCCGCTTGAGGATATGCGCCGTTGAACCCGCTGAAGCTAAAAAGATGTGTGAACTCAGAAGTGTCGGGCGCTGTTTGCCGCCCGAGCGAGTCCGACCGGCTTGCGCCTATCGCGGGTGCGCCGTTCGGTAGACCGGGCGGCAACGACGAGGGATCGGTCACGCGCGAGCAACTCGCAAGGACGATACCGCAACCAATCAAAGTGATTATCCGCATGTTGTAGACTCCAACGCTTCGTGCGTCTGCCTTAGCAGCGTTCATCTTGCCGCATGGTTGCACCTCCACTCGATCAATGAAGTGTATAATCCGCGGCGCTCGAGTTGGAGCACTAACGTCGCATCCGAGCCTTTGGAACGAGATCGGCTCGGCGTTTTTTTGGCCGCTCGAACCTGCGCCGCTTCGCAATCGCATTCGCGGCCGCGATCGCGTTCCAATACCCGTGGTACTGCTCGAGCGAGGCCGCCAATTCGTGGTCGAATCAAAACCTGCACGATCCCAGCTTTCCGACCCGTTTCCAACCGCCGCCCAAAGCAAACTCGGAAACGAGCCGGAGTTAGTGCGCTACGTGATCGATCACAGCACAGCCGACGGCATGACCCTTCTTAAGGACTGCCCGAGCCCGGTGCCCTCGAGCTAGCTTTCGCTGCTACCACGGGGCAACGAACCGGGGGTCGACGGCGGCAGAGACGATTTTACGAAAGGTTGCAAACGGACAGTCGAGCGCGGGGCAGCCGGGAATATAGACCGGCACTCGCAACGGGTTTTCGCCATGACCGGCGCGCATCGCATCGAGCGGCTGTGCGGCGAAAAAGGTGCGCACGAAGGGTTGCGCTCCGGCGCTCGCGGCCGTATGTAACTCGAAGATCAAAGCGCTTCCCGGCGGCGTGTCGTTGAACTGATCCCCGTCGACCAGCCACGAGAGTCCGAGCAATCCCGAAAACTCGGCGAGCTGCGTGTCGTGACCCGCTAAAAAGACGAACCGCGTTCGCGCCGGCACTCGCGTCCCGGGGACTGCCGTGCCGCTCGCGCCCTCTTCGAGCGTCTGCAAAATGTGCGTCATCATGTTCGAGGAATGGGCGCGCGCCGTGTAACGATTGCCATGTTCCAACTCCTTACCGAGCACGTGAAGCACGAGCAACTGGAGCAGACGCGCGCGATCTACTCGGCCCCATCCAACCTCGGCGTTACCGTTGGTGTATTCGAGCAGCATGTTCTCGGCAACGTCGCCCGCCATGTCGAGGCCGCCCGAGAGGCCGGCAAGACCGCCGTCACCATCGTTGGCCACCGTTGTGGGCACTTGCGAGATCTGCTTGCACGTCGCCGGCGGTTCGCATCCCAGAACCGACTCCATGGTGGCAAATGCCCCGCCGTACGCCACCGTTAGCGCGTTGAGATTGCCCCCGACGGCACCGAGAACGGATGCCATCGACTCTGCCTTGTCGACCACGCCGATGCCCGGCAGCGGATCGAAGAGCTTATCGGGATCGGCGGGTGCGTGGTGGACGGGGATATTGCATCCCGGTGCCAAGCCGGCGAGGACCGCATCGCCGGTTGCGCGCGTGCGCTGATCGACATCGGCCCAGACGAAGACCGAGCCGGCCGGCGGGCAGCCGCTCTCCCCGATGGCGAGCCCGTTGCCGTACGTCCGGCGATAGTATGCGCCGAACTGTCGCATGAGCAGGGCTCCTCGCTCGGTCAGATTCCCAGGCTTACCCGACCACGTGGGCCAGGTTTGGGCCGCATAGGCCTGCAGTTCCGCGGGATGCGTCGGCGAGCGCACGCCGTGGCGACTGAGAACGATAACCATGCGGAGCTGCGACGGGGGAGGAGCCGCTGCCGCGATGGCTTGCGTCCACAGGGCGGCGACGAAAAGGATCGCGGTAAGTCTGATAGCGCGCACGAAAAACCTTTCGAAAAAGCGACGAGCTTCCTCGATTGTAACTCCGCTACATGACATCAAAATGAAGCGGGGCTAGGCTCCTGGGATCAGACTTTGAGTTCGACCTTCTCCAGGGCGCCCTTGGTCGGGACTACATGATGGTCGAGGCGCAGCTCCGCGGGATCCATTCCGAACGCCAAGCCGAGCAGCTGCGGAAGATGGAAGATTGGAACGCCGATGTCTTTCTTGAGAACTCGCGCGGCGTCGGGCTGCTGGCCGTCGAGATTGAGGTGACAGAGCGGGCATGGCGTGACGAGCAGATCCGCGCCCTTGTCCTTCGCTTCCATGATGTGGTTGCCGCCCATGGCAAGCGCCTTTTCACGATTGAACGTGAGCATCGGAAAGCCGCAGCATTTCGTCGAGCCGCGGTACTCGACCGGTTCGGCGCCCAGGAGTGAGATGAGCTGCTGCAGGTAGGTTTTGCGCTCGGGGCGCTCTTTGAGGCCTAGCGACTCCTCGGGCCGCAGAATGTAGCAACCGTAAAACGGCGCGATTTTAAGGCCGGTCAGCTTGCGTTTAATGGCGGATGCGACCCGATCGATACCGATATCTTCAAAGAGCATCCACAACAGGTGTTTCACCTTCGTGGTGCCGCCGTAGCGGAAGCCTTGATCGCCGATCGTCGCGTTGGCGCGATCCATGCGCTCTTTGTCTTGCTGGAGGTGGTAGTTATGATTGGAAAGGACGCCTTGACAGGTGCTGCAGATCGTCATCAGATCCGCGCCTTCGGATTCGGCCATCGCGAGCGTCAAGCCGTTGAGCGCATCGGCGAGCTGCGGGTTCTGCTCGCTCAAAACGCCCGCGCCGGTGCACGGCGCCTCGGTCAGTTCTTTGAGCTCGAGGCCCAGCGGCTCGGCGATCGCCTTCGCCGAAACGTAGAGTTCGGGGCAAGCGCCTTTCGAGACGCAGCCGGGATAGAAGGCAACTTTCACTTAAACCGTCCTCCGACACGTTCGAAAATGGTTTTGATGCGATTGACTCCAGGTATTGCTTTGTGAATCAGCGGTGGGAGCTTCCCGGCGCGAATCAGGTTGAACGCGCTCGGCAACGTCTTGATCTGTTCGACGATGTTGAAGAATCCGACGGACTTGGGCATCAGCGTCAGCTCGTTGAGCCGTCCGCTCTCCCGAACCGATTCGGCAAAGGCGTCGGCGTGGCGCGTGCCGGCGTTGTTCGTAAACCCGGCATCGACGGCCATCCGGCGCAGCTTCAAAATCTGCTCGAGCGGCGCGACGCCCTTGGGACACTGGGTCACGCATTCGTAGCAGTGCGTGCAGTCCCATATGCCGCCCGGCTTGCTGTATTCGGCGAGGCGCTCTTTCGTCTCGGCGTCGCGCGGGTCGCCGGCATAGCGAAAGGCTTGCGCGAGCGCTTGCGGGCCCAAGAAATCGGGGTTGACGGCAAACGACTCGCAGTCCATCAGGCAGGCGCTGCAGCTGATGCAGCTGACTTCCTGAATAAGCTCCTCCATCGATGCGTTGGAGACGCGATACTCTTCGTTCGGCGGCGGAACGGGCTGCTTGTTCTGCAGCCACGGCTTGACGGCCAAGTGCTTGTCCCAGAACGGCTTCATGTCGCAGACCAGGTCGCGAATGATCGGCATCGACGGCGGTGACTCCACGCGCGTCTTGCCGTCTTGCGTAAAGGCCGAGAGTTTGCTCTTGCAGGCCAGGTTTGCGTGGCCGTTGATCCACATCGCGCACGATCCGCAGATCGCGCTGCGGCACGCGCAGCGGACGGCCAGCGACTGATCCTGATACTCTCGAATCGCGATCAGCGCGTCGAGAACGACCGCGTGTTCGGGAAGGTCGACCGTAAACGTTTGATAGCGGCGCGCCGGCGAGCGATCCCAGGGCGCCGGAAAGGGCGCGCCGGGCACGGCGTTCTCGGGGTAGGTGCCTTCGGGGTTGAACCGCCCGACTTCGATCGTAAACTGCATCAGTAGGTACGCACCTCGGGCTGCCATCGAGTGATTGTGACGGGAACGTAGGAAAGCTCCGGCTCCCCTTCGCCTTGGCGCGTCAAGAGGATGTGCTTGAGCCACTCCTTGTCGTTGCGCTCGGGAAAATCGCTGCGCGTATGCGCGCCGCGGCTCTCCGTGCGAATCAGCGCGCTGCGGATGATCGTCTCGCCGCAATCGAGCAGATAGCCCAGCTCGAGCGAGAAGGTCAAGGCTTGATTGAAGACGCGGCCCTTGTCGCCGACCGCAATCGTTTCGTAGCGTTTCCTGAAGCCTTGGAGCTTATCGAGCGCCTCGCGCAGGCCGGACTCGACGCGATAGAGGCCGACCAGCTTGTCCATCATTATCGCCAGTTCGAGGCGCAGCCCGGCGTTCGTCTCGCCGGTGTACGGACGGCTCAGCAGTTCGCGTAAGCGGTCTTGCTCGCTTCGCAAGAGCGCCTCGCCCCCGGTGCTGGCGGCCGTACTCTTTGCATAGTCGGCGGCCACTTTGCCCGAGCGGCGGCCAAAGACGATCGTGTCGAGCAGCGAGTTGGCGCCGAGACGATTCCCGCCGTGAACGCTGACGCAGGCGACTTCGCCCGCGGCGTAGAGGCCCGGCACGGGCGTCGCGCCGTCGACGTCGGTCTTGATGCCGCCCATCTGATAATGCATCCCGGGGCGAACGGGGACCGGGTCTTTGACCATGTCGATGCCCAGATAATCCAGCGCCATCTCGTGAATCTGCGGAAGCTTTTTGAGGATGACGTCGGGGCCGAGGTGGCGCAGGTCGAGCAAGACGTTTCCGTCGATGCCGCGGCCCTCGCCGATCTCCGTTGCCTCGGCGCGCGACGTAACGTCGCGCGCGGCAAGTTCCATCTTGTTGGGCGCATAGCGCTTCATGAAGCGCTCGTTCAGCGAGTTGAGCAGATAGGCACCCTCGCCGCGCGCGGCCTCCGTCATCAAGAAGCCGCTGCCGGCAAGCGTCGTCGGATGGTATTGCACCATCTCCATGTCCATCAGCGGCGCGCCCGCGCGATAGGCCAGCGCATAGCCGTCGCCGGTGCAGATCAGGGCGTTCGTGCTCGGCTCGTAGAGCCGACCCAGGCCGCCGGCCCCGATGATGACCGCTTTTGAACGCAAGAGGTGCAGCTCGCCGGTCACCATTTCGAGCGCAACCAAACCGCGGCACGCTCCGCCTTCCATATGCAGCGCGGTCGCGTACCACTCTTCGTAAACCTTGACGCCGGCTTTGAGAATCTGGTCGTAGAGCGTTACCAGCAACGCTTGTCCGGTGATATCGCCGACGAAATAGGTTCGCGCCTGCGACGCGCCGCCGAAGGCTCGCGTTCCAAGCTTTCCGTCGGGCCCGCGGTAAAAAATCACGCCCATGTGCTCGAACTCGATGATGTCGCGGGGCGCTTCCTGACACATCGTTTCGACCGCGTCCTGATCGGCGAGATAATCGCTGCCTTTGACCGTGTCGAAGGCGTGCGATTCCCAGCTATCGGTCTCGGCGATCGCCGCGTTGATGCCGCCCTGGGCGGCACTCGAATGGCTTCGAATCGGATGAACCTTGGTGACGATTGCCACGTCGGCACCGGCGCGCGCCGCCTCGAGCGCGGCCCGCATGCCCGCTAAACCCGCACCCAGGACTACGACATCGTGATCGTTGATCACCAGCGGGTAGTTTCCCGAAAAGAGTCGGCGCCATTCCGAACGCCTGTTCGATGGGTTAGATCGTGCATGTGCTTACGCAATCAAGGATAGGGCCCCGCTCGCGCCCCCGGATATGCGTTTCGTAGCCCCCTTGCCGCCGGCGCCCATCGTCGCAGTAGCCTCCCGACTCACCACGTCAGGAGGTCTCATGCTGCAGAACGTTACGATCACGCCCTCGCGCCGCTCGCTCGAGTTCGGCATCTACCGCGACGGCGACAATAATCTCGATGCCATCCAGGAATCGACACTCACGCAGGCATTACGCACGAGCGCCCGCGACTCGCACATCGAATTCACCGTCGAAGACACGACGGCTCTGCACCCCGGCGTCCTTCGAGATGCTCAGGCCGACAAAGGCGGGCTGCATACGTACGACTACACGATCTCCGACGGCAGCGTCGCCAACGTTCGCGCGGGGCGGCCCGACGACATGAGCGACGAGTCAAATCTGGCGCGATTTGTGGCCCGCACCCTGGATAACGCGCAGGCCAACGGCGCGAAACAGACGTGGATCGATCTGGTCGATCACGGCGGCGGCGATGGTGGCGGCTTGGAAACCAGCGACGGCAGCGTGATGTCGATGCCCGATATCGCCAAAGCAATCTCCGACGGCCTCGCGATGCACGCCGCCGCCCACCCCGACGACGCCCGGCGATCGATCGACGGCGTCGTCGCAAATCAATGCCTGATGGACACGATGGGCTTCGCCGAGGGATAATACAGATACCGCGAAAACGTCCGGGTCCCGGGGCTCGGTTGCCTACTAGCCAGGGACGAGGACAGGGCGCTCGAAGCATGGGAGCGCATAATGGAAACGAGCTCGGCAGGCCTCTACCGTTTTGCTATTACCACCGCGATTATACTCGGCCTCATAGCAGGCTCGGTCGCGACGGCGAACTACGTTTACGGCGTCATTCGCGCCCATGAAGCCGAGGCAGAGGCCGCAGCGGCTAACGCTGCAATGCAAGCCCGAATCGAAGCGAACCAACGTGCGGCGGAAGAGCAACAGCGTGAGGCACAAGCTC
>Ga0070733_10000133_pt1 | contig 67692 bp, 50 predicted proteins | sample Coa_R1_9_FD_66450 | JGI IMG/M metagenome (GOLD analysis project Ga0070733, IMG submission 66450) | Surface soil microbial communities from Centralia Pennsylvania, which are recovering from an underground coalmine fire - Coalmine... | ecosystem: Environmental > Terrestrial > Soil > Unclassified ... | reverse complement strand
GGGTCCGCCCGGGACGGGCAAGACAACACTCGCGCGGCTCATTGCGGCCTCTTCCAACGCGCAGTTCATCGCGCTGTCGGCGGTCATGGCAGGCGTGAAGGACATCCGCGCGGCGGTGGAGGCGGCGCGCTCGGCGCGCGCCCAGCAGGGGCGCCCGACGCTGCTCTTCCTGGATGAGGTGCATCGTTTCAACAAGGCGCAGCAGGACACTTTCCTGCCGTACCTGGAAGACGGCACGCTCACCTTCGTCGGCGCGACCACGGAGAATCCCTCCTTCGAAGTGGTGAGCGCGCTGCTCTCGCGCGCGCGGGTGTATGTGCTGCGGACGTTGTCGGTGGAGGAACTCACGGCGCTCCTTGAAACCGCGCTGCGCGACGAGGAACGGGGCCTGGGAGGCGAGCACCTGGTGGCGGATGCGCAGGCGCTCGCGCTCATGGCCCGCGCCGCCGATGGCGATGCGCGCCGGGCACTCAACATGCTCGAGCTCGCCGCGGGCCTCATCGAGGCGACCGGCGCGGCGCGCGAACTGACAGCCGCCATCGCGCAGGAGGTGGCGAGCGGCGGACTGCGGCGCTTCGACAAGAGCGGCGATCAGTTCTACGACCAGATTTCCGCGCTGCACAAGGCGGTGCGCGGCTCGGATCCGGACGCGGCGCTGTATTGGCTGTGCCGCATGCTCGATGGCGGCTGCGACCCGCTGTATATCGCCCGCCGCGTGACGCGCATGGCGGTGGAGGATGTTGGACTCGCCGATCCGCGCGCGTTCACGCTCTGCCTCGATGCCTGGGGGGCATACGAGCGCATGGGCAGTCCCGAGGGCGAGCTCGCCATCGCGACCGCGGTGGTTTACCTCGCCTGTGCGCCCAAGAGCAACACCGTCTACGTCGCCATGGGCGAGGCGCAGGCCGATGTTGCCGAGTTCGGGACGCTGGACGTGCCGCTGCGCTTGCGCAACGCGCCCACCCGGCTGATGAAGAACTTAGGCTACGGACGCGATTACCGCTACGCGCACGACGAACCGGATGCGTTTGCTGCCGGGGAGCGCTACCTGCCGGATGGCATGCCGAATCGGCGATACTACCGCCCGGTCGCCCGTGGCCTGGAAGTTAAGATCGGCGAGGCGCTCGCGCGGCTGCGGGCCCGGCCGGCGCCGAAAGGTTGAAAGCGTGATTGATCCGAAGCTGCTGCGCTCCGATCCGCAAGCCGTCGCCAGGAATCTGGCGCGCCGCGGCTACCAGCTCGACGTCGCGGCGCTGCAGGCGCTCGAGGACAAGCGCAAACCCTGGCAGGTGGAACTGGACCGGCTGCGCGCCGAGCGCAACGTCAACGCCAGGGCCGTCGGGATCCGTAAGGGGCGCGGTGAGGACACCGCGGCGCTGATTGCCAGCGGCGAGGGGCTGAACGCGGAGCTTGTCCATGCCGAGGCACAGCTGGGCGCGGTGCAGGCGGAGCTCGAGCAGTGGCAACTCGGATTGCCGAATCTCCTGCATGAGTCGGTTCCGGACGGACGGGACGAGAGTGCCAACCTCGAGGTGCGCCGCGTCGGCGAGCCGCGCACGTTCAGTTTCAAGCCGCGTGATCATGTGGAGATCGGCGAGCGCCTGAAGGGTCTGGATTTCGAGGCGGCCGCGCGAATCTCGGGCAGCCGCTTCGTCGTCATGCGCGCCGGCGTCGCGCATCTGCACCGGGCGTTGGCACAGTTCATGCTCGACCTGCACAGCCGCGAGCACGGCTACACCGAGGTGTACGTGCCGTACATGGTGCAGCGTCCGGCGCTCACCGGCACCGGGCAGCTGCCGAAGTTCGAGCAGGACCTGTTTGCCGTCAAGGGCGAGGAGGGCTTCTACCTGATCCCGACCGCCGAGGTGCCGGTAACCAACCTGGTGTGCGGCCAGATCGTGGCGGCAGCCGACCTGCCCCTGAAGTGGGTGGCGTACACACCGTGCTTTCGCTCCGAGGCGGGCGCCGCCGGCAAAGACACGCGCGGCATGATCCGCAATCACCAGTTCGACAAGGTGGAGTTAGTGCAGATTGTGCGCCCGGCGGACTCCTACGCCGCGCTCGAGACGCTGACGGCGCACGCGGAAAGCGTACTCTCGCGACTGGCCATTCCTTATCGCACCGTGGCGCTGTGCGCCGGGGACATCGGTTTCGGGGCCGCCAAGACCTACGACATCGAGGCCTGGCTGCCCTCGCAGCAGCGCTACCGCGAGATTTCCTCGTGCAGCAACTTTGAAGCCTTCCAGGCGCGGCGCATGCAGGCGCGCTGGCGCAATCCCGACGGCGGCAAGCCTGAACCCGTGCACACCCTCAACGGCTCAGGTGTAGCGGTCGGACGCGCGCTGGTAGCTGTGCTGGAGAACTACCAGAACGAAGATGGTACGGTCGATGTACCACAGGCGTTACAGACATACATGGGCGGCCTGACACGCCTTAGCGCGTAAACCAAACGAGGCACCATGCAGACCGAACTTAGCCGCTCACTGCAACCGCGCCACGTCGCCATGATCTCCATCGGGGGGATCATCGGGGCGGGGCTGTTCGTCGGCAGCAGCGCGTCCATTGCCGCGACCGGACCGGCGATCGTACTGAGCTACCTGCTCACCGGCCTGCTGGTGCTGCTGGTGATGCGCATGCTCGGGGAAATGGCGGTCGCGAATCCGCAGGTGCGCTCCTTCACGGAGTTCGCGCGAGTGGGCCTGGGTCCCTGGGCCGGCTTCGTCGCCGGCTGGCTGTACTGGTACTTCTGGATGATCGTGGTGCCGGTGGAAGCGATCGCCGGCGCCAATATCCTGCACGGCTGGCTCGGGCTGCCGTCGTGGCTCCTGGGGATCGTGCTCATGGGGATCATGACCGGCGTGAATCTCATGTCGGCGCGCTCCTACGGCGAGTTCGAATTCTGGTTTGCCTCCATCAAGGTGGCGGCAATCCTGGTGTTCATCGCGCTCGCCGCCGCCTTCGCCTGTGGCTTCACCTCCGGTACGGGTCCGACCTTCGGCAACCTCAGCAACTACGGCGGCTTCGCACCGCATGGCTGGGTGGCGGTGCTCGCCGGCGCGGTGACCGTGTACTTCTCGCTCACCGGGGCGGAGATCACGACGGTCGCTGCGGCGGAATCGAAGGAGCCGGCGCGCGCGGTGGCGCAGATGAGCTCATCCGTGATCGTGCGCATCCTCACCTTCTATGTCGGCTCGGTGCTGCTCATCGTCGCGGTGGTGCCATGGGTGCGCATTCGCCCCGGCGAATCGCCGTTCACGCTGGCGCTCACCGTCATGCAGTTCAAGTGGGCGAGCATCGCGATGAGCGCCATCATCCTCACCGCGGTCCTGTCGTGCCTCAACTCGGCTTTCTACGTGTGTTCGCGCGTGCTGTTCGTACTCGCCGAACACGGCGATGCGCCGCAGTGGCTGGTGCAACTGAATGACCGCCGTGTACCCACCCGCTCGGTGTGGATGGGGAGCCTCGCCGGGGTCCTGGGGATTCTCGCCGCCATGACCTCCTCGCAGACCGTGTTCGCGTTTCTCGTGAACGCCTCCGGAGCCCTGAGCGTATTCGTCTACATCCTGATCGCGCTGGCCCACATCCGCCTGCGGCGGGCGCGTGAAGCGAGCGGCGGCGCGCCGCCGGCGCTCACCATGTGGTTTTTCCCCTGGGCGAGCTACGCCGCCGTCGCGGGCATGGCCGCCGTCCTCATCGCCATGGCGTTCACCCCCGGTGAGCTCGGACAGGAGCTGCGCGTGAGCGTGCTGGCGCTCGCTGTCGCCGTAGGCGCCTACCTCGTGGTGCGCGCGCGCCGCCGCGCGCGTGGCGTGACCGCCGGCGTGACCGGCGAGCAGGCGGCGCGCTGATGGCCGACCCTGCCGCGCTCACCCGGCGACAGTTCGTCCTGGTGACCGTGGCGGCCGGCGGGGCCCTGGTGCTGGGCGTCACCTTGCGGCGCATGCACCTGGCGGCAGAGCACCGGCGGGTCGCCGGGGCACTCAATGCCTACGTGCGCATTGCACCGGACAACAGCATCACCCTCGTCATGCCGAAGGTCGAGATGGGGCAGGGGACGTACACCTCGCTCCCCATGCTCATCGCCGAGGAACTGGAGGTCGATCTCGCCGCGGTGACGCTGGAGGCGGCACCGCCGGATCCGCCAGTGTACGGATTCGCGGTCGATCCGAGCGCCCCGGAGGGCATTGAACGCGACCAGTCCACTGGCACGTCGTTATCCATCATCCAGTGCTGGACGCCGCTGCGGCAGGCGGGCGCCAGCGCGCGCCTCATGCTGCTGCAGGCGGCGGCGCAACGCTGGCGTGTGCCGGTGGCCACGTGTCAGGCGCAGCGCGGCGAGGTCATGCACCCGGCCTCGGGCCGACGCCTCACCTACGGCGCACTGGCCTCTGCCGCTGCTGCACTGCCGGTGCCGGCGGCGCCGCCGCTGAAGGCCGCAAAGGACTTCCGGCTGATCGGTCGTGCTACACCGCGGCGCGATACTCCCGCGAAGGTCGACGGCAGCGCACTGTTCGGCATCGACGCCCGCCCGCCCAACTCGAAGGTGGCGCTCATCGCTCTCTCCCCGGTGGAGGGCGGGAGCATCAGCGAACCGCTGGCGAGCGCTGCCGCCCTCGCCGTCCGCGGTGTGCGACAGGTGGTGAATGAGCGCGATGTGATCGCGGTGGTGGCGGATGACACCTGGGCGGCGATGCAGGGTATGCGGGCCCTGGCGCCGCGCTGGAACGACGGGGCCAACGCCGCCGTGCAACAGGCGGCCATCGTGGCGGACCTCGAAGCCGCGGTGTACGAAGACGGCGCGGTCGCGAGTCGTAAGGGAGATCCTGCCGCCGCTGCGGCACAGGCGCGCGCGCGCGTGCAGGCGATCTATCACCAGCCGTTCCTGGCGCACGCGACGCTCGAGCCGATGAACTGCACCGTGGACTGGCGTCACGGGGAATGCGAGATCTGGACGGGCACTCAGGCGCCGGATCGCGCGGTCGCGAAACTCGCCGCCCTGGGACTGAAACCAGAGCAGATCCGCATTCACAACCATCTTATCGGCGGCGGCTTCGGCCGGCGCCTGGAAGTGGATGGCATCGTGCTCGCGGCGCGCATCGCGCGGCACGTGTCAGGGCCCGTCAGGGTGCTGTGGCGGCGAGAGGAGGACATCCAGCACGACCGCTACCGGCCGTACTATGTGGATCATCTGTCGGCGTCACTGGACGCACGCGGCCTGCCGGTTGGCTGGCGCCACACCATCGCCGGCGCCGGCTTGTGGGCGCTGTACTACGGCGAGGGAACGGTAAAGAACGGCGTGGACTATGACGCGGTCACATCCGCCGCCGATCTCGCCTACCCGCTCGAACAGATGGAAGTGCGCTTCGTGCGCCGCGACCCTAAGGGGGTGCCGACGGGGTGGTGGCGCGGAGTCGGCCCGACCCGCAGCGTCTTCGCGGTGGAGAGTTTTATCGACGAGTTGGCCGCCGCCGCGCGGCAGGATGCGGTGCACTACCGGCGCGCGCTCCTGCGCGAGCCGCGCCTGCGCGCCGTGCTCGATCTGGCCGCCGAGCGTGCCGGGTGGGGCACGGGACTGCCCTCGGGCAGCGGCCGCGGGGTGTCGATCCAGTACGCCTTTGGCAGTTATCTCGCGCAGGTCGCGGAGGTGAGCATGGGCCATGACGGGCAGCCGCGCGTCGAGCGGGTCGTGTGCGCGATGGACTGCGGCCAGGTGGTGAATCCGGATACGGTGCGGGCACAACTCGAGGGCGGCGTGACGTTTGGTCTCAGCGCCGCGCTCGGCAATGAAATTACCATCGCCAACGGGCGGGTGCAGCAGAGTAATTTTCACGACTTCCCGTCGCTGCGCATGCCGGCCGCACCCCGGGTCGAGGCGCACCTGGTCGCAAGCGCGGAGAGTCCCGGGGGCGTAGGCGAGACCGGCACGGCCTGCGTGGCGGCGGCGCTGTGCAACGCCATCTACGCCGCCACGGGCAAGCGCATCCGCACGCTGCCGGTGAGCCGCGCCCTGGGCGGTTGAGGAAGCGACGCGTTGTAGCATAGAGTGCCGCTTAGTTCCGTACGACCTGAATAACTGAAAAGAGCGGATTTGGGGAGGCGAGATGCGGCGCTTTGACAACAACCGGTGCATTCTCCGTGGCGCCACTCGCGCCGCATGCCAGGTGAGTTTCGCGGTACTCGCATTCGGCCCGCTGGGGGCTTGGGCGGATCAGCCCCAAAGCGGCGAGGCGGCCGCGCCCGCGCTGCAGGAGGTCGTGGTCACGGCGACCCGCCGCGAGGAATCCCTGAGCAAGGTGCCCATCAGCGTCACGGCGCTGACGCAGGAGAGCCTCGACGATCGCGGCATCAAGGACTTCTCGGAAGTGGCGCGTTTCACCCCGGGCGTGAACTTCGACAATTCCGGCACCAACAACATCTCGATTCGCGGCATCTCCGGCACCGGCGGCGCCGGCACGACCGGGATCTACCTTGACGACACTCCGATCCAGATGCGCGCGCTCGCGTTCAGTCCCGACGAGGCGGTGCCCAAGTCCTTCGACATCGACCGTGTGGAAGTGCTGCGCGGTCCGCAGGGCACGCTGTTCGGTTCCGGCTCCGAAGGCGGCACGGTGCGTTACATTACGACCCAGCCGAGCCTATCCAAGACGAGCGTCTACGCCCGCTCGGAGGTTTCCACCACGCAAGGCGGTGATCTCAGCTACGAGGCCGGCGTCGCGGTCGGCGGCCCGCTGGTGGAGGGCAGCTTGGGTGCGCGCGTGTCGGTGTGGTACCGCAGGGATGGCGGCTGGATCAACCGCATCGATCCTTACACGCTCGCAACCGTGGACAGCAAGGACAACCACGATGACAACGCCCTGTTGCGGCTCGCGTTTTTGTGGGCGCCGTCGGAAAAATGGGCAATTACGCCCAGCATTTACTACCAGTCCCGGACACGCCACGACATCTCGACCTATTGGCCGCTGTATTCCGATCCGGGGAGCAACCGTTTCGTGAATGCCGATCCTGACGCGCGCAATTCGCCGGACCGGTTCTATCTGCCGGCGATCAAGGTCGAGGGCGACCTGGGTTCGGTGCGCCTGATCTCGAACACCTCTTTCTACCATCGCGAGAATCAGACCGGTTACGAGGGAACCCTCTATAACCTCGGCTACTACCAGACGCAGAATGCCGCACCGATATTCTGCAACCCGGCTCTGTCAGCGGTGTGCGCGGGAGGTAGCCCATGGCTGGTCCCCTATCCACTCCTCGACGGTAACGGTCTGCACGTCCCCGGGCTGAACTATCACTCTCCGTCGACCATCGATAACGGGCAGGAGAACCTCACCCAGGAAATCCGCCTGCAATCGACGGATCCGGGCGCGCGCCTCCTGTGGACGACGGGGGTGTTCGCCAATGAGAACCGCCAGACCTATCTTGAGCAGATCCACGACCCGATGCTCAACCAGCTCACCACGGCCGTGTTGGGGCTGCCCTACACTCAGGTTTTCTGTTACCTCGACCCCGTCACGCAGCTGTGCACGGGTCCGGACGCCTACGACCCGGCGTTTCCGAACGACTCCTACTTCCTCAAGACCAACTCCAAGGACACACAGGTCGCGGTGTTCGGCGAGCTGACCTACTCGCTGACCGATCGGTTCAAAGCCACAGTCGGCGCACGTTACTCGCGGATGAAGTACAACTTCGACACGCTCACGGGCGGACCGCAGCTCTACGCTCCGACGAGGACTGGCACCGGCGACATCAGCGAAAACGCCTTCACGCCCAAGGCAACCCTGCAGTTCCAGATGGATCAGGACAACCTTTTTTACGCGGCCTACGCCAAGGGCTTTCGTCCGGGCGGCGCAAACAACCCAGTTCCATTTGCGGCGTGTCCGACCGATTTTGCAAACTTCGGCGTGGTTGTCGATCCTTCTGACCTCGCCAGCCACCCGGGAAGCAGAGTCGTCGACAAGTTCAGCTCGGACACAGTCCAGAGCTTCGAGGTGGGGGCAAAAGACAATTTCGACGGCCGCGTGCGCCTGGCGAGCAGCATCTACTACATTCGGTGGAACAACATTCAGCAGTTGGTCGTCCCGCCGGTGTGTCAGATTTCCTTCATCGCGAATACCGGACAGGCGGTGGCGAAGGGCGCCGATTTCCAGGCGGACGTGTCTTTGAGCGGTGGCCTGAGCCTGGAACTCGCTGCCGGGTACACCGACGCCCGCTACACCCAGGACTTCCGCTTCAGCAGCGTCGGCCTCAACCCGAGCCCGCTGGTCGCCAACGGGGATTCGATCGAGGGTGCGAGCAGCGAGACCGGCGGCGGCCAGGGCACCGCGCCCTATACGGCCGCCCTGGGGGCGGAATACCGCTTCACCGCCTTCGCCCACGAGTCGTTTGTGCGCGTCGACGGGGAGTATGAGGCGCGTGCCAAGTGGGCTACGGCGGGCCAGGATCCGGGTACCTCGCAATTCGACGCAGCGAATTTCACGCTGCCTGGCACGACTTTCGTCAGCATGCGTGGCGGTGCGCAGTTCGGCGAATGGTCGCTCGCGGCCTTCATCGACAATCTGACCAATTCCCATGCGCTGACGAGTTACAACACGACGATCAATCCGCTCGTGCCGGGGGTCAGCCGGCTGCAGCGTGACTTCACGTTCCGGCCGCGGACGATTGGTATCACGGCGATATTCCGTCAGTAGATCGTGCGCCCGTGCAGGGCGCCGCACGCTCAGTAGTCCGCAGGCGGCGCGCTGCCGGCGGCGGCAAGGGCACGGACCACTTCGCGCCGCGTCGCCTGCACGCTCGCCAGCGGCACGTGGCGTGTGCGCGCAACCTCCGGTGCCGTGAAAGGTGCCGGTGCGGGTCCGCCGCCCGGAGCACCGTAGCGCTCCGCGATCCAGTTCAGCACCGCGCACAGCTGCGCATCAGACAGCGCCGAGTTCGCAGCTCCCGGGACGCGCAGCACGTAGTTGCGTCCTTCCGGTGTGCGCATGAAGAGCGCCAGGGAGCCGGCAAGCGGTGGCACCTTGCCCGGCACGCCGCGCGCATCCGCGCCATGACATCCCATGCAGTAGAGCATGTAGTCCTCGGCAGGGCTCGCGATCGCCGGCGCGCCCGCCAGCAGCGCCGCTAAACCGAGGGTCACGAGGGATGCCTTAAACCCAGGCGTCGCGCGTCGCATCGCAGCTGTCCTTCCTAAGGGAAGACGGTCTTGCGGTGCTCGCGCACCGCCGCTCCGTTGACGACGTGCGCGCGTTCGGCGGCGATTTCAGCCGGCTCGATGGGCTTGACGTTAGCCGGCGCGTGCCCGAGATCAAACACGATGAAGTTGAGCGTTGCGGCGAGCGCGGCATCCTCCAGGCGCGCGAAATCCGGCATTCTGAAGTCGTAGTGCTTATCATCGACCACGATGTCGCCGAAAAGTCCGTAGAGCACCGTCATGGCCAGCTGGCGGCGCCCTTCGCTGCTCAGCGCGTAGTGAGCCGGATAGGACACGAGCGGCGGGGCGAGAGAAGGAACGCCGGCGCCTGCTGGCCCATGGCAGACCGCGCAGTTTGCCTGGAACGCTGCGGCGCCCTGGGTGTAGGCAGGCGCGGGTGCGTCCGCAGCCTGTGCCGCCCTGAACACTCCAAAAGACATGCCGGCGGATACCGCGAGCGCCAATGCCGCACGCGGCCTCATTTCTTCTCGGCAACTCCGAGGATCACCGAAACCGAGCAGTGATAGTTCGCGTCGGCGTTCGCCATGCACCAGTTGAGGTCGTTGTTGCGCGACGGCCGGTAGGTCGGCTTCTCGCGCTCGTTGCGATTGCATTCGCAGTTGCCGCAGCTGGTCTTTCCGCAGCAGTCGTTGTAGGACACGATGTAGTCACGGCCATCGCCCGGGTTGTGACAGGTGCCGATCCAGGTGATCGGCGAGGGCGCCGTGCCGGGCGGGCAGGAGGTCGAGGTGCCACCGCAACACGAGCACAGGAAGCCATCGATCGCGCAGTAGCGCCAGTACTCGCAGCTGTTCGGGTCATCGACCTTGGGCTTGGTGTCCCCCGCCCGGGCGCGATCCACCGGCAGCAGCGGCAGCAGCGCCGCCCCGGTGAGGAGCTGTCCCAGCGTGGCCAGGAGGCTGCGGCGCGATGTGCGTCGCGCCAGTGAGCGTGACGAGCTTTCGACGAAGTGATCCAGCGCGCGCATCGTGATAAACCTTACGGATTCAACATCAGCCAGGGCGTCTGCCCCAGATGCTTCTCGACGTGCTTGACGCGCCCGGTAAGCGCATCAAGGACCGCAATGTCCGAGGAGTCGGTGGCGGCGAAGAGCAGCGGGGCGTCATCCTGCGACACCTGCACCGCCATCACCCGCTTGGCCCCGCCGATGTGCATTGGCCAGCGTGCCAGGCGCCGATGGCTGGCAAGATCAAACACCCAGATCTCCGTACCCCCGTCCTTGTGGGTGCCTTCGCCGCCGGCGTGCATCGGCACGTACAGGCGCTTCAAGGTACGATGAATGGCGCCGACCTGCATCGCGCCCGGACGCCAGTTGCCTTTCTGGGAGGCCTCAACCAGTGACCAGACGGGTGCGAAGACCGGTTGCGCGCCACTGAAGTCGACTTCGTGCACTTCGCCCAGGAAGGACAGGAACGTAAAGCCCTGAGTGGTCGGGATGCCTTGCACGAACACCGGATCCGCATCGGCATCGAAAAACGGCGCTGACATGGCACGCGAGGCCTCGTGTCCTGAAGCGTCGAGCGTGACCGTCAGCAGCCGGCCGCTTTCACAGATCGAGGAGACACGGTTCGGCCCCGACGGGATCACCAGCGCGCAGCCGGCCGTGTCGATCTCGCCCAGCACCACACCGCGCGCCGGATCGAGGACGCCGAAGGACGTCGCGGGCGTTATGTAGGCGACATAAATGAAGTGTCCGTCGGCGCTGTAAGTAACATTGAACAGGTTCGGCACGGTCATCGCGCGCTTCGGCGGCAGCACAATCTCGTGGGTCGGCGCAAGGGTCGAGTTGTCGGTGAACTCGACGACGTCGGTGCGGGTGCCACGGCTGCCGCGCGCGAAGTAGGTCGTTGCGACCACTGTGGTCGCGCCATCCGGAGATTCGTTGACAGAACCGCCAAAGCCGGCGTCGATCTGCCCGAGCCGCCGGTAGGCATCGCCATCGAACAGGTGCAGGCGCGAGTCGATCTCGTTGATGAACGCCTCATCGAACACGTAGACCCAGTGCGCCGTCTTGGCGGGCAGGTGCGCCACCGTCAGGTGCTCGGCCGGCAGGGGCGGCGGTACGGCAGGCGCGCCGAGCGCCCGCGCACTCAAGGCAACACCCAACATCACGACCGACAAAAGAGACGCGGATCGCATCGCGCAGGGAGTCTCGCATATCGCCCGGTGATAATCGATACTCGAGCCCGATGCCCAGCGTGCCGCTGCAATCCTTGTGGTCCGCGACGGCGCCCGCCGGGCCCGCGCTGAGCGCACTCACCGCCGCGCGGCGTGCGCAGGCGGTCATCGTCGGCGCCGGCTATACGGGACTCTCCGCGGCGCTGCATCTGGCGCTCGCCGGCCGTGACGTGGTGGTGCTGGACGCCGTGGACGTGGGTGAGCGTGCTTCGGGCCTGAACGGCGGCCAGGTGATCCCGGGCGTCAAGCACGATCCGGACGCGCTCGAAGAGATGTTTGGATCCGAGCTGGGCACGCGCCTGGTGGCAACCGTCGCCACGGCAGCGGACCTGGTCTTTGAGCTTATCGGCCGTCACGCCATCGGGTGCGAGGCCACCCGCACGGGCTGGATCCAGCCGGCGACGTCGGACGGTGCGCTCGCGCAACTGGATGCGCGGGCGCAGCAATGGCGGCGCCGCGGCGCCGCGGTCGAAATGCTGTCGCGCGAGCAAGTGAAGGCGCTCACGGGCTCCGCACGCTACTGCGGCGGCCTGATCGATCGCCGCGGCGGCACGGTACAGCCGCTCGCCTTCGTGCGCGGCCTTGCCCGGGCGGTGCTCGGCGCCGGCGGCCAGATATTCACGCACAGCCCGGCCATCCGGCTGCTCCGGGTGGCCACGGATTGGCGCATTGACACCCCGCAGGGGAGCGTCACCTCGCCGACGGTCATCCTCGCCACCAACGCCTACTCGGATAAGCTCGTCGGTGCGCTGCGTCGCACGATCGTCCCGGTGCCCTCGTTCCAGGTCGCCACGCGGCCGCTGGCGCCGCAACTACTCAAGGACATCCTGCCGCAGCGGCAGGCGGCCTCGGATACCTGGCACCTGCTGCGCTATTTCCGCACCGACGCCAGCGGGCGCTTCGTGCTCGGCTCGCGCGGGACGTTCGCCGCGGCACCGGACCTGCGGGCCGTGCGTCATCAGTATCGCGCCGTGCACGAGATCTATCCGCAGCTTGAGGAGGTTCCTTTCGAGTACCACTGGGGCGGCTGGGTCGCGATCACACGCGATCACCTGCCGCACCTGCACGAGCTCGCCCCCGGGGTGTTGGCAGGCCTCGGCTACAATGGCCGGGGCGTGGCGATGGCAACCGTCATGGGGCGCTTCCTGGCTCAGCGTGCGCTCGGCGCCGCCGCCGCAGAGCTCGGCTTTCCGGTGACGCCGGTGCGGCCGATCAGACTCCACGCTTTCAGTGGCCTCGGGGCGCGAGCCACTATCCAGTACCTGCGCATGGTGGACGGCTGGGTGCGCGCCCGATCCGGGCGAGCACCGTGACGATCCGGGTGTGAGATGAACTCGAGCAAGGCGGCTCTTCTGATCCTGCTGGTCCTCGGCAACATCGCCTTCGTCATCGGCTGGATCTGGGCGGCGAAGCGCCAGCGGCTGCGCGCGCGGCCCACTCCAGGGGACATCGCCATCGGGTTCGTCACTGATTTTCTCGACACGCTGGGCATCGGCTCATACGCGCCGACGACCGCGCTCTACAAATTCCGGCGCAGCCCGGCGGATGAGCTCATTCCCGGCACCCTGAACATCGGTCACAACGCCGCCGCGTTTCTCGAAACGCTGCTGTTCGTCACCGCCGTGACCGTGGAACCGGTGTTACTGCTGTGCATGATTGCCAGCGCCACAGCCGGTGCCTGGCTCGGTGCCAAAGTGGTGAGCCGGCTGCCGCGCCGCACGATCCAGCTTCTCATGGGCGTCGCGCTGCTCATCGCGGCGTTCTTTTTTGCGATGAAGAACCTTGGCGCAATTCCTACCGGCGGGGGCGAGGCAATGGGCTTGAGCGGCTGGCGCTTCGGGCTCGCCGTCGCGGTGAACTTCGTCCTCGGCGCGCTGATGTGCATCGGCATCGGCAACTACGCCCCGACGATGATCCTGCTGGCACTGCTGGGCCTGAATCCGCTGGCGGCCTTTCCCATCATGATGGGGAGCGACGGTATCCTGCAGCCGGTGGCGAGCCTCGGGTTCTTCAAGTCGGGACGCTTCGCGCATGGACCGGCGCTCGGTCTCGTCATCGGCGGGGCGGCGGGCGTGCTGGTGGCCTTTTTCATCGTCAAACAACTGCCGCTCACGTACCTGCGCTGGCTCGTGGTCGTCGTCGTCACCTACGCTGCGTTCACGATGTTGCGGTCAGCACGGCTCGCGCGCTTGCAGCGCCAGCCCGCCCCCGGATGAGGCTTCTGAAGGCGGCGATCGGTGTACGATTGTTATTGGACGGGGCTTGAGGGGAGTCCATGCCGAACCTGCACGAAGTTGAGATTCACAAGCTGCGGCCGACCCAGATCACGGTAGGCATGATCGAGGTCCGCGACAAGCGCGCGAAGCTCGAGTCACTGAAAAAGCACGAACAGCTGGATTTCATGCAGGCGCACCCCATCCCGGGTGTCTGGGGGCCCGACGGCAAGCTCTACATCACCGATCACCACCACCTCGGGCGCGCAGCCTGCGAGGCCAACGTCGACACCGGGTTTTTCTGGATCGAGGGCGATTTCACCAAGCTGCCGATTGCGCAGTTCTGGCCGAAGATGAACGATGCCAAGTGGGTGCACCCGATCGACCAGAACGGCAAGCTGTGCGGCTTCGAGGCTATCCCCAGTCACCTGGTGCAGCTGCGCGATGACCCGTACCGCTCACTTGCCGGCTACGTGCGCAACGCCGGCGGCTACGACAAGACCCCGACAGCGTTCGCCGAGTTTCTGTGGGCGGATTTTTTTCGGACCCGCGTGGCCATCGGTCCGACGCGCGCCGACTTCGACAGCGCCGTGCAGCGTGCCCTGCTGCTTGCCGGCAGCAAGGACGCGGCGCAGCTCCCCGGGTTCCATCCGGCGGCGACTTCGCCGGTAAAAACTCCCATCGGGAAAGATCCGGCTGGCAAGGGCGCAGCCGGCAAAGGGTAGACGGTGACTTGAGTGAACGCGACCCGGCAGTTCATCGAGGCGCGTGACCAGCTGCTGCGGTTGCGCGAGGACCTGGGCACCGCCCAGCGGGAGTTCCGCTGGCCGGAGTTCGAGAACTTCAACTGGGTTAGCGATTACTTCGATGTGATCGCCGCCGGCAACGACGCCGCAGCGCTGCGGGTGATCGACGATGCGGGGGGCGATGAGACCTTGAGTTTCGCGCAGCTCTCGGGGCGCGCCTCGCAGGTCGCGAACTTCCTCAAGGCCCAGGGTGTCGGTCCCGGCGATCGCATCCTCATCATGCTCGGCAACGTCGTGCCGCTGTGGGAGACGATGCTCGCGGTTATCAGGCTCGGCGCCGTCATCATCCCGGCGACGACGCTCCTGGAGCGCGACGATCTTGCCGACCGCATACAGCGCGGCGGCGTGAAGGCCATTGTGACGGACGCCGCGCTCACCGCGCGCTTTGCGGAGGTCGCCGGCGCTGCGGTGCGGGTCGCGGTTGGTGCGGCACCGGGCTGGATTTCGTACGCGAGCTCGCGCCAGGCGCCGGTGCAGTTCACGCCCGCGGCCGCGACGCGGGCCGATGACCTACTGTTCCTCTACTTCACGTCCGGCACCACCGCGCGCCCGAAGCTGGTGGCGCACACGCAGGTGAGTTACCCGGTGGGACACCTGTCCACCATGTACTGGCTGGGCCTTAAGCCCGGTGATGTGCACCTGAATCTGAGCTCCCCGGGGTGGGCAAAACACGCCTGGTCGTGCCTGTTTGCGCCGTGGAACGCGCAGGCCTGTGTGTGTGCCTACAACTACGAGCGCTTCGATGCGCGCAAGCTGCTCGATCAGCTCGTGCAGCGCGGCGTCACCACATTCTGCGCCCCACCCACGGTGTGGAGGATGCTTATCCAGCAGAACCTCGGTGACTGGCGCGTGCGCCTGCGCGAAGCGGCGAGCGCGGGCGAGCCGCTGAACCCGGAGGTCATCGAACGGGTGCGCGACGCCTGGGGCATCACCATTCGCGATGGCTTTGGCCAGACTGAGACCTCCGCGCAGGTTGGCAATCCCCCGGGCCAGACGCTGAAGGTCGGTTCAATGGGGCGCCCGCTCCCGGGCTTTTCGATCGTGCTGGTCAACGCCGACGGCAAGCTGAGCGAGGAGGGCGAGATTTGCATTGATCTTGCGCGGCGCCCGACGGGCCTGATGCGCGAGTACCTGGGCGACACTGATCGCAATGCGGATGCCATGCGCGACGGCTACTACCACACAGGCGATGTCGCCAGCCGCGACGCGGAAGGCTACCTCACTTACGTCGGTCGCATGGACGATGTGTTCAAGTCATCAGACTATCGCATCAGTCCGTTTGAACTCGAGAGCGTGCTGATCGAGCATGCGGCGGTTGCGGAAGCCGCCGTCGTACCGAGCCCGGACCCAGTGCGCTTGTCGGTGCCGAAGGCATTTGTGGTGCTGGCCGCCGGGTGCCAGCCGGATGGGGAGACGGCTCGCTCGATTCTCGAGCACGTTAGCGGACGCGTTTCGGCGTACAAGCGCATCCGGCGCATCGAGTTCGCACCGCTGCCCAAGACCATTTCCGGCAAGATCCGGCGGGTCGAGCTGCGCACCGCGGAGCAACAGCGTGCCGCCGGTACAGCACGCCGCGCCCAGGAGTTCTGGGAGGAGGATTTTCCGGGACTCGCCCCGAAGCGCAAGTAATGACGAGCGGCTCACGCCGCCACGGCCTACACCGAACGCGCCGCGTCGCTCCAGAGAGCCACGGCGAGGTAAACGATCGCTGCTGCGAGCGAAATGCCGATATCAAGAAGAAAGAATCCCATGTGTCACCATCCCTTCTCCAGGGAGATTAGCGATGGGCGGGCGCGCGCACAGCCCTCCGGCGAGGCATGGTTTGGGTGGTATCCGGGGGAATCGCGCCTATCGATTTCGAGGTAGCTGCAGGTCGGCTGCCCGCTCAGCCATCTCGCGCCCACGTGGCAGTCCGACCGGTGCCTGCCAGTCGTACGAAGCTTAAGTTCATCTGAGCCGCCGTGTCAGCGTCGCCCGCGCAACAGCGTCCGGATGCAGTACAACTCGCAATGCGCTACGCGCAGGCGCTGCCCAAGCTGCATGCGGCCTGCCCTGCTGCGCGCCTGCACCCGAAGCTTCTGCAGTCGGGCCACGAGTAGCTTCGCGCCATGCCGGGCGGCCGCCCGCGAGCGATATCTCGAATGGCGCAGGCCACATACCTTGACCTGCCACCAGCCGCCACGTTCGACCATTTCGATTTTGATCCTGGCCCTCATCACGTGCGCTCCGTCTCAGTCAGTCCAGAGATGATACTGCGCGGCGTAAACTTGGAAGCGCTCCGCGGGCGGCGGCCGTCATGGCGTATCCTCGGCCTGATAGAATGCGCGTAAGTGGTTGAGTTGATTTGAGCGGAGAGGTGGCAGAGCGGTTGATTGCACCGGTCTTGAAAACCGGAGGCTCCTTACGGGGCTCGTGAGTTCGAATCTCACCCTCTCCGCCAATTAGACATGACCGCTTTTGACTGCTGCCGCATGCGACCGGCCGCTTTCCGGACACCAGTCCGAATAGTCCGACGGGCAATTCTGATTCTCGCCGCTCAGAACGCGTATGTGTTCGGGCCGTCGTTCACGAGATTGACGCTATCGCCCGTTGGCAGAGGCGCACTTCCTTTTGCGCCTTTGGGTTTTAGGCTGCACCGCGATGGAGAACAGCACGTGCCCCGATCGCTGCGATCGTCGGCGTCCCCGCCTGACGCATGATCGCTTCAAGTTCGCGGGCATAGATATCGAGCACAGCCTCGGCACCTTCCTGCCCGAAAGCGGCAAGACCCCAACCCTGAGGTCGCCCGATGCCAACGCCCGACGCACCTAAAGCCAGCGCCTTGAACACGTCAGTGCCTCTTCGCGCGCCGCCGTCCATCAACACCGGAACGCGGCCTTTTGCGGCAGCGACAACTTCTGCGACACAATCAATTGTTGCGCGCAGGGTCTCCTCGTTACGGCCACCATGGTTGGACACGATGACTCCATCGGCACCGTGCGCGATCGCCGCTTGCGCATCCTCTCCAGTCACGATGCCTTTGATGAGCAGCTTCCCGCGAACCAGTCCACGCAAGCGATCGAACCACTCGAGGGTCAGCCCCGGAGGCGCGAGCCCTTTTACCTGTGACACGTCGATTCCCGAAAAAAGTGGCGCTCGGAGCCACATGTCGTGGCGGTTTCCGACATGGCAGGCAGTACAGTCACGTTTATCGACACGCGCGGCACGCCGCAACGTTTCTGAATTCCGAGCACCCGCGGTAGCTGTCGAATCAACTGAAAGCACAATGGCATCGGCACCCGCCGATTCGGCGCGACGCACGAGTTCCCGTGTGACTGTCCAGTCGTCCGTTGGATAAAGTTGTTGCCATACCGGGGCGCCGCGCTGTGTCAAAATTTGCTCAAGCGGAACAGAGGACCCCGTGGAAACCATTAGTTGGGCCGAGCGGCTTGCGGCAGCACGCGCCGCCGCTGCCTCCCCATCGGGGTGAAAAGCACGCATTGCCGAGACGGCGGAAAAATAGACCGGAGTTCGCCAGTGAGCACCGAATACCGTAGTGCTGGTATCGACCCGAGACAGGTCGATAAAGCGCCGGGCGCGGATTTCGTAGTCACTGAATGCGTCTTCGTTTCGTCGCAGGGTGCGATCGTCGTCGATGCCGGTGGCGAGATATCCGAAGTGAGCCGGTGGCAATGCCGCGCGGGCCAGGGGCTCGAAACCCCGCACGTTCAAAATGTCTTTTACGTTGGTTGGTAAGACCTCAGAACTGCCAGAAATACCCGTCGCGGCGGTCACCCCAGCGTCCAGCCCTGCGGCCCAGGTGGCGAACGGCAGCATCGAAGTGCTCAGGATAAAGCGGCGACGGGTTATGGAACAACGAAATCCTTGTCGTTTGTGCTCGTGCGCCATGCCCTATTCTGCCAGCAGGACCCGCCGGACCGCCACAGCGACAACGGCGTGAAGGCTGTCGATCCTGCCGTCGCGTATGTCTGCCCATAAGGCGGGGCGTCTAATGGCAGGTCGTGGGTTGGTTACTCAGCGTTGCCACTGGCCGGAGTTTGCCGGTTTCGGGCCAAACGTCGCGACCCCCAGTCAGCGTACGCGCAGCCTCATACGCCGTTATCGTCGGCCTGCCCATGCTCTCGTATACCGGTCCGGAAGACCGCTCAAACCGGTCGCGGGAGGAGGGCAGTTACACTTGTAGTTACACTCGACGCCGCTCACGCGCGGATTTGTCGAGATTTACCGGCTCCGGAGCGCGGGCGAACCGTGCACCAAACACAGTGGGATCTCGGTAACTGTGTTGGACATCTGTTGCGCGAACTTAGGACGTCGTAGAACTTGAAAACCGGAGGCCCTTCACGGGGCTCGTGAGTTCGAATCTCACCCTCTCCGCCAATTGGAAAGGCCCGCTCGCCGCGGGCCCTAAGTTGTTGCCACTCGCCAATCCGCTCCCGGGAGAATTACCGGCGGCCCTCGGCGATCAACGTCCCGTGCTTGAGTCCGATCCGTTGGGCCAGTTCGCCGAAGCGCGGGTCCTTTCGCAACGGTAGGTAGCCGGGATCGATCTGCAGATAGATCAGGCCCGCGGAGCGCGCCTGGAAGGCCCGCTCCAATGAGAGGAACGCCCGATCGGCATCACCGATTGCCGCGTAACCCATGGCAAGGGATTCGGCCCGCAGGTATTGATGCCGGGACTCCTCTTCCAGCCGTGCCAGAATTTCAGCAGCCTCTTCGTGCCTGCCCAGCGGGGCGAGCGCGCGCACGATCAACGCGTCATAGGACCGCACGCTCGAGTCGAGCATCTGTCCCTTGTGCCACCATGTCAGTGCGTTTTCGGGATCGCCGAGCGCCAGGTGAGCCGCGCCGATGTCAAGGTAGGCTTGGAAATAGCCTGCGTCCAACTCAAGTGTCTTCAGGTTCTGCGCGATGGCGCCGGCATAGTCACCGGAATACAACAGAAACCGGCCCAGCCAGCGGCTGAATTGAGCGGACAAGGGGTCGAGGGTGATTGCCTTCCGCATCTCCTCGATTGCCTCGTCCAGGCGACCGATCGCTGGCAAGGTGGTCCCGAGCGCGTAATGCGCCTCGGCATGGCTTGGGTTGACGCTGACGGCCCGCTCCAGCTGAAGCGCGGCGGCCGGAAAGTCCCACTCGTACCAGCACAGCACCTTGCCCAGCGAGGTCATCGCGTCAGCCAGGTTCGGGTCGTATTCCAGCGCGCGGGTCGCTGCCGACTTCGCTCGGGGATAGGCATCGTCGGGAGCGACCCAGTCGTCACCGAGGTCCGCCCAGCAGTCAGCGATTCCCGCGAACGCCCGCGCAAATCCGGTGTCCCGCATCAGCGCCTGCTGGAAGAAATCGAGTCCCCTGCGCAGGCCGGACTCGGTGTACTTGTTGAAGAAGAACCGACCTTTCAGGTAGAGATTGTAGGCCTCGATGTTCGTGGTCGGCACGACCAGCTCGGCCCTGCTGTCGACCAGTTGGAGCTTGAGTGCATCGACGATCGCCCGCGAGATCTCATCCTGGATGGCGAAGACGTCCTCGAGCTGCCGGTCGTACGTCTCGGACCAGATGTGGTAGCCGCTCTCGACTTTGACGAACTGCGCCACAATGCGGATCCTGTTGCCGACCTTGCGTACGCTGCCCGAGAGCACGGATGTCACGCCAAGCTTGTCACCGATCTGGCGCAAGTCGACGTCCTTACCCTTGAACGCGAAAGACGAAGTGCGGGAAGCAACCTGAATGCCGGGTACCTTGGCCAGAGCATTGATGATGTCCTCGGTTATGCCGTCACTGAAGTACTCGTTCTCCGGGTCGGCGCTCATGTTGGCCAGCGGCAGCACGGCTATGGCCTTGCGCGCCGGCGTGCCCTTGGGCTGCGGTGGCGTTCGTTTCAGGTCGCTATGGCTCTGTTGTGAGATCGCCTGGGCCACGCGTTCTGCGAATGCAGCGCACGCCGCGGCATCGGAGAGCCGCGACCATTGTCGTTCGCGAAATCGGTCGGGCACGCGAGCCTTCGCTTCACTGGTGTCATCGATCACCACAGGCATTAGGAACCGCTGGTCATCGGCCATGAGGTGCGACCGGTCAATCGCGAGCTTCCATTCCAGCCGAAAGTAGCCTTCGCTGCGGGACTCGGTGTTCTTCGAGATGAACGGCACGAATAGGGCGCATTCCTTGATCCTCGTGCGGATTGTGGCGTCCCAGGCGTCGCCGCCACGCAGCTCGTTCTGGTCGAACCATACTGTGAGTTCTGCCGCGCGCAGTGCGTCGGCAACGCGCCGCGCCATTTCCGCGTCCTGGGAGGCGTAGCTCAGAAAAATCGCTTGGGTGGATTCGGTCATGGGATCCAGTTCATCTTGAGTATTCGTGCTCCCATTGCAGGGGTCAACCTCGGGCGATGTACCAGGAATGCACCGCCCTCGGTTTGCGATGCCCCACAGCCGAACAGCCCTGACGGGTCTGCCCATGCCCCCTGACACCGGTCCGTGGAAACCGGTTCAACCGGTCGCGGGAGGAGGGCAGTTACACTTGTAGTTACACTCGACGCCGCTCGTGCGCGGATTGTCGAGATTTACCGGCTCCGGAGCGCGGGTGGATCGTGCGCCAAACACCGTGGCATTTCGGTAACTGTGTTAGACGTCTGTTGCGCGAAGGTAGGACGTCCCAGAACTTGAAAACCGGAGGCTCCTTACGGGGCTCGTGAGTTCGAATCTCACCCTCTCCGCCAATTAGAAAGATCGTTTTTGACCCGAAGCGGCAGGCAGACCTTCCCGTTAGCAGCCGCTAAAGGCCTGCAATCCGGACATTCGCGCCGCGGCGTTGCCTCGAACAGGTCCCTCGGGGCATGCTCCTCCCACACGCATAAGAGCCAGAGGCGCAGATGGGGGGAGAGTCGCGTAAGCCGGTGAACACGCCGATGGGAGCGGTGTTCCTGAGCTATGCGTCCGAGGATGCAGCGGCCGCGCAGCGCATTGCTGAAGCCCTCCGGGCAGCGGGCATCCATGTCTGGTTCGACCAGAGCGAGCTGCGGGGTGGAGATGCCTGGGACCGCAAAATCCGAGAGCAGGTCCGCACCTGCACGCTCTTCGTCCCGATTATCTCAGCGCACTCGCAGTTACGACTCGAAGGCTACTTTCGGCTTGAGTGGCGCCTCGCTGACCAACGAACGCACCTGATGGCGCAAAGTCGGGCGTTTCTGTTGCCCGTGTGCATCGACGACACTTCGGAATCAGCCGCCGAGGTCCCCGAGTCCTTTCTTGCCGTGCAATGGGTTCGGTTGCCTGGTGCCAATTCTCCGGCCGAGTTCATCGACCGGCTCAGCGCTCTCCTAGCCGGTGACCTGAGCGCTAGTATTCAGTCTCCGTCGAGAGTGGCCGCAGCGAGCCAGTCGGTTCGATCGGGAGCGGCTACGTCACTCCAGGTGCGGCAGAAGACCGTCGCTGTACTCCCCTTCCAGGACCTCAGCGAGAAGAAAGATCAGGAGTATTTTGCTGACGGGATTGCGGAAGAAATCCTCAATCTCATGAGTCGCGTTCCAGCACTGCGCGTCATCGCACGGACGTCGTCGTTTCGGTTCAGAGGCAAGAGCGATGACCTTGGAAGCATCGCTACACAGTTGGGAGCGGGCTTTGTGGTTGAGGGTAGCGTACGGCAGTCGGGTAGCCGTGTGCGGGTGAGTGCTCGTCTGATCGATACAACCGATGGCGTCCAGCGCTGGTCGAACTCCTATGAAAGAGACATAAGCGATGTGCTTACGGTTCAGGAGGAGATCGCGGTGAATCTGGTGAGTGCGCTTCAGGTAGAAGTGGCGCCAGAGGTCATGACCAATCTCCCCGCCTCTCCCGTCAGTAGGGAGGCCCACGACGCGTATCGGCGTGGACTGCACGCCTCCTATCGTATTGATCAAGCCGGCTATCAGCAGGCAGTCGGCCACTACAGGCGAGCCCTCGAACTGGACCCGTCATTCGTACAACCCGCGGAAGCGCTCGCTGCTATATTCTGCTTTCTCACGGAATTGCAATTTCTGTCACCATCTCAAGGTTGGGAAGAAGCGAGAACTGCCGCCAACCTTGCAATTCAACTTGACCCCAGGTCCGCCGGTGGACACCTTTGGCTCGGCAACATCTACACATACTACGACTGGGATCGAGCGGCAGCCGCGAGAGAGATCGATACCGCGCTGCAGCTTGCGCCGAACAATGTATTTGCACTGACGGTGGCAGCAAAGGAGCGTCTGGTCGTAGGTGACTGGACGGAGTCCCTGCGCCTCCTCGACCTCGCGATCTCAGTCGATCCGTTCCAACCCTTCGTTTTCGCGTATCGAGGGATTCTGTTTCAGCACATCAATCATACCTCTGACGCGAAGAAAGACTTTCGTCGCGCACTCGAAATCAACTCTGGCTACCGTCGGGCACATAGCCGCATTGCTGATGTCCTCCTGGTAGAGGGGAACCCTGAGGCAGCGCTCGCCGAGCTGCAGCAGGAAACTCCCGCCTTGAGCCTGAAAGGGCTCGCCCTGGTAAATCATGCTCTCAAGCGACATGACGAGTCGGACGCTGCCTTGGCGCGCCTCGAGTCCGAGGGAGCTTCGATCGCGCCGATGTCCATTGCAGAGGTCTATGCGTTCCGCGGACAAATTGAAGAGGCATTCGAATGGCTTGAGCGAGCGATTGCCCAAAAGGAGGTCACTACGGCATACATCAAGGGCAATCCGCTGCTACGGCCGTTAGTGCCCGATCCGCGTTATGCAAGGTGTCTTCACAAGATGAACTTGGACTTAGCTTCTTAACCCGTGCTCGCTGTCGGAATGCACTCAGTCCCGCGACAGACTCCGTAATCGTCCGCTATGTAGTCAACCACAGGTAGTTTGCGAGTGACTGCTTCTGGCCGGTTTCGGACCCCGAGAATCAAAATGGGCAATCAACTGCGAGCAGCGGAACGGGTCGCGCAGGGATTCATCGGCCACGGCGAGGATCGAAGTTGTATTCGCCGATGCAACCTGGCCTTGCTTGCCGCAGGCATCGCAGCGCTGTCGGCCCAATCCGTCGCTGCGTCTCACTTCGGGTCGGCGAACATGCATCATGTGGACGTTTACCGGGATTCCGTCGGGATGGCACACCTGTACGCGGACAGGGAGGAGGATGCTTTCTACGGTCTCGGGTACGCAACCGGCGAGGATCGCCTCGAACAGGTACTAACCTGGTACGTTGCGGTGCGCGGCGAACTCGCCGCAACGTTCGGGGTCAGGACTCCGCCGCCGCGCGGCGATTCCCCTGTACCCAACGGGTCCCGCAACGCCGGACCGCTGGAAGACGCGGTCGCCAATGACATCGCGGCGCGCCGGTTCGAGCTGCTGGCAATCGCGCGGCGCAATCTTAGTCGACTGCCACCACAGTACCTTCGCGATTTACGGGCTTACATCGACGGTCTCGGCTTCTACATGCGCAGCCACCCGGACAGAACTCCGGCTTGGTCACCACGGCTGGAGCCGGCATTGCCACTGGCACTTTTGCATCTTCTCGTTTTGGAACCGGCCCATGTCTGCGAGGCAGCCCGTGCAGAAGATGAGCGTTCCGCCCCGACCTCGGCGGCTGATTCTGCCTCTAGCGCGTCTGACGGGCTGCTTGCTGGCTCAAACGCCTGGACCCTCGCTGGCACACGGACAGCGGACGGTCGGGTACTCTTCGAGTCCGATTCCCACGGCCCCATCGAAGGCTATGGGACTCTCTTCTATCCCTATCGCATTAAGGCAGGCGATCTCGATTTCACGGCGTTTGCGCCAGCTGGCACCGCAATGTTCTTCTTTGGCTACTCGCCTTACTTCGCCTGGGGCATCACCGAGGGGCCGCGATATCCGGCCGACTGTTACCGCGTCACCGTCGAGCACGGGTCACCGCAGCGGTTCAAGTATGACGGGCGGCTTAAGAAAATCACCGTCGTTCCGTACACGATTGCCGTCAAGGGTGGCGCGTCTGTGCATGGAACATTCGAATACACGCGCCACAATGGCGTAACTTCGCCCGTCGTGGCCCGCGAAGGCGACCTCGCCTATGTGGTTAGTTATGCCTCGGCTGACCGCGTCGGGCTGGGAGCCGGTGAGTACTATCGCATGGCCAAGGCACGCAGTCGCTCCGAGCTGGAGGCCGCTCTGGCCGAGCTTGACGCCTATCCCGCTAACCTCGTGATTGGCGGCGCCGATGGCACGATCATGTTCGTTCGGCCCGGGCGAATCCCGGTACGGGCGCCTGGAGTCGACCCTAAGCACACACTCGACGGGAACAACTCGACGACGGCCTGGCGCGGTATTCACACCTACGCGGACGCACTAAAGCTCATTAACCCGCCTCAGGGATACATCGCCAACACCAACGTCAGTCCAGACATGATGTATCCGGCGTCGCCCCTGAAGCCCGCCGACTATCCGGGCTATTTTGCCTTCGAACCGGGACAAGTGAATTCACGGCAGCAGCGATTGATGGAGTTGCTGGACGGCCGCTCTGGTTTCACCGTCACTGACGGCCTAGCGATCGCGATGGACGAAACAATCCCCGACGCTCGCCCCTGGGGTGCCGCGATCGCTGCGGCGCTCCACGACCAGGAAGAGGCCGTCGGTTCAAAGCCGCTGGACCTGCGATCGTTTCTCGGCGATTTGCAGGCGTTCGACGGCACTTTCTCGAAGGACTCCCGTGGCGCCCTCGATTACTTCGAGCTGCGCACAGTTCTCCGCAACAAGCATCCCGACACAGCGGTTGCGCTCAGCGACGCCGTCTCAACCGGTCACGGCCTCTCTGCCGAGCTACAGCGGTTGCTGATCCAGGCAAGTGCCGAGGCCATGCAGCACATGCGCGAGCTGCATGGACGTACGGACCTCGCCTGGGGCGACGTCCACAGGATCGGGCGCGGCGGAGTGGATCTGCCGGTCGGTGGCGGCGTGTCGATGCGCGATGCATCGCTGCGCGCGTTCTTCTTTGCTACTGATCCCGCCACAAGACGGGAGTGGTTGATCGGTGGGCAGCGCGTACCCTTTCTCGTGCACTTCACCGCCGCCGGACCGGATTGCTACTCGCAGTTGCTCTGGGGCATTAGCGACGATCAGGCGTCGTCCCACTACTCGGATCAGGCTCGCTACGCGAGCGACAAGATTATGCCGCTCATCCCTCAAACGCGGGCGGCCTTGCAAGCTGCGTCTGCGGTTGAAACCGTCCTCACGATCGGAGCAAATGTGAGTGGGCATTGATCGATGCCATTTCCAAATCAATTGCCATGCTGTCCGGATGTGAAAATTTCTACGGGCACTACCCAGCTTTGGATGTGATCGCGTGTAAGTTCCCGCCGACAACACGCAAGGAAATCACCGACAGACGAGGGATTGCGCGCCAGCTACACTTTGCTCGCAGTTAACAGGGAGGTGACCCCCATGACCGAAGTCGAGTACCGGGCGATGGCCAGCGAGATTCGGGACCTCATCCCGTTGCTATTGCACTCTGAGGCTGTCGCGGACCTCCGCTTGCTCGCAGATCGCTACGAGAGGCTGGCGCACTATCGCGATGTGGTACCCGGATCATTGCCGGACACGCCTCTCGAGTACAAGCGCCAGGCGGGCTGATATTCGCTAGTGCGGATTCTTCGGGATGCCGCGCGACCTCGGCCTCGCTACGGTGGCGCTAGTCGGCCGTTGCTTCGAGAACTGACGCTGGACTTTAAGGCAGCAGCATAGGCGCGGTGTCTAGGACTGCCGTTAACCCGAATCGGTCCGACGACTCTTCCCATAGCTGCCGTTCAAGGCTGCCGCGCAACTCCGATGACTCGTCGGGTGTGGGCTCCGCGATCGCTCCCAGCGCGCCCGCAGGGCGAGGGCCAGGACGGCCCGAGTCAATCTCACATCCCCGCCACGCTCATCGTTACTCCGGCACGCCCGATCAATCTGCCCACGAAAACGGGGGCATTCATGCTGTGCTGCCGCAAGGCTCTTCGCGGACGTGCCGCGCGCTGCGTTGGCCACGCGTCTATACTATGTTGACGCACGAGACCAACCATATGGCGTTATGCCTCTGCAAAAAAAGGGTAGCAACATGCTCCGGATGCATCGCGTACCGCAAGCCGCTGTGACGGTGTCGCGCGCCGGCCTGGGAGTCGCCGCGCTCGCAATCTGCGCCGTGTGCGCCGCCGCCACCTGGACCTACCCGCGAACGCCGAGCTCCGACGCGGCCGACACCTGGTTCGGCAAGCGCTACCCGGACCCTTATCGTCCGCTCGAGAACACCTCGGACAGGAGCATCGCAGCGTGGTACCAGGCGCAGGCGACGCTCACTGACCAGACGATCGCGCGCATTCCAGGACGTGATGCGCTGGTCGCAGAGTGGTTATCGATGGACAAGCGCATGCCACCCCGTTACCGGGAGTTTCAAGCCGAGGGCGGCCGGCTCTTCTATCGCAAGACTCTGGGTGGGGAGAACGTCGGCAGGATCTACTTCCGTGATGGCTGGGACGGCGCGGAGCAGCTGCTGTTCGATCCGAGCAGCTACAAGCCGGGCACCGACACCGCCGTCAAGTTCTTCCTCCCCGCGTTCGGCGGCGAGAGCGTGCTGCTCGGCCTCGCCGCCAAGGGCGGCGAATGGTCGGAGCTGCGGGTACTGCGGGTTGCCGACAAGCAGCTGCTGCCGGACGCGATCTACCCGGCGGCCTGGTTCGGTGCCAGCTGGCTTCCGGACGGCCGAGGCTTCCTCTACAGCGGTAGCGACGTTACCGACGTCAAGAGCCCGGGCATTGAGCTGAATAGGCAGTTGCGCGTGCACCTGTTAGGTATGCCGATCGCAGCCGATCGCGACATCCTGAGCAGTGCCAGCACGCCGCAATTGGGCATTGCGCCCAGGGAGTTCGCGCTCGGGGAGGTTCCGGAGTCGAAGCCCGATTTGCTGATCGGAATTCTGGCGACCGTACAGCCGGAGATGCGCCTGTACGTGGCGCCTGCAGCCGAGCTCGGCACCGGACACATCGCCTGGCACAGTCTCGCGCAGCCAGCGGACAAGTTGGTGCGCGGCTATCTCGCCCGCGGCCCATGGCTGTACACCGTCACGCCCGCTGGCGCGCCGCGTTACCGCGTGATTCGCTCACGCATCGACCAGCCGGACTGGAAGAACGCCGAGACCGTCATTCCCGAGGCCGCCGATTCGGTCGAAGGGATCGCGCAGAGCAAGGACTACATGCTGGTGTCCTATTCGGACGGCATCAGCGGCCGGATCGTCCGTTACCAGTTCTCGAGCGGCGCGGCGCACGAGGTGTCCCTGCCGGTGAAAGGCGCGCTCGACCTCGAGTGCCCGGACCTGCACAGCAATCGCTGCCTCGTGACCGTCAACAGCTGGATCAACCCGCCAACGGTCTATCAGATCGATGCCGCGAGCGGCGCAGTCGCCAAGAGCGCCTTCAACGGCGAGGTTTCCTTCCCGGAGCTTGCCGATCTCGTGAGCGAAGAAGTCGAAGTGCCCGGTCACGACGGCACGCCGATTCCTTTGTCCATCATTCACCGCAAGGACATTAAGCTCGATGGCTCGACACCCTGCATTCTCGAGGGTTATGGGGCCTATGGCATCAGCTACACGCCGGGCTTTGACCCCAGAATCTCGGTCGCGAGCCGTGGCGTCGTGGTCGCTTACGCGCACGTGCGCGGGGGCGGTGAAAAGGGCGAGGCGTGGTACCGCGCCGGCTATAAGAGCACCAAGCCCAACACCTGGAAGGATTTCATCTCGGCGGCGGAGTACCTGGTCGCCAAGGGGTACACGAGTGCTGCGCACCTCACTGGGCGTGGCACCAGCGCCGGCGGCATCACGATCAGCCGCGCGATCACCGAACGACCGGAACTCTTTACCGCGGCGGTCGTGAACGTGGGCGTCGCGAACGCGCTGCGGGCAGAATTCTCGGCGAACGGGCCGGTCAACACGCCGGAGTTCGGCACGGTAAAGGATCGCGTCGAAACGCAGGCGCTCTATGAGATGGACGGCCTGGCGCACGTCAAGGCCGGAGTTGCCTACCCGGCGGTGCTCGGGGTGGCCGGGTGGAATGATCCGCGCGTCGCGGTGTGGGAACCAGGCAAGTTCGTGGCGGCAATCCAGCACGACAGCACCTCGGGGCGGCCAGCCTTGCTGCTCGTCAACTACGACAACGGGCACTTCACCGAAGAGAAGTCGGTCACCTTCCGCAACTTCGCCAACCAGTTCGCCTTCGCGCTGTGGCAGGCGGGCGCACCGGGTTTCCAGCCCGAACCGGGGAAGACTGCCGCCCGGTAAGGGCGGCGTGATTCGCTACTAAACACGGCACACACGACACAGCGCTTGGAGCGCGGGCGGATCGCGCACCAAACACCGTGGGATCCCGGTAACTGTGGCGTGGTGCGAATTTTGGATGCGCGCAGCGCCCCCCCGGGCGAGGGCCAGGATGGCCCGGGTCAATCCCACCCTCTCCGCCATAAGTAATGTGTGGTAATCCTCCGGCAGGCGCGGCGGGCGCCGTGCCGGTCCGTTGACCGGGATGCGCCGCGGTCCTATTCTCGCGGGGCTTGGACCGGATGCGCAGCTCAGCGGACGAGGCGAGTCCGTGGCGCATTGCAGCGCGGACGCTCGGCGCGCTCGCCCCGACGAATGTCCCGACCCTCCGTTACCTGCTGACACGCGCGGCCGTGGCGGGCTTGTATTTCGTCGCGGCCAAGGTCGGCCTGGGATTCGCATTCGTCCACCCGAGCGCAACAGCCGTCTGGCCGCCCGCCGGCATCGCACTCAGCGCCTTCCTCGTGCTGGGTCTGGACGTGTGGCCAGCCATCCTCGTCGGCGCGTTCCTCGCCAACCTCTTCACGCACGGCTCGATCGTCACCTCGATGTGCATCGGCATCGGCAACACGCTGGAGGGATTGACGGGCGCGATGCTGGTGACCCGCTTCGCGCACGGCCGCCAGTTCTTTGTCCACCCGCGCGACATCGTCAAGTTCGCCCTGCTGGGGGCGATCCTCAGCACCACGGTCAGCGCCACGATAGGACCACTGAGTCTCGCACTTGATGGATTCGCGCCTTGGGCGGATTACGGACACATCTGGCTCACGTGGTGGCTCGGCGATGCGGCGGGGGTTCTCGTGGTGGCGCCGGTGGTCGTCCTGTGGAGCAGCGCGCCGCGACAGCGCCTGAGCCGCCGCTGGCTGCTCGAGGCTGCGGCGCTGCTGCTCGGTCTGTCGCTGATGGCGCTCGTTGTCTTCGACGGGCTGATTCCGGATGCCAGGTTCCATCGTCTTCCGGTTGAATTTCTCTGCGTGCCGTTCCTGTTCTGGGCGGCATTCCGCCTCGGGCGCCGGGGCGTCGCCACCTGCGTGCTGGTGCTGTCCGTCATCGCGATCGACGGCACCCTGCGCGGCCTCGGGCCCTTCGCCGGCGCCAGTGCCAACGAAGCGCTGCTGCTGCTGCAGGCGTACCTGGCCGTCCATGCGGTGATCATGCTGTCCGCAGCCGCGGTCGTGCAGCAGCATCGCGAGTCGGTGGAGCACTCGCGTCGCCAGGCCGTGAGCGACGAGCTGACAGGCCTGGCCAACTACCGCTGCCTCGTGAGCAGCCTGGAGGGCGAGGTGCGACGGGCGGAGCGCATGGGCCATGCCTTCGCAGCAGTGTTGCTGGACCTGGACGGGCTCAAGCAGATCAACGACCGCTTCGGTCACCTGGCCGGAAACCGGGCGCTGTGCCGCGTCGGCGAGTGCCTGCGCGCTGTGTGCCGCGTCACCGACACGGCGGGGCGCTTCGGTGGCGACGAATTCGCGGTCATTTTGCCGGAGACCTCGGAGACTGGCGCCCGCCAGTTGGCGCATCGCATCGCCGCGCGCCTCGCGGCCGACGACGAGCAGCCGCGGCTCTCGATCAGTAGCGGTGTTGCCGTTTATCCGCGTGACGGGGCGACCCCGGAGAAGCTCTTGATCGCGGCCGATAGGGAGCTGTATCAGTCCAAGGCGGCGGCGCGCGCGAAGTCGGTGCAATAAGATCCGTTGACGTCCCGCGCCACGAAGAAAACCGCCTGATGTTAACTAGGGCTGCGCGGTGACTGCGTGTACGGTTGTGCCGCCGCGAGCGAACTCGAACCTCAATAGCCACACGCGAGAGTCCTCATTGTCTGCCGCTGCGAACCTCCATTTTCCAGCGGCTTCTTTTGCCAGGCGGGCGAAATACCGGCTTGGCCCCGGGTTTTCCAGGAGCGCGTCGATAACGTTGCCGGAGTGATCGACGACCACGCGCACCGCGACCCTGACGTGGCCGTGAATCGTCTCGCGTGCGCTGAGTGGAACGCTGGGGATCTCTTCGTGGACTACCGAGGGTGAGGCGTCCGCCAACGCTGGTGCCGGCTGATCCGACCGACGAGAAACAGGGCGCGGGGGCGCCGGTTTAGACGCTCTGGATTTCGCGGAGGCCAAAGGAGCGCTGACCTTGGGCGGCACTGTCAGGGGAGTTTCCGGAGTCTGCAACGCGGCTGCCGGCGCGCTGGCTCCGGGTTGCGACGCAGCCTGAACAGTACTTGCAGCCGGTTGCTGTGCACCGGGCTGGCTCTGAAACAGGCGCAAGCCAGCCCAGACCGCACCCAATGTTATGAGGATCGCCGCGATGACCGGCGCGAGCGCGCGTTGCTTCGGAGCCTCCGCTGGAGGGGCAGCTCGGCCCGACGGGTCGCGAACGACAGCCTGGGGTACCGAGACCCCCGACACTTGTGGCGGCCGCCTGAACGGAGCTTGCAGATCGATGGCGGTTGGACGGCTGCCGGGGTCGTGGCTCAAGCATCTCTGTACGGTGTCCACGAGTGTTGGAGCAACAGTCGTGGGCAGGCAGGCAATTGCAGACTCTTTATCAGGCGACGCAGGAACGCGCCGCGTGAGTGCCTCGATCAGGGTCATGCCGAGCGCCCAGATGTCGCCGGCCGGGGACAGTCTGCCGCTTTCTGCTTCCGGAGGATCGTATACGGAAACCTCAGTGGTGCTTGCTCTGGGTTCGCCGGCGGGACGCACAGTATCGCTGGCGAGTTTCACTTGATCATTGACCACCAGAACATTTGCCGGCTTCAGCTGGCCCTGCACCAGGCTCTTGGCGTGAAGGAAAGCCAGGGCATCCAGGATGGGAGGGAGCATCTCCTGTACTTCGTCGGCAGTAAGGGCCCGCTGCAGGAGGACCTGAGAGAGCGTCTGTTCGGCGTATTCCATTACGACGAAAAGGAATTGGCGGCCTCCGAGCTGGCACAGACCCGCGTCGAGAAGGCGAATCAGGTGAGGATGAGATAGCCCGGCAGCCGTCCTCCAGTGCGAGAGCTGTGCCAATGTGACCCGCTCAGCCGGGACGATCTTGATTGCGGCAGTGGCAACTTCCTGTGCCTTACATTCCGTAAGGAATACCGCGCTGTGGTCTGAGCCATTCAGCAAGCGGCGCAGGGGATAGACCCCGTTAATGACCTCGCCCTGCCACTTCGGCCAGAACTCGGTCGTCGTCTCTATGCTTGCCTCAACATTCACGGCGCACGACACGCTCCCGGGACGTCTGTAGACGATACCACCGCCAGGGATGCCGCTGGAGACCCGGATACAGAGATATGGGTCACTTACACACCGGTGACTAGCCAGGAGAGCACTATGGCGAGGCAATTTCCGTCCTGATTCGCCGCCGTAGCGTTAGGGTGGCGCGCGTCGCGGCGCGCCGACACGAAGCCTGTGACCAGCGTCGCGTTTTTCCGCTTCTCCCGTGCCGGCTCGGCTACCACGCCCGGACGGCGTGCTAGCGTGGGGATGGAGCCATACGCGCGTGCAGTCACCGATGCCCGATTCAGTGCTGGCCGCCATCATCGCGGGAACCGCGACCCTGTCCGCGTCGTTTCTGCAGTTCCGATCCGCCGCGCTCCGGGATGGCCGCGCTGACAAGTCCGCCGCCGCCCGCCGTAGGAACCGTCTGCAGCGCATGGTGCTACTCATCATCATCGGCGCGGCGGCTGTCTCGGGCTTCGCGCTCTCGCAGTGGCTGACGGAAGGCGAGCGCGCCGCACAGGGCGCGCTGCAGCGTGAGCTGCAGGCGCGTATCGCGGAGATCAGCCGTACCGCCGGCGCCCTCGAGCTCACGCGCACCAACGCGCGGGCCGAGATCGAGACCAGCTTGCTGCGCGGCATCGGCGCCGAGGGCGTGGCCGTCACGGCCACGGTGGCCGCGTGCCGGCCGCTACTCGCCATGGTCCCACCGGCGGCGTCGCCGCCGGAGGTGCCCGCGGACGGCGGCGCTGCAGCCAGCCGGGCCTGCACCGAAGCCGCGGCCAGTCCGGTAACGCTGTGCGCCACCATTCCGGCCAACGCCACCATCACGGAAGTCGCGCTCTTCAGCCGCCTCGCCGACTCGCAGACGCCCTGGAACGCGAGCCGCCTGCTACCCGGCCAGGAAACCGGCCAGTCGCGCTTCGCAGAAAAATACTCGGAGAGCGCGCCGGAGGCCGGTACGCGGCAGGTGTGCCAGCCATTCGCGCATTGGTCGGCCGATCATGCCCGCGAGGTGCGCGTGGTGGTGCGCTACTCTCTCTAGTGCGCCTTGCGCCTGTGAAGCTGCGTCGGCTCACCACAGCGAGACGCGCTCCGCCGGCGGGAGATAGAAGGCGTCTGCGGGCATAACCCGCGGGAAGGCCTCGTACCAGCCATTGTCGTTGCGCAGCACGCCGTTGACGCGGAACGCCGACGGGCTGTGAGGGTTTGAGAGTACGATCCGACGCGTCAGGCCGTCGGTCCACACCTCGCGCCAGCTCTGGCCGTAGGCGATGTAGAAGCGCTGATCGCCGCTGAAGCCATCGAGTACCGGCGCAGGTTTGCCTCCCAGCGAGATGAGATACGCCTTGTGGGCGATCACGAGTCCCGCCAGGTCGGCAATATTTTCACCCAGCGTCAGACGCCCGTTCACGCGCAGGCCCGGCAGCGGCTGGTATTGGTCGTATTGCTTCGCGAGCGCCGCGGTGCGTGCATCGAAGGCCTTGCGATCCTCGGCGGTCCACCAGTCGCTCAGGCGGCCGGAGGCGTCGTACTTGCTGCCCTGGTCATCGAAGCCGTGGCTGATCTCATGCCCGATGGTGGCGCCGATCCCGCCGTAGTTCACCGCGTCGTCGGCCTGCGGATCGAAGTAGGGCGGCTGCAGGATGCCGGCCGGGAACACAATCTCGTTCAGCGGCGGATTGTTATAGGCGTTGTTGGTGGGCGGCGTCATGCCCCACTCGCCACGATCCACCGGATCATCAATGCGCTTAAGTTCCCGGTTCCACTCAAACACCTGCGCATTGGTGACGTCGCCGACGAGTTGCCCGGGTGCAATGGCGAGCGCCGAGTAGTCGCGCCATCGGTCCGGGTAACCCACCTTGACGGTAAAACGCCGAATCTTTTCCAGCGCCTTGGTCCGGGTCTCCGGGGTCATCCAGGTCAGCGTCTGGATGTCCGCCTCGTAGGCCTTGAGGATATTCGCCACCAGTTGCTGGATTTTCGCCTTGGCTTCGGGTGGAAAGTAGCGCGCCACATACAGCTTGCCCAGTGCCTCCCCCATCTGTGAATCGAGCACGTGGATGCCGCGCAGGTCACGCGGCAGCTGCTCTTTTTGCCCGGCAACCACGACGCCGTAGAACGCGAAATCCGTGTCATCGAAGCGCTGCGGCAGGTAGCTCGCTCGGGAGTGCAGGTAACGCACCGTGAGGTAGTCGCGCCACACCGCCACCGGGGTAGCCGCGAACACCGCGGCGAGTTTCGGGAAAGCGGATTTCTCGCGTAGCACAACCGAACGCTCACCCTTGGTTGAGGTCCGCGAGACGCCGGCCGCAGAGAAAAAGGCCTCCCACGGGAACTGCGGCGCGAAGGTCGCGAGCGAGCCCATGGCCATGGGATTGTAGACCTTGTCGGCTTCGCGTCGGTCTGCCGCCGGCCAGTGCACGTGCGCGATCTTCTCCTCGAGTGCATACACCGCGGCACTGCGCGCAGCGTCGTGTACGCCCGCGAGTCCCAGCATGTCGGCGAGGTACTTCCGATAAGCCGCGCGTGTCGCGGCGCTGTCCTTGTCCTGCAGAAGATAGTAGTCGCGGTCCGGCATGCCGAGTCCGGATTGCAAGAGCAGGACCACGTAGGCGTCGGGGTTTTTCTCGTCGACGTCGATATCGATCTCATACGGGCCGCCGACCTGGGTGGCCGGGGAGCCCATGAACGCGGCGATCGCGGCGTGCGTCTTGAGGGCGGCGATCCGCGTGAGTTCGCCCTGGACGCTCGCAAGACCCTGAGCCTCGATGGCCCTGGTGTCTTCGAAGGCGTCGTACAGGTCGCGCAGCTTGCGCTCCTCGACACTCAGCGCGGCGTCGGGTCTCGCCACCAAATCAGCGACGATGGACTTCAGGCGAGCCTCGTTGCGCTGGTCGAGTTCGAGGTTGACGCCCGCGACCTGTCGATCCGGCGGGATGACGGCGGTCTTCAGCCAGCTGCCATTGGTGTAGCGGAAGAAATCCGTGCCCGGAGCAACGGCTGGATCCATGAAGGACAGATTTACGCCCCAGGGCGGGAACGCAGCACCCGCCGGGGGGTTCGCGGCGAAGGCAACGGCGGCTAGTGCGCAACAGAGCGCGCTGATGAAGTGAATTTTCATCCGCAGATCTTGACGTATACCGAGTCAGTCCGCTATTTCAGACTCGGACTTGCAGACCGCTGCAGCGTTCCCGCCATTGGCGGTCCGCCTGGACTTAAGACACCGGAGTTCTGATTCAGTGAAAGCCAACACCCTGCTCCTGTACGGAGCACTTGCCGCCCTGAGTTTCGCTACCGGGTCGGTCGCAGGAGCGGATAACGTGAGCACGAAAAAACCTGCGGCGGGCGAGGCCGCCGATCCCTACCTGTGGCTTGAGGACGTGCATGGCGCGAAACCGCTGGAGTGGGTGCGGGCGCAGAACGCGAAGTCGATGGCAGTCCTCCAGGCCGACCCGGACTACCAGAAGGACTATGACTCGATCCTGAAGGTGATGGATGCCACCGACCGCATTCCCTACGGCACGCTGGAACACCAGTTCGTCTTCAACTTCTGGCAGGACGCGCAGCATCCGAAGGGAGTCTGGCGGCGCACCGGCCTGGCGGATTACACGCGCAGCGCGCCGCAGTGGGACACGCTCCTAGACCTCGACAAGCTCAGCGCCGATGAGCACGAGAACTGGACCTGGAAGGGTGCGGATTGCTCGCCCACGCTTAAGCGCTGCCTGGTCAACCTCTCACGCGGTGGCGGGGACGCGGTCGTGGTGCGCGAGTTCGACCCGGCGGCCAGGGCCTTTGTTGCCGAGGGCTTTCAGCTCAAGGAAGCCAAGTCGGCTATCACCTGGCTCGATGAGGACACGGTCCTGTTTGGCACTGATTTCGGCCCCGGCTCCATGACCACCTCGGGCTACCCGCGCTTAGTGAAAGTGTGGAAGCGCGGCGAGCCCATGGACAAGGCCAGGACCCTCTACGAAGGCAAGGACACGGACGTCGCAGTCAATGGCAACGTCTTCCACGGTCCCGTGGCGCGCATCGCGCTCATCCAGCGTGACGTGAGCTTCTTCTCGTCCGAGTACTACCTGCTCGCACCCGATGGCGCGACGCAGCCGGTCCCGGTCCCCCTGGGCGCGGATCTCAAGGGCGCACAGGGCAATCACCTGATCTTCACGCTGCGCGATGACTGGACGCCGCCCGGCGGCGCGCCGATCCCGAAAGGATCCCTGATCGCCTGGCGTGTCGGCGGACCCGGCGCGCATGCGGGTGAGGCGGTTGCCGTGCTCTTTACACCCGACGCGCACGGCTCTATCGATGAAGTGGTGGCGGGTCGGGATGCCGTCTACGCGTCCATCTATCACGATGTCACCGGCAGTGTCCACGTGTTCCGCGAAGCTGAGACCGGCAAATGGAGCGACGCGGAAGTCAAACTTCCTCAAGGCGGATCGACTCACATTGTGGCGGCGAACGCCTGGGGCCCAGAGGCGCAGTTCCGCTTCGAAAGCTATGTCGCGCCAACCACCCTGTATAACGATGCCGGCGACGGCAAGGCGGTGGCAATCAAGTCGCTGCCCGCGCGCTTCGATGCCTCCGGGTTGTCCACGCAGCAGTTCTTCGCCAGCTCGAAGGATGGCACGCGGATCCCGTATTTCGTAACCCGCGCGAACAATCTCACCGGGCCTGCGCCCACGGTTCTGTACGGCTACGGCGGCTTCGAAATCTCGGAGACGCCGAGCTACTCGCCGAACTTCGGCATGCTGTGGCTGACGCGCGGCGGGGTGTTCGTGGTGGCCAACATTCGCGGCGGCGGCGAGTACGGGCCAGCCTGGCACCAGGCGGCGCTGCTGCAGAACCGCCAGAAGGCCTATGACGACTTCCAGGCGGTGGCGCAGGACATCGTCAGGCGCGGCATCACCACGCCGAAGCAACTCGGGATCATGGGTGGCTCCAACGGCGGGCTGCTGGTGAGCGCCAACATGGTCGAGCGGCCGGAGCTTTTTGGCGCGGTGGTGTGCCAGGTGCCGCTGATCGACATGATTCGCTACACCCAGATCGGCGCCGGGGCCTCGTGGGCGGCCGAGTACGGCGACCCGGCGAAGCCTGCGGACCGCGCCTGGATCATGAAGTACTCGCCGTACCAGAATGTCCGTGCCGGAATTCACTACCCGCCGGTGTTCTTTGTCACCGCGACCAGCGACGACCGTGTCACGCCGGTGCACGCGCGCAAGATGGCTGCGCTGATGGAGGCCCAGGGACACGACGTCCTTTTCCATGAGAACACCGATGGCGGCCACGCGGCAGCAGCCGACCACAGGCAGGCGGCACAGATGTGGGCACTGAGCTTCGTGTACCTGAAGCAGAAGCTGGCCGGTGCGTCGGAGCCGGCGCCGCGTGGCAGCCGCTAGCGCGTGACGATTGAACTGCTGCCGGCCGCAGCGCGCGCAGCGCTGCCGTGGAAGAACGGCGGGGGTGTGACGCGCGAAGTAGCCGTGCACCCGAAGGGCAGTGACTTCGATACGCTCGACTGGCGCGTGAGCATCGCGCAGGTGCGCAGCGCGGGTCCCTTCTCGTCGCTGCCGGGACTGGATCGGCGTCTGGCGGTGCTTGCCGGAACGCTTTCGGTAGTCATCGAGCAGGCGCCCGAGGTGCGGCTTTCCCCTGCCACGCCGGCGCTGCATTTCCCGGGCGAGGTGCCGGTGCAGGCGCAGCCGCTCGATGGCCCGGTCATGGACCTCAATATCATGACGCGGCGCGGGCGTTTCAGCTCCGCCCTGACGATGCATCGTGCCCAACACCCCACGCCGCTTGCGAGCGGTGCGGCAACTGTGCTGGTGGTGGCGCTGACGGATCTGGTACTCACCGCTGGCAAGGCTAAGTGGCAGCTGTCGTACCTGGACGGCGCGCGTATCGAAGGCGACTGCGCGCTCGAGGTCCAACCCATAGGGGATCAGGCACGCTTCTATGTAATCCAGCTGCACGGCCCGCGCAGCGTATGACGCGCACGTAAAAGCGGCCGTCCCATTTAGGCCAGAGTGCCGCCTGCCGGCCTGTCACGCTGCCTTCGAGAACTTCCCCTGGCAGGAGGAGATGCGTGACGCTTGCGACCGATCATCCCTACGTGCTCACGGCCAGCTGCGCGAGCCGTATGGGTACTACCGCCGCCATCACGGGTTTTCTTGCCACGCGGCGCTTCTATCTGATGGAAATGCACCAGTTCGACGATACCAGCTCGCAGCGCTTCTTCGTGCGCATCACCTTCTGCGGCGTGGAGGGCGAACCAGTCGACCTGGGAGCGCTGTGCGCGCAGTTCCAGCCAGTCGCGAGCCGCGAGGAGATGCAATGGCGCATCCACGACAGCCGTGAGCGCACCCGCGTGCTCATCATGGTGTCGAACCTGGATCATTGCCTCGAGGATCTGCTGTACCGCCATCGTACCGGCGAGCTGAAGATGGACATCACGGCGGTGGTCTCGAACCACCTGACCATGCAGCCGATCGCCGCCCGCCACGAGCTGCCCTTCTTCCACCTGCCCGTCACGCCTGCGACCAAGGCGCAGCAGGAGAAACGCCTGATGGAACTCGTCGACTCGACCGGTACCGAACTCGTCGTGCTGGCCCGCTACATGCAGATCCTCTCGGACGAGCTGTGCGGCCGGCTCAAGGGTCGCGCCATCAATATCCACCATTCCTTCCTGCCCGGGTTCAAGGGCGCAAAGCCCTACCACCAGGCCTATGACCGGGGCGTGAAAGTGATCGGCGCGACCGCGCACTACGTCACGCACGACCTGGACGAGGGGCCGATCATCGAGCAGATCGTCGAACGCGTAGACCACGGCTACACGCCGGACATGCTGGTGGCGGCGGGCCGGGACTCGGAGCGCCGGGCGCTATCCGCCGCGGTGCGTTATGACCTCGAGCACCGCGTGTTCCTGAACGGCAACCGGACGGTCGTTTTCAGGTAGACACGCGCCGCAAATCGATTAGGTCAGGCGCTGGGCGCGTGACCATAATGGGGGGTCACGCGGAGATTTCCATGGACCAGCAGCCCCAGCCCTCAGCGCCGGCGCGCGCGCGCCGACCCAGCGGACGCGACGCGAAGATTGCCGCGCGCACCGCGCGCAGCCACGCCTTCGTGCCGTTCATCACCCGCAAGATCCCCTACTACGAGGTGCTGGGGCGCGAGGGCCTGGAGCTGCTCGAACACAATGCCGACACGATCCTCGAGGAGATCGGTATCGACTTCCGCGAGGATGCGGAGGCGCTGCAGATCCTGAAGGCGGCCGGCGCCGATGTGCAGGGTGAGCGCGTGCGCTTTCCACGCGGCATGTGCCGCACGATCGTGCGCCGTTCCGCGCCGCAGGAGTTCACCCAGTTCGCGCGCAACCCCGCTCACAACGTCGTGATCGGCGGCAACCGCACCGTGTTTGCCCCCGCCTACGGCTCACCGTTCGTGCGCAACCTCGATGAAGGGCGCCGCTACGCGACCATCGAGGACTTCCGCAACTTCGTGAAGCTCGCCTACACGGCGACCTCGCTGCATCACTCGGGCGGCACCATCTGCGAGCCCGTCGACCTGCCGGTCAACAAGCGGCACTTCGACATGGTGTACAGCCACATGAAGTACAGCGACAAGCCGTACATGGGCTCGGTCACCCATCCGGAGCGGGCGCGCGACACCGTCGAGATGACGAAGATCCTCTTTGGCGAGGACTTCACCGATCCCGCAACGGCAAAGCCCCGCACCTGCGTCATCAGCCTCATCAACGCCAACTCGCCGCTCACCTGGGACTCGACCATGCTGGGTGCGCTCAAGACCTACGCGCGCGCGAACCAGGCGACCATCGTCACACCGTTCATCCTCGCGGGCGCGATGTCGCCGGTGACCGTGGCGGGAACCGTTGCTCAGACGCTGGCCGAGGCGCTCGCGGGCATGACGCTGGCCCAGCTGGTTAATCCCGGCGCGCCGGTGGTGCTCGGCAGCTTCGCCTCGTCCTTGTCGATGCAGTCGGGCGCCCCCACCTTCGGCACGCCGGAGCCGGCGCTGGTGCTGTACGTGATGGCGGCCCTCGCGCGCCGCCTCGGCGTGCCGTTCCGCTCCGGCGGCGCCCTGTGCGCCTCGAAGATCCCGGATGCCCAGGCCGCTTATGAGTCCGCCAACACGCTCCTGCCGACCTGTCTTGGGGGTGTGAATTTCGTGTTGCACACGGCGGGCTGGCTTGAAGGCGGCCTGTCCATGGGCTACGAGAAGTTCGTCATGGACACCGACCAGGCGGGGATGATGCACACGCTGCTTGCGGGTGTGGACCTCACCGAAAACGGCCAGGCGCTCGATGCCATCCGCGAAGTCGGGCCGGGCAAGCACTTCCTCGGCTGTGCGCACACGCAGGCGAACTTCCAGACCGCTTTCTATCGTTCGCCGCTGGCGGACAACAACAGCGTCGAGCAGTGGCAGGCCGAAGGCTCGAAGGACATGGCGCAGCGGGCGAATGCGCTGTGGAAGAAGCAACTCGCCGAGTACGAGGCCCCGCCGCTTGATCCGGCGGTGGACGAGGCACTGCTGGAGTACATCAACAAGCGCAAGGCATCTTTCCCGGACTCGAACGTCTAGGGCCGGCGCTCACCACCGGCAGCGGCGCTTGAATCACAGGATCGGCAGCAGGAAGCCGGCGCGGCAATCTACGCGCGCAATTACCGCCGGCGCGCGCGCACCCGCGGCGCCACGGCCTTCGGGGCCGGCAGCGGCACCGCCTGGCGCAGCTGCGCATAAGACGCCGTGGAGTGCGGAATGCCCATGGCCTCGACGAAGTGCGCCTGGAATTTTGGCTGGATCGCGGTCTCGATCTTCTCGACCCGTCTCACGAGCTCCTCGATGGTCCTGCGCGAGGCGTTGTCGAGCAGCGCGATGCGCGCGCCAGCACCGGCGGCGTTGCCGGCGGATGACACGCGTGACAGCTCGCAGTCCGGGATCATGCCAAGGATCATCGCGTACTTGACGTCGATGTGACTGCCGAACGCCCCGGCCAGGCGGATGCGGTCCACGTGGTCAACGCCCAGGTGATCCATCAGGAGTCTGACCCCGGCGTACAGCGCGGCTTTTGCCAGCTGTATTGCGCGCACGTCGTTTTGTGTGATCTGCAGCGGCACGGCACCCCGATAGAACGTGTAGGCAAAGGTGCGTCCGGTCGGCACGATGCGATCGCTGCGGGCGGCGAGTTCGCCGTCGATGACCCCGTCCTGGCTGATGATGCCGGCGAGATACATCTCCGCGATGACCTCGATTATCCCGGAGCCGCAGATGCCCGTGACACCGGTGCGGGCGATGGCGGCGGCGAAGCCGGGCTCATCCGACCACAGGTCCGAGCCGATGACCTTGAATTTTGCATCCAGCGTTACCGGGTCGATCCGCAGCCGCTCGATCGCCCCGGGGGCGGCGCGCTGGCCGCAGCTGATCTGCGCGCCCTCGAAGGCGGGGCCCGTGGGGCTCGAGCAGGCGAGCAGGCGCTGCCGGTTGCCGAGCACGATCTCGGCGTTGGTGCCGACATCCACCAGTAGTGTCAGTTCGTCGCGGGAGTCAGGGCGTTCCGCCAGGATCATGCCGGCGGCATCCGCGCCGACGTGGCCGGCGATGCAGGGCAGGGTGTACACGCGGGCGCCCGGATGCAGAGTGAGCCCGAGCTCGGCGGCGTGCAGTCCGAGCGGGGAATCGGTGGCGAGCGCAAACGGTGCGCCGCCGAGCTCCACCGGATCGATGCCCAGCAGCAGGTGGTGCATGATCGGGTTGCCCACCATAGTCATCTCGAGGATGTCCGATACGCTCACCTGGGCCTCGCGCGCCACCTCGGCGGCGAGCGCGTTGAGTGCGCCGCGCACCGCAGCGGTCATCTGTTGTGCCCCGCCCGGATGCATCATCGAGTAGGACACGCGGCTCATGAGATCTTCGCCGAAACGGATCTGTGGATTCATCGCGCCGCTGGAAGCGACCACTTCGCCGCTTTCAAGATTGCACAGATGGGCCGCGATGGTGGTCGAGCCCACATCCACCGCCAGGCCGTAGACCCGCTCGTGAAATCCCGGCCACACGCCGATGATCTGTGAGCCGGCGTGCACGGCGACGGTGACTTTCCACTCGCCTTTGCGCAGCGCCGCCTGCAGGCCCTGCAGCACCGCCAGATCGCAGCGCAGCGCCCCGAACTCCCACTCCTTGTGCAATGCCTCGAGCAGGCGCTGCAGGTCGCCCGACGGGTCGTGCATATCCGGCTCCCGCACTTCGACGTAGTGCAGATGCACGACCGGGTCGAGGGTTATCGGGCGCGCGTCGACCGCCTTGCGCACGACCTGGCGATGCACCTGGCTGTCGGGCGGTACATCCACGACGAGATCCCCCTGGATGGTCGTGGAGCAGGACAGCCGCCGGCCGGCAGGCAGCGGACGCCGCCGCGAAAAACTCTGTTCGGCGGCGCTGACGACGGACAGGTTCGCGGCGCGTGAGCTCAAGCCGTGCTTGGGGAAGTCGCCCTCCATGACCAAGACCTGGCAGCGCCCGCACAGCGCGCGTCCACCGCACACCGAATCGACGTCGACTCCGAGGGTGCGCGCCGCCTGCAACAGCAGCGTGCCGCGCGGGAAGCGACCGCGCTTGCCGGACGGCGTGAAGACGACGAGTGCGTCCGGGTCGCTCATGCAGAACCCGGGGTGCGCCGGCGGTGCCCGCCTTCACGGCGGCCGCGGGCCGCGCCTTCGGTCGCGGCGGCGGCGCCGCCTGAGGCCATGAGCGGCGGGGCTTCGCGGAAGCGCTTGATCCAGCGCGCACAGTCCGGGTCGTGACCCATCATGACGTCCGCCGCCATGCAGGCCTTGACGATCTCGAGGTGCATGGGGTTCATGATCGCGGAGGTCAGTCCCGCGCCGATCGCCATGGTGAGGAACGTCGCGCTGATGCCCTCACGGGCCGGCAGGCCGAAGCTCACGTTGGAGGCGCCGCAGGTGGTGTTGACCTTCAGTTCGTTCTTCAGGCGCCGCAAGAGATGCATGACCTGCACGCCCGCCTGGTTGATCGCGCCGATCGGCATGACCAGCGGATCGACCACGATATCGCTCGCCGGGATGCCGTAATCCGCCGCCCGGTGGACGATCTTCTTCGCCACCTCGAAGCGTACGTCGGGATCTTCGGAGATGCCGGTTTCGTCGTTGGAAATCGCCACCACCGCCGCGCCGTACTTCTTGATGAGGGGCAGCACGGCCTCGAGCCGCTCCTCCTCGCCGGTCACGGAGTTGACCAGCGGCTTGCCCTTGTAGACGGCGAGTCCGGCTTCCAGTGCCTTGACGATGGAGGAGTCGATCGAGAGCGGCACGTCGGTAATCGACTGCACAAGCTGCACCGCGCGCGCGAGGATTGCCGGCTCGTCGGCGAGTGGAATGCCGGCGTTCACGTCCAGCATGTGTGCGCCGGCGGCGAGCTGCGCGCGCGCGTCCGCCTCGACGCGACTGAAGTCCCCTGCCGCCATCTCGGCGGCGAGGATCTTGCGCCCGGTGGGGTTGATGCGTTCGCCGATCATGACAAAGGGGCGCTCGAGACCGAGCACGACCTCGCGGGTTTGAGAGCTGATGACGGTGTCGGTCATGAAGCAAGTCCTGTCGGTTGCGAGGCGCGCCCCGGGTACCACGGCACACGGCCGTTCAGGACCCCGGAGCGCGCGATGATGTCGGCCACGGCCTCTTCCTGGCGATAGGCCATGAGGTGCACGCCGTGCACGCCCTTGATGGTGCGAATTTCCTGGATCATTTCGATGCACTGCCGGCGGCCCTCGAGTGCGCCGTCGGCGGCGCCCGCCAGGCGGCTGATCACGATGTCTGGAATGTGCACCCCGGGCACATGAGTGCGGATCCATTCGGCCGCCTTGGCGGAGCGCAGCGGACCCAAGCCGACCAGGATGAACACGCTGTCGAGTGCGCCTAAGTCCTCGACCTGGCGCATGAAGGCCCGGAGCAGCGTCAGGTCGTAGCAGAATTGTGTCTGGATGAACTGCGCGCCGGCGGCAATTTTTTTTACCAGCCGCTGCGCGCGAAACCCGATGGGGTGCGCGAACGGGTTCTCCGCCGCCCCGAGGAGCACCCGTGGAGCGCAGCTGATCTTGCGGCCGGAAAGGAAATGATGCTCATCGCGCAGGGTGCGCGCGGTCTGCAGCAGTGTCAGGGCATCGAGGTCGAACACCGGCAGCGCCTGCGGATGATCCCCGGCCTGGACACCATCGCCAGTGAGGCACAGCAGGTTGCATACGCCCATCGCGGCGCCGCCGAGGATGTCGCCCTGGATGGCGATGCGGTTGCGGTCGCGGCAGGAAATCTGCATGACCGGCGCATAACCGACCCGCGTGAGGAGGGCGCACACCGCCAGGCTCGACATGTGACAGTTGGCGCCGCTGCCGTCGGTGGCGTTGATGGCGTCCACGTAGCCGTCAAAGATACGGGCGCGGCGATAGACCTCTTCCGGATCCGCGGAGTCGGGTGGCGCGAGTTCGCTCGTGACCACGAACTGTCCGGCGCGCAGCACGCGCTCGAAGCGCCCCGGGGAGGTGTGGCCGGGCAGGATCGGCAGCGGGTAGCCCGGGACCGGTTCGTCCTCGAAGATCACCGCGTGTCGCCCGCGCGTTCGCGCACCACGCGCAGCCACGAGGACTTGCCCTGCAGGCGCCGGTCCATCGCGACCTGCACCGACCCTAGGGCGTCGGCGCCGCCGGGGATGCGCGCGCTGCCGGCGACGGCCTCGAGCCACACGCACTTCATCTCCGGCCGCACCTCGCAATGACCGTTGGCGCGCACCCCGCCGCACGGACCGTTGCGCAGATTCTTCGGGCAGTTCATCGGGCATGACATGCCGGTCGAGCTCAGGATGCACTGCCCGCACATGCGGCAGTCGAACAAGAATCCCTTGACGGTCTTCTCGACCGCGGCTGCCGGCCGCTCAAGACGCGCGTAGCCGATCCGCTGCCACAGCGGATGCAGGGCGACGAGCGTGGATTCAAAGCCGCGGTAGAAGGCGTTCATTCCCCGCGCGTGCCGCACCGACCACTGTCTGAGCGCATACATCTACGGGCTCGCCACGAGACCCTTGGAGCGGATCAACTCCTCGAGCTGCAAGTCGGTGAAGCGCGCCTCGATTCGCGCAGCTTCCGCGGCGGCTTCCGCGTGGATGTCGTCGCTGCAGGGGCGCGCCTCGCTGCGGCGCCAGTCGGCAAGATAAGCATCCGAGGTGCCACGGCCGGCGCGCATGGCGGCGCGGTCGACCGCCTCCTGGAAGCGAGACGACAGTTGCACCTTGGCCGTCTCGCGGCCGCGCCGGACCACGACCTGGGCGGGGATATCGCGCCAGGAAATGATGCTTAAGTTTGCCATGCCAGGGTGTCCTGGCCGACCAGTGCGGCAAGGCGGGTGCCGAGCTCGCCATATCCGGTGAAGCGATACTCGAAAGTGAAACCGAACGAGTCCGCGATGCGCTGCGCCTGCTCGACGGCGCCCGGGCGTGGCGCCTGGGCGAGATACACGAGCTTGCGGTAGTTGCGGAAGTATTCGGATGCAAGCTCGGGATGGCGGTCGAGGCCGAGCGGGCGGATGACCAGGCGCTCGAAGTGCCGCAGCAGAAAATCCGTGAGGTAGAAGGTTCCGGGCTCCGCATCCGAGAGCTGCGCAAACACCTGCGCGGTGCTCAGGAACTCGTAGCAGTGCGCCCCGGGCAGACGTTCGACCCCTTCCTCCTTCAGCACCGCGTCCAGGGTGCCGCGCGTGCCGCAATCTCCATAGACCACGAACATATGCGCGTAGTGCCCGCGGTTCGCCTGGATCTCGGCGCGCACCGCCGGGGCGATGTGCTCCGGGCGATTGTGCAGCTGCGCAGGCAGGCAGCGCACGTCGACGCTCGTCCAGCCATTGGCGCGCTTGAGCGCCGCAACCTCGCGGGCGAGTGCGCCGCAGGCGATAAGCAGGGTACGCGCCGGCTTCACAGGCCCGGTCAATGTCTTATCCTCTAGGCCGCGTTCGCGGCGGCGGCCGTGGCAGCAGCAGCGCCCGCACGGCGCGCCGCGAGCAGGTTCTTGGCGGTCTCGACGGCAATCGCGGCATCACGACAGTAGGCGTCCGCACCCACCGCCTTGCCGAATTCCTCATTCAGCGGGGCGCCGCCGACCAGCACGATGTAGTCGTTGCGAATGCCGGTTTCCTTCAGCCTGTCGATCACGACCTTCATGTACGGCATGGTGGTGGTGAGCAGGGCCGACATGCCGAGGATGTCCGGCTTGTGCTGCTCCAGCGCCGCGATGTATTTCTCGACCGGGTTGTTGATGCCGAGGTCGATGACCTCGAAGCCGGCACCCTCGAGCATCATCGACACCAGGTTCTTGCCGATGTCGTGGATGTCGCCCTTGACGGTGCCGATCACGATCTTGCCGATGGGGGGCACGCCAGTTTCAGCCAGCAGCGGCCGCAGGATTTCCATCCCGCCCTTCATGGAGTTGGCGGCCAGCAATACCTCGGGCACGAACAGGATGCCGTCGCGGAAGTCGACGCCCACAATCCGCATGCCTTCGACGAGAGCGTCGTTCAGCACCTTCTCGGCGTTCCAGCCGCGCTCAAGAAAGATGTGCGTGGCCTCTTCGACTTCGGCCTTCAGCCCGTTGTACAGGTCATCGTGAACCTGCTCGGTGAGCTCCTGGTCGTTGAGATCCCGTAGATTGAATTCAGCTTCCGCCTGTTCTGTCATTGCCGAAATCTCCAATCGCAACGTAGGGTTAGCCGTGCACGGTGGCCCCGACGGCATGGTAAGGGTGGCCCACCGGACGCACTGGTTACTTCGCGACCAGCGCGTGTCTGCAAGCGACAGGCACGCGTATTAAGGCAAAGCGGCGGCGGACGCACGTCACACCGGCAGCGTGTCGCTGCGCGCGGCGGCGGGTTTTTCGTGGTAGCGCCGGCGCTCGGCGCTCGGCGGACAGCCGAATTGCGCGCGGTAACAGCGCGAGAAATGTGGCGGCGACTGGAAGCCGCAGGCGGTGGTGATGTCGATGATCGGCATCGAGGTCTGCAGCAACAGCTCGCGCGCCCGGCGCAGCCGCATCTGCAGGTAGTAACGTTTCGGCACGCACTCGAGGTGGCGCTTGAACAGGCGCTCGATCTGGCGTCGTGAGAGTCCCGTGGCGGAAGCGATTTCATCCAGCGCCAGGGGTTTCTCGATGTTCTCCTCCATGAGCCGCGCCACCTTGATCAGGCTCTCGTGGCCGACACCGATCTGGGCGCGCAGCGGTACGTATTGCCGATCGCGGTCGCTGCGCACCCGTTCGATGATGAATTGCTCGGAGATCAGCTGCGAGACGCGCGCGCCGAGTTGCCTCTCCACCAGGTGCAGCATCAGATCAAGCGGCGCGACGCCGCCGGAGCAGGTGAAACGATCGCGATCGATGCTGAAGAGCTGGTCGCTCAAGTTTATGCGCGGAAAATCCTCGCGCAATGCGGAAAGGTTCTCCCAATGAATGGTGGCGCGGTACTTGTCGAGCAGGCCCGCTTTCGCGAGCGCGTATCCGCCGGTGCACAGTGCCCCCAAGGGGACGCGTCGTTCGGCGAGCCGCCGCAGCGCCGCGAGGATCTTCGGTGTGACCACGTCCTGGACGTCGACCCCGCCGCAGACGAACAGGATGTCGAGCCTGCCTGCCTCCTCGAGCGGGATGGTGGGTGAGAGCTGCAGACCGTTGCTCGCGCGGGCCGGCTGGCCGTCGAGGCTGACGATCGACCATTCGTAGACGGGCTCGCCGGTCACGATGTTCGCCATGCGCAGCGGCTCGACCGCATTCGATACCGCGATCATCGAGTAGCGCGGCAGGGTCAGAAACGCGAACTTGCTGCGGGGGAGTGGCACATGCCGGATTTTACGCGCTTCTTGCCTGAATGCGACAGCACGGGATCCAGGCCCGGACACGGTTCGGCATGGGGTGCAGCACGTTCGCCGTGCTAACCTCTTTAGCCGGCTAACAACAACTGCTCCAACGCCAGGGCTCCAGTGCCGCAACCCGCCGAGGTCTTCGTAAGCTATTCCCGCGACGACGAGTCCCGGGTTTTTGAGGTGGCCGCCAAGCTGCGCGCCGCGGGGGTGTCGCTGTGGATCGACCAGGGCGCCCTTGACGCCGCCTCGCAGTGGAGCGAACAGATCGTCAACGCGCTGGAAAGCGCCAAGGTGCTGCTGCTGATGGTTACAGAGGCGGCGGTGCACTCGGATAACGTCGCCAAGGAGGTCGTGCTCGTCAGCGAGCGCAAGGGGCACATTCTGCCGGTGTACCTCGAGCCGACCGTGATTCCGCCGGTCCTGAAATACCAATTGGCCGGGATCCAGCACGTCGAGCATTTCAAGGACGACGATTCCGGCGCGGGTCTGAAAGCGATCCTGCGCTCGCTGCAGCGCATTGGAGTGAGCCTTGCGCCGTCGCCGGACACGCGAGTTGCCGCGGCCGCGCCGGCTACCCCCAGGTCGGCGACCGAGCAGCCAGCAGCCAGCCTCGAACGCGGCGCGCTGGCAGTCATGCCGTTTGACAATATCAGTCCCGACCAGGAGACCGACTACTTCAGCGACGGGTTGACCGAGGAGTTGACCGCACGGCTCTCGCTGGTCAGCGAGATCGAGCTGATCTCGCGCTGGGCCTCCAGGCAACTGAAGGAGCGCAAGCACGATCTGCGCGCGATCAGTGCGGAGCTGGGCGCGCGTTACATCGTGGGCGGCAGCGTACGTCGCTTTCAGGATTCGGTCCGCATCACGGTGCAGCTGGTCGACGTCGGCACCAACCGCCAGGTCTGGGGTGATACCTACAAAGGCAAGCTCGACGACATCTTCGACATCCAGGAGCAGGTGGCGAAGCAGATCGTCGAGGCGTTGAAGCTGAAGCTCTCGTTCTCCGAGAAAGTCAGCCTGACCAAGCGCTATACCGTCAATGCCCAGGCGTACGATCTTTACCTGCGCGGCCAGGATTACCTGTATCGACTGACGAAACGCAGTCTTGAATACGCGATCCAGTTATTCGAGAAGGCGATCGAGCTCGATCCACGCTACGCCGCCGCATATGCCGCCTGTTCGAGTGCCTATGGGCAGATGTACCAGTACTTCTCGCGTGACGAGAAGTATCGCAACCAGGCGCAGGAGCTGAGTTTCAAGGCGCTGATGTATGACGGCAACCTGCCGGAGGCCTACACGGCAATGGGCCTGTCGTACTTCATCTGGGGCAAGCTGCCGGAAGCCAGCGCCTCGAGCCGCAAGGCCATCGAGCTGGACCCCCACGATTTCATCGCGCACTGGACGCTCGGCCGCATCCATTTCACCAACGGTGAGTTTGACACCGCCCACGATTTGTTCCTGCGCGTCACCGAGCTCAAGCCGTCGTTCGTTTCCGGCTATGCGGACCTCGCCATGACGTGCGATGAACTCGGGCGCAAGGACGAGGCGCGCGCGATGCGCGACCGGATGCTGGAGCTGCTGCCGAACTATCTGCTGCAGAGCCCGGACGATTCGCGCATGCGGATGTTTTATGCGGTCACGCTCGCGGAGCGGGATCGCAAGGACGAGGCGTTGCTCGAGGGCGGCAAGGCGCTCGAGATCAATCCCGACGATCCGATGATGCTCTACAACTGCGCATGCCTGTATGCGCGCCTCGGTGAATTGCCGCGCGCCATGGAAGTGCTGCGGCAGGCGGTCGCCAAGGGACAGCTCAACTTCGCCTGGATGCGGCGCGACCCGGATCTCACTCCGCTGCGGGACAACCCCGAGTTCATCACCCTGACCGGCGGTTAGCTGCTGCGCCGCGCGCGAGGCTTGCAACACCGCGGCCTGCATGAGCCGAGGATCAAAATGAACGCGCTTTCTTGCCTGATTGTGACAGGCGCGGGGGCGCTGTTTGCCGGGACAGGAGGTGCTTGCACTGCGGCAGCAGCGGGTTTCCGGTAATGTTGAGGTCATAATGAAATAGAAGAACTTCGGTTGCATGGCAAATCTTCTCGAAAGCCGCTCGATCGACTACGTGCCGCTCGCCGAGCGCCACGGCAAGGTATGGCACCTGTGGCCCGTGTGGTTCGCAGGCGATGCACACCTCGCGACGCTCGCCGTTGGAGTGCTCGGGATCGCCCTGGGCGGCAACCTGTTGTGGACCGCGGTCGCTGTCATCCTCGGGTGCCTCCTCGGCACGTTCTTTATGGCGTTTCATTCCACGCAGGGACCGCAGCTCGGGTTGCCGCAGATGATCCAGTCGCGGCCGCAGTTCGGTTACACCGGGGCACTGCTGGTGTGGGCCGTGGCGCTCGTGGCCTACGTCGGCTACAACGCCTTCAACCAGGTGCTGGCGGCGCAGGCCGTACATCAGCTTGCGCCGCAGATCCCGGCGACTTCACCAGCGGTCATCGTGGTGTTCGCATTGATCGCCGTGGCTTTGGCTGCGGTCGGCTACGACAAGATCCACCTCGCGCAACGCGCCTTCGCCTACCTCATGATGGCGATCCTGACGGCGTTTTCCGCAGGGGCGTTCCTGGTGCTCAGGTTTCCCGGCGCGCAGTGGGATCCGGCCGGATTTCGGGGCGTGCCGTTCCTGGCGCAGCTGTTCGCCGCGGCTTCCTACCAGCTCAGCTGGTCGATCTACGTGTCCGACTACTCGCGCTACCTGCCGCGCGATGTGAGCGTGCGCGCGACGTTCTGGTGGACTTATCTGGGGGCGTTCGTCGGTGGTGCCTGGATGATGCTCGTCGGCACGGTGGCCGCTGCGGCCGCGCCCGGCGCCGACCTCGCCGCCGCCATGCAGTTCGCGGCGGATCGGGTATGCCCGGGCTTCGGCAGGGTGCTTCTCGCCGCTGCGCTGCTCGGTCTCGTGACCATATCGACGCTGAATTTCTATGGGGCCTCGCTTACGCTTCTGAGCGTCGCCGATACGCTCAAACCCCTGCGCAGCACGGTGGCCAAGCGCCTGGCCAGTCTCGCGGTGGCGTTCTTCGCCAGCACCGCCATTGCGCTCGCGTCTTCGAGCAGCTTCGGCACTCGTTTCGCTGACCTCCTGGCGGTGCTGCTGTACCTGTTTACCCCCTGGACGGCGATCAACCTGGTCGACTTCTACGTGGTGCGCAAGGGTCACTACTCGATCCGCGAGATCTTCAATCCCAACGGCATGTACGGACGCTGGAACTGGCGCGGACTCCTGGCCTACGCGCTTGGCTTCGTGGTGATGATCCCTTTCTTCAGCACCGAGGAGTGGCAAGGACCCATCGCCCGGCTGCTCGGCGGGGCGGATATCGCCATGCTCGTCGGACTGCCGGTTTCCGCCGCCGTGTACCTCATCGCCTGCCGCTCGGTCGACGTACGCGAGGAAGCGCGGCGTGCGGCGGTCGCAGACGTGGGCCTCGAACCCGTGGATTCCGCGGTGCATGCCTAAGGTCGTGAATCACGAGCAGCGTCGCGATGAGATTGCACTCGTCGCTTGCCGGGTCGTGGCCGAGCACGGCTTTCAGAAGGCCAGCATGGTGCGTATCGCGCGCGCCGCCGGTTACACGACCGGCATGCTCGCGCACTACTTTGACAGCAAGCAGGACATCACCATCGCCGCCCTGCGCCTGATCCTGCGGCGCATCGACGAACGCCTCACGCGGCCGGGGGCGCCGGGCGCGCGGCCCGATCTTCTGGCGTTGCTTACGGAAGCCTTGCCTGTCGATGCGCAGCGCCGCACGGAGTGCGCGTTCTGGACGACGTTCTGGGGACAGGTGAGCACGGATAAGGGCTTAAGGCGGATTAACAACTGGGTGCACCGCGAGTACCTGCGCCTCTTCGAACGCTGCCTCGCCCAGTGCTGGGCAGAATGGGCGCAGTGGCCGCCCGTTACGCGCGAGCAGGTGTTGCGCTCGCTCGTCACCTTCATCAACGGTCTGACTGCTGGCGCGGTCGCCAATGCCGGTGACTGGCCGGCCGAGCGGCAGATCGGGCAGCTGCGGTTGCAGCTGCAACTGTTGCACGCCTGGGCGATGGGAACCGCAGGGGCGCCGCTGGCTCGCAAGGCGGCGCGCGCTTAAAGCGCGCGCCGCCCTTTTGGGCACGTCAGAACGACTTGCTGTACTGCAGCGTCGCGGTCAGTGGCTGCAGCGTCGCCACCTGCGGGATCACGCTGCCGGCTGCATTCAGCTGCGCATAGCCGACGTAACCGATGTCACCCAGATTCGGCTTGGCGTTGAAAAGGTTGTGGATGTTGAAAGAAAGCTCGGACTGCCCGCGGTCGATCCCGAAACGCAGGTTGACCAGCGAGAACCCGGCGCGTGTGGCTTCTGTGCCCATCCCACCCACCAGCAGCGACACACTGTTGCCCTGGTAGCTGTAGTCAGCGGACACAAACCCGTCCGTATCGGCGCTCAACGGATGGGTATACACGCTGCCCACGGACGCCGTGACAGCCGGGACGCCAGCGACACGCGTACCGGGAACCACTCCGAACAGCGCGAGGTTGCCCGGATCGGTGATGTCCGTGCTCTCATAGCCGAGGCCGAGGCGGAACTGCAGCCCAGGCGCAAGATGCCCCGACGCTTCGATTTCGCCGCCGTTGATGCGTGCCTTCTCGCCGTTGACCTGGGCATAGAACCCGCACAGCAGGGCTACCTGCTGCTGCACGTTCGTCCATTCGATGTTGTAGGCGGCCGCGGAGACCAGCACGCCCGGCAGCTGCACCTTGGTGCCGAGCTCGTATGTCCAGAGCGTGTCCGATCTGATGTGGGTGATCGCATCCACCGACAGGTTCGGCAGCGTACAACCCGGAAAATTCGCCTGCGCGCCGCCGGAGCGGAAGCCTTTCGATGCCGAGGCGTAAACCATGGTCGCGTCCGTCGCCTGTAACGACAGGGCGACCTTGGGATTGAATCCGGACTCGCTGTTGGCCTCGGGCTGGCTCGGCGTCGGGCCGCCGTTGAGGAAGCCGTCCGCGGTGTAGTCGGTGGTTTGATTGAGCCAGTACTGCCGCCCGCCGAGCGTCAGCGTCCATTTCTCAAGGAACTTGTAGTAGACCTCGCCGAAAATCGACTTGTCTTCTTCGGTGCCCGGATTGGTCTGCTGCCAGATCTCGTTGTTGGGCCAGGCGGGTGACGTCACGGTGCAGGGAAAGGCCGGACTTCCAAAAGAACAGGAGGTCGTCCCGGGGGCGTCCAGGCCGTTCGCGTAGGTCGGCGGGATCGTGAATCGGGAGTGAGTGTTCGCGTAATAGACTCCGACCGTGCCACTGATGTTGTGAATGGGGTCGAAAGACAGGCGCATCTCACTCGACACCTGGTCGTGATAGTGCTGCCCGTCCCACAGGTAGGGTTGGGCAGGCAGTCCGGTCACGAGGTAGACCGGTCCGGTGAGGATCTGCTGCGTGCCGTAACTGGAGTCCTCCACATCGCGCGTGTGGCGGTAGAAGTAGCTGTTTGCCCAGACGAGACTCCAGCCCGAGCCGCTGTACTTCAGGTCAAGCGAGGGCATGGTCCAGGTATCATTCGCGGTGGGCTGCACGTTAAAGGCCCGATTCAGGGTGTAGACGGGCCCGAACCCGGGCAGAGGTGCGAAGGTGGCGGGGAAGCCATGATCCTGCGACTCCTGGAACAGCACGCGCAGCTTGATGTCCAGGTTGTCACTCGCCTTCAGGAGCAGCGCGAGCGAGCCACCCGCGCTCGACATCGCACCCTGGTCGCCCGCGCTGCTGCGCGGCGCCGTCGTGTCGAAAGGATTGCCCCCGGCCGGGCTGCTCGGATCGGTCGGATAGGTCCGGGTGATGTAGCCCGCGTCATGGTTGGCGAACAACACCAGCCGCAGCGCCGCCGTGCCAGGCGCGAGCACCATGTTGGCAATCAAGTTTCCGCCGCCGTCGGCACTGCCGCCACCGGAGGTCATGCCGGCCTGGGCCATGTAGCCGAAGCCGGAGTTGTTGAGGTCCGGTTGTTTGGTGATCAGGCGCACGTTGCCGCCGAGGGAGCTCTCGCCGTAGAGGGTGCCCTGCGGACCCTTGAGAACCTCGATGCTGGCGAGGTCCACGACGCGTGGGTCAAGCGAGCCGGGTACCGGCGTGTCATCAATGTAGAAGCCCGTGGCTCCCGCGGTGCCGAACAGGTTCTGCCCGGTAATGCCGCGAACCGAAATCGTGCGCGCGTCGGCGATGCCGGTCGGGCCGCCGCCATAGGTGAAGGACAGGTCCGGTGTCTTGGTGGCGTAGTCGCTGAAGGACTGGACGTTGTAGTCCTTGAGCGTTGCCGCGGTGAAGGCGGTGATGCTCGCCGGTACTTCCGCCAGCGACTCGTCGCGCTTGCGTGCGCTGACGATGATGGTTTGCATTTCACCGGCGTTGTCGGTTGCCGAGGGCTGCTCCTGGGCGGCGGCCGGCGCCGCGGTGCCGAGCGTAGCGGCCAGCAGCAACAGGCCGAAATAAAGAGCGCTCCGGAAAAATATTCGCGACTTCATCATGTGACTCCCCTGCAGAATCTGTTCGATTTGATAGGCGAGCTAGCGGGACGCAGCCGCGCCCTGGGGCGCGTTGCTCAGAAAAGCGTTGATCACCTGGGCGCAGCGCGCCGGGTCCTCCCAGATGGGGTTGTGTCCCAGGCCCTCAAGGATCTCGACCTGCGCCCTGGGCAGCGCCTCGCGCAGCGTCTGGCGTTCGTCCTCTTCCATGATGGGGTCCTTGCTGCCCCAGATGAGCAGCGTCGGCGCCGTGAGCTCGGGTAAGGTGCGCTGCAGATCCGTATCGACGATGCCCTGGTCGAGCACCGCGAGCCACACCCGCAGCGGGATCGCCGCGGCGTCCTGTCGCTGGCGCCGCAGGAAGTCCGGATCGACCGGCGTTGGCGAGGACCACCACGCGATCATGAAGGGTGAATCCGCGTCGATGGGTTCGTGGAGCTTGCGGATTTCGGTCGCGTAGTCGTAGGCGGGCTTGTGCGCCGGCGCGCCCGGGCGGGGGCCGCCGGTCGAGGCGATGAGCACCACGCGGCGGGTTCGCTCCGACCAGACTTCCGCGAAGGTCTGCGCGACGATGCTGCCGAGGGAGTGGCCGACGACGTCCGCCTGCCTGATCTGGAGCCGATCCAGTAGCAGCTTGATGTCGTAGGCAAAATCGAAGCGCGTGTAGCAGCACTCGGGTTTGCCTGAGCGGCCGTGGCCCCGCAGGTCGACCAGCAGCAGGCGGAACTGCCCCGACAGGTAAGGGACGAGCGGTACCCAGTCGCGCGCGTTGTCGGTGTAGCCGTGGATCAGAACGACCGGCGCGCCGTGCGGATTTCCCATCGGCACGTAGGCGAGTGTCTGCCCGTTGGCGAGCGTGACGGCCATCTTCAGAGCGTCGAAAGTGCGCAGATCAATCTGCGCCGGGGTCGCCGCGACAAGCTGCGGGTTCAGGAGGAGCAACAGCAGCGCAAGGCACGCGAGTATCTGCGCCGGCCCGGCGCGGGGGAGGGGGACGAGGCTCGTTTCGCGGTTCAATGACACGCGTCGGAAAGCTCGATCGTAGATATTATGAGATCGATAATATATAGACGAACTGATGGCCGCAACACTATATGGTCATATAAAAAACCAGTGGATTCCCGCCGCCACATGCGCACGACCGCACGCGGCGTAGAATTCCTGCACCTAGAAGAACGCAAGGCCGACTGATGACTGCGACTCCGCCTCCGTCCCGTCGCCGCGGCCGCACACGGCCCGTGCGCTCCACCGGGCCTGAGCTCGCACCGATGCCGCGGCTCGCCAATCCCTGGGGGCCGCTGGAGATTCTCAGCGCCGAACAGGTGGAGCGCATTGTGCTCGCGGCGCTGCGCATTCTCGAGGAAGCGGGGTTGGAAATCCGCAGCGCTGCGGCACGCGAGGTCTACCGTCGCGCCGGAGCGCTGGTGGACGAGGGCACGCAGATGGTGCGAATCGGGCGCGAGCTCATCGAGGCGCAACTCGCGCACGCACCCGAGCGCTTCGTGCTGCACGCCCGCAACGTCGAGCGGCACCTGCACGTTGGCGACAACATCGTCAACTTCGGACCCGTGACGGGAGCGCCTAACATCCGCGACCTCGAGCGCGGCCGCCGCTACGGGGATATGGAGGCGTTCCGCAACATTCTGCAGCTCACCCACGCACTTGGCGTGCTGCACTGGCAGGGCGGCATCGTCGTCGAGCCGGTCGATGTGCCGGTGGCCACGCGCCACCTGCTCACCTACCAGGCGCACATCGAGTGCGCGGACATCGTGTGGGCGGCGCGCGGCCTCGGCGGAGTGCAGGCGGAGGACGCCCTCGCCATGTCCGCCATTGAGCACGGCTGCAGTATCGAGGCGCTCGCGGCACGGCCGACGCTCATGACCGTGACCAACGTCAACTCCCCGCGCCGCGTCGACGAGGAGATCCTCGACAACATCATGGTCATGGCGCGCCACGGCCAGTGCGTCGTCATCACGCCGTTTACGCTCATGGGGGCGATGGCGCCGGTGACGCTGGCCGGGGCGCTGGCGCAGCAGACCGCCGAGGCGCTTGGCATCATCGCGCTGTGTCAGCTGGTGCGCCCGGGCGCGCCGTGCGTGATGGGCGGCTTCACCTCCAACGTCGACATGCGCACCGGATCACCCGCCTTCGGCACGCCGGAGTACGTGCACGCGGTGCTGGCCGGCGCGCAGCTCGGCAGGCGGCTCAAGCTCCCGGTGCGCACCAGCGCGGTGAACGCCTCGCCGATGGTGGATGCGCAGTCGACCTATGAGACGGGCTTCTCGCTGCAGGCGGCGATTCTCTCGCACAGCCACCTGATCAATCACGCCGCGGGCTGGCTCGAGGGGGGGCTGTCGGCATCGCTCGAGAAAATCGTGGTGGATGCAGAGCTGCTGCGCAACTGGGCGGAGATTCTCAAACCGGTGAGCTTCAGTGACGACGATCTGGCGGTCGAGGCAATCAAGGGGATCGCCGCCGGCGGGCATTTCTTCGGCGCCGCACATACTCTGGCGCGCTACGAGTCGGCGTTCTACCGGCCGCTGCTCTCCGACTGGTCGAACTTCGAGAACTGGACCGACGCCGGCTCGCGTAACGCCACCGAGCGCGCCACCGGTATATGGAAGAAGGTGCTCGCCGAATACACGCCGCCGCCGCTCGATGCGGCGGTGCGCGAGGCCATCGCAGCCTATGTGGCGCGGCGCACGCGCGAGCTCGAGGCCGCTGCTTAGCACCGCATGAGCGAGTGGATCGCGAATGCGCGCATGTACGCCGTCACCCCGGCGGTGGAGGAGGCGTGGCGCGAGCTCCTCGCGCACGTAGCCGCTGACGCAGGCGTGGCTCTGCGCTACTTGACCTATCCTGCGCCGCGGCCGCTCGAGGATCTGTGGTCGCGGCCGGACCTGGGCGCGGTGTTCATGTGCGGCTATCCGGTCGCCCTGGGGCTCGCGCAAGTCATGCCGCTCGCCGCCCCCATCCCGCGCGCGCCCTGGGCCGCGGGCCGGGCGGTCTACCGCACCGATCTCATCGTGCGCAGCGCTGCCCCGTACGCCAGTCTCGAGGAGACCTTCGGCCATAGGGCGGGCTGGACCGTGGCGCACTCGCAGTCGGGGTTCAATGCCTTCCGCCACCACCTGCTTTCGTACCGCGGCTGGGGACGGCGGGCTCTTTACGCGCAAATGACGGCCAACATGGTCACGGCGCGCAACGTACTCGATGCCGTGCGCGAAGGTCGCATCGATGTCGGCCCGCTCGATGCGTACTGGCATCTGCTCATCGCGCATCACGCCCCCGAGCTCACCGCCGGGGTGCGTACGCTCGCCTCCACGCCGCTCACCCCGCTGCCGGCTTTTGTGGCCGCTCCCGGGCTGCCTGCGGATGCGGTCGCACGGCTGCGCAGCGCATTCGCGCGCGCGGCGTCACGACCCTGGTTCCCGCCGCTTGCGGACGTGTTGCTGATCGAAGGCTTCGCGGAAGTCGAACGCGAGGCTTACGCGATGTTGCTCGACTGGGATCGCGAAGCACGCGCGGCCGGCTACGAGGAGCCGGCCTGAGGGTCAGGCGGCAGGCGCCGGCACGCGGTCGGTCGGGTGCAGGGTTACGTCGTGGGCGCGGAACAGGTAGCGCCACGACACCTCGAAGTAGGTCCGATACACCAGCCCACCGTTCGCCGCGAGCAGGCGCTCGCGCTCGAGCCGGTAACGCCCTGGCAGGCTATACCAAGGGATCGCCGGGCTCTCGTGATGCAGCGCGTGCAGATTGTTGAACAGGAACAGCGGGCCGAGGATCCACGAGTCCTCGACGAGCGCGACGCGCTCGGGCACGCCCGGGCGGGCCCGATGCTCGGCAAACGAGCGGATCAACACAATGCCGTTCGCCGGGATCACCACCGCAAGAAAGTAGATCCACAGCGGCATGGCGCATACGAGTTTGAGCCACAGCACGACCGGCACACACCAGGCGAGGTGCTCGAGCCATACGCGGCGCACGTTCTGCTCGTTGCGAATCAGCGTGCGCTGCTCGGTGTGCGCCAGCGCCAGCAGCTCGTCGCGCAGAAACATGCCGATGCGCCAGAAAGAGCCAATGAGGACCCGCCCGGCGAGCGTCTGCTGCACCTGGTGCGCCCGGCGTGACACCGGCCCGAGCCGCGCCCAGTCCTCCGCTCTCCAGTAGAAGGACTCGGGATCATCGAGCGGGTCGGTGAGCCGCGCGTCGATGTGATGCACGTGGTGGGTGTGCCGGTAGCGCTCGTAGGGTAGCCACAACGACAGGGGCACGATGGCGAACAGGCGGTTCACTCGCCGCCAGCGCGTCGGATGCCCGTGCACGATCTCGTGCTGGAGCGAGCCGTGCAGCGTCACCACCAGCGCCAGTGCCGGGGCCAGGACCAACAGCGGCCAGTGACTATAGGCGAACGTCAGTGCGCACCATGCGCCGTAAGTGGCGACGATGAGGAGCAGGGTGGGGATTTCCACGGCAACGCGGCGCCGGCCACTCGCGGCGGCGTCCTGGGTCGTTGCAGTGAACTCAAGCGGCGTCATGCGCCAATACCCCCGTCCGCCGGCACGGAGATCGGGGAGCGGCTCAACCACCTATCCCGGGCGTCGGAACTGTCAGGACTCCGATTCTAGACTAAAGTCACCGCCCGGCGCCGGCCACGGCAGCGCTTTTCGGGAGATTCGTCTCAGTCGATGCGTACGGTGCGGCAGAAGCGCCGCTCCAGCCCGGCCAGCGCGTCATAGAGCAGTACCGCCATGAGCCCCGCGACCAGCGCCCCCTGCAGGATGAAGGCGGTGTTGTTGGACAGGAGCCCGGCGATGATCACCTCCCCGAGGCCCTTGGCAGCCACGGTCGAACCGATGGTGGCGGTGCCGACACTGATGACGAGCGACACGCGGATGCCCTCCAGGATCAGCGGCATGGCCAGCGGCAACTCCACGGACATGAGGCGCTGGCGCGCGCTCATGCCCATGCCGCTGGCGCTCTCGAGTACGGCCGGCGGGCAGGTCCGCAGGCCCACCAGCGTGTTTTCGAAGATCGGCAGCAGGCCATAGGCAAACAGCGCGATCAGCGTCGGCTTGAGCCCGAACCCGACCAGCGGCACCGCCACGGCCAGCACCGCGACCGGAGGAAAGGTCTGACCGATGTTGACCAACGTGCGCGACAGCGGCAGGAACTCGGCGCCGCTCGGGCGCGTCACCAGGACGCCGAGACCGACCGCCACCGCCGCGCTCGCCACGGCTGCGCAGCACACCGTGCCGAGCTGCGCCAACGCCAGCGTGAGGAGGTTCCCCTGATCGTAGATGGGCGGTGCGCCATATTGCGTGAGCGGCGCGAACAGGGGCGCAAAGCGCTGCGGCCAGATCAGAAACGCCGCGAGCAGAGCCACGGCTGCGGCCCGCACGACGCTTGCGACGCGCGGCACCCTCACGGCCGCCCGCGCGCGAGAATGGCAGCGACCGTGAGGTGTCCGCGCGCCGTGCCATTGGCGTCGGTCACGCGGGCCGCGTCCACCCCGCGCCACATGAGTTCAGACAGCACATCGCGCAACGTCGCGCTCGCGGGAACTTCCGGTCCGTCGACCGTCCCGGGCAGTGCCGCCTCGCCTGCGGTGCTGAGTGACAGCAGGCGCATGGCGCGATCGGCGAGGCCCGTCATGCGCGACACCAGGGGGTCTGCCGGGCGGGTAAGGAGCTGCGCCGGCGGCCCGTACTGCAGCATGCGTCCGCAGCTCATCACCGCGACGTGATCGCCGAGCCGGAAGGCCTCGTCCATATCGTGCGTGACCAATACGATGGTGGTGCCGAATCGGCGCCGGATCTCGAGCAGATCGTCCTGGGCCTTGGCACGGATGATGGGGTCGAGCGCACCGAAGGGCTCGTCCATGAGCAGCAGCTGCGGCTCGGCCGCGAGTGCGCGCGCGACCCCGACACGCTGCTGCTGGCCGCCGGAGAGCTGATGAGGAAACTGTCCGGCAAAGGTGGCGGGGTCGAGCTGAAACGCCTCGAGGAGCTCGGTGATCCGCGCCGCGATGCGCGCTGCGTCCCAGCCCATGAGGCGTGGCACGGTGGCGATGTTCTCGGCCACCGTGCGGTGCGGAAACAGGCCATGGCCCTGGATCGCGTAGCCGATGCGCCGGCGCAGCAGGTGCGCGGCTTCCGCGCGCGTGTCCCTGCCATCGAGGAGCACGCGGCCGCTGGTCGGCTCCACCAGCCGATTCACCATGCGCAGCAGCGTCGACTTCCCCGAGCCCGAGGTGCCGACGATCACGCTGAGGGAGTTGCGCGGGATGTGCATGGACACACCGTCAACCACGGTAGTGGCGCCGTAGCACTTGGTGAGATTCTCGATGGTGATCATGCGGGCGCGCGCTCCATGACTTCGGCCAGGGCATCGAGCACCACCGCGGCGCTGAACGCGAGCACCACGATCGGGATCGCGCCGAGCAGCACCAGGTCGATCGCCGTCTGGCCGATGCCCTGGAAGACAAAAGTGCCGAGGCCGCCTCCGCCGATGAGCGCGGCCACGGTCACCATGCCGATGTTCTGCACCAGCACGATGCGCACACCGGTGAGGATCACCGGCAGCGCGAGCGGCAGCTCGATCCGGGTCAGCACCTGGGCGCTGGTCATCCCCATGCCCTGTGCCGCATCGACCGTGGCGCGCGGCACGCGGCTCAAGCCCGCGACCGTGTTGGCGACGATCGGCAGCAGCGAGTACAGGAACAGTGCCACCACGGCCGGCGCCGCGCCGATGCCGCGAATCCCGAGCTGCGCGGCGAGCGGCACGGCGGCGGCCAGTGCTCCGAGCGGCGCCATCAGCATGCCAAAGAGCGCAATTCCGGGGATCGTCTGGATGAGGTTGAGCGTGCCGAGCACGGCGGCGCGCACGCGCGGCACCCGATAGCAGAGGATGCCGAGCGGCAGCCCGGCCACCAGCGCGGCGCCGAGCGAGCCGGCCGCGAGCGCGACGTGACGCGCCCCTTCGTGCGCAAAGCGCGCGGCATTGACGGCGTATTCGCGCATGATCGACAGGTGATCGAAGGTGCCGTGTGCGAGCGCCAGCAGCGCGACGCCGAGTGCCGCGGCCAGCAGCAGCACGCGTCGCGCAGGACCCGGACGCAGCCGCGTGATGGCATCCGTGGCGAGGAGTCCCAGGCACACGCTCACGATCCACCAGGCCGCCCCGGGTGCGACCCGCACCACCATGTTGCCCGGCGGCGTGAGCGCGTTGCCGGCCGCGGCGACGGCGAGCGCGACCACCACGACGCCGGCGAGCGCTGCGAGGAGCCGCAGCCGCGGATTGGCCACGCACAGCGCCACCGCCGCGACGGCGAGCAGCAGCGCGTAGCAACTTAAAGACGCCCATGCCGGCAGTACGTCGCTCAAGCCGTGTGGGGTGCCCGGTACGATGCGGTTGGCCTTGATGACGACGAAGGGCAGGGTGAGAAGCGCGGCGGTCCCCGTCGCGCTCAGCAGCGCCCCGAGGCGATCGGGCCTCACCGCACAAACCCCTGCGCGCGCAGGTATTCCTCGGCCACCGCCTGCTCGTCCTCGCCATCGATCTGCACCCGCGCGTTGAGCTGCTGCAGGGTCTCGCGGCTGAAGCTCTCCATCAGCGGCTTCACCAGGAGCGCGATCTGCGGGTACTGCTTCAGCACCGCCTCGCGGATGATCGGGACCGGTGCGTAGATCGGCTGATCGTGCCGGTCGTCCTCGAGCATGCGCAGCTTAGCGGCCACGATGCCGCCATCGGTGCCGTACACCATCGCGGTATTGGTGCCGCTGGTGCCGGCGGCGGCCGCGGCGACGGTGGCCGCGGTCTCGCCGCCTGCGAGCACGATCAGCTGCTCGGAGCGCAGCGTGAAGTCGTAGGTTCGCTCCAGCGAGCGCAGGGCGCCGGCGTTGGCGAACTCCGCCGAGCAGGCGAGCACCACCGCCCCGCCGCCGCGTACCCAGCGGCCGAAATCGCTCAGGGTGCCCAGATGGTTCAAGGCGGCCACGTCCTGGCGCACGGCGAGCGCCCAGGCATTGCTGGCGCGCGCGGGTGTCAGCCAGACGATGTGATTCGCCTCGTAGTCGAGCCGCGCGCCGAGCAGGTAGCCGCGCGCGAGGTCCTTCCAGGCCGGGTCGGAGCTGTCGTTGAAGAAAAAGCCGGCGTTGCCGGTGTACTCCACGTACAGGTCGATCTCGCCGGTCAGCAGCGCCCTGCGCACCACCGGGGTCGCACCGATCTTGGTGCGGTCCACGGTGGGGATGTCGTGCGCGTTCAACAGCAGCCGGATCATCTGCCCGAGCATGGCCGACTCGCTCGAGAGCTTGGAGGAGACCACCACCGCCGCCTGCGCAGGCGGCAGCGCGCCGAGCGCGAGCGCCAAACCTAAGCACAGTGACTTAAGAACCCCCACGTTTACACGTTGTCGATTGTCGTCGTGCCCGTCAAGATGCCCATACCAAGATGACACCGCCGCAGCCAGACCGCGCACCCCGCCCGCGCAGTTCCCGCGCCTCGAGTGGCCGCTATTCGTTCTGGCGGCTGCTGCGCGAGGGCTTCACCGGCCAGCGTGGCTGGTCGCGCGCCTGGGCGAAGGCTGAAGCCCGCGACGGCTACCGGGTCGTCATCGTGGGTGGCGGCGGTCACGGGCTGGCCACCGCCTACTACCTGGCCACCGAATACGGCATCCGCGACGTCGCCGTGGTGGAGCGCGGTCCGATTGGCCTCGGTAACGTCGGGCGCAACACCACCATCATCCGCTCCAACTACTTCCTTCCCGACAACATCCGCTTCTACGAATTCTCGCTCAAGCTGTGGGAGGGGCTGGAGCGCCGTCTTAACTTCAACGCCATGGTGAGCCAGCGCGGCACGCTCAACCTGTTTCACACCGAAGCGCAGCGCGACCTCATGACGCGGCGCGCGAACCAGATGCGCCTGTTGGGGGTGGACGCCGAGGCGGTGAGCCGCGATCAGGTGCGCAGGCTTGTGCCGCTCGTCGACCTCGACAACGGCCGCTACCCCGTGTTGGGAGGCTTCCTGCAGCCGCGCGGCGGGACGGTGCGTCACGACGCGGTCGCCTGGGGCTATGCACGCGGCGCTTCCGAGGCGGGTGTCGACATCATCGAGCACTGCGAGGTGACCGGGCTGCGCCGTGAGGGGGCGCGCATCACCGGGGTGCAGACCACGCGCGGCCCGATCGAGGCCGAGACCGTATGCCTCGCCGTCGCCGGCCACTCCTCGGTGCTCGCGGCCATGGCGGGACTCACGCTGCCGATCGAGAGCCACGTGCTGCAGGCGTTCGTCACCGAGGGCATCAAGCCCGCGCTCGACGTCGTCCTCACCTACGGTGCCGGACATTTCTATGTCAGCCAATCCGACAAGGGCGGCCTGGTATTTGGCGGCGCGATCGACGGCTACAACAGCTACGGGCAACGCGGCACCTTGCCGATGGCGGAGGAGGTCGCCGCCTCCGCGGTGACGCTGCTGCCCGGAGTGGCGCGCCTGAAGATCCTCAGGCAATGGGGCGGCGTCATGGACATGAGCATGGACGGCTCGCCGATCATTTCCAGGACGCCGCTCGCGGGGCTGATTTTCAACGGCGGCTGGTGCTACGGCGGCTTCAAGGCCATACCGGCCGGCGGCATGACCACGGCGCATCTGATCGCGCACGGCGCAGCGCACCCGGTGGCGAAGCACCTGGATCTGGCGCGCTTTGCCGCCGGGCGCACCAGCGATGAGCGCGGCATCGGCCCGTACCCGTACCTGCACTAGACCTGAGGCGCCGGATGCTGCGTATTGATTGCCCCTGGTGCGGCACGCGCGACGAGAGCGAGTTTCGCTATCGCGGCGATGCCGGCCGCGTGCGCCCAGCGCCCGACGCGGGGCTCGCGTCCTTCAGCGCCTACCTCTACGAGCGCGCCAATCCGTGCGGCTGGCATCTGGAGTGGTGGCAGCACGTGGCCGGCTGCCGGCAGCTGCTGAAGGTCCTGCGTCACACGCAGTCGCACGAGATCCGCTGGGTTGGCCGAGCCGAAGAGCCGGCGCCACGGCGCGAGGAATCCGCGCCGTGAGCGCAGCGCCGGGACGGGTCGCCGCCGGGCTCCTTACGGCCGGCGGGCGCGATGTCACGTTCCGCTTCGACGGCCGCACCTTTCACGGACTCGAGGGCGACACGCTCGCCTCGGCGCTGCTCGCGAGCGGTGAGCGGCTGATCGGCCGCAGCTTCAAGTACCACCGCCCGCGCGGCATCCTCACCGCCGGCCCCGAGGAGCCGTGCGCTCTGGTCGATCTCATGACGGCGTCCGGTCGCGAGCCGAACCAGCTGGCGACCACGCTGCTCTTGCGCGAAGGACTCGAGGCGGTGAGTCAGAACCGCTGGCCGTCGCTCGCATTCGACGTCAGAGCCGCGCTCGATGGATTGTCACGCTTTCTTCCCGCGGGCTTCTACTACAAAACATTCATGTCACCGGGGTGGGCCTGGGAGCGTCTGTTCGAGCCACTCATCCGCCGCGCAGCGGGACTCGGGGTGCTCGCGCCGGTTGTCGGCGCGCACGCGGACGCTGCGGAAACGGTGCACGGGCATACCGATGTGCTCATCGTCGGTGCCGGAGCCGCAGGGCTCGCCGCCGCGGCGGTCCTTGGAGCCAGTGGGCTGCGGGTGCTGCTGGCCGATCAGGACGCCGTCCTCGGGGGCGGCACACTGCTCGATGGGCGCTGGCAGGCGTGGCGCGAGCGCCGCCGCGCCGCGCTCGTCCGGGTGCCCGGCGTGCGCTGCCTCGAGCGGACCGCGGTGCTCGGCGCCTACGGGCACGGCGTATTCGCGGCACTCGAGGTACTGGGCGCGGCCGAGCGTGCCGCGTTCGGCGGCCTGCGAGAGCGGCTGCACGTGATCCGGACGCAACGCGTGCTCCTGGCCACGGGAGCGAACGAGCGGCTGATTGCCTTCAGCGGTAACGATGTTCCGGGAGTGATGCTCGCCGGTGCTGCGCTCGCCTACCTGCGCCGCTACGGCGTGGCGGTCGGGCGCCGCCCGGTATTCTTTATTAATAACGACGAGGCTTACGAGGCGCTGTTTGCACTCGCCGCCGCCGGCATCACCGCCGCGGGCGTCGTCGACGTGCGCCCCGATTCGCGTGCGGCGGAGCGCGCGCGCGAGCTCGGGGTGGACGTGCTGTGCGGCGCTCGCGTCACGGCCGTGCGCGGACGGGCGGCGCTGCGCGGCGTACAGGTCGTCACGGGCGAGGGCGCTCAGCGCGAGCTGGCCGCGGATTGCCTGCTCATTTCCGGTGGCTTCACGCCCGCGACCTCGCTCGCTACGCAGCTTGGGGCGCCGCTCGCCTGGCAGGAATCCATCGCTGCCTTCGTGCCGGAGCTCGCGGGGGCTGTCGGCAGCGTCGCCGGCGCGGCGCACGGAGTGTTCGGCCTCGCCGCGGCGGCGCGCGACGGCGCCCTCGCAGGGCAGGCGATCGCGGCTGCGCTGCGCGGCCGCGAAGTAGCTGCCGTCGCCGCGGCTGCCGCCGAGGTCGGGGACGCAGAGCTGCCGTCCGATGCCGTGGCTACGCCGATGAGCCCCCTGTGGGAAGTCAGCGGCCGCGGCAGGGCGTTCGTCGACCTGCAGAACGATGTGACCAGCGCCGACGTGCGCCTCGCCCATCGCGAGGGCTATGAGCACGTCGAGCACATGAAGCGCTTTACGACCCACACCATGGCGACCGACCAGGGTCGCATCGGCGGACTTCTCGGTAGCGCCATTCTCGCCGCGGCGCGCGGCGTGCCGCTGTCGGAGGTGGGTCAGGTGAAGGCGCGACCCTACGTGCAGCCGCTGCCTTTCGCGGCGCTCGCGGGCGCGGAAGTGCGCGAGCACTTCAAGCCGAAGCGGCGCGTGGCGCTGCACGACTGGCACGAGCGCGCCGGCGCCAGCTTCGTGCCGACGGGACTTTGGCTGCGGCCGCTCGTGTACGCGCGCGCGAGCAGCTGGGAAGCGGTGCTCGCGGAGGCGCGCACGGTGCGCCGCGCCGTCGGCATCACCGACGTCTCGACACTCGGCAAGATCGACGTGCGCGGCAAGGACGCGGCGCGCTTCCTCGATTTTCTCTACGCCAACACGTTCTCGAGCCTGCCCGTCGGGCGGGCGCGCTACGGCATCATGCTGCGCGAGGACGGCATGGTGTTCGATGATGGCACCACCTCGCGGCTTGCGCCCGAGCATTACCTGGTCACCACCACCACGGCCAACAGCACCGCCGTGCTCGAGCACCTGGAGTTTCAGCTGCAGGCGAACTGCCGCGGGCTCGACGTGCTCCTCAGCGACGTCTGCGACCAATGGGCACAGTTCGCCGTGGCTGGCCCGCGCTCGCGCGAGGTCTTGAGCGCCGTGATCGGCGGGCGTGAGCTGTCGAACGCGGCCTTTCCCTTCATGGCAGCCGGCGAGGCCACCATCGCCGGAGTCGCAGGGCGCCTCTTCCGCATCTCCTTCTCCGGCGAGCTCGCGTACGAGCTGGCGGTGCCGGCGAGCGAGGCGGAGCGAGTCTGGTCGGCGGTGCTCGAGGCCGGCGCGCCTTTCGGCATTTCGCCCTATGGACTTGATGCCCTCAACACGCTGCGTATCGAGAAGGGCCACGTCACGGGGGCGGAGCTCAACGGCAACACCAGCGCGTCGGATCTTGGCTTTGCGCGAATGTTGAAGCCGCAGGGCGACTTCGTCGGTCGAGTGCTTTCACAGCGGCCCGCCCTCGAGGCGGCCGATCGGCTGCAACTGGTGGGCGTGCGTCCCGCCGTCCGGACGCGACGCCTGCGCAACGGGATGCAGCTCGTGGCACCGCAGGCCCCGACAGCGAGCCTCGGCTACATCACCTCATCGACCCCTTCGGTCGAGCTCGAGGGGTGGGTGGGTCTGGCCCTGCTGGCCGGCGGCCGCGCGCGCATCGGCACGCGCCTCACGGCTGCCTCGCCACTGCACAACGAGCGGCTCGAGGTCCAGATCGTGAGTCCGCACATGCTCGACCCGGAGAACACGCGTGTGCGCGCCTGATCTCGCGCTCGCCGCCTTGCCCGCTGACATCCTCGAGGTCGCAGCGTTTGGGGGCGCAGCCGGGGAACTCGTGCGGCTCGCCGGGGAGGCGGGCTGGGCACTGCCGCCGCTCGGGCGCGTGGCAGCTGCCCCCGCGGGACTGGCGCTCGCGGTGCGCCCGGAACGCTGGCTGATGTTGCTGGCGCCGCACGCGCGGGGCACGAGTGCCGCGCGCTGGCAGGAGCTCCTCGGCACGAGCGGCGCAGTGGTGGAGCTGTCCGCGGGGCTCGCCGCTTTCTTCCTGGCGGGCGCGCCCGCGC
>Ga0070733_10000128_pt1 | contig 68479 bp, 65 predicted proteins | sample Coa_R1_9_FD_66450 | JGI IMG/M metagenome (GOLD analysis project Ga0070733, IMG submission 66450) | Surface soil microbial communities from Centralia Pennsylvania, which are recovering from an underground coalmine fire - Coalmine... | ecosystem: Environmental > Terrestrial > Soil > Unclassified ... | reverse complement strand
GGGTGGACGCCATGCGTGAGATCACTGTACGGGAGGCAAATCAGAATTTTTCGCAAGTGATTGCCGCTGCCGAACGGGGCGAAACCATCGTCGTCACCAAAAATGGCAACCCTGTTGCCAAAATCAGCCCGCTGTCGAAAGACCGCACCGGCGATCCCGAGTGGCGTGCCGGTTTCGCCGCGCTCAAGAAGAGCCTGCGGTCGAAGCGCGGGGCGGGTTACCGTGCCGGGAACATCGCAGAGGACGACAAATACGGTAACGACGCATGACCCGCGTCGCGATTGACTAGACCCCGCCAACAATAAGCCAAAGCGCGATGGCGGTTCGACCGTGCCATCGCGCTTCGGCGTCGAATCAATCGAACAGCACCTTGGTTCGCACCTCGTTGCGGGCCAGTCTGTCGATTTCAGCAGGCACCATCGCGTCCCTCAGTTCCTCAAGCCAGTCCAGAAATTTGTCGACCAGGCGCCCCGGGCTCATCGCAAGAGCCGCGACCCCTATCCGCTCTGCTAGCTGGTTCATCATCGATCCCCTCGTTTTCGATAATGAGCTACCCCCTCTCATCCGATGAACCACTCTCCCACGCATTCGCCAAAACGCGAAGCGGATAGTTAATAAATGGTAAATAGGCAGAGCGGTGCTCTAAATCAGCAGCATCCCCTTCAGGCTGGCATGCCGCTTCTGCCGACGACGATGTGGCATGCACCGATATCCCCAGCGGTCCCGCGATGTCGATGATCGCGCGTGTCATCTGGATATCGGCTTGCGAAGGGATAGGGTCGCCCGAGGGGTGATTATGCACCGAAAGTGGAAGTCGGCAGTAGGAATTACCAAAGCGCTTTGTCTTCATACTAAGTCGACGTCGTTCAGCCGTACGTCTTCGCCCAAGCTGCCCTCTCAGAGTCGACCATAAAATCGCGCCTGATCGGCACCGCATCACGTTGGGTCGACAGCAGCATTTGAAACACCATATGAGAGCCGTGTAGGAATTCGAGCTCGACGGCGGCGAGATAGAACTCCCACATTCGGCAGAACCGTTCGTCGTAGATCGCAGCAGCCCGCGCTCTATTTCTGGCGAAGCGCTCGCGCCAGTGTTTCACCGTATAGCGATAGTGCAGCCGTAGCACTTCGATGTCGTCGCACCACAGACCGCAACGCTCCGTGGCGGCGAAGGTCTCGGATAGCGCCGGCACATAGGCGCCAGGAAAGATGTATTTGCGGATGAAGGGGCCGGTGGTGCCGGGCTGCGACATCCGGCCGATGCAATGGATGAAGGCATATCCGTCAGGCGTTAGAAGCTCGCGGATTTTGAGGAAATACTCGTCAAAATGTCCGATGCCGACATGCTCCATCATGCCGACCGAAACCACGCGGTCAAATTGGCCGGTGAGGTGGCGATAGTCCAACTCGCGAAACGCGACGCGATCGGAAACGCCAGCGGCCTGGGCATGAACGCGTGCTGCCTTGATCTGCTCGGGCGATACATTGACCGCAGTGACATGGGCACCGGTTTCGCGCGCCAGATGAATGGCGAAGCCGCCCCAGCCTGAGCCGATCTCAGCGATGGTCATGCCGGGCCTAAGTTGCAGCTTGCTTGTGGCGTGGATAAGCTTGTTGTGCTGCGCCTGTTCGAGCGTTTCATGCTCGGGGTCTCGAAAATAAGCGCAAGAATATTGCATCTGATCGTCGAGGAACAGACGGTAAAGTTCGGTCGAGATGTCGTAGTGGTGGCGTGCATGAGCGGCGGCCAGCCCGATCGGATTGGCCTGATGCCAACGGCGCAAGCCGCGCCACACCCGCCGCATCAGCTTCTGAGACCCGTATGAATAAAGTCCGGCGCGGTTGACCGAGAACAGCAGCAGAAAATCATGGATTGCAGCACCGTCTTCCAGCGTCAGCGTGCCGTCCATATAGGCTTCGGCGGCGTATAGCTCCGGATTGATGAAAAGCTTGGTGTGGAGCTTGCGATCGTGGAGGCGGATGGCGACGTCGGGCCCGGGCAGGAGTTCGCCGAAAACATGGACCGCGCCGTCGGCGTCGCGAACGCGCAGGGTGCCCTGCCGGATAAAGCGTCGAAGCAGATTGGACAACAACAGCACGTGGTAGTCTTTCGTGGTCGTCGCAAGTACCCGAACGAGATCAGGCGGTGCCAGACTAAGGTGCGCTCTCAAGGGGGTACTGCCGCGGCAGTCCATTTGGTGCTAACTAGGGAAGCCGCAAGCGCGGAATTCGCAGGAACGTTATAAAGCCGCTCTTGCCGCACAAGCAGTCTTATTCTTTCCCCTTTGCCATCTTTTTGAGCGTGGCAATTTGTCGGAAGAAGTCTCGTATTGGTTGGGCAGGGCTTCCAAGCATCTTAGCACCAGAAGCCACATCTGAAATGACGCCCGCCTGCGCTCCGATTTCGGCGCCTTGACCTATCCGAAGATGTCCGGCCATAGCCGCCTGCCCCCCGACGCGGACAAAATCCTCAAGTACGGTTGAGCCCGAAATTCCAACCTGTGCAACGATCACACAACATCGGCCGAGGATAACATTGTGGCCAATCTGTACGAGGTTGTCGAGGCGGGAGCCTGCGCCGATAACCGTGTCTCGCGATGATCCGCGATCAATCGTCGTGTTAGCACCAACTTCAACATCGTCTTCAAGAATGACACGCCCGAGCTGGGGAACAGAGAGAAATCCGTCCTTGGTGGAGGCGAAGCCAAACCCTTCCTGTCCGATCCGGGCGCCAGGATAGACGTAAACGCGCGCTCCCAAAAGCGCATAGCTCAAGCTCACATGTGGACCAATCCGGCAATCCCGACCGATAACCACGCCATTTCCAATAACTACACAAGCTCCGATCCGACAACCAGGACCTATGTCTGCTCCGGTCTCGATCACAGTCAGCGGTCCAACCTCCACGGATGGATCGACGATTGCGCCGCCGGCAACGATGGCGGAAGGATGGATGCCTGGAGAAACCGGTGGTGCGGGATGGAACAGTGCCGCGACCCGGGCCCAACCGGCATATGGTTCGGTCGTTAGAATTGCCGCTGTTGCCTTTGGCACTCGCGCCGCCAAATCAGGATGCACAATCACGGCACCCGCCAACGTTTGATCGAGCGCCGATGCATAATGTCGATTGTCCAGAAAACTCACTTCGTTAGGACCAGCCGTTTGCAAGGGTGCCACACCTTCAAGGAGCAAGTCGAGTTCCTCAGCAATCCCGTGTGCCGCCCCCGCAACTACCGCAAGTGGATACGGTCCACTTCGGCTGAAAAATCTTGGATTACCCGTAGTTGCTTCGACCATATGAAATCCCACGCTAGCGATGCGGCAGTGTATGCCCAAACCCGACACTTGGAAGAGGTCGGCGCGCGTTGAATAGAATATCTTTTAGGGTTCCAACGTCCAGAAGGGTTCAAAGTGAGAAATGGTGTGCCGGGCAAACGTCCTCCGCTTTAGCCCAAACACGGACAATAAGTGGGATCTGCGGCTTGCCCGGGCGTCAGATCAGCTTCATCCCCTTCAGACTCGCATGTCCGCTTCTGCCGACGATGATGTGGTCATGCACCGATATCCCCAGCGGTCCCGCGATGTCGATGATCAATTTGGTCATCTGGATGTCTGCTTGCGACGGCGTCGGGTCGCCCGAGGGGTGATTATGCACCAGGATCAGCGCGGTCGCCGACAATTCCAGCGCCCGCTTGATCACTTCGCGCGGATAGACCGGCGTATGGTCCACGGTGCCGGTCTGCTGCACCTCGTCGGAGATCAACTGATTGCGCTTGTCGAGGAACAGGATGCGAAACTGCTCCTTTTCGGCGAACGCCATGCTGGTCCGGCAATAGTCGAGCACGTCATTCCATGACGACAGCAGGGTGCGCTCTCGCAATTCGCCCCTTGCGATGCGGGTCGCCGCCGCCGCCATCAGCTTGAGCTGGGTGACCGAGGCATCGCCGATGCCGTCGACTTCGCGCAAACGCGCTTCGGGGGCATGAATGACCTCGGCGAACGAACCAAACTTCTTCAACAGGGATTTGGCCAGCGGCTTGGTATCGCGCCGGGGCAGGGCGGCAAACAGCGCCATTTCCAGCAATTCATAATCGCTGAGCGCATCCGGCCCGGCGCTGCGAAACCGCTCGCGCAGCCGCTCCCGATGGCCGTGATAGTGCGGCGGCTCGGCGAGCGGGTCTTGCGGCGGGTCGGTCTTGGCGGGCATCGGCGTCAACATGCCGGGTCGGCCGGGTTTTGCAACCGGGAATTGTTGGGCGGCGGGAGGCCCGGTGAATTTCTCTTAGCACACGGCTGTAATCTGCCAGCCCGCCTTGGCGCTCAGCTGCTTGGGGCGAAGACCGGGGGCGCTTCGCTCCGCCGCGACAATAGCTGCCAAGTCGTGAGCGCCAGGCTGACCCAGAGCAGCGGAACGTAGGACGCGAGGATCATGAAGGTAACGCCGGACGCCTTCTCGAATATCTGCTCTTGCGACCCCGCCACCGTTCCATACAGAAGGTCCGCGACCGTTTCCAGGATCAGGAGCCAGACCAAAAACGGGGCCATCCGCGGCCGGTAGCGCAGCGCCAGGAGCGAAATCAGCGCGAGCAACGCGCCTGTCACATCGCCGAGCGCAATCATGTCTCTGGTAGGGTCGGACACCGCGAATCCGAATTTCTGGGCCGAGAAAATCTGCAAGGCGATATCGCGAAATACATGAACCCAAATGAGGGCGCTGAGCGCAGTGGTGCGCTGCTGGCTTTGCAGCCAGGGCGCCACGTACCAGACGGCGATCAGCGTGAAGATGCCGAAATTCAGGGCAGTCGCAAGCGCGGCGGCAAGCGTCAGGCTCATGATGGTCTCCCGCTTGTCGGCTTCGGTCAGGCCTTCTTGAACCAGTCGAGGGCATGCCTGCGCTCGGAGAACCAGGCTGTCGGAAACACCGCCGGCCCGTCGACCTTCTCCGTTCCGCCCGCCTCCATCGTGCCCGGAACGCCGGCAGGCATTTGGAAAGCGAACTTTGTCACGCCCGCCGCGCCGTAACGCGGGATGATGCTGTCGTCACGCCACTGCATCACGCCGGGGCCGAACTGATGGCGAAATTGGGTTGCGTCGATCAGGAGGAAGGACGGCCGCGACTTCTCCGCCTCCCAGGCGAACAGCGCGAGCGTCGCCTTGAAGCCGGCGTCCGTCATTTTCGTCGACAGCCATCGCAGTTCCAGGATGCGGTCGGCGTCGTGATGGACGATTTCGCCCCAAGCGTTGGAGGCCACTACTGAACTCATGGTCCACTCCTCTTTTGATCGCAGGTTTGCGGATGCTCACAAGGGTTGTTGCGCGCAGCTCCATCGTGGCGTAAGTTTTTTCTTACGTAAAGTAAAACCTGCAAGGAATAAATCTACAATGCCGGTATTGGCCAAAATCCGCGCTTTGAGCAACGAGACGCGGTTCGAGATCGTGAAGCTGGTCCGCGACCGCGAATTGGAAGCCGGCGCCGTGGCCAGGCGGTTCAAAATATCTCGACCGGCCGTCTCCCAGCATCTTGGCGTACTTCGCGAGGCCGGTTTGCTCAGGGAACGCCGGGTAGGATCGAAGCGCCTCTACGTCGTTCGAGCTGAAGCCTTCGACGAGCTTCTCGAATTCATCGAGGGATATTGGAGTCCCCGACTGCAACGGTTGAAGTCCGCCGCCGAAGCGATCGAACGGGACAAGGTGAAGAAGTGAGCAAGGCGGACCAGGGTCGAGAGGTTCGGCTCGAGATACGCATCGCTGCGTCGCAAGAAACCGTCTTTGGTCTGTTGACCGATCCGACCCAGATGAAGACCTGGCTCGCCGAAATTGTGGAGGCGGAAGCCAGGCCCGGCGGAAGATTCCGCATCTCGGGCCCTTCCGGTCTCACCATCGAGGGGACCTATCTCGAGACCATCCCGCACAACAAGGTGCTGTTCACCTGGGGCGGGGTCGAAGGTCTCAAACCCGGGCAGTCGACCGTGGAATTCCTGCTGGAGCCTGACGGCGCGGACACCTTGGTCCGGCTGCGCCACTTCGGGCTTCCGCCATCCGCGGTCGAACCGCATCGGCGCGGCTGGACCTATTCCGGACTTGTCAAACTCAAGGACGTCGCCGAAGGGCGCAGGCCGGCCCGCCTGTGTCTGAGCGACATTGCAGAGCAGGGAGGCTCGCTGTGAACAAGGAGGTTTCATCATGAACGGGTGGTTGATTGGCGGCGGCTTGATGGCTTCGTTCTGCGCGGCGGGCCATGCCAATCCCGGAGCAAAGATGTTCTATCAGCCGCTCAAATCGGCCCTGACCGACCGCCTGCTTGCCGGCGTTCTGACCGGCATGTGGCATCTCATCACCGTCCATTTCGTGCTGTCGGCCGCAGCCCTGCTCTTTCTCGGGATGCATGGGCAGCAGCAGGGCGTCATTTGGCTCGTTGCCGCACAATTCGCCGGCTACGCCGCGATCTACCTGGTTATTTCGCTGCGTCTTGGCGGCGTGTTGAAACTCTTTCAGTGGATTCCATTTGCCGCCACCGCCGTGCTGGCCTCCGCAGGCGCGCTGATCTATTTCTGAATTTCAGAAATTTCGCTTGCCACCGGACCCAAATCAGTAATATATGCCTGCCGTCCCGTTCCTCTGGAGGGGCGGCTCGCGATCGTCACAGACGCGGGACGGGATGCGGTGGACGCTTTGGCGCTTTTGACGAATGGCGCATGAGGCGGACGGCGAAGCCGTGTGGTCCCGACGCCCCGACGCTGGCGTCAAGTCGGCGGAAGCGATATCCGCCGATGACGGTGGCAAGAAAGCCCGGTCACCGAGGAGAGCGCGGAGGAAACCGTTAAAACCATTGCGCGGGGAATGCCGGGTGTTTCCGGTGTGACCGTGGTGACTATGCTTGTGTGCTTTTTTATTTTCGCACACAAGGCTGCGGGCGCATTGAGCGCCCGGCATTCCCTGCGCCCTCTGTTCTTCAGGGGGCAGGAAGTTCAGGCATAACTCGCGCGAAAATGCGCGGCGAGAACGCGATATTGTGTCTTGCCGTCATTGCGAGGAGCGCAAGCGACGAAGCAATCCATTCTTGCTTCCTTGTTGCCCTATGGATTGCTTCGCTTGCGTTCGCAATGACGGTTTGGCTGTTTGAAATTTGAATCTGTAGCGGCTCGGTGGCTGCGACCGCATCTGACACAAGTTCGTCACGCCGCCGGCGGCTTTTCCTTGTGGCGCTCCGAGAGGGTAAAGATTTCGACGCCGGTCGCGGTCACACCGACCGAATGCTCGAACTGCGCCGACAGCGAGCGGTCTCGCGTCACCGCGGTCCAGCCGTCGGACAGGATCTTCACATGCGGTTTGCCGAGATTGATCATCGGCTCAATGGTGAAGAACATTCCGGGCTTGAGCGTCACGCCTTCGCCGGGGCGGCCGACATGGATGATGTTCGGCTCGTCGTGGAACATGCGGCCGAGCCCATGGCCGCAGAAATCGCGCACCACGCTCATGCCCTGCGGCTCGACATAGCTCTGGATGGCGTGACCGATGTCGCCGGTGGTGGCGCCGGGTTTTACGGCGGCGATGCCGCGCATCATGGCCTCGTAGGTCACCTCGATCAGCCGCTCGGCCTTGCGCGCGATCGGATTGATCGCGTACATCCGGCTGGAATCGCCATACCAGCCCTCAACGATGAAGGTCACGTCGATGTTGACGATGTCGCCTTCCTTCAAAAGCCGGTCTCCGGGCATGCCATGGCAGACCACATGGTTGATCGAGGTGCAGGTCGAATAGCGATAGCCGCGATACATCAGCGTGGCCGGATAGGCGCCGCGGCTGAAGGCGAATTCGCGCACGAATTCGTCGATCCGCGAAGTCGGCACGCCCGCCTTGACGATATCGGTCAGCTCATCGAGGCATTTGGCCACCAGCGCGCCCGCCTTGCGCATGCCTGCGAACCCGCTTGGGCCGTGCAGCTTGATCTGCCCGGTCTTGCGCAAGGAGGATTCGGTGGCTTCGACATAGCTCATGGGCGGATCGCGTCTTGGCGGGGAGCGGTGATTTGCAGGCCTAATTTAATGATTGGCGCTGTCGGCGCAAGCGGCCTGCGTCGGGCTTGAGACCGCCGGAACCGTCTTGCCGGTAGCTGCCGCCGGCCGGTGTTTCAGTTCGAGACCTCCACCGTGGTGTCAACCGGCAGCGCGCCGCCGCGGACGCGGATTTCGCGCACCGGATAAGGCACCCGAATGCCCTCGCGCTTGAATGTCTCCCACAGGGATACCATCACCTCGCTCTTCACATTGTCCATGCCGTCGGGATCGGCGATCCAGAAGGTGAGCGAAAACTTCATCCCGGCCTCGGCGAATTCGGTGAGGATGCAGTTCGGCGTCCTGGATTTGATGGCGCGCGGCGCGGCGGCCGCGATCTCGACCGCAAGCTTGCAGACCTGCCTCGGGTCGGCGTCGTAATTGGTGCCGAAATTGACCTTCACCAGCGTATTCTTGTCGGTGTAGGTCCAGTTGGTGACCTTCTGCGTCACCAGATCCTCATTGGGGATCAGGAATTCGCGGCCATCGCCCGCGGCAACGGAAATGTAGCGCGTCTTCATCGCGCTGATGCGTCCCGAACTGTCGCCGATGGTAACGAGGTCGCCGGGCTTCACCGATTTGTCCGCGAGCAGGATGATGCCGCTGATGAAGTTGGCGACGATCTTCTGCAAGCCGATGCCGATACCGACGCCGACCGCGCCGGAGAACACCGCCAGCGCCGACAGATTGATGCCGACCGCGCCGAGCGCGATGGCGACCGCTGTCACCAACAGCCCCATCCGGATCATTTTCACCAGCAGCACCTGGATCGAAGGCGTCAGGTCGGTAGACCGGTTGATCCGGCTCTCGGCGAAATTGCTGGCGATGTTGGTGAGCCAGAGGGCGGCAATCAGCAACAGCCCGAGCTTGATCGCCACCAGCGGCGTCAGCCGCAATCCGCCGAGCACCACCGAGACCGAGTCGAGCGCGTCGATGGCCGGATCGAGCTGGCCGATGATGCTCAGCGCCGCGACGCACCAGGCCGACACCGACACCAGTTTGACGAGGGTGGCGTTGCGGATGACCGAGGTCACCAGCCGGATCACCAGCCAAGCCACCGCGAGCTTGGCCGCCACCATCAAGAGATAGCTTCGGCTCGGCCAGGTCGAAGGATACATCGCTACGCGCGCCGCGATCACCAGGACCGCAAACACGGCCGTGGATACGCCGCCGACCAAAACCCGCGCGAAGTGCCGCAACGGCAGCGGCCAGCCCTGCGCGAATGATTTCACGTCGACCCGCCTGCGAATGGCGGCATCGGCCGCCAGCGCCATGCCGGCTGCGGCCAACATCAGCCCGATCTGCAGATAGAACCAGGGCGATGTGGCCTCCGCGCCGATCGATCGCGCGGTGGTGTCCAGGAAATCCATGATGTCGTTCAGGTCCATCGTTCAATTCTCGCCTAGGGTCAGACCGGGCCGCCGAACAGGATTGATTCGAATGCTCGCGCAGATTCACACAACCGCAGCGTCAACGCTATCGCCGCGACAGGCCGGCGGGGCCGAACAAAGGTCGTCGACCATCGGCAGAAATGGGTTGGCGTCGAACTGTGGCGACGATAAGGATGAAAATACAGGGAATTTACGAAAGCCATGGCTTCTCTCGATTCGGTCAGCATAGCCATTCTGCTCGGCGCGGTGCTCGTCATGGCGGGCATTCTGTCGAGCCTGCTCGCGCTGCGCTTCGGCGCGCCGTTGCTATTGATGTTTCTGCTGATCGGCGTGCTGGCCGGTGATTCCGGTCCCGGGCATTTGCAGTTCGACGACCTGCGCTCCACTTATCTGGTGGGGTCGGTGGCGTTGGCGTTGATCCTGTTCGATGGGGGTTTGAGGACACGGTTTCAAAATATCAGCGCGGTGCTGGCGCCGTCGATGGTGCTGGCGACGATCGGGGTGCTGTTGACGGCGCTGATCACCGCGCCGGTCGCCAAATATGCGCTCGACCTCAACTGGACCGAGGCGTTTCTGGCCGGGGCCGTGCTGGCGTCGACCGATGCGGCGGCCGTGTTTCTGCTGGTGCACGCGCATGGTCTGCGGTTGCGCCCGCGCGTCGGCGCGACGCTGGAGGCCGAATCCGGCACCAATGATCCGTTCGCGGTGTTCCTCACCCTGATGCTGGTCGAATTGATTTCGGTCGGCGAGAGTTCGCTCACTCATGTCATGCTGGAGCTCGGCCGCGAGGCCATGCTCGGCGCCATTGCCGGCGTCATCGGCGGCCGTCTGGTGGTGCTGGCGCTCAATCGCATGGCGTTGCCGCAGGGCCTGCATGCGCCGTTCGTCACGACCGCCGCATTGGTGATCTTCGGCGCGGCGCAGATTGCGCACGCTTCGGGATTTCTTGCCGTCTATCTTGCCGGCATCATCATCGGCAACCGGCCGACCCGCGCGCATAATTCGGTAGTGACGTTTCTGGACGCCGCGACTTGGCTCGCGCAGATCGTGATGTTCGTGCTGCTCGGGCTCCTGGTTTCGCCGCAGCGGTTGGTGGCGAGCGTCATGCCCGCGGTGATCGTGGCGTTGGTCCTGATGCTGGTGGCGCGCCCGCTCGCGGTGTTTCTGTGCCTGGCGCCATTTCGCTTCAACTGGCGGGAGAAGATTTTCATCGCCTGGACCGGCCTGCGCGGGGCGGTGGCAATCTTCCTGGCGTCGATCCCGATGCTGGTCGGGCTTTCCAAGGCCTATCTTTACTTCGACCTCGCCTTTGTCGTCGTTTTCATTTCGCTGTTGCTGCAAGGCTGGACGCTGGCGCCGGCGGCGCGGCGGCTTCATGTCGCGCTGCCGCGGGCCGACCGCGGTCCGCGCCGGGTCGAACTCGACCTGCCGGGGCAGCTCGAGCAGCAACTAGTCGGCTATTCCGTGCGGCCCAAGAGCCTGTATTTCCGGCGCGGCCTCATCCCGTCCTGGTCGAAGCCGACACTGGTGATCCGCGACCAGCACATCCTCTCGCCGATCGAGGCCGATCCGGTTCGCCCCGGCGATTACATCTATCTGCTGGCGCCGCCGGAAAAGGCCGACGCGCTCGATCGCTTCTTTGTCGATATGCAGCCGAGCTCGGCGCCCGACCCGCATCTGCTCGGAGATTTCACTGTCTCCGGCGAGCACACGCTCGGCGAATTGGCCGAGGTCTACGGCGTTGCCGTCGGCGAGGACCAGGTCAGGCTGACGCTTGCCGATTATTTCGACATTCATCTCGACCATGCGCCGAAGGAGGGCGCGACACTGGAACTGGACACCATTGACCTGGTGGCGCGCAGTATCAGTGGCGGAAGGGTCAATCTCATCGGTCTCCGCTTGCCCGAGGACCCGGAGCAGGTTCCGGCGACGACGCGGTTCGACTCTTTCAAACGCAGGCTTGCGGGCTTTTGGTCATCGGTTGCGGGAATCTGAGGTGAGATTGGTGCCAATCGGCCAACAAAATGCCGCAACCGCCAAAAATTTACGCAGTTTCGCAAGATTGGAGCTGGAACAGCCCGCGCGTCGAAAAGTTTAGCAGTGATGTTAACCTGGCCACGGGACGCGACAGGTGGATTGATTTGATCAGGAGTAAGCTATGCGAAAATACATGATGGCAATCGTTGCGGTCATGGCGCTCGGGATGGCGAGCCCTGCAATGGCGTATGACACGGGCGATCTCTTGTCGATGCAGCAAGCGCTGGGCATTGCGGAAGATATTGGTCTGGTCACCGTATCCCATACCCAATTCGAGGGTGATAAATGGAAAATCCAGGGCCGCGACAGAACAGGGCGATACATGGAAATGGCGGTCGATGCCGCCAGCGGCGACGTGCTTTGGGTCAACCGCTAGGCATATCGGGAACCAGCAGGGATCGCCGGCGCGGCCAGCCTCGGTCCTCCCTGCGAGCGGCGTACTCTGTTGCGCAAGGGTTCCACGAATCGTCGATTGAGCATCGCCAAACCCGCGCTTGCGACCAATACGACCGGCGTGACCGCAAGCAGCAGGGTCCAGCCCCGCCACTCGCTGCCGAGTAAGACACTGGCCACCAGGAAACCGGCCAGCCAATGCACCAGGAATGCGAAATAGGACCACTCGCCGAACATTCGATCGATGCGCTCTGCCAACGGGGTAAATTGACGGCTTGATAGGCCGGAGACCACGACCGCAAAGCAGAGCGTGTCGAAAAGATAGCCCCATCCAAAAATGTAGGTTTCGGCAAACACCGCGCCGCCGGCGAGCATGTTGGCAGTCCACGCAACGAAAGCACATGCCGCCGCAAGCGGCGGAGCTACCCACCCGCCGCGCTGTTTGAGAAAATACAGGACCGCGCCAACAGCGAAGGGAAAGACGGCCGAAGGTGCCGTGAAATAGATCAACGTCCAGTTGATGGCGTCATAGACGCAGACCAGTTGGAGCGTCAGCCCGCTGACAAGCGCGATCAAGGCCCAGCTCATTTGCCGGGCGACTACAAGATACAGCAACAGATACATGTCGACCTCGATCGCGACCGACCAGAATGGCGGCACCAATCGAATGAAGCCGTAAGACGACTGCAACGGCAGCACCGTCAGATTGATCATGAGATCGCCGGCGTCGGGCAGGCCGCGCCAGAATTTCACGTACGCGGCAGCTTGATCCGGCGCGATGGCGATCGCAATCAATGTCAGGGCGCAAACGAAATAATAAGGCGGCAATAGCCGCAACGCGCGGTTGCTCCAAAAACGCAAGCCGTCAAAGCGGTAAACCTCGTTCAACGCCGCCGTCATCATCAGCCCGGAAATGACGAAGAACCCACGCACGGCATAGAAACCGAAATGCGCGACATATTCGGTGCCGACCAGATGGCTCAAGATGACAAGATAGGCCAGGAGAAAACGAAGCGTACCGAACATGGCGTCATTCCCTCAGTCGACGAGCTTCGGCAGCGCGATTGCGACCGCAGCAAACAGGCCGAGAACCGAACTCATGACCACGGCCGAGCGGCGGCGCGCGACTTTATCCTCACGAAGCAATGCGAAAATGCTGCGCACGTCGCGCGGGATCAGGAACGGGACTTGCCGGCGATAGGCCGCATACTCCGGAAAAGCGCAATCGAGTACCGCTTCTTCCCAGCGTGCGCGCGCTATCTGCAGCACGACGATGATCGCCAGCAGCATCACTCCCGGCAGCGAGCGCACCTGAAACAGGATGCCGACAACACCGAGGAGTTCGAACAGGTACAAAGGGTGACGAACGATGCCGTAAGGTCCCGTGGTCACCAGGCGCCTCGCCTCCGGCATCACGCTGAACGAGCGACCGAGGAAGCTCAGCGTCAAGACGCCCAGGATGCTGGCGGAAACCCCCGCCAGCACGGCAAGCAGATTGCACAGGAGATTGGACGGTGCGCGTTCGAGCAACACGCAGAACGGTGGAATGCAAACCGTGATCAGCGCGACAAAGCGCGGCAGCAAGGCCGATGATTTCGCAACCGGGCGATGACGAACGAGCGGAAGCACCGCAAGAAGCGCAACAAACATCCACTGGGAGACCCGTGCCAAGGTGGCCGTGGTCACCCCGACATTGGCATGCGCCCACATCGAAGGATCTTGTGCGACCTGATCCGAAAAACCGATGACGTCGTGGACGAGTGCGTAAAGCGAGTAGATAAAGATCGGTAGCCGCATCGCCCAGTCGTAGAAGCGGCTCTGTTCAATCCGATGAAGAAAAGTGCCCAACATGGCCCGCCTTGGCGGCGAAGGCGCGTGACAATTCACGGCTGGTTCTTCGCACCCCTTGATAGGCGCTGGGCATTAAGAGGCAGTTGCGCCGCTTCATAAAATGAGAAGCAGCCTTAAGCCTTGGTAGCGTGATCATGCGATTGCGTTTAATTCGCAAGACAAAACGGCGTGTCGTCGTTTGATCTGGATCAAACGGTCCGAAATCATCTGCATATTGGAGGTGGCCGATATCAAGCCGCTGCATGCGCTGCGGGCAATACCTCCGGGCCGCCAAATGCGGTGACGCAGCCGCGCCGGAGCATCACGATCTGGGTCGCCAACTGGCGCATTTCGGCGGCGTCGTGGCTGACATAGACCATGGGAATGCCGGCTTCGTCACGCAAGCGAATGAGATAGGGCAGGATCTCTTCCTTGCGCTCCTCGTCTAGCGATCCCAGCGGTTCATCCAACAACAGCAGCCGCGGCTGCGACAGCAGCGCACGGCCGAGCGCCACGCGCTGGCGCTCGCCACCGGACAGTTTGCCGGGGCGGCGATCCAAGAGGTCTCCGATGTCGAGCAGATCGGTAACGCGTTTCTGCTGCGAGCTATCCTCAGCAAGGCAGTTCATGCGTCGCCCGTAGTCGAGATTCTGGCGCACATCGAGATGCGGAAACAGCCGCGCATCCTGGAACACATAGCCGATCCGGCGGCGGTGAACCGGGACGTGCGACCGGGCTGCCGTCTCGTCCAGCGTCTCTCCGTCGATGGCGATGACGCCGCGATCGGGGCGCAGCAATCCGGCGATCATGTTGATCAACGAGGTCTTGCCGGCGCCCGACGCGCCAAACAGTCCGGTGACCCTTCCTTCGCTCGCGAAGGAAGCTTCGATGACAAACTCGCCAAGCCGCTTTGAGACGTCCACGCGCAGCATGATCAATTCCCGTGCAAGCGCAGCACAGCGCGTCGCGCGAACCATTCGGAGGCGACCAAGGCGGTCATCGCGATGAGAATGGAGACCACGACCAGCCGCAGCGCGGCGCTGTCGCCGTCCGGTGTCTGGATCAGCGAGTAGATCGCCGACGAAATGGTCTGGGTCTCGCCCGGAATATTCGACACGAAGGTAATCGTCGCGCCGAACTCGCCGATCGCCTTGGCGAAGCCGAGCACCATTCCCGCCATGATGCCCGGCAGCGCCAGCGGCAATGTCACGGTCAGGAATACCTGCCAGGGCGCGGCGCCCAGCGTCCCTGCCGCCTGCTCCAGCCTGCGGTCCACCGTTTCGATCGACAGCCGGATCGGCCGCACCAGCAGCGGAAACGCCATGATTCCGCAGGCCAGCGCCGCGCCGGTCCAACGAAAGGCGAATACGATGCCGAGATAATCTGCGAGCCACGCCCCGACGAGGCCGCGCCGGCCGAAAGTCAGAAGCAACAGATAACCGGTGACGACCGGGGGCATCACCAGCGGCAGATGGACCAGCGCGTCGAGCAGCGACTTGCCCAAGAATTCGCGGCGCGCCAATAGCCACGCCACCGCGACCCCGAGCGGTGTCGCCACCAGTGTCGCGACCGTGGCGACCCGAAGCGACAGCTCGATCGCCATCCATTCCGTTGGTGAGATGTCGAACACGAAAGGTGCGATCAGGAGGTCGGACGAATCAGGAAAGTGAAACCGTATTTTTCGAAAATGGTCTTGGCTGCCGGCGAGCACAGGAAGACGAGATAGTCAGCCGCTTCCGGCTTCGCGGATGTTGTCGCGGCGACCGGGTAGATGATCGGCGGATGGAAATCGGCAGGGAAGCTGCCGATGATTTTCACGCCGGGTTCAACTTTCGCGTCGGTGGCATAGACGATCCCGAGCGCCGCCTCGCCGCGCGCCACCAGCGTCAGCGCCGTGCGCACGCTTTCGGCCATCGCGAATTTCGGCTCGGCGGCCTGCCAGGCGCCGAGCTTTTCAAGCGCGGCCTTGGCGTATTTGCCGGCCGGAACCGCGCTGACATCGCCGGTGGCGATCCGGTCCTGGCCTGCGAGTTTGGCCAGATCGAAACCCCGGCCGATCGTGACCCTGTCGATCTTGGAATCCTTTGGCGCGATCAGGACGAGGCTGTTGCCAAGCAAGTTCGCCCGCGTCGACTCATTGATCGCCTTCCTCGCCGCCGCATAGTCCATCCAGTCGATATCGGCGGAGATGAAAATATCCGCGGGTGCCCCCTGTTCGATTTGCTTTGCGAGCACCGAGCTTGCGGCATAGCTCGCGGTGACCTTCACGCCGGTCTTTGCGACATAGGCTGCATCGATGTCGTCGATGGCGTTCTTCATCGAAGCCGCCGCAAAAACCGTCAGATTATTTCCTTGCGCAGATGCAGGGGAGGGGGCAGATCCACAGAGGATCGCGAGGGCGACAAAAGCTCCGGCAAACCGATACATGGGCGCGCTCCGTGCCAAAGCGCGGCGCGCTTTCGCGCGCGGCGTCAGGCAATGGTCAAATACGGGATGCGACAGGCGGAAGCGCGTTCCCCCGTCCCGGCGACTTACGGTCGGCCGGGATAATCGCGGGCAAAACAATAACAGGCTGACGGTTCGGGTAAAGTCTCCAAATATCGGCGGACGCGGGCGATTTTTCAAAGATCGCACTTCCCAACGTTATTGCTTGGCGTCGGGGGCTGCCAAAACCTGGCGGCAGGCGGCCGGCAATTGCGCCATCGTCATCGCCGGCCTCGGCTTTGGCGGCTCGGGCGATGGCTTGGGGTGAATCACCTCATCCTTGAACCAATAGGCGAGATCGGCCGCGCTGCAGCCCTCGCCCTCCGACGGCGCGGGCTGGGTCTCGCATTCGGTACTTCCGGGCGGACATTTGGTGCGGATATGGAAGTGATAGTCGTGGCCATACATTGGCCGTATCTTGGAAAGCCAGGTTCGGTCGCCCTTGGCTTCACGGCATAACGCCTTCTTGATCGCGGCGTTGACAAAGATGCGCTGCACGCTCGGTTCCAGCGCGGCGTCGCGGATCAACGTGAGATGGCCCGGCGTCCAAACAGTCGGGTCGATGTCGAGCCGATCGGCGCGAACCATCATGACCGCGGACATCTCCTCGCGCTCGTTGCGCGACAATTGTCGGTCCGGCATCGGCGTCAGCCAGACATCGGCATCCAACCCCACTTGATGGCTGGCGTGCCCGGTGAACATCGGGCCGCCGCGCGGTTGCGACATGTCGCCGACCAGGATGCCCGGCCAGCCTGCCTCCTTGTGAACCTTGGCCGACAGACGTTCCAGCAGCGCCACCAGGTCGGGATGCCCCCAGTTGCGGTTGCGCGACAACCGCATCACCTGCCAGGTCTCGCCGTTGATCGGCAGCGCCTGCGCGCCGGCGATGCAGCCGTGGGCATAAAAACCGATCACCCGCGTCGGCATCGCGGCGGGCAGCACCTTGCGGCCGAACAATTCCTTGGCGCCGATTTTGCGATCGTTCGGGTTGGCGAGCGGCGGCAGCGGTTTTGGATCGACGCTTCCCTTGTCCTGCGCCAGCGCGGCGGTGGCGCTGGCCTCAGCAGTGAAAGCAAGCAGGAGCGGAATCAAGATGGAACGGAGATTCATGGGGGCATTCTATATCACGCACACCGGGCATGGAATTCAGCAAATCCAGGCGGGCTATTTGCTGCGTGGCTTGCGTTTTTTCAGATGATAGGTCGGCGCCAAGGCCAGGCAGCGGCGCGCGCTGGCTCTGGAACCTCGTCCTCGGCGTTGAGCAGGATGCTTCGATTGCCGCCATAGCTGAATTCGTTGGGATAAAGTTCGCGGAAGGTCGCAACCAGGCGGTGCGCCTCCCGGTCGGTTTCTTCATATTTCGGCAGGTGTATTCGTTTCGACGCTGTTGTACGGATAGCTTAGAGCACGAACGCGACAAGCGGAAGTCAAAGCATCACAACGCGGGTCGGGCGCAGGTTGCCGCATTTGTGAACCCGACCACCCGCTCCGTCGACGTATGGTCGGAGCAGGAGTCCCGCATGAGTAATGATACCAATGTGTTCCCAATGCCCGCGCCGCGATACGCACGATTCTCGCGTCGGCTTCGCGCCATGCTGCTCGACTGGATCATCGCCGTGATCGTCATTTTTGGCGCGCTTCTGCTGGTGACGGCGGTGAGAAACGACAACTTTTCCCGCGGGCTTGGAATCGTCGTGGTGGTGGCGGTTGTGCTTTATGAGCCGATCCTGGTGTCGCGTATGGGCGGTACGCTTGGACACTATTTCACTAAACGCTTGGACACTATTTCACTAATCTGCGCGTCGTCGACGGCCGCAGCGGTGGCAATATCGGCTTCGCAAGGGCCTGTGTCCGCGTCGTCATCAAGGGAGTGCTGGGGCTTTACTCTTTCGTGATTTTGGCGGCCACCCGCCGCAACCAGGCAGTGCACGATCTCTTGACGCGGTCGACCGTGCAAATCCGCGATCTGACGAGAGCCTCACCCGGTCAATTCATTGCCGAGCGCGTCGAACTTGCGGCCAGCGGTATGCCGTCGGCGTCGCGGCGCATTGCCGTGATTTCCGGCTATCTGCTGCTGATGGCGTTCATTTATGTCTTCATCATCGGCAGCATTATCGTGCCCGGTGTGATCTCCGGTGCCTGTATCGATCGCAATTTCTGCTCAGGCGGCGAAAGAATTCTCAGCCTGATACTTGGCGTTGGGCTGTTCGGATTGTGCGCAGTTTGCATTGCCCTGGGGTGGCGAGGCAGACTTGTCGGCGCGCGCAGGAGATTGGCGGGGGATCACGGTTAGACCCTGACGCGACCTGTTGCATTGGGAAACCGGGTCTTCGCGACGAAGCCGGAAATCTCAGAAAGCGCTCAACAACCGATTGCTTTCGGCGGCAAGTCCGCCTTGCTGCAACCTTCGAGCGTTCGATGCGGCTGCGCGCAGGCGCTGGGCCGGTCGGTATCGGTCATCGTGCGGTTGAGCGCCTAAATCGTCGGTCCGCGCGGGATGACGCTGTTGGTCAGGATCATCTTGCCGACGTCCTCATAGTGGGTGTCGCGGGCCTGGATCTGCTGCGCGATGGCATGCATGTCGCGGAAGCGGCGCTCGAACTTGTTCGCCCTGAAAATGGCAGTGGCGCCGGCCATGTGATAGGCAGCATCGACTACCGAAGCCGCCTGATGGATCGTCCAGGTCGCGGCGAGGCGAATAGCCGCGCGATTTTTCTCCGAGAGGTTTCCGGTCTGGGTCAATTCATGCCAGGCTTCCGCAGCGGTCGAATAGATGAAGGCACGCGCTGCGCGCAAATTGCCTTCGGTGCAGCCGATCAACCCTTGAACTGCGCTGTTGTCCTTCATCGCCGTCAGGCCAACCGAGTGCTTGCCGCGCGCCAGTTCGATCGCCGCATCCAGCGTCGCGCGGGCAACGCCAACCGCGATCGCCGCGAAGCCTAGGCCAAACATGGTGTAGGTGGTGATCCGGTAGAGCGGGCCTTTTTCGCGCAGCGCCGTGAAATCGTCGCGCAACGCGGCGAATTTTTCCGGGATGAACAGGTTCTCGACCGAATAGGAATCGGTTCCGGTGCCGGCAAGCCCGATGACGTCCCAGACGTCGTGCATAGTGGCGCTTGTTGCGGGAAAGACGATGGTGCGGATTTCCGGCGTGCCGTTCGGCTTCATCCGCCTGCTGCCGTCGGCCTCGACGACCTGGACATGAGCGCCGAGCCAGTTCGCCTGACGCGAGCCGCTGGCGAAATCCCAGCGCGCGGAGATGCGATAACCGCCGGGAACCGCCTGCACCTCGTTGGCGATCGCGCCCCAGGCCAGAATGTCGTTGCGCTTGCCGAAAATCTCGCGCGCCACGTCGGCATCGAGATAGGCCGCGGTCATGGCGCAGACCGAGCATTGGCCGAGGCACCACGCCGTGGAGGCATCGACCTTGGCGATCTCCTCCAGCATCTGCATGAAGACTTCCGGCGGGGCCTCGGCGCCGCCAATGCTTTGCGGCAGCAGTGAGCGATAAAGCCCGTTCTCGATGAGGGCGGAAACCACCGGCTGGGTGAGACGCCGCGTCCGCTCGATCTCGTCGGCCTCCTGCGCGATCAGTGGCGCCAGCGCCTTTGCGCGCTCGATGAGGCCGAAGCCGGGAAGTTTGTTCATACGTTTCCTCGCCCCATTTTTAGGGATTCTGGTTGGCGAGGGCCGATGGTGGTCCATCTGGCGACCCGGATCAAGATGGGGGAGGGGCGGGATATGGAGACGCGGGCCGCATGTCACCGCGCAAGCCCGAGGACCAGCAGCAGCGCTTGGTCTAGCTCCTCGGACGATTCGGTATCGAGTGACCCAAGCACTTGCCGAATGCGGTCCCGCCCCAAGGTGTTCATTTTGTCAGTCATGATCTGTGAACGAATCCGCAAGCCGTTGCTTGCGGTTGGTTCGACTATCGGGCGTATTCGGTGGAATTCGGTGACAGCGGAGGACATCGGGCAAACAAGAACCGACGTTGTCGAGTCGCGGAACTCATCTGCCTGAACAATGACGCCGGGACGAGGCTTGCCCAATTCGCCCTTCAGGACGATCAGAACGACGTCTCCGCGCCTCAAGACCAGTCTTTCGGGTCGCGAATTGCGTCAAGCCAATCGTCAATCGCGTCATTTTCCGGGTGCTGCGCCATCATCTTTATTTCGCGGCGTATCTCCGCGAGCACCTTGGGATTGCGCAAATCCGGGACCCAATGCTGCACCGGCCGCAGCCCCTGCGCGCGCAGACGCGCGCGGCGCGCGGCCATGCGCTCTCGCGGGGTACGGGGCTTTGGCTTCTTGCGGATGGTGGCCATGGAAGAAGCGTAACATGTTACGCTGCCGGTTTCAACGGCTCTCAGCTATCCACCTTCAGCGCGGCGATAAAAGCCTCCTGCGGGATGTCGACCTTGCCGAACTGCCGCATCTTCTTCTTGCCTTCCTTCTGCTTCTCCAGAAGTTTGCGCTTTCGCGTGATGTCGCCGCCATAGCATTTCGCGGTGACGTCCTTGCGCAGGGCGCGCACGGTTTCGCGCGCGATGATCTTGCCGCCGATCGCCGCCTGGATCGGAATCTGGAACATGTGGGGCGGGATCAGCTCCTTCATCTTCTCGACCATGGCGCGGCCGCGGCCTTCCGCGCGCGTCTTGTGAACCAGCATCGAGAGCGCATCCACCGGCTCGTTGTTGACCAGGATCTGCATCTTGACGAGATCGGCCGGCTTGTAGTCGGTGAGGTGATAGTCGAATGAGGCGTAGCCCTTCGAGACCGACTTCAGGCGGTCGTAGAAATCAAACACCACTTCGTTGAGCGGCAACTCGTATTTCACCATGGCGCGGTTGCCGACGTAAGTGAGTTCCTTCTGCGAGCCGCGCCGGTCCTGGCACAGCTTCAGCACGCTGCCGAGATATTCGTCGGGCGTCAGGATGGTGGCCTCGATCCAGGGCTCCTCGATCTCGGCGATCTTCACCGCATCCGGCATGTCGATCGGGTTATGGATCTCGATCACCTGTCCGTCGGTCAGGTGCATCTTGTAGATCACCGAGGGCGCGGTCGCGATCAGATTGAGATCGAATTCGCGTTGCAGCCGTTCCTGGATGATCTCCAGATGTAACAGCCCGAGGAAGCCGCAGCGGAAGCCGAAGCCGAGCGCGGCCGAGGTTTCCATTTCGAAGGAGAAGCTCGCATCGTTGAGCCGCAATTTCCCCATCGCGGCGCGCAAGCTTTCGAAATCGTCGGCGTCGACCGGGAACAGGCCGCAGAACACCACGGGAATCGCGGGCTTGAATCCCGGCAACATTTCGGTGACCGGCTTGCGGTCGTCAGTGATGGTGTCGCCGACGCGCGTGTCGGCCACTTCCTTGATCGCGGCGGTGATGAATCCGATCTCGCCGGGGCCGAGTTCGTCGACCTGCTGCATCTTCGGAGTGAAGAAGCCGACCCGCTCGACGTCGTAAGCGGCGTTGGTTCCCATCATCCGGATGCGCTGGCCTTTCTTCAGGACGCCATCGACGATGCGGACCAGGACCACGACGCCGAGATAGACGTCGTACCAGCTATCGACCAGAAGCGCCTTCAGCGAAGCTTCGGGATCGCCTTTCGGCGGCGGCAGCCGGTGCACGATCGCTTCCAACACATCGTCGATGCCAAGCCCGGTCTTGGCCGAGATCATCACCGCGTCGGACGCGTCGATGCCGATCACGTCTTCGATCTGCTGCTTGACCTGGTCGGGCTCTGCCGCCGGCAGGTCGATCTTGTTGAGGACCGGCACGATCTCATGGCCGGCATCGATCGCGTGGTAGACGTTGGCAAGCGTCTGCGCCTCGACGCCCTGGCTGGCGTCGACCACCAGCAGCGAGCCTTCGCAGGCCGCCAGCGACCGGGAAACCTCATAGGCGAAATCGACGTGGCCGGGCGTGTCGATCAAATTGAGGATGTAGGTTTGGCCGTCCTTCGCCGCATAGGTCAGCCGCACGGTCTGCGCCTTGATGGTGATGCCGCGCTCGCGCTCGATATCCATGGAATCGAGCACCTGTTCCTTCATCTCGCGCGCCTGAAGGCCGCCCGTGGTCTGGATCAGACGGTCGGCCAGCGTCGATTTGCCATGGTCGATATGCGCAACGATGGCGAAGTTGCGGATATTCGAAATGGGAATGGATGTCATGGGGCGCGGGATAGCATTCGCGTTCCGGTGCGGCAACCATATTACGGCATTTTTGCCGGGTCTTCTTCACGCCAAGCTGATTCCACTTGCGCGAAAAACGCGCTACGCAAGGGCTATGTCAACCGCATCAATTTCGCCCGCGGCCTTGCGCGTGCGCCGCAGATTTAGCCTTCGGCGGCTGGCGGCGCGGCTGGCGGCCTCCGCGTCTGACCGTTACGTCGCGCCCGCGTTGGTGGTCGCTTTTGCAGTAATCCACGCACTGCTCTGGACCGTCATCCTGATCAATCTCAAGGCGGCGCAGGACGTCCACATGGATGTCGCCGAAGCTTTCGCCTGGGGTCAAAAATTTCAGCTCGGCTATGGCAAGCACCCGCCGCTTGCGGGCTGGGTTGCCGGCCTTTGGTTCAAGATGTTTCCAGTCGTCGACTGGGCCACCTATTTGCTGGCGATGACGACGCTGGCTTGCGGCATGGTGATCTGTTGGTTCATCGCCTTGCGCGTGGTGGACTACCGCCGCGCGTTCTTCGTCGTGGTGATGCTCGCGCTCTATCCGATCTTCAATTTCAAGGGCTTCAAATACAATCCGGATTTGTTGCAGCTCGTCACCCTGCCGCTTTTGGTGCTGGCCTATCTCGACGCCTTCGAGAAGCGCAGCGTGCGCTCAGGTGTGTTGCTTGGCCTTGCCGGCGCGCTGGCGCTGATGACGAAATACTGGGTGTTGACCATGATCGGCGCGGTCGGCCTTGCCGCCCTCCTTCATCCCGACCGGCAAAAATTCCTGTGTTCGCCGGCGCCGTGGGTGGCGATGGCCGTGGCGGTGGTTGCGATGATCCCGCATCTGATATGGTTGATGGATGTGGACTTCGTGCCGCTGACCTATGCGGGCGACGTCTATGGACTTTCGAGCCGGGCGCAGAGCGCAGCGCTCGTCCTCGGTTATGTCAGTCACAATCTGGCGCTGCTTGCCCTGCCGGTAGCGCTGGCGGGACTCGCGCTGGCCTGGACCAATCTTGTGCGTCGTCCGTCGGCCGCGCTGGCGCGCCTCGTCTCGCGCGGCGCGAATACAGGCGTGAACTATTCGCAGGCGCTCAACGTCTGGATCATCCAGATCGTCGTCGCGGTCGGGCCGCCGCTCGGCGGCTTGATCTTCACGGTCTATATGAAGACCGACTGGGGCATTTCGCTGTTCTTTCTGACGCCGCTTGCGCTGGTCGCCATTCCGGCGTTGCGCATCCACGAGATCGCGCTGTTTCGCCTCGCGGCGATCTGGCTTGTGCTCACGCTCGCCACGCTTGTCGCCTCGCCCTATATCGCCGCTCGCGAGATCGCGACGAATCCCAATGCCGCCTTGAGCTACGCGTCGCGTTCCCAACTTGCCCGCGAGCTCACCGAAATGTGGCACAGCAAGTTCCACACGCGCTGGGCGATCGCCGCCGGCACGACGGAGCTTGGCGAACCGATGACGTTCTATAGTCCAGATCATCCGGCGCCGTTCACACCCGGTGAAGTGTGGTCGTCGGGTCTGACGTCGCTGGAGGAAGCCAGGCGGCTCGGCTTTATCGGCATCTGCGATACGACGGGTGGACGGCTGCCGCCCTGCGAGGCCTGGATGAGCGCCAACGCCAAGGATGCCGAGCAGCTTGCGATCACCACGCAGCGCTTCTTCCACGGGCATCCCGGTCCGGCGGTTACCTGGAAGGTCTATGTCGTGCCGCCGGGGAGGTAATTGTCCGTCGTTCCGGGGCGTGCGAAGCACGAACCCGGAACCTCGAGATTCCGGGTCTGGTCCTTCGGACCATCGCGGAATGACTACGACATCGGGGAAGAACGACTGAGCACACCATCGCTACGGATGTCACGTGCCTTCTTCGTTGAACTTGCTGGCCACCAGCGCCGTGATCGCCTCGATGGCGGCCTGCGCCTCAGGTCCGATCGCGGATACGACGATCGAGGTGCCGGGGCCCGCCGACAGCATCATCAGTCCCATGATCGAGGTGCCGCCGACGGTCTCGCCGCCTTTGGTCACCCACACTTCGGCATTGAAGCGCTCGACCATCTGCACAAATTTCGCGGAAGCGCGCGCGTGTAGGCCGCGCTTGTTGATAATCGGAAGTTCGCGGGAGACGGCGCCTGCCGGCACGCTGGGCCCGGGGATATGGTCGGGCGCCGCGTCGTCGCTCATTTGCCGGCAAGAACCCGACTCGCGATGGTCACGTATTTGCGGCCGGCTTCCTGGGCCATGGCAATTGCGTCGGGAAGCGAGCGCTCCTCGCGGACTTTTGCGAGCTTGACCAGCATCGGAAGATTGATCCCTGCGAGCACTTCCACTTTCGGGCGGCTCATGCAGGAGATTGCGAGATTTGAAGGTGTGCCGCCGAACATGTCGGTCAGGATGGCGACGCCGTCGCCAGAGTCGACGCGGTTGACCGCCTCGATAATATCGCTCCGGCACAGATCGGAATCATCCTCGGCCCCGATCGTGACGGCTTCGATTTGCTTTTGCGGACCCATGACATGTTCGAGCGCCGCCTTGAACTCGTCGGCAAGGCGCCCATGGGTCACAAGCACTAGACCAATCATCGAAAACTCCTCGCGGGTGCTTTTTGGTGCACCGCACGAACGCGCCACTTTGACCATCCAGAGCCCCCGCGCAAGAGGGGATCGTCGCGATTCTCCCGGAAATTAGCGGTGGGGAAAGGGAGCCGGCGCCGGTCTATTCGGTCGCGATAGTGGGACTGATATGGTTACCAATCCCTTTCGGGCAATCCGCCGAAAGCTGGGTGGGGGGTGAATTCGCGGTCATTGTAAGCCCGGCAATCGCCAGCGGAAGACCGGCACGACCACGGCCCACGGGGATTCGAGGTATTTTTATACCTAGAATGTGGGCGTGAAGGGCCTCTGGCGGCGGCAGTCGCTCGGCGTCCGGAGCGTCAAGGTCGACCACCAGGCCGACAATTGCCTCGTTGACGAAGTCGCAATTGCGAATACCTAACCCGCGAATTTCGATGAGCCCGGCCAAGGCCGGCGCAGGGCGGACGACGAGCTGGCCTTCCACGGCCAGGACGTGGACGCGATCATCTCCCACCAGCAGGGCCGGCGCGATCTGGCTGGAGCGGCCTGCCAGGATGAGGTCAAACGCAAGACGCGATTTGCCGGACCCCGACGGCCCGCGGATCAGCACCGCGCGATTTCCCACCAGCACCGCGGAGGCGTGGATGGTGGCGCCTTCCGCCCTGGTCATGGCGCGGGCAGCCTGACCACAAAGCGCGCGCCGGAGACCGTTGCCTCGCCGTCCACCCCGGGCGGGCCGGCGCGGTTCTCCGCCCATATCCGTCCGCCATGGGCCTCGACGATCTGCTTCGAGATCGACAATCCGAGCCCCGAATTCTGCCCGAAGCCCTGATGCGGCCGGTCGGTGTAGAAGCGCTCGAAGATTCGTTCCAGCGCGTCCTCGCGAATGCCCGGTCCGTCATCGTCGACGATGATTTCGATGTCCGACCGCACGCGCCGGCATGTGATCCGCACCTTGCTGCCGGCTTCGGAAAACGACTGGGCGTTGGACAACAGATTCGAGATCACCTGTCCGAGCCGCGAATCGTGACCCGGGACCGAGAAAGTGTCGCTGGCGCCTCGTCCTTCGAAACGCAGCTCGACGGCGATATTGTTGCCGCGCCGGGTTTCATTGGCGACCGAAGCCAGCGCCGTCAAGAGACGGCGAAGACCGACGGAAGTCATGTCCTGGCGCTGCAGCTCGGCATCGAGCCGGCTGGCATCCGAAATGTCGGAAATCAGCCGGTCGAGCCGCCTGACGTCATGTTCGATCACCGTGAGCAGCCGCGCGCGGCTGTTTTCGTTGCGCGCCAAAGGCAGCGTTTCGACCGCCGAGCGCAGCGACGTCAGCGGGTTCTTCAGCTCGTGGGCGACGTCGGCGGCGAACATTTCGATCGCCTCGATGCGGTTGTAGAGCGCGTCCGTCATATCGCGCAGCGCGCCGGAGAGATGCCCGATCTCGTCGCGGCGGCCGGTGAAATCGGGAATTTCAACGCGGGTCCGGATACGACGCCGGACGCGTTCGGCGCTGTCGGCAAGCCGACGCACCGGGCCTGCGATCGTGCTCGCCAGCAGTAACGACAATACGATCATCACCGCGGAGGCGACGCCGCCGACCTTGAGAATGGCAAGCCGCTCGGCGGTGACCATCTGGTCGATGTCGTCGCCCTGGGTCGAAAGCATCAATGCGCCATGGATTGCGCGGAAACGCTGCACCGGGACAGCGACCGAAACGATCACCTCGCCGAGGTCGTTGACGCGCACCACGCTGCTCTTCTGGCCCTTCAGCGAGTGTGCGACTTCCTGGTATCCATTGCCGTTCTCGGGGCCGAGCTCGCGATAGAGCGGCAGGTCGCCGCGATTGAGCCAGGTGCGGATCGCGATCATCGTCCGTTGGGCGATACCCGGCTTCTCCACCGACGGCGGCGGCAATTCGAAGCGCAGCACGTCACCGCGGCCATAAAGACTGCGGCTGTCGAGGATGAGGCCGCCATCGCGGTCGTAGATGCGGGCGCGGGTCTTGGTCGGCGAAATCAGCCGGCGCAGGACCGGCGCGACGCGCTCCGGATTGATCGGAAAGTCGAGCCCCGAATATTCGTCGGGTGCGCCGTAGGTTTCGCCGGGTTTTAAGTCCTGCAGTCGGTCGGGGTCGATGGTGATGGTATCGGTCTCGACGGTTGCGGAGGCCGCGATCGCGCCGGCGATGATCTCGGCCTGCACCAGCAGGCTTTGCGCGCGCGCGTCGATCAGGCCGGCGCGGAACTGCGAAAGATAGAGAATGCTCGCCACCAGCGCGAGCAGGCCGGCGATGTTGAGCGAAACGATGCGCCGCGTCAGGCTGGAGAAGCTTAAGGCGAAAAAGAATTGACCGACCCGGCGCAGCCAGTCGAGCAGCCGCTGCCAGCCTCCGAGCGGCGGGTTCTCCGCGGCAACGGTATCCAGAACGACGGGCGGCAAAGCGTCCTCGGCATTCAGGCTTGCATCAGGGAGCGTTCGATCAAGCAATGGCCAAAACCGCCGGTTGTTTCAAAATTCCCGCGATGGGTATTGTCTTCGCAGCTTACCCCAGGGACGCGGCGGCGTCAGTTAACAAACCGCGCGCCCGCCGTCAGGTTTCCTTGAAACGGTACCCCACCCCGTACAGGGTTTCGATCATCTCGAACTCGTCGTCCACGACCTTGAATTTCTTGCGAAGCCGCTTGATGTGGCTGTCGATGGTTCGATCGTCGACATAGACTTGGTCGTCATAGGCCGCGTCCATCAGGGCATTGCGGCTCTTGACGACGCCGGGGCGCGTGGCCAGCGCCTGCAGGATGAGAAACTCCGTCACCGTCAACGTCACCGGCTCATTCTTCCAGGTGCAGGTGTGCCGCTCCGGGTCCATGCGCAACAGGCCGCGGTCCAGCGCCTTGGCGTCGGTCTCCTTCGGCACGGCGGTAGGATCCTTCGGCGCCGCGCGGCGAAGCACGGCCTTCACGCGCTCGACCAGAAGTCGCTGCGAGAACGGCTTGCGGATGAAATCGTCGGCGCCCATTTTGAGGCCGAACAATTCGTCGATCTCCTCGTCCTTGGACGTCAGGAAGATGACCGGAAGGTCCGATTTCTGCCGCAGTCGCCGCAGCGTCTCCATGCCGTCCATGCGCGGCATCTTGATGTCGAGGATGGCAAGGTCGGGCGGACTGGTGCGGAATCCGTCAAGCGCCGACGCACCGTCGGTATAGGTCATGATGCGGTAACCTTCCGCCTCAAGCGCAATCGAGACGGATGTGAGAATGTTGCGGTCATCGTCGACCAAGGCAATTGTGGGCATGAGCCTGCTTTCAGATACTGCTACTAGGTTGCTGAAACGGCGGCTAATTTGCTGATGCGCCGCGTAAATGGGTTTCGAACATGGTCAGCGAGCAATGCAAGCTGGGCTGAAGTGTGACCGAGTTCCATGAAAGCGCCTCATCCGGCGAAGCGCCCCGACCCCATATTGAGGTTCGTTTACCCGAAAAAAGGCTCTCATTGCAACAGTTTGGCGAGGTAATAATCGATGCAATTGACCCCCGATTTCGATCCCGGGAAGTTGGCCCGGTCACTGCTCCGCCGTAGCCGCCAGGGGGCGCTTGCGACCCTGATGGCGGGCAGCGGCGATCCCTATTGCTCGCTGGTGAATGTCGCAAGCCACCCCGACGGCTCGCCGGTCCTGTTGATTTCGCGCCTTGCCGTGCACACGAAAAATCTCCTCGCGGACACAAGGGCTTCGTTGATGCTGGACGAGCGCGCCGAGGGCGATCCGCTGGAGGGAGCACGCATCATGCTCTCGGGCCGGGCCGAGGAGGTCTCTAGCCCCGATCTGGAAATCGTCCGACGGCGCTACCTCAACGCCCATTCGTCGGCGGAAGCTTTTGTAAACTTCAAGGACTTCTCCTTCTTTCGGATCAGGCCGAGCGGAACCCATCTGGTGGCCGGTTTCGGGCGAATCGTCGATCTGAAGCCCGAGCGGTTTCTGACCGATATTTCCGACGCCGCGGCCCTGATTGAGGCCGAACAGGGCGCGGTCGAGCACATGAACGCCGATCATCGTGAGGCGACTAACCTCTACGCTACGAAGCTGCTCGGTGCGGAAGCGGCCGACTGGCGCTGCACCGGGTGCGATCCCGACGGGATCGACCTGCAGGCCGGGACCAGGACCTTACGGCTCGACTTTCCGTCGCGGGTCACGGGGCCGGGCGAGTTGCGAAAGATGCTGGTCAAACTGGCGGAAGAGGCGCGGGCCAAACCATAGCCGCGGGCGCGTCTTCATCGGTGCATCCGCCGATGATCCAGCGGAGACATAGCAATGGTGCGCCGCAACAGATTCACGACGCTCAACTATGCTTTCCAACCCGCTTGCAGCAGCAAAGATTTGTGCCCGATCAATGTTTCGGCCTGGAATAAACCAAATAGGAGGGATCGGCTTGGCAAGGCCAGCGTTCATCAATAATAGGTCGTCGGACCTGGGTCGGAAGGCTATATTAATTGACGGTACCGCGACGGCAGGCGCGTATGGCGGCATGCGCGCTTTGGATTTCGCGGGTTCAAGGAGGGAATTTCGTGCAAGAGACTGGAATTCGCAACGGTGCCTTCGGCGCCGACAAATCTGGCTTAAAAAATCTCAAGCGGGTGCACTGGAATCTCGGCGCCGCGCAGCTCTATCAACATTCCCTTTCCGCAGGCGAGGCGGTGCTCTCCGCCGACGGCGCGCTCTGCGCCGACACCGGCGACTTCACCGGCCGCAGCCCGAAGGACAAGTTCACGGTTCGCGATACCACCACCGAGAAAATGTGGTGGGCCGGCAACCAGTCGATCACCTCCGAACAGTTCGAAGCGCTCTATGCGGATTTCCTCAAGCACGCCGAAGGCATGACGCTGTTCGCGCAGGACCTCTACGGCGGCGCTGATCCGAACTTCCAGATCAAGACCCGTGTCTTCACCGAGCTTGCCTGGCATTCGCTGTTCACCCGCACGCTGTTGATCCGCCCGAAGCTGTCAGAGCTCAGGGACTTCGTTCCCGAACTGACCATCATCGACATGCCGAGCTTCCGCGCCGATCCGAAACGTCACGGCGTGCGCTCGGAGAACGTGGTTGCGATCGATTTCGCCCGCAAGATCGTCCTGATCGGCGGGTCTTATTATGCCGGCGAGATAAAGAAGTCGGTCTTCACCACGCTGAACTATTACCTGCCCGCCCGAGGCGTGATGCCGATGCACTGCTCGGCCAATGTGGGTCCTGCAGGCGATTCGGCAATCTTCTTCGGCCTCTCCGGAACCGGAAAGACCACGCTGTCGGCCGATCCCAAGCGCACGCTGATCGGCGACGACGAACACGGCTGGGGCACCGACGGCATCTTCAACTTCGAGGGCGGCTGCTACGCCAAATGCATCAAGCTGTCGCAGGAAGCCGAGCCGGAGATCTATGCGGCGAGCAAGCGCTTCGGCGCCGTGCTCGAAAACGTCGTGCTCGACGAGGACACCCGCGTGCCGGATTTCGACGACGGTTCGAAAACCGAGAATACCCGCTCGGCCTATCCGCTCGATTTCATCCCTAACGCCTCGCGCACCGGCCGCGCCGGCCACCCGAAGAACGTGGTGATGCTGGCAGCCGACGCCTTCGGCGTTCTGCCCCCGATCGCCAAACTCTCGCCGGCGCAGGCGATGTATCACTTCCTGTCCGGCTATACCGCGAAGGTGGCGGGCACCGAACGCGGCCTCGGCTCCGAGCCGCAGCCGGAATTCTCCACCTGCTTCGGCTCACCGTTCCTGCCGCTCGACCCTTCAATCTATGGCAATATGCTGCGCGAGCTGATCGCCAAGCACAATGTCGATTGCTGGCTGGTCAACACCGGCTGGACCGGCGGCAAATACGGCACCGGCTCCAGGATGCCGATCAAGGTGACCCGCGCGCTGCTCACGGCGGCGCTCGACGGCAGCTTGCGCAATGTGGAATTCCGCACCGACGAATATTTCGGCTTCGCGGTGCCGACCGCGCTGCCGGGCGTTCCAACCGAAATCCTCAATCCCGTGAACACCTGGAAGGACAAGGCCGGGTTCGACAAGACCGCGCGTGCACTGGTCGGCATGTTCCAGAAGAACTTTGCCAAGTTCGAGGCCCAGGTCGACGCCGACGTCCGCGCCGCCGCGCCCGACGTGAAGCTCGCGGCGGAGTGAATAGGCAAACCATCACGAACCAAAGGGCGGCTCGGCGAGCCGCCCTTTTTGTTACTTGCGCGGCTTGCGGTCGCCCGATCAGCCCATCGCCCCGCGCTGCGCGCCCGGCGCCTGCGGTAGGCCTCCGTTCACCGGCACATTCCATATCTCCTGCGCGTATTCGCGGATGGTGCGGTCGGATGAGAACCAGGCCATGCGCGCGACGTTGAGGATCGAGGCGCGCGTCCATGCCGGAACCACCTGCCAGCGGGCGTCAATGCCGCGCTGGGCTTCGTAATAGGAATCGAAATCCGCGCTCACCATATAATGGTCGAGATGGCGTAGCGCATACGCGACCGATTCAAAGCGGCTCGGGTCGTCGGGCGAGAATTCGCCGCTGCCGATCGCATTGATCGCGCGCGCCAGGCGGGGCGAGCGGCGGACCACGTCGGTGGCATCGATCCCCTGCTTGCGCCGCACCGCTACGTCCATCGCTTCCATGCCGAAGATCGCGACGTTTTCCGCACCCACATGGTCGCGGATTTCGATATTGGCGCCGTCAAGCGTGCCGATGGTCAGCGCGCCGTTCAGCGCGAGCTTCATGTTGCCGGTGCCGGAGGCCTCCATGCCAGCGGTCGAAATCTGCTCGGAGAGATCGGCGGCGGGAATGATCACTTCCGCAAGGCTGACATTGTAGTCGGCGAGGAAGGCGATCTTCAGCCGCCCGGCGATTAACGGATCCTTGTTGACGATTTCGGCGACGTCGTTGATCAGCTTGATGATCAGCTTGGCATAGCGATAACCTGCCGCCGCCTTTCCGGCGAAGATCTTGACGCGCGGCACCCAGTCGCGTTGCGGGTCGTCCTTGATTGCGTGATAGAGCGCGACCGCTTCCAGGATGTTGAGCAACTGGCGCTTGTATTCGTGGATGCGCTTGATCTGGACGTCGAACAGCGCGGCCGGATCGATCTTGATTTTCAGGCGTTCGCCGATCAACCGCGATAGCGCGGCCTTGTTATGGTGCTTGACGTTGCGGAACGCTTCCTGGAACGCGCTGTCGCTGGCGCGAGCCTCAAGATGCGAAAGTAGTGTGGGATCGTCGAGCATGGCCTCGCCGCAGGCCTCGCGTAACAGCTCGGTCAGCTTCGGATTGGCCAGCATCAGCCAGCGGCGGAAGGTGATGCCGTTGGTCTTGTTGGTGATGCGGCCGGGATAGAGATGGTTGAGGTCGTGGAACACGGTCTCCTTCATCAGGTCGGAATGCATCGCCGAGACGCCGTTGATGCGGTGGGAGCCGACGAACGCCAATTGGCCCATCCGGACGCGTCTTCCGGATTTCTCGTCGATCAGCGAGACCGAGGCGCGGAAATCGACGTCGCCGGGACAGCGCTCCTCGGCGAGCGCCAGATGTCCGACATTGATGCGATAGATGATTTCGAGATGCCGCGGCAGCAGCCGCTCGAAAAGTTCGACCGGCCAGGTCTCGAGCGCTTCCGGCAGCAAGGTGTGATTGGTGTAGGACAGCGTGTCGACGGTGATCTTCCACGCATCCTCCCAGCGGATGTTATTGAGATCGACGAGAATGCGCATCAACTCGGTGACGGCAAGACTGGGGTGGGTATCGTTGAGCTGCACCGCGACTTTGGCCGCAAGGCCCCGGATTTGTCCGTCCGTCGCCAGGTGACGCTTGACCAGATCCTGCAGCGAGGCCGAGACGAAGAAATATTCCTGGCGTAGCCTGAGTTCGCGCCCCGCAGGGCTCTCGTCATTCGGATAGAGGAATTTGCAGATCGATTCGGCGCGCGCCTCTTCCGCGCTGGCACCGAGATAGTCGCCGGTGTTGAAGACGTCGAGATTGAGCGGATCGGGCGAGCGCGCCGACCACAGCCGCAGCGCGTTGACGTGATGGCCGCGCCATCCGACGATCGGGGTGTCGTAGGCGATCGCCTGCACGGTTTCCGCCGGATGCCAGATCGCGCGGCCGCCTCCCTTCGCTTCGACATGTTCGACGCCGCCGCCGAAATGCACGTGATAAACCACCTCCGGCCGCTGGAATTCCCAGGGGTTGCCGAAGCTCAACCATTCGTCGGGATATTCCTGCTGCCAGCCGTGATTAATGATCTGGCGGAACAGGCCGAAATCGTAGCGGATGCCGTAGCCGGTCGCGGGGATCGCCAGAGTCGCCATGCTTTCCATGAAGCACGCCGCGAGCCGCCCGAGGCCGCCATTGCCGAGCGCCGCATCCGGCTCGCATTTGCGCAATTCGGACAGCCCGACGCCGAGATCGCCGAGCGCTGCCTCGAACACTGCAAGCAGCCCCATATTGTTCAGGGCATCGGTGAACAGACGGCCGATCAGGAATTCGAGTGACAGGTAATAGACCCGTTTGCGGCCGGCGTCGTAGCTCGCCTTCTCCGCCGTCAGCCAGCGGTGCACGATGCGGTCGCGAAGCGCGAGCGCGGCCGCCTCGTACCAGTCGTGCTTGGTTGCCATGCCGGCGTCCTTGCCGATGGCGAGCCTGAGCTTGGCGAGGATCGCGCTCTTGATCTCCGCCAGCGCCAGCTCATCGATGGGCTGACCCGGCGCCGGAAAATTCACGGGGAAAGGTGGGTCTGGCAAAATTCGAATCCTGCGGCTTGTTACCAAGAATCATACGCGCCTTGCGCCGCAATCAAAACCGGACAGGGCCCTCGATTGTGCAACGCATGCCCGGTTTTTATGCAAGGACCGGGCCGGCTTTTTCGGGAAGGGCCTCTGCGACGGTTGGAAAACCCGGCGGAAGGCGGCGAAATCCTCTCGCGAATGATGGTGTCGGCAAGCTATGGTCCGCGAAGCGATCCGCTCTAGGCGAAGCCATTAGCAGCGACTTTTTGTGAGAGGAATGATGGCCGTATCAGTTGAATTTGGCCCATGCTGCTTCTGTGGTCGCGGCATCGAAAAAACCGATACCGATCCATGCCGCGTGACGGTCGAGACAGCGACCGACAAATGGCAGGTATGGATGTGCCATGGATCGTGCTTTCGCGCCAAGCTTGCCGATCTGCCGGAAGCGCCGGGCCTTTTCGAGCCGGCGCATTTTTGACCGCCGCCGGCCGACGGCGAGACAAGGACTTCCCGATGCGTCTTGTGTTGATCTCGTTTTTTATATTGTCGCTGACGGCCGGGTCGGAGGCTGCCTGCGTCTGCCGCTGCGTCGATGGTGAAATGCAGCCTCTTTGCCAAAGCTCAGTTGACGTGCCGCCGGTTTGTCCAGTCACTGTGTGCGCCATTGTCCCTCCCTCGGTCAGGCCGGTGCAGCCACTAGGCCTTCCGCCGCTTGGGACCTCGCAATGTTCGCAGCGGCAGGTCCTCAACCCGACCACGCGCCAGTACGAGTGGCGCAACGTCTGCAATTAGTTCTGGCCGATCGAACAAATTAAGAACACTTTAGCAAGTACTTGATATATCATAGTGATTCGACGCCCCGCCGACACAACATATAGGTCTATCCGCTCTTTCGAGGACTACATGTCCACCATCGCCTTTGATCAATTCGCGCTCACCCGCATCGCCGACTTCGCCCGCTCGCTGTCGCGGCTGCATCGGGCCTCCCGCCGCCAACTCGTCGACGACGATGCGATCGACCGGGAATTCAACGCCGTCTGCATGTCGGTGTGGGGCTATACTACCGACGACATCAGCGACGATCTGTTCTCCGACGCCGACCACGTCTTTCTCGATTCGCTCGATGAGGCGCACGCGCGCATCTTTGCCGCCGAAGCCGGCTACGACCTCGTCGACGACGAGGGCATGCTGACGGACTGGTGGGGCTATTGCTGGATGATCCTCGCCGAGAAACGCGGCCTGCTGACGGCGGAAAACCGCGCCGCGGCGCGGGCTCAAATCGAGGAGAAATACCGCTCCGCGCCGAACGTGATCGGGGTGATTGTCGGGCGGTGATTTTTCGCAGGTCCTTATCCTGAGGAGGCGCGTGAGCGCCGTCTCGAAGGATGGCCGCGTTTCGGCTGCGGCCTCATGGTTCGAGACGCGCGAAGCCGCGCTCCTCACCATGAGGGGTCAGGCTGGCGACCTAATTCACTTCCGCCCGCTTCGCCCTGCTCGAAACCGTCTTCGGCACCGACGTGACCGGCGGCATGACGTCGCGCACGATCTCCATCGGCGGTGCGTCATTGGCGATCGCTTCGGCGGCCACCGGCGCCACCTTCATCTCGCCGAGCCGGGCGCGCACCTCGGCGGCAAGTCCCGGATAGGAGGCGACCGGCGTGAATTCCGGCGCCTGGTTGTTGCCGACCTTGATGCCGGAATACGCCACAAGCCCGTCGGTGGTCGCGATCACGTCGCCGGCGCGCAATGAGGTATCGAGCGTCAGATCGACCGGGGCGAGGCCGGCGGCGCTGCGGCCATTGCAGGTGCAGTCGGCGCGCAGCGCCTTGCGATAGGCAAATGCATTCTCGCTGTCGGCGTAGCGCTCGCCGGCAGCGGTCATGGCGCTGTCGATATGGCTGCCGAAGAAGACCTTGGTGGCACTCGCCGGGCAAAATGCCTGGCACATTTGCACCGGCGTGGCACTGCCGCGCGCCAGCGGAAAATACTTGCCGTCGCAACTGCGCACGCAAAAAGCGGGACCGCCCGAGGCGACCGGCCGCGGTGGCGGCGCATTCTGGCCAGCGGGATCGGCGAAGAAATTCGCCTGCGACGGGGTTTGGTGCTGCTTCTGGAGACCGCCGAACAGCAGGTCAAACAGGTTCTGGGCTGACGCGCCGCGCGGCGCAAACGCAATGGCGCCGGCGAGGCAAGCGGTGGCAACGAGCATCATGCGGCGCCGCATGCGCTGATCGGTCAACTCAGTACGCAACGCCTACTCCACCCCAACGCCACAAACTCAGCCGCAGGCTGTGCCCCGGCGCGATCTACCTTAGTGCGGGATGGTAAACGAGCTATGAGCGAGGGCTGGATGGTGGGAAAAGAAAGTGGGTGCTTGCCGCTTTCATGTTGCCCCGCGCACGTTCTTCTCCCTCTCCCGCGCTTGCGGGGGAGGGCCGGGGTGGGGGTAGTGCCGCAATCGCGGAAGCTAAATGTGCGGAGAAACTTCCCCCACCCGCCGCGCTCGGTTGAGCGCGGCGACCTCCCCCGCAAGCGGGAGAGGTAAGAAGAGCAAGGTCGTCCGCTCAATCCTTGAGAAACTCGCCGGCCCTGTAGAGCCAGCGAAACGGCAATCCGGCCTTGGCGAAGGTTTCGCCGGCGCCCTCTTCGCGGTCGATCATGGTCAGGACGAGGGCAACCTCGGCGCCTGAATCTCGCGCCGCCTCCACCGCCTTCAGCGCCGACTCGCCGGTGGTGGTGACGTCCTCGACGATCGCGACGCGCTTGCCTTGCAGGCTCTCGTTTTTCGCAAGGCCTTCCACCGCAAGGCGCGCGCCGTGCTCCTTGGGCTTCTTGCGCACGAAGAAAGCCGCGAGCGGATGGCCCTTGATCCAGGAGAGCTGCGCGACCGCGCCCGCAAGCGGCACCGCGCCCATCTCCAGCCCTCCGACATAATCAAGGCCGTCGTCCTTGAGCGCCTCATAGGTCAATTCTGCCAGCAATGCGGCGCCTTCGGGGTCGAGCATGGTCGGCTTGAGGTTGAAGTAGAAATTGCTCTTGCGGCCCGAGGCCAGCGTGATTTCTCCGCGCCCGAACGAACGCTTGCGGATGATCTCGGCGAGGCGGGCGCGGGACGCTGATTTGGACAAGGGTCTCACTCGAATTAAGGAGGCGCAATCTATTCGCTGACGGCCGCTCATGCCAGAGCGGAAGCCGGGCCATCAACAGCGCAAGGCGCGCCAAAGCGGATGATCGGTTATTCCGCAACAACGGTTGTGGGGTTGTGAGGTTCCGCGTTACTGGATACCCCGCTTTTCGCGGGGTACGACAAAATGACGATCGAACTTCACACCTGGAACACGCCGAACGGCCGTAAGATTAGCGTCGCGCTGGAGGAAATGGGCCAGCCTTACAAGGTCTTTCCGGTCGACATCGCCAAGGGCGAGCAAATGGCGCCTGAATTTCTTAGCCTCAGCCCCAACAACAAGATTCCCGCGATCGTCGATCCCGACGGCCCTGGGGGAAAACGCGTCAGCGTGTTCGAGTCCGGAGCGATCCTGCTTTACCTCGGTGAGAAGACCGGCAAATTCCTCCCCCTATCCCTGATCGAGCGCATTCCGGTCTATGAATGGCTGATGTGGCAGATGGGCGGCTTCGGCCCGATGCCGGGACAGGTGCATCACTTCATCGCGCTGGAAAACGAGCAGGACCGCGCCTATGGCTTGAAGCGCTACATGGCCGAGACACGCCGGCTCTATGGCGTGCTCGATCGCCGGCTCGCCGGTCACGAATTTGTGGCGAGTAAGCTTTCGGTGGCCGATTTTGCAATCCTCGGCTGGGCCTGGCGGCATCCGCGCCACAAGGTCGATCTCGCCGACTTCCCCAACGTCAAGCGCTGGTACGAAACAATGATGGCGCGGCCCGCCGTCAAGCGCGGCATGGAAGCAAAGCTGGATTGAGTTTTCTTCTCCCTCGCCCCGCTCTTCGCGGGGAGAGGGCTGGGGTGAGGGGCTGCTTCCCCAAATTACGAGGATAATGTGCGCGCGGTAAGCCCCCCTCACCCGGATCGCAAGGGCGACCCGACCTCTCCCCGCAAGCGGGGCGAGGTGAGGAAGACGGGCTAGGCCCGGATCGCACCAACAAACCGCTCGATCGCATGGCGGAGCGGGCCGGCGAGGTCAGGATTTGCCGCGATGCTGTCGGCATCGTTCGCGGTGCCAAGCAATGGCAATGTGATCGAGGCGTCCTTGACGAGATGCGCCGACATCGTCTCAAGCGTGATCGTCAGGGCGGCCAGCGCGTGGGTTGCCCGCAGCGAGGTATTGATCAGCGCGACCGGCTTGCCCGGAAATGTTTCGCTGCCCACCAGCCAGTCGAGTGCATTCTTCATCACGCCTGAGACGCCGCGAGCATATTCGGGGCTGGAAATCAGCAATCCGTCGGCATTGCCGATGACCGTTCGAAACCGGGCGACTTCGGCAGGCAGGCGCTCGGCTTCGAGATCGGAATTGAAAAAGGGAAGGTGGCCGATACCCTCAAACAGCGTGATCTCCACGCCGGCGGGCGCAAGGCGACATGCAGCTTGAAGCACGCACGTGTTGAGAGAGCCGACACGCAGACTGCCGGAAATCGCAATGATCTTCATCGATGCTCCAATCGAACGAGGACCGCTACGAGGCGCAATTGTCGATCAATGCGCCTCGTCCCAATTGTCCGCGGCGCGCGCATCGACATGCAGCGGCACCGACAGCAGCACCGCCGGGAATGGCGCATCCTGCATAACGTGCTGCACCACCGGCAACGTCGCGGCGACTTCCTCTTCCGGCACCTCGAAGATCAGTTCGTCATGCACCTGCAACAGCATCTGCGCCGAAAGCGTCTTTTCGGCCAACGCATCTTCCATCCGGATCATAGCGCGGCGGATGATGTCGGCCGCAGTTCCCTGGAGACGCGCGTTAATCGCGGCGCGCTCGTTGAAGGAGCGGATCGAGGCGTTGGACGCCTTGATGTCGGGGTAATGGCATTTCCGGCCGAACAGCGTCTCGACATAGCCATGCGCGCGGCAGAAATCCCGCGTCGAGTCCATATAAGCGCGGATGCCGGGAAAGCGCTCGAAATATTTCTTGATATAGGCGGAAGCCTCCTCGCGGGCGATGCCGAGCTGGTTGGCGAGCCCGAACGCGGAGATGCCATAGATGATGCCGAAATTGATCGCCTTGGCGCGGCGGCGCACCTCGCCCGGCATTGCCTTGACGGGAACGCCGAACATTTCCGACGCGGTCATGGCGTGAATGTCGAGCCCGTCGCGGAAGGCTTGCTTGAGAACGGGAATGTCGGCGATCTCGGCGAGCAGGCGCAATTCGATCTGCGAGTAATCGGCCGACACCAGCTTGTGGCCCGGCGTGGCGATGAAGGCGCGGCGGATTTTCCTTCCGTCCTCGGTGCGCACCGGAATGTTCTGCAGGTTCGGCTCGTTCGACGACAGCCGCCCGGTGGTGGTTGCAGCCAGCGCATAGGTAGTGTGCACGCGATGGGTCTGCGGATGCACATAGGTCGGCAGCGCGTCGGTGTAGGTCGATTTGAGTTTGGAGACCTGCCGCCATTCCAGAATCTTTTTCGGGAATTCGTGGCCCTGTTCGGCGAGGTCGTCGAGGATCCGCGCCGAGGTCGACCACGCTCCAGTCTTGGTTTTGGTGCCGCCGGCAATCCCCATCTTGCCGAACAAAATATCGCCGATTTGCTTGGGGCTGCCGACATTGACCGGCTCGCCCGCGATCTCCTGAATCTCGGCTTCGACCCGCGCGGCGGTCTGGGCGAACTCGCCCGACAGCCGCGACAGCACCTGACGGTCGATCGAAATGCCGCGCCGCTCCATCCGCGCCAGCACCGAGACCAGCGGTCGCTCCAGCGTCTCGTAGACCGAATTCATGCGCTCGGCGACGAGGCGAGGCTTGAGCAGGCGCCACAGTCTCAAGATCACGTCGGCGTCCTCGGCCGAGTAGGCGGTCGCCTTGTCGATCGCGACTTGATCGAAGCTGAGTTTCGCCTTACCGCTGCCGGTGATCTCGCCATGCGTTATGGTGGCGTGGCCGAGCCAGGTTTCGGCAAGCGCATCGAGTCCATGCGCGTTGCGGCCGGCGTCGAGCGCATAGCTCATCAACTGCGCGTCGTCATAGTTGCGAAGGGTGATGCCATGTTGCGCCAACATCACCGCCGCGAACTTGACGTTGAAACCGATCTTCAGGATGCCGGCCGATTCCAGTAACGGCCGCAGCGCCTCGAGCGCTTCGCTTGTCTTGATCTGGTCAGGGGCGAGGCCAGCGGCAAACAGGCCTGAGCCGTCGCCGGATTGCTTGTGGGCAAGCGGGACGTAGCAGGCGTCGTTGGGTTTGAGCGCGAGCGCAATGCCGCAAATCTCGGCCTGCATCGGATCGATCGAATTTGCCTTAGCCTCGATCGCGAACTGGCCGGTATCGGGCACCCGCGCGATCCAGGCGTTGAGGTCGGCGAACTTGCGGATGGTCTGGTATCTGCCGCGATCGACCGGCGTCTTCCGCGCCTCCTCGGCGCGCGCGGCGGCGAGCGCCTGCGGCGTGCCCTTGAGGCCCGCGGCTTTGTCGTTGCGGCCAGCATCGGCCTTGCTGGCGGCACTCCCTCTCCCGCTTGCGGGGGAGGGCAGGCTGGGGGTGCCTCCGCGTGCGAACAGGTCTCCATCCGAAGGGCCCCTACCCGCGGGCGGGTGAGGTGAAGGGGACTTGCCGCTTCCGCCACTCGCGGTTTTCGTGTCGGCTTCGACGTCCGCCGGATCGATCTGCGAATATTCCGAAACCCGCCGGGTGAGCGAAGAAAATTCCATCGCCTTGAGAAACGCGATCAGCTTGCGCGCGTCGGGTTCGTGCACGGCGAGTTCGTCGAGCGGCACATCGAGCTTGACCTTGTCGTCGAGCAGCACCAGCTGCCGCGAAATCCGCGCCTTCTCGGCATGCTCGATCAATGCCTCCCGCCGTTTCGGCTGCTTGATCTCGCCGGCGCGCATGAGCAGGGTTTCGAGGTCGCCATATTCGACGATCAGTTGCGCTGCCGTCTTGACGCCGATGCCGGGCACGCCCGGCACATTGTCGGTGGAATCCCCCGCCAGCGCCTGAACCTCGACTACTTTCTCCGGCGGCACGCCGAATTTCTCGATCACTTCGGGAATGCCAATCCGGCGGTCCTTCATGGTGTCGAACATCGTCACCTTGTCGGTGACAAGCTGCATCAGATCCTTGTCCGACGATACGATGGTCGTGGTCGCGCCGCGTTCGCCGGCCTGCCGCGCGTAAGTGGCGATGAGGTCATCGGCCTCAAAGCCCGTCTGTTCGAGACACGGTAGGTCGAATGCGCGCACCGCCTCGCGGATGAATGCGAATTGCGGAATCAGATCGTCCGGCGCCGGGGGCCGGTGCGCCTTGTAATCGGGATAAAGCTTGTTGCGGAAGGTGACTTCGGATTTATCAAAGACGATGGCCAGATGCGTCGGCCGGTTGTCGGGCGGCATGTCGCGCAGCAATTTCCACAGCATGTTGCAGAAGCCGAGCACGGCATTGACTTGCAGCCCGTCGGATTTGCGGTTCAACGGCGGCAGCGCGTGGTAGGCGCGAAAAATATAGGAGGAACCATCGACCAGAAAGACGTGGTCGCCTTTCTTGAGGGCTTTGGCGGCAACGGGCTTGGCGGCCGCATTCGGGGAGGTCTTTTGGGAGGTTTTTTCGGATGTCTTTGGCATGGCGGAAACTTAAGGATTTTTGTGGCGATTGACAGCCTGTCATTGGCGAAATTTGCACAGTTCAACAACGCAGTCGTCCCGGCCAAGCGAAGCGCGAGTCGGGACCCATAACCACCGGCGCGGCGGGCTTAAAAAGGGCTAGAGCCACGTCAAACAAACCACTGACATCGGTGGTTATGGGCCCCGCGTTCGCGGGGACGACGAAGGAGGGAAACTTACTCTGCTGCTTGCAGCGCGGGTCGGGCCTTCGGCGCGATCCAGAACGCTTTTGGGCGTTCGAACAGGAAATTAGCCCCGACCCTCAGCGCGATCCGCCAGATCGCAAGGCGCGGCATCATCGGCCGTATCCGTTTCATTCCCCTTTATTCATACAAATGACATGCCGTTTTCCCGGTATTTCCAGTTTCCTCTGGACGCCAAAATGCTTTAAGACCCGCCCGACAAATCATTTCCGTTAACCATCATCGACGGGTTGGAAGATGCGAATTGCCATGATCGGCACGGGCTATGTGGGGCTGGTGTCAGGCGCTTGCTTTGCCGATTTCGGCCATCAGGTCACCTGCGTGGACAAGGACGAGGGCAAGATCTCAAGCCTGCGCCGCGGCGAAATTCCGATCTTCGAGCCGGGCCTTGAGGCGCTGGTCTCGGCCAATGTGAAGGCGGGCCGCTTGAATTTTGCGACCGATCTTGCCGCGCCCGTCGCTGAGGCCGATGCGGTGTTCATCGCCGTCGGCACGCCGTCGCGGCGCGGCGATGGCCACGCCGATCTGAGCTATGTTCACGCCGCCGCACGCGAGATCGCCGCCGCGCTAAAGGGGTTTACCGTGGTCGTCACCAAGTCCACCGTGCCGGTCGGCACCGGCGACGAAGTGGAGCGGATCATCGGTGAAACCAACCCCGCAGCCGACGTCGTGATCGCCTCCAATCCCGAATTCCTGCGCGAGGGCGCGGCGATCCGCGACTTCAAGTTTCCGGATCGAATCGTGATCGGCACGTCGGATGAGCGCGCGCGCAAGGTGCTCGGCGATATCTACCGGCCATTGTCGCTCAACCAGGCGCCGCTGATGTTCACCGCGCGGCGTACGGCGGAGCTGATCAAATACGCCGCCAACGCGTTTCTCGCCACCAAGATTACCTTCATCAACGAGATCGCCGATCTCTCGGAAAAAGTCGGCGCCGACGTTCAGGAGGTCGCCCGCGGCATCGGGCTCGACAACCGTATCGGCTCGAAATTCCTGCATGCGGGTCCCGGTTTCGGCGGCTCGTGCTTTCCGAAGGACACCCGCGCGCTGGTCAAGATCGCGCTCGATCACGACGTGCAGCTTCGGATCGTCGAGGCGGTGCTTTCCGTCAACGACAACCGCAAGCGCGCGATGGCGCGCAAGGTTTCGAGCGCCGCCGGCGGCAGCCTGCGCGGCAAAACGGTCGCGGTGCTCGGCCTCACCTTCAAGCCCGACACCGACGATATGCGCGAGGCGCCGTCGATCCCGCTCGTGACCGGGTTGCTCGATATGGGCGCGAAGGTGCGCGCGCACGATCCGGTGGGCATGGAGCAGGCCCGCCGCGAATTACCCGACATCGAATATTGCGACGACCCCTATATTTGCGTGCGCGGCGCGGATGCGATGGTGGTGGTGACCGAGTGGGTGCAATATCGCACGCTCGATCTCGACCGCCTGAAGAGCGAAATGGCGCAGCCCGTGGTGGTCGACCTGCGCAACGTCTATCGCCCCGAGGAGATGACCGCGCACGGCTTTATCTACGAAAGCGTGGGCCGGGCATCCGAGACGCGGAGGTAATGCTTCTCTTACCTTGCCCCGCTTGCGGGGAGAGGGAGCCGCCGAGCGTCACTGGATAAACTCTTGCCCCGCAGCTTCGACACACCACTCCCGATCGACGCCGTGCTCGACGATCTCTCACGCACGCTTCAAGGTCATACTGCCGCCGTGCTGGTGGCCCCGCCCGGGGCTGGCAAGACCACACGGGTGCCGCTGGTGCTGCTCGATGCACCGTGGGCGAAGGGCAAGAAAATCATCGTGCTGGAGCCGCGGCGGATCGCGGCCCGCGCCAGCGCTGAACGCATGGCGCATACGCTGGGAGAACGCGTCGGCGAGACCGTCGGCTACCGCGTCCGCTTTGGTTCGAAAGTTTCGCGCGCTACCCGGATCGAGGTCGTCACCGAGGGGATTTTCTCGCGGCAGATTCTCGACGATCCGGAACTCAACGATGTCGCCGCGGTGCTGTTCGACGAGTTTCACGAGCGCTCGCTCGATGCGGATCTCGGCCTGGCGCTGACGCGCGACGCGCAAACCGGATTGCGCGAGGACCTGCGCCTGCTCGTGATGTCGGCGACGCTCGACGGCGCGCGGGTTGCCAAATTGCTTGGCGAGGCGCCGGTGATCGCGAGCGAAGGCCGCGCCTTTCCGGTCGAAACGCGTTATCTCGGCAGGAAACCCGATGCGCCGCTGGAGCGGCAGATGGCGGACGCCATCGCCACGGCGCTCCGCGCCGACCCCGGCTCAGTGCTGGCGTTTCTGCCGGGGGCGGCGGAGATTCGCCGAACGCAGACTCATCTCGCTGAGCGTATCGATGACGCCGCGATCGAGATCGTGCCGCTGTTCGGCGCGCTTGATGCGTCTGTGCAGGATCGCGCCATTGCGCCGGCCCCACAGGGTCACCGCAAGGTGGTGCTGGCAACCTCGATCGCCGAGACTTCGCTGACCATCGAGGGCGTTCGCATCGTCGTCGATTGCGGTCTTGCGCGGGTGCCGCGCTATGAACCGGACATTGGGCTGACGCGGCTGGAAACCGTGCGCGCCTCGCGCGCCGCGGTCGATCAGCGCCGCGGGCGTGCGGGGCGCACCGAGCTCGGTGTGTGTTACCGGCTGTGGGACGAGCCGCAGACCGCCTCTTTTGCGGCCTTCACGCAGCCCGAAATCCTCAGCGCCGATCTGTCCTCGCTGGTGCTCGACCTCGCGCAATGGGGCGTCGGCGATCCTGCAAGCCTCGCGTTTCTCGATTCCCCGCCGGCGCCGGCGTTAAAGGAAGCGCGGGAGCTGTTGCGCGAACTCGCCGCGCTCGACGGCGACGGCCGGATCACGGCCGAAGGCAAGAGCCTGCGGGCGCTGGCATTGCCGCCGCGGCTGGCGCGCATGATCGTGGACTCGCACCGGCTGGGCGCGGGCCTTGCCGCAGCCGAAATCGCCGCCATTCTCACCGAGCGCGGGCTTGGCGGCGACAGTGTCGATCTCGACGTCAGGCTCGATGTGTTTCGCCGCGACCGCGCGCAACGCGCGGCAAGCGCGCGCAGCCTCGCGCAGCGCTGGGCATCGCAGGTGGCCTCGTCTGCTCCCTCCCCCCTTGTGGGGGAGGGTCGGGGAGGGGGGTCCACACGGGCGGTGTCGCATGTGGCCACCCCCACCCCTAACCTCGAGAGCGAGCTTCGCTCGCCTCGGACCCCACAAGGGGGAGGGGAACTAGCGACCGGCGTCATGCTGGCGCTGGCCTTTCCCGACCGCGTCGCACGCAATCGCGGCACTGGCAGCTTTGTTCTCGCCAATGGGCGCGGCGCCGCGCTCGATCAGACGTCTGCGCTGTCGCGTTCGCCTTATATCGCGGTCGCCGAACTCACGGGCACAGCGGCGCAGGGGCGCATTCTGCTGGCGGCGCCCATCACGCAAGCCGAGATCGAGGCGCATTTCGCCGACCAGATCGAAACGACCGATGAAATATCGTTCGATCGCGGCGCGATGGCGTTGCGGGCGCGACGCAAGAAGACGCTGCACGCGATCACGCTGTCGGAGGCTCCGCTGACACTATCGCCCTCGGTGGAAACCGCGCGGGTCTTGGCCGATGGCTTGATCGCGGCCGGGCTAGATCAATTGCCGTGGTCCAAATCCGCCAAACAATGGCGCGACCGCGTGATGTTTTTGCGCGCGGCCGAGAGCGAGGTATCGCCGCGCGTTTGGCCCGATCTGTCCGACGATGCGCTGGCCGCCCAACGCGAGGCATGGCTGGTGCCCGCGCTCTACAACAAGACTTCGCTGAAGGAATTTTCGGCCGGCGATCTGGCCGATGCCTTGATGACACTTCTGCCTTGGGAATTGCGCGAACGGCTGGATCGGGAAGCGCCGACGCATTTCGAGGTGCCCACCGGCACGCAGCTTGCGATCGACTACGAGGCGGAGCAGGGGCCGACGATTGCGGTCCGCCTGCAGGAATTGTTCGGGCTCAACACCCACCCCTCGATCGTCAAGGGCGCGATCCCGCTGGTGCTGGAATTGCTGTCGCCGGCGCACCGGCCGGTGCAGGTGACGCGCGACCTGCCGGGTTTTTGGCGCGGCAGCTACGCATCCGTCCGCTCCGATCTGCGCGGGCGCTACCCGCGACATCCCTGGCCGGAGGACCCGGCCAACGCCGCACCGACGCGGCGGGTCAAGCCCAGGGGGACATGAGCGAGAAAGTGCCCCGTTAACACTTCGCTCATCCTTTTCGGCGAAATCGCATGCTTCGCACCGTGTCCCGGTCGAAGTTTCTGCACCGACGTGGTGAAATCGGCGGGTCCTCCGATCGGGTATGGCGTCATGCGTAACATAATGATTTTTGCTGCGATCATGATTGGCCTCGGCACCTACATGGCGCAGATGGCCGACAAAATCGCCCCGGCGCCGGCATCCGCGACCGCGCGAATGTCCGTTCCCGCCGAGACGGTGGCTCAAGCCGGATTCCGCAGCCTCAGCATCCCGCGCGACGCCCGCGGTCATTTCGAGACCGAGGGACGGATCGACGGCCAGCGGATCGCGTTCATGGTCGACACCGGCGCTTCCGTGGTCGCGTTGAACGAAAGCTCCGCGGCGCGGTTCGGACTGCGTCCGGCGCGCAACGAGTACAGAGCCACCGTCGCCACCGCCAACGGCACCGTCAAGGCCGCGCCGACCCGGCTTGCCATGGTCGATATCGGCGGGCTGGTGGTGCGCGACGTCGATGCGATGGTGCTGCCGGACGAAGCGCTGTCGGAGAACCTGCTCGGACTATCGTTCTTGTCGAAGCTCAAGCGCTTCGAATACGCCAACGGCAAGTTGGTGCTGGAACAGTAATTGGCTGCTTTGCGGACGAGTGCCGGCCGCCTCCCCGATTCTTCGTAATTAACCTCCAGAAAGCGGCTCTTCCGCCTTCCGCTGGGCCTGCGCATTCGCTATGGCTGCGGCTGGCGTTCCCATTTGCAACAAGGCCGATTGAATGTTTCCAAAGCCAAAATCAGTGCTGGTTCCCAATACCTACGCCTTCGAATCCGAGCCGATGGTGAAGGCGACCGGCTTTCGCGAATACGATGCCCGCTGGCTGTTCGGCAAGGAAATCAACCTGATGGGCATCCAGGCGCTCGGCATGGGCTTGGGCGCGCTGATCGCCGAACTCGGCGTCAAGCAGGAGATCGTCACCGGGCATGATTTTCGCGGCTATTCGGCCTCGATCAAATACGCGCTGATTTCCGGGTTGCAGGCCGCCGGCTGCAAGGTACATGACATCGGCCTTGCCATGACGCCGATGGCGTATTTCGCGCAATTCGACCTCGACGTGCCCTGTGTGGCGATGGTGACCGCCTCGCATAACGACAATGGCTGGACCGGCGTCAAAATGGGCGCTAACCGGCCGCTCACCTTCGGCCCCGATGAGATGGGCCGGTTGAAGGAAATCGTGCTCAACGCCGACTTCAAGAACAGAGAAGGCGGCTCATATCAGTTCCACGAGAATTTTCCGGCGCGCTACATCGCCGATCTGACCAAGCGGCCGAAACTCAGACGCAGACTGAAGGTCGTGGTGGCCTGCGGCAACGGCACCGCGGGCGCCTTTGCGCCGCAGGTGATAGAGGCGATCGGTTGCGACGTGGTGCCGCTCGATACCGAGCTCGATTACACCTTTCCGAAATACAACCCCAATCCCGAAGATATGGCAATGCTGCATGCGATCCGCGACGCGGTGCTCGCGCACAAGGCCGATATCGGGCTGGGCTTTGACGGCGACGGCGACCGCTGCGGCGTGGTCGACAATACGGGTGAGGAGATTTTCGCCGACAAGGTCGGTGTGATGCTGGCGCGCGACATGTCGGCGATCCACAAAAATGCGCAGTTCGTGGTCGATGTGAAATCGACCGGGCTCTTTGTCACCGACCCGGTGCTGCAAAAGCAGGGCGCAAAAGTCGTCTACTGGAAGACCGGCCATTCCTACATGAAGCGCCGCACCCATGAACTCGGCGCGCTCGCTGGCTTCGAGAAGTCCGGCCATTTCTTCTTCAACAAGCCGTTCGGTCGCGGCTATGACGACGGCCTGATCTCGGCAATCGCGGTCTGCGAGATGCTCGATCGCGCGGCTGGCAAGTCGATGGCGGATCTGAAAAACGCGCTGCCGAAAACCTGGTCGTCCCCGACCATGTCGCCGCACTGCGCCGACGAGGCCAAATACGGCGTCGTCGAGCAAGTGGTGAAGCATTTCGAGGCGCTGCAGAAGCGGGGCGAGAAGGTTGCGGGGCAAAAGATCCGCGATCTCGTCACCGTCAATGGCGTACGCGTCACGGTCGAGGACGGTAGCTGGGGCCTGGTTCGGGCCTCCTCCAACAAGCCGGAGCTGGTGGTGGTGGTCGAAAGCCCGCTCTCGGAACAGCGGATGCGCGACATGTTCGAGGCGATGGATAAGGTGCTGCGCACCCATCCTGAAGTGGGCGAATATAATCAGAAGATTTGAGGTTTCGTGTCCCGGGTGCTGCGCAATATGAGCGAAGCGAAATATTGCGCTGCTGACCCGGGATCCATGCGCAACCAGTTCGCGGCCCGTGGGTCCCGGCTCAGCGTCGCAACACCATAGCGCGTCGCAGACGCGCGTAAACGCGCTGATGGTGCTGCGCCGCGTCCGGGACACGATTGTAGCCCTACGCCACCTTCAGCGATCCGAGGAAACTGTCGACCTCGGATTTCAGCCGGCCTGATTGTGCCGTCAAGCCGTTAGCCGCATCGAGCAGCCGGGAAGTCGCGGCGCCAGCTTCGTCGGAAGCGCGCGTGACGCTGAGGATATTGTCGCTCACGTCGCGGGTGCCGTCCGCTGCCTGTTGGACGTTTCCGGCGATTTCGCGCGTCGCCGCGCCTTGCTGATCGACCGCCACGGCGATCTGGCTGGATATTTCGTCGATCTCGGCAATCGTCCCACCGATCGCCTTGATGGCATCGACGGCTTCGCCGGTGGCGGTCTGGATGCTCTGAACCTGCGCGGAGATCTCTTCCGTCGCCTTTGCGGTCTGGTTGGCCAGCGCCTTGACCTCGCTTGCTACCACGGCAAATCCCTTGCCGTGTTCGCCGGCGCGCGCCGCTTCGATGGTGGCGTTCAAGGCCAGAAGATTGGTCTGGCTGGCGATGTTCTGGATCAGCGTGACGACCTCGCCGATCTTCTGGGTGCCGCTGGCAAGCCCTTCAACCACCGAGTTGGTGCGGTGCGCTTCATCGGCAGCCTTGCCGGCGATTTCGGCGGAACGGGTGACCTGCTTGGCGATCTCGCTGATCGAGGCGGTCAATTCCTCGGTTGCCGAGGCTACCGTGCTGACGTTTGCCGATGCCTGGGTCGAGGCATTGGCTGCCGCAGCCGTTTGCCGCGTCGTCGCCTGGCTATTGCTGCTGATCGAGGCGGACAGTCCCTGGATTTCGCCAGCCGCCACCGCTACCGCTTCGACGATGTGCCCGACCTTGCGCTCGAAACCGGTGGCGAGCTCGCGCATCGCCGCCTCGCGTTCCTGCTTGGCGCGTTGCTCCGCGTCAGTGCGCTCGACATTGGCGCGCTTCTCCGCAGCACCGGCCGCCTCTGCCTCGGCGGTCTTCTGCGCAGTCGTCTCGAACAAATCCGAGAGTTTGTGGGCGAGCCAGATCAATACGGCGGCCTCCATGAGGAGAATGACGGCGTGGATCACCACCCGTCCAAGATTGGACCCACCCGGGTAGATCGCCGCGGGCAGGATGAAGTTGAGCGCCAGGTGATGCAGCGCGACGGCAATCGTGGCGGCGATGATCGGACGATAGTCGCAATAGGAGACGAGGCATGCCAGCGCCGCGAAGAAGTACATGTGCATGTCGATCTGCCAGGGGTGCCCGGCGAGCTGATACGTCATCACCGACACGTCGCCCATGATCGCGACGGCGAATATCAGGCGGGTCGACAATTCGTTCCCGGTCGCGCGCCATGACAGCGTCGCCGCCATGGCCATCGCGGCCGTGAGCATCAGGGGTAGCAGCCAATCCGTTCCGCGGATCATGCTGATGGCGAGGCACGCCGGAACATGCAGCCAGAGCGCCACGAGCAAGGCCCTGCTGGTTGTTTCTCGCAATGCCTTCAAATCATGACTTTCTTTCATCATCCTCGGTTTCCCTCGCCCAGAAGCGTCAAGCAGGCCGCAACGGCCTGCGGATCAATAACAAACCAGGCGCCGGCTTCGCGCAGCCGGGCCAACCCGGCGCCGTCGCCGTGCCGGACGACGAGAACGGCGGGAATCGCCGTGGCCCTCACAATCCTGACGTTGGCGGAAGCTGCAGCCTCGAACGCCTGCTGCGAGCTCCACCAGGGTGGAAAAGCGACTGCCACCACCTCAGCATCGGCGCGGATCTGAAGGGAAAGTGCGGCGATTGCCATCCAGCCCAAGAGCAGCAACGCGGCCGCGCCCAACCACTCCGGCCGCCGGGCTGCCTCGATGCCGTTTCCGTGCCCCATCGCGGCAAATTATCCAGTCAAAGCTAATTACCAGTAAAAATACCGGCGGCGACTGACTGGGGAGGCGAAAAAAGCGTCGACTATCCAATTAGTTGTGCTGCGACGACCGGAAACGCGGTTGGTTGCATCGCACCGACGTCATCGCTGAACTTGGTGTCCAGCTCGCAGCAAGAGCGAGTACTCTCTTCCGGCGGAAGCGACCCTGCGCTAGGCGGCCGCCGGTATCGGCAGCGCGGTCACCGACTTGATCCTCTCCATCGCAAAGCGTGAGGTGACGTTCTTCAACGGAACGGCGCCGATCAGCTTCTTGTAGAAGATGTCGTAGCTCTGCATGTCCGCGACCACGACGCGGAGCATGTAGTCGACGTCGCCCGCCATCCGGTAGAATTCCATCACCTCCGGCATCGCGCTGACGGCGTCGGCGAATTTGCGCAGCCAGGCTTCCGAGTGATCGGCACTTTCGACCGACACAAAGACCGTGATCCCCAGTCCGATCTTGCTCTGATCGACCAGCGCAACCCGGCGCAGGATCACGCCGTCGGCCTCCAGCCGCTGGATGCGTTTCCAGCACGGCGTCGAGGACAGTCCTACGCGGTCGCCGATTTCGGCAACAGACAGCGAGGCATCCTGCTGCAGCACGGTGAGGATCTTGCGGTCGATGGCGTCGAGCCGGCGATTCGCCTCATGGGCGTGAGCGGCGAGGTCTGTCATGAGAAGAACTTTCTTCCAATAATTAGGTATGTAACCCACATATATAGAAAATTCTTCTAATACAAGCCCCGTTATCGGCCGGCCCCTGCTGGGGCGGCAGCCGCGTCTTGGTGCAAAAGTGCTTCAACTTCAGTGCGTTGCGGGGCTGCGAAGGCGCCTCCAAATCGGGTGCATTTCAGCGCGGCGGCGGCGGATGCGAACCGAAGCGCGGAGCGCAAATCCTGGCCCTCGGTGATAGCGAGCGCAAAGGCGCCATGGAACACGTCCCCGGCGCCCAAGGTATCCACCGTATGGACCGGGAAGGCCGGGGTCTGCTGCAGGGTCTGGTGCTCATCGAGCCAGATCGTGCCCTGCGCGCCGCGCGTGCCCGCCAGGAACGATGGCGTGAGCTTTGCTATCTTCCTGAGCGCCTCGCCGTCATCGGCGACGCCTGCGGTCTCCTGCAAGGGTTCGCTGGAAAACACCAGATGCGATGACGCCGTGAGTAGCCCCTCGCGGAGCGACATCGCCCGATCGACGTCGACGATCACGGGAATGCCGCGCCGCGTCGCCTCGGCGCAGAGATCGATGCAGAACGCGGCGCAGCGGCTTTCGGTCAGGATGGCATCGCAGCCCTCCAGCAGCGTGGCGGCGGCCGGCAGGCGTACCTTCCACAATTCCGGATCGCGGAAGGTCACGATGGTGCGCTCGCCTGACGGGTCGATCATGATGTTGGAGATCGGCGTCACCAGGCCCGGCATGTGCACGAGGTATTTGGTCTCGATGCCTTCCTCCGCCATTTTCTCGAAGATGTAGCGGGAAGTGGTTTCGCGGGCGTCTCCCATCGGCCCGCAGATCGAGGCGCGGCCGCCGAGGCGGGTGATTCCGATGGCGCCATTGAGCGCATTGCCGCCGCAGATTTCCTCGAAATGGCTGGCATTCTCCTTGGAGCCGCGCGCAGGGAGTCCCTGCACGCGAAACGTCAGGTCGCGCACCGGCATGCCGATGCAAAGAATGCGCGGAGGAGTTTTCGGCGCGCCGCCGCGGAGGTTCATGCTGGAATCTGTCATGGCGATTCCCATGGCGATGCAGTGGGATGCTGGAACCGGGGTCCGGCAATAACAGACGCAGCCATCGCCCGGTTCCCGCTATGCATGCGCGTGCGGGCCATCATGCACCCAGCGTCCGAGCAAATGGTGCGCGATCGCAAAGGGATGCGGGCCCGCAAGCCCGTCGGGATGCTCTCGCCTGATCATCAAGGTCGCTTCCGAACGATCGAACCAGCGCGCATCCTCCAATTCCGCGCGATCCACCACAACATCCTCATTCAGCGCGCGCGCGGTGCAGCCGATCATCAGCGATGACGGGTAGGGCCAGGGCTGCGTCATGTAATATTGCACATCGGTGCAGCGGATGCCGGCTTCCTCGAAAATCTCGCGGCGAACCGCGTCCTCGATGGTTTCCGCCGCTTCCACGAAACCGGCCAGGCACGAATACATTCCGGGCGGGAATTGCTTTTGCCGGCCGAGCAGCACCTTGTCGCCGGAGGTAACCAGCATGATCACGACGGGGTCGGTGCGGGGAAAATGCTCGGCCTTACAGTTCGGGCAATCGCGCTTCCAGCCGCCTTCCTTCATCGCGGTGCGGGTGCCGCAATTGGCGCAATAGCCGTGGCGCTGATGCCAGTTCACCATCGATTTCGCCATCGCGATCGCCGAAAGCTGGTTGGTCGGGACCGCGCCGTGCATCGCCATGCCGCGCAATTCGCTGACGGCCGCGTCGTCGCGGGTCAGGAGCTGCTCCACCGCCGCCGGCGAGATACCCATGCCGAATACCGGCGCGCCATCGCGCAGACCTAAGAAGGTCGTGCCGGGATTGGCGCCGAGTTTCAGCGCTTCCTCCAAGCTCAGCAGCGCGCGCGGACCTGCCGCCTCCCGCTTCACCACCAGTGAGTCGCGATAGACGACATAGGCACGGGCGTCGGGCTGGATTTCCAGCGCCAGCAGCCCGGCTTCGTCGCCGCGCAGATGGGCGGCGCGATCGAGGATGTGCGAGACAAAACCCGGCTGCCCCAATGGAAACGAATCAAATGCGCTCATATGTTCAACCAAGCCAGATTTTGCGGCGAAGCGCGCTGATAAATCTCTGGACCTCCTCCGCGTCATGCGCAAGCGGCGGCATTACCCCCCAGACCGGGCGAGGCCAGGCGGCATCGCTGGAGCGGCGCGCGATGATGTGGACGTGCAGTTGCGGCACCAGATTGCCGAGCGCGGCGATGTTCAACTTGTCGCATTTGGCGACCTCTTTCAGCGCGCGGGCAACGCGCGAGATTTCCGTCATCAATTGCGCCTGCTCGACCTCGTCGAGATCGATGATCTCCACGATCTCCGGCCGGCGCGGCACCAATAGCAGCCAGGGATAGTGCGCGTCCTTGATGACAAGCACCCGGCTGAGCGGCAGGTCGCCGATTTCGATGGTGTCTTCCTTGAGCCGTGTGTGCAGCGACCAGGCGGTTTCAGACATGAGGGCTCCAAATGCCTGCTTCAGGCACCGATGGGCTTCATATCAAGGCGCCATGATCCGCGAAAGCCGACCGCCCGCTATCACCGAAGGCCCATCAACTTTCGATGGTCCAATGTGCACAGAAAACCCGGCCTTTCGCCGGGTAAGACCGCCGATCCCCCGCTTGCTTTCCGCCCCGTTTAGCCCCAAATAAGAGCCGGGAGATTGGCGGTGGACGAGCCACTCGCCAACCGGGTCAGGTCCGGAAGGAAGCAGCCCTAACGAGGTCCGGATCGGGTCGCTCGTCAGTCTCCTACCTGTTTTCTCGAGCGAATCGCGCGTCAAGCGGTAGCCTGTCGAGCGCCTGATTTCAAATCAGTGCGTATTTTCGCAAAGGTGGGCAGCGGTTTTGCTTAGCAAGCAAGTTTACGCAGATTGCGTGTACTTATCTGCGGATACGCAAACGTTAAGTTCCGCAAAGCCAGCTTCGAGAGATAATCAATTGCGGATCGATCGATGAACGACGCTGGCGCTCCCTTGACCCCTGGCTATTCGGAAGGCGTCCGTCAGAGCGGCTTCGACCTTGGCGCCACGCCTGGGGCCAGCCAACCGTATCGCGTGCTGGCGCGGAAATACCGGCCCTCCAGTTTCGACGATCTGATTGGCCAGGACGCCATGGTGCGTACCGTCTCGAATGCGTTCGAGACCGGGCGCATCCCGCAAGCCTGGATCTTGACCGGCGTCCGCGGCGTCGGAAAGACTACCACGGCGCGAATCCTGGCGCGCGCACTGAACTACGAATTGCCCGACGGTTCGGTGAAGGGTCCGACCATCCACATGCCCGTGCTCGGCGTGCATTGCCAGGCCATTATGGAAAGCCGGCACATGGACGTGCTGGAAATGGATGCCGCCTCCCATACCGGCGTCGACGACGTGCGCCAGATCAACGACAGCGTGCGCTACGCGCCGGCGAGCGCGCGCTACAAGGTCTACATCATCGACGAAGTCCACATGCTGTCGACGGCGGCGTTCAACGCCTTCCTGAAGACGCTGGAAGAGCCGCCGGAACATGCCAAGTTCGTTTTTGCCACCACCGAAATCCGCAAAGTGCCGGTCACGGTGCTTTCGCGTTGCCAGCGCTTCGACTTGCGACGGGTCGAGGCCGACGTGCTGATGGCGCATCTTGGCAATATTGCAGCGAAGGAGGGCGTTGAAGTCGAAGCGGAGGCGCTCGGCGTCATCGCGCGCGCCGCCGAGGGTTCGGTGCGCGATTCGCTGTCGCTGTTCGACCAGGCGATCGCCCATGCCGCAGGTCCGGTGCGCGCGGACGCCGTGCGGCAGATGCTGGGATTGGCCGATCGCACCCGCGTGATCGATCTGTTCGAGCATCTGGTTCGCGGCGATATCGCCGGTGCATTCAAGGAATTTCGCGAACAATACGACACCGGCGCCGATCCGGTCGTGGTGCTGTCCGATCTCGCCGAATTCGTCAATTTCGTCACCCGCGTCAAGATCGTGCCGGCGACCGCCGACAACGTCGCATTCGGGGAGACCGAGCGGCTCCGTGCGCGGGATTTTGCCGCAAAAATCTCGATGCGCGTGCTGTCGCGGATGTGGCAGATGCTGCTCAAGGGCATTGCCGAGGTGCAAGCCGCCACCCGCCCGGCGGCGGCGGCCGAAATGGTGCTGGTGCGTATCGCCTATGTCGCCGATTTGCCGACGCCGGACGAAGCGATCCGCTTGATCGAGCAGAATGGCGGCGCCTCGCCGGCGGTTGCCAGCGGTGCCGCGCCGCGCAACGCGCCGGCCGCGCCGATGCCGTCGATGCCGTCATCGCCGCCGCGAGCCGCTCCCGCGCCCCGCTCCAATGCGGAAGCCTCCGCGCGGCCGCAGATGATCGCGCCGTCGTCCGAAGTTCAGGCCGCGCCGGCGCGCCGGATCGCAAGCTTTCCGGAACTGGTGGCGCTTGCCGGCGAGAAGCGCGATCTCTTGACCAAGGCCGCGCTTGAGGCGGACGTCCGGCTGGTTCGCATCGAGGACGGGCGGCTGGAGGTGGGGCTGGAGCGCAGTGCGGCGCGGACGCTCGTCAACGAGCTCTCGCGCAAACTCGAGCAATGGACCGGGCGGCGCTGGACCGTGATCGTTTCCAACGAGGCCGGGCAGCCGACGCTGCGGGCGCAGAACGACGTCGCGAGGTCCCAACGCGAACGCGCGGCCGAAACCGATCCGCGGGTGCAGGAGGTGCTGGCGCGGTTTCCCGGCGCCAAGGTGGTCGAAGTCCGCAAGCTTGCCCCCGAGCCGCCGGAATCCCATGCTAGCGATGACGATATCGCCGAGGGCCCCGAGGGCGACGATTTTTAGCAATTTCAGGTGACGCGATGGCTGATTTTCTCGGTATGATGAAGCAGGCGGCGCAACTGCAATCGAAGATGCAGGCGATGCAGGATGAACTCGGAAACCTCGAAGTGGAGGGTAGTTCGGGCGGCGGTCTCATCAGCGTGCGCATGACCGCGAAGATGGAAGTCAAGGCCGTCAAGATCGATCCGTCGCTGATGAAGGCCGACGAGCGCGAAATTCTCGAGGATCTGCTGGTGACCGCGCATAACGATGCACGGCGCAAGGCGGAGCTTGCCGTGACCGAAAAAATGCAGGCGCTGACCGGCGGACTTGGCCTGCCGCCCGGCCTCGGTCTCGGCTGACCCATGGCCATTGCGGTTGCCGGCCCCGAGATCGAACGCCTGATCCAGCTGCTGGCGCGGCTGCCCGGACTTGGCCCCCGCTCGGCACGCCGCGCGGCGCTGCATCTGATCAAGAAGCGCGAAGCACTGATGACGCCACTGTCGGCCGCGTTGCAGGTCGCGATCGACAAGATCCAGGTCTGCAAGACCTGCGGCAATATCGACACCCAAAATCCCTGCACGGTGTGTACCGACCCGCGGCGCGATCAATCGATCATCGTGGTGGTCGCCGATGTCGCCGATCTCTGGGCGCTGGAGCGGGCGCACGCGACCAACGGCTTCTACCACGTGTTGGGGGCGACGCTGTCGCCGCTCGACGGCGTCGGCCCGCAGGATTTGACCATCGACGCGCTGGTCAAGCGCGCCCACGAGGCGCAGGTGACCGAAATCATCCTGGCGCTGAACGCCACCGTCGACGGCCAGACCACCGCACATTACATCACCGACCTCTTGCAGGACGCCGGCGTCAAGGTCACGCGGCTTGCCCATGGGGTGCCGGTCGGCGGCGAACTCGATTATCTCGACGAGGGCACGCTGTCGGCGGCGATGCGGCAGCGAACCCTGTTCTAGCCATCACACACGGAAACGATCGAAATGACGAAACGAAGATTCGGCAGTCACTTGGCCTTGGGCGCGCTGATGGCGGTGGTGTTGGCGATGCCTGCGGCGCGGGCGCAGCAGGCCGAGGGCGAGCCGAAGGCCGGCAAACCGATCAATGCCGGCGACGTTTTGTCGGGAGAACTCAATGCGGTGAAAGTCCGCGGAGGCAAGAAGGGCAAGCATGTCGCGACCTATCAGGTGACGAGCGAGCCGCGCCGTCTGCCGCCGCCGAGCGGACTGTGCAATCTGGAGACCGGTCCGGAGACGTTCCAGCTGATCACCTCAAGCGACACACAAGCCGCGCAGTTGAAAAACTTCGTCGGCAAGGAAATCTCGGTGAAAGTCGAGGAAGTCGCCTGCGCGCAGGACGCGGACCAGATGAGCGAAGCGGTAGTCACCAAATGGAGCGTGGTGACCAAGCATTGAACTGCCACGCGTCCGCCTTCCAGGCTAATCCTTCGCCGCCTCCAGCGCCGCGAAATGCCCGCGCCGCTGCAAATAGGCGAGCAGGATGAAACTCGGGATCGCCGAGACAGTGCAGAACAGGAAATAGCCGACCCAGCCGGTCGCTTCGGCGAGATAGCCACTGGGAAGCGCAAACACCGTGCGTCCGAGGGCCGTCAGCGCCGTCAGCAGCGCATATTGTGTCGCGGTATGCAGCGGATTGCCGCAGAGCGCGGACAGATAGGCGACAAGAGTTACCGTACCGAGCCCGGCGGTGAATTGCTCTGCGATGATGGCAAAGGTCAGCCAGGCCGGATCATGACCGACCACGGCTTGCCACGAAAAAGGCAGGATCGCGATCGTTTGCAGAATACCGCCAATCCACAAGCTTTGGCTGAGCGAACAGGATCGGGCGACAAAACCGCCGACAAAGCCGCCGATCAAGGCGGCGGCAAAGCCCACTCCTTTGAGGATGGCGGCGAGTTCCACGCGCGAGAATCCGATCTTCAGCGCGAATGTGGTGTTCATGGCGGTGGCCAACGCGTCGGCAAGCTTGAACAGGACGACGAGCAGGAGAATCGCGACTGCCGCATCGCGCAAGAGAAAATCCTTCAAGCTCGCGATGGCAACCTCGAGAACACGCCGGCCCGCTGCCTTGTGGCCCGGGCCTGCGTGATCAATGCTGGCAAGGGTCGAGGATTCCGGCTCGACGGCCAGGAACGTCGCCAGGACCCCGACCAGGATCAGGAGACCCATCGCCAGATAGGCCGCGCTATAGGCGTGCTGCTGATCAAAACCCCGCCCGGCGAAACCGCTGACCATGAGCAAAGCGCCGGCGCCCGAGACCAAGGCGGCGATCCGATAGGCCGCAACATAGGAGGCCATGCCGGCCGCCTGCTCGTTCTCCTTCAAGCTCTCGACGCGGAAGGCGTCGATGACGATGTCCTGGGTAGCAGAGGCGGTCGTGACCAATAACGCCGCCGCGGCCACGCCGAGCGCAGTCGTGCGCGGATCGCAAAGCGCCAGCACTACGATGGCTGCGATCAGCATGGCCTGCGTGACCAACAGCCAGGCCCGACGGCGACCAAGCCAACGACCCAGGACCGGAATATCGAGCGCATCGACCGCGGGCGACCAAAACACCTTGCTCCAGTAGGGGGTGCCGACGATCGCGAACAGACCGATGGTCTTGATGTCGACGCCGCTCTCGGTCATCCAGGCCTGCAACGTCTGTCCTGCGAGCGAGAAAGGCAGGCCGGCGGAAAATCCAAGCATCAGCACCACCAACACCCGCCGCTGCAAATACACCGCCAGGCTGTCGCGAAAGGTCGCGCGAGCGGTGGCGGGAGTTGCGGGCAGTGCAGGCGCGGCTTCGGGGGCGGACATGAAGCGGTGTTAGCAGATTCGGGTGCGATAGATGACGCCGTCATCGTCCGCGAAGGCGGACGATCCAGTATTCCTTGCCGTTTCGGCTCGACCTCGATGCCGCGGCGTACCGATATCCCGCCTTCGCGGGGTATGACGGAGGAGGGGCGCCGCCTTACGTACCGCGTCAATATCGTGCCGCTTCGACCGCTTCCTCGGTCGTCATCGTCCGCGAAGGCGGACGATCCAGTACTCCGTGCCGTCTCGGCTTGATTTCACAGGCTGCGGCGTACTGGATACCCGCTTTCGCGGGGTATGACGCAAGAGGCAGGTGTAGGGACCTAAGTACCAGCGATACCCGGATACAGGTCATCCCAATTGGGATTGAGCTCCTCGATCAACCGAATTTTCCAGGCGCGGTTCCACTTCTTCAATCGTTTCTCGCGGCGGATCGCGTTTTCGATATCGTCGAATTGCTCGAAATAGACGAGCCGGCTGACTAGCCGATGCTCGGCCACTCGGCGAACGAGGTCGTTCGTTACACCGATGTAGAGCGTTCCACCGATACCACTGGCGAGTATGTAAACGTAGAAGCTACGCGGTCCCATAGGCCTCTGGAATACTGGGTCGCCCGGTCAAGCCGGGCGATGACAGTTGTTCATGGGGCTGCGCCAAAAACCTACTCCCCCGCCTGCAGCTTGCGCGGCAGCGGGAACAGTTCGGGCGTTGCGGCCTTGACAAGGCGCGGCGCTTCGACGGGCGCTTCGGCCTTGCTGAAATCGAGTTCCTCGATCCGCCCCGCCCGCTTTTCGATCTTGTCGGCGGAAATCAGGATTTGGCGGACGTCCTCGTTGGCGTCGGCGAAGTGCTTTTGCAGCTTGAGCACGCGCTCGCGCAAGCGTGCAAGATCGTCGCCAAGGTTGAGCACTTCGGTGCGGATCTGGTCAGCGGCGTCGCGCATCCGCGCGTCTTTGAGGATCTGCTGCATCACCTGGATGGCGAGCATCAAAAGCGACGGCGACACCAGCACAACGCGGGCGCGATAGGCCCGCTGGATCACATCGTCAAAGCGGTCGTGAATCTCGGCATAGACCGATTCCGACGGCACGAACATCAGCGCGGTATCCTGGGTCTCGCCCGCGATCAGATATTTTTCCGCGATATCGCTGACATGCTTCATCACGTCGGCGCGCAGCCGTTGCGTGGCGATTTTCGTTTCCTCGTCGGTACGCGCATCGTGCAGCGCGGTGATCGCCTCAAGCGGGAATTTTGCGTCGATGCAGAGCGGCCGCTGATCGGGCAGGAACACGACGCAGTCCGGCCGCTTGCCGGTGGAAAGCGTGTGCTGGAATTCGTATGTCCCCTTCGGCATGCCGTCCTGAACGATTGCTTCCATCCGCGCCTGGCCGAACGCGCCGCGCGACTGCTTATTGGCAAGCACGTCGCGCAGCGTTGTCACCTGCGAGGTGAGGTCGGTGAGATTCTTGTGGGCGTTGTCGATGATGCCGAGCCGTTCATGCAGCACGCGCAGCGAATCCATGGTGTGGCGCGTGGTCTGCTCCATCGACTGGCCGACGCGGTGGGTCACCGAGTCGAGCCGCTCGGTGACGGCGCGCGCCATTTCGGCCTGCCGTCCGGCCAAGGCCTGCCCCATCGCGTCGACGCGGCCGGTGGCCTCGCTTTGCGCGCGCGCCATTTCGCTGAGGCGCTCTTCAAGATCGTCGGCGCGCGCGGCTTGCGCCATCGCCAGTTCAAACCCCCGCCGGCCGGAGCGTGCGACCACGATGGCGATCGCCAGAAGCAGGATCAGCGCGAGCACGCCGAAACCGATCAGCGCCTCGCCGGTGCGGACCGGCAACTCGCCGATCGTGAAAACAATCTCGTTCATGCAAGCCCTTGTAGCCGATTCGGCCTTGAACACGAACGAAGAGGGAACATTTATGGTGAATGCGGCGTAAATTTTTTGGTTAACGCTTCCTCAAGAATCATGGTTAAGCACCGGTAAACCGACCGCGCGAGCGCATTGACCCCCGCAAATCAACAGCTTAAATCGCCCGCCGGGGCACCTAGAGCAATCATGGCCATCCGAGAAATCATCATCCTCCCCGACAAAAAGTTGCGGCTGGTCTCCAAGCCTGTCGAAAAGATCACGGCCGAGATACGCAAGCTCGCCGACGACATGTTCGAGACCATGTACGACGCGCCGGGAATTGGGCTCGCCGCGATCCAGGTGGCCCAGCCGGTGCGCCTGATCACCATGGATCTCGCCAAGAAGAACGAAGAGGGCGAGGTCACGCCGAAGCCGCGGGTCTTCATCAATCCGGAGATATTGTCGTCGTCGGAGGAAACCTCGGTCTACGAGGAAGGCTGCCTGTCGATCCCGGAATATTACGAGGAGGTCGAGCGGCCGGCGAGGGTGCGCCTGCGCTTTACCGATCTTGACGGCAAGGTTCATGAGGAAGACGCCGAGGGTCTGTTCGCCACCTGTATCCAGCATGAGATCGACCATCTCAACGGCGTGCTGTTTGTCGATTATCTGTCGAAGCTCAAGCGCGACCGGGTGATAAAGAAGTTTGCCAAGGCCGCCAAGCGCGCGGGGGAGTAGATGAAAACTATGGACGTTGCCCCTCGCGCGCTCTGCTCTCTCCCCCCTTGTGGGGGAGAGGTGGAGAGGGGGGTAAGCCACAAGCTCCGGCGGGTGTGGCTCACCCCTCTCCCTAACCCTCCCCCACAAGGGGGGAGAGAACGCACCAAGTCATCGTCATGCCGCTTCGTCTGATCTTCATGGGCACGCCGGAATTCGCGGTGCCGACGCTGCGCTTACTTGATAAGCGCGGCCACCAAATAGTCGCAGTTTACACCCGTCCGCCGAAGCCGCGTGACAGATTGAAGCTGCAACCTACGCCGATAGAGACTGAGGGTAGAAGGCTAGGGGTGCCCGTGCGTACACCATCAACTCTGAGGGCATGGGAGACGCTTCAGGAATTCCGTAGCTATCACGCAGATGCAGCGGTGGTTGTGGCCTACGGTCTCATTTTGCCAAGGGAAATTCTCGATGCACCGAAGTTCGGTTGCTTCAATCTGCACGCGTCGCTACTTCCACGTTGGCGCGGAGCCGCTCCGATCGAGCGTGCCATTATGGCGGGCGACAACGAAACCGGCGTGATGGTAATGAAAATGGATGCAGGCCTCGACACTGGCGATATCGCCCTAGCTGAGCCTGTTCAAATTACGGACGGGATGACCGATGGCGAGTTGCGGCACGACTTAGCGGAACTCGGTGCCAAGCTTATGGTGCGCGTATTGGACGACCTAGAGTATGGTAAGGTGCGGTTGATAAGACAGAGCGCGGTTGGAGAAAGTTACGCAAAGAAGATCGATAAGACTGAAACGCACATCGACTGGGATAGGCCTGCTCGATTGGTGCTTCGCCACGTCCATGCGTTATCACCCTCTCCAGCGGCATGGTGTGAAATGCCGATCGGCGGTCAGCTCATCAGGGTGAAGATCTTGCGCTGTGAGTTAGCAAACGGAGCGGGTCTACCCGGCGAATTACTAGATGATCGTCTGACGGTTGCTTGTGGCCAGGGTGCAATTCGCATTCTCGAACTACAGAAGGCTGGCGGATCGCCCATTAAGGCTAAGGCTTTTCAAGCCGGGGCCAGGCTTCGACCTCCAGCGCATTTGCTCTGATGCCCCGCTACAAACTCACCATCGAATATGACGGCGCGCCGTTCTCGGGCTGGCAGATTCAGGACAACGGCCCTTCGGTACAGGGCGCGCTGGAAGACGCGATCAAAGCGATCTGCGGCGAACAGGTTCGCGTTCATGGCGCCGGCCGCACCGATGCCGGCGTGCATGCGCTAGGCCAGGTCGCGCATTGCGATATTGCCAGGCATTTCGTGCCGGGCCGGTTTCGCGACGGTCTGAACGCGCATTTGCGCCCGCTTCCGATCGGCGTGCTTTCTGCCGAAATCGTACCCGACAGTTTCGAGGCGCGCTTTTCTGCGAAGAAGCGGCACTATCTTTACCGGATCGCCAATCGCCGCGCCAATCTCGCGCTCGACATCGGCCGCGCCTGGCGCCTGCCGCGGCCGCTTGATTCGGATGCGATGCACGCGGCTGCGCAAAAACTCGTCGGCAAGCACGACTTCACCACGTTCCGCGACACCGAGTGTCAGGCGAAATCGCCGGAGCGGACGCTCGATCAGCTCGACGTCGTGCGAGAGGGCGATGCCGTCGACATCCTGACCTCGGCGCGCTCGTTCCTGCACAGCCAGGTGCGCTCGATGGTGGGTTCGCTAGTCTGGGTGGGTGAGGGCCGCTGGAGCGCGGACGATCTGGCCGCTGCGCTCGCCGCCAAGAGCCGCGCCGCCTGCGGCCCGGTCGCGCCGCCTGAGGGGCTCTATCTTGTGCGGGTGGAGTATTAAGCGAAATACCGCTCCAATATCCCGCGATAGACCCTGGTCAGTTTCTCAAGATCGGCAACTGGCGTGCGCTCGTCGATCTGGTGCATGGTCTGGCCGACCAGGCCGAACTCGATCACCGGGCAGTAGTTCGAAATGAAACGCGCATCCGAGGTGCCGCCGGAGGTCGACAATTCCGGCCGGCGGCCGGTGACCTCCTCGATCGCGGCGACCGCGAGGTCGGTGAAGGCGCCGGGCTTAGTGACAAACACATTGGCGTTGGATGGCTCCCAGGCGATGCGCGCGCGAATGCGATTTCCCGCCGCTTTCGCCAGCCGCTGCTCGATCAGGTCGCGCAACGTCTCCTGGGTGTGGAGATCGTTGAAGCGGATGTTGAACTTGGCCCGCGCCTGTCCGGGGATCACGTTGCTCGTGGGATTGCCGACATCGACGGACGTAAATTCGAGGTGTGAGGCCTGGAATTGCGCGCTGCCGTGATCGAGCGGTTCGTCGCTGAGCGCCACGATCAATCGCGAAATATCCGGCACCGGGTTGGCCGCGCGATGCGGATAGGCGACGTGACCCTGAATGCCCTCGACATAAAGCGTGCCCGATAGCGAGCCGCGGCGGCCGACCTTGATGCAATCGCCGAGCGCCTCGACATTGGAGGGCTCGCCCAGCACGCAATGATCGAATTTCTCAGCCCGCGCGGCTGCCCATTGTAACAGCTTCACCGTGCCGTTGACGGATATGTCTTCCTCGTCGCCGGTGATGAGGAACGAGATCGAGCCTTTCGGTTTGCCGCCATGCTCGGCGAGATAATGCAACACCGCGGCGACGCTGCAGGCGATGCCGCCCTTCATGTCGACGGCGCCGCGGCCATAGAGAAAGCCGTCCTTGACGTCGCCCGCGAACGCGCCATGGGTCCACGCGCTCTCGTCGCCCGGCGGCACCACGTCGGTATGGCCGGCGAAAGTGATGTGCGGGGCAGAAGTGCCTATCCGCGCATAGAGGTTGTCGATATCGGCGGTGCCGGGTTCGCCGAAGGTGACGCGATGCACGTCGAAGCCTGTGTCTTTCAAGATTTTTTCGAGCACGCCAAGGGCGCCGGCATCGGCCGGGGTTACCGAGGGGCAGCGGACGAGATCGCGGGCGATCGAAAGGGCGTCAGTCATGTCCCGCACATAACATGCGTGGCCTCCGGGAGGCCAGCGCTGTGGGCGAGAAATTCTCCGGGCCTAATCCCGCAAGAGTTCGTTGATGCTGGTTTTGGCGCGGGTGCGCTCGTCGACCCGCTTGACGATCACCGCGCAGGCGGTGGAAGGGCCGGGTTCGCCATTCTTCAGCGGCTTGCCCGGCAAAGCCCCCGGCACCACCACGGCATATTCCGGCACCTCGCCAATGAAAGTCTCGCCGGTGTCGCGGTCGACGATCTTGGTGGAGGCGCCGAGGAAGACGCCCATCGCCAGCACCGCGCCCTTGCGCACGATCACGCCTTCGGCGACTTCCGACCGCGCGCCGATGAAGCAATCGTCCTCGACGATCACGGGCTCCGCCTGTAACGGCTCCAGCACGCCGCCGATGCCGACGCCGCCGGAGATGTGCACGCGCTTGCCGATCTGGGCGCAGGAGCCGACCGTAGACCAGGTGTCGATCATGGTCGATTCATCGACATAGGCGCCGAGATTGACGAAGGACGGCATCAACACGACGTTCCTGGCGATGAACGCCGAGCGGCGCACGATGGCGCCGGGGACGGCGCGAAAGCCCGCATCGCGAAAACGGTTCTCGCCCCAGCCGTCGAATTTCGAAGGCACCTTGTCCCACCACGACGCTTTTCCCGGCCCGCCGGGGATCGCCGCCATGTCGTTCAGCCGAAACGACAGCAGCACCGCCTTCTTCAGCCATTGATGCACCTTCCACTTGCCGCTCGCCTCGCGCTCGGCGACGCGCGCCTCGCCCTTGTCGAGCAGCTCGAGGGCAAGATCCACGGCGTCGCGGACTTCGCCCTTGGTGGCAACCGAGATGCCGTCACGGGCCTCAAACGCGCTGTTGATAATGGATTCCAGGGCAGGGAGAGACATCGGGTTTCCTTGGAAGGATTTGGTCGGGCGGTCGGGGCTTTGTCGGGATTCGGATGGAGAGAGTCAAGGCTTGCCGCCGCACCTTCGGTCGTCATCACCGGCGAAAGCGGGTGATCCAGTATTCCGAGACGGTGGAGGTTTGCTTCGGGCGCCGCGGCGTACTGGATGCCCCGCTTTCGCGGGGCACGACGGCTGGGGGATAACGACAGCGACGATTCCGTAACGGTGAAGCCGAATTACACTTTCACACTCAACGCCTGCAAAAATCCCGTCAAATCATCGGTGACGTAATCGACGTAAGATTCACCCCGGCCTTCGAGCTCCCAGTCCTCGCGCACTACTTCCCGCGTGCCGTCCGGCACCACCAGCACCGTGGTCATGCCAAGCTGATGCGGAATCACGAGGTTGCGCGCCAGATCCTCGAACATCGCCGATTTCCCCGGATTGACGTTGTGGTCGCGGAGGAATTTCTGATAGGTCTGCGGCGCGGGCTTCGGCTCCAGATCGGCGGCGATGATGTCGAACACCGCCTCGAAATGCGCATCGATGCCGAGCCGCTGCAAGACCTTTTCGGCGTGATCGGTCGAGCCGTTGGTCAGCACCAGCTTGCGTCCGGGAAGCTTTGCAATCGCAGCGCCCATCGCCGGGTTGGGCTCCAGCGGCGAATGATCGATCTGGTGCACATAGGCGAGAAAGTCATCGGCGCGCACGCCATGTTCGGTCATCATGCCGCGCATGCTGGTACCGTAGCGGCGGTAATAATCCTTCTGGATCCGGCGCGCTTCGTCGGCGCCCAGTTTGAGATAAGCGCCGATGAACTCGCCGATCCTTGCATCGACCTGTTGCCACAGGTTGACGTGATGCGGATACAGCGTGTTGTCGAGATCGAACACCCAAGTGTCGATGTGGGTGAAGGGGCGGGGTGATTTCATCACGGCAGCGCAAAGCGCAGCGTCCTGCCGCCGCCCGACAAGTCGACGGCGGCAAAACCGGCCGCGGCGAGGCCGCGGGAGCCGCAGTCGCCCTGCTCGCTGATTTCGAATTTGTTCTCGCGCGTACAGAGCGCCGTCGCCCCGCCCCAGTTCAGCGGCCGGTCCTTGTATTTGACGGCCCGGTTATCGGCATCGACCGCCTCAGCGAAGCTGAAGATCCGTTTTGGCTGGCCGATCACGTCGGGATGCAGGCACTTGCCGGGATCGATGCGATACCAGCCGCGGCTGGTCACGGTCTTGCCGTCGTCGATGCCGACCGCGGCCATCACCTTGTGCGGCGTGTCGTTGCACCAGGTGAGCCCGGCGGAGGAGGGCGACTGCACCGCCTCGATCATGGCCGCGAAGAAATTCGGCGACTGCACGAAATCCGGCGCGAGGGCCCGGCTCTTCAGGAACGCCGCCAGCGCTCCTTGCGTCTTCGGGCCGTCGACGCCGTCGATCGGAGCCGCGTCGAAACCGGCGATCACCAGCAGCCGCTGGATGCCGGCAAGCCTCGCCTGCTCGTCGTCATATTCGCTGTCCTCGGCCAGATACGCCACCAGATTGCCGTCATCGGCCCGCGTCGGAATGATCTGGGTGAAGGGCGCGGGCGTTTGCCCCGGGCGGCACTGGCGGGCGGCGGCGATCACGAAATTTTCCGGCGCGACGCAGAGCGTATCGCTGCCGTTCTTCGGGATCGGCGATGACCCGTAGACGCCGAGCGCGCGGGCGTTGAGCAGGATGCGGTCGGTTGCAAGCGTGCCCTGGACGACTACGCGGCAGGCGGCCGGATCGATGCGAAACCATCCGCGCGTGGCGGTGGCCGACTTGTCGTCGATGCCGATCGCGGCCTCGATCACATAGCTCATGCGGTTGCAGAGCTTGAGGTCGGCATGAGCGGGCGCGGCGTTCGCGAGCAGGGCGATGGCCGGAATAAATCCGGCCATGACGGCTCTAAGGTGCGTGGCCGCGTACGTCATCACTTGTGGATCAGCGTGCCGGTGCCCTGGTTGGTGAACAGTTCGAGCAAGACCGCGTGCGGCAATTGGCCGTCGATGATGACGACGCCCTGCACGCCCTGTTCGAGCGCGTAGATGCAGGTTTCGACCTTCGGGATCATGCCGCCGGAAATGGTGCCGTCGGCGATCAGCCGGTGCGCATCTTTTATCGATAGTTCGGGAATCAGCTTCTTCGACTTGTCGAGAACGCCGGGCACGTCGGTCAGCAGCATGAGCCGCTTCGCCTTCAAGGCGCCTGCGACCGCGCCGGCAAAGGTATCGGCGTTGACGTTGAAAGTCTGTCCGGTCTTCGACGTCGCCAGCGGCGCCAGCACCGGGATCAGCTCATAGCCGATCAGTTGATTGAGCAAGGTGAGATCGACTTTCTCGGGTTCGCCGACGAAGCCGAGATCGACCACCTTTTCGATATTCGAGCCCGGATCGACCATGGTGCGCGTCGCTTTCGTCGCCGTCACCATGTTGCCGTCCTTGCCGCAAAGGCCGACCGCCTTGCCGCCGGCCTCGTTGATATAGCCGACCAGTTGCTTGTTGATCGAGCCCGCGAGCACCATCTCGACGATCTCGATGGTCGCCGCATCGGTGATGCGCAGGCCGGCGGCGAATTCGGATTGGATTCCGAGTCGCTGCAGCATGGTCGCAATTTGCGGGCCGCCGCCATGCACCACCACCGGGTTGATAGCGGTCTGTTCCAGAAGCACGATGTCGCGGGCGAACGCCTTGGCGAGGTTCTCGGCGCCCATGGCATGGCCGCCATATTTGATGACGATGGTTTCTTCGTCATACTCCTGCATGTGAGGCAGCGCCTCGGAGAGGATGCGGGCCTGATCGAGCGGACTGATATGGGGCGCGTCGGTCATGAAACGGGTCTCACGGGCTTTCGATGCTGGCGGTTTCTATCTGATTGGCGGCCGTGGCGCAAAGCGCAAGCCTAGCCGCTTCGCGGCCACGCGGCGGCGACTGCGAGCAAAAGCCAGCTCGCGATCAAAAGCGTGCCGCCGGTCGGCGCGGCCATCGGGAACAGGCTGTGGCCGGCAAAGTGCCGCAGGCTGAGGTCGCCGGCAAACAAGGCCGCCGCGACGACGAGGCCGAACGCAGCCGCAAGTCCGATCCGCGCGTGAACGATGCCGCGCTCGCTTAACGCTACCACACCGAGCACGGCGGCGGCATGAAACAGCAACATCGACGAGGCCGGCATCAGCCGCGCCGTGTCGCCTTGATGGGCGGCCGCCGCCGCCAGAATGACGCCATCGGCGCCCATCACGCCGGCCAGAATGATCAGGATGCGGAACAGGCGGAGTTCTGTCATCGTCGGCGCTCTCCAAGCAGGCGCACCATCGCGGCGCGCAATTGCGACATCCCGGCACCGGTTTGCGCCGATGTCGCCAGCACTTCCGGAAAGGCGGCAGGGTGCGTTGCAAGCGCGGCCGCAACCTCGGCCGTGCGCTGTTGCAGTTCGGCCGGCTTGATCTGATCGCTCTTGGTGAGAACA
>Ga0070733_10000127_pt1 | contig 69075 bp, 63 predicted proteins | sample Coa_R1_9_FD_66450 | JGI IMG/M metagenome (GOLD analysis project Ga0070733, IMG submission 66450) | Surface soil microbial communities from Centralia Pennsylvania, which are recovering from an underground coalmine fire - Coalmine... | ecosystem: Environmental > Terrestrial > Soil > Unclassified ... | reverse complement strand
TCAGGTAGCGGACATTGTTCATATCGAAGACGAGCAGCGCGCCCATCTCCGATTTCTTCAGCTCGGCCTTCGCCTTATCGAGCCGCTCTCTGCGCAGCCGGTCGAAGTCGATGCGGTTCTCCCAGTCGACCGCCATCGATCCATAAGTTTTGATTGCCATCGATTAATCTCCAATATCAGATTCAACCGGCGACAAAGATCGCCGGAGCTACGTCTATCTTTCGAGGCCCGACATGCGGGCCAATACCTGAAACACTACCGCGAAATCCTGCGTCACGAAGCCCATGCCGCGTGCCGCCGTCAGCATCTCATTCGCCGCGGCCGTAGTCGGCAAAGGCACATCCACGTGACGCCCCAACTCCAGCGCCAGCAGCATATCCTTCTGCATCATGTTGACGTTGAACCATGCTTCATCCGGCATCTTCAGCACAAAGGGGCCGCGATACTGCACCATCGGCGACGCCACCGCGCTGTGCGTGATCACATCCACCGCGATCTCGCGCGGAATCCCGCTCTTCTCGGCCAGCAGAACCCCTTCCGAAAACGCCAGCATCTGCACCGCCAGGCTGAGATTGGTGGCGATCTTCATCACCAGCCCCGAACCGTTCTCGCCCACATGCGTCACCTTCGGCCCGAGATCGAGCAGCAGAGGCTTCACGCGCGCGAAGGTTTCTTTGGTCCCTCCGACCATCACCGAAAGCTTGCCCTGCTGCAGCGTAATCAAGCTGCCCGAAACCGGCGCATCCACCATGTCCGCGCCTTTCGCGCGAATCTTCGCCGCCAGCGACTTACTCACCCCGGGACTAATCGTGCTCATCTCGATCAGGACTTTGCTTACTTGATTTGGATCTGAACCGATTCCCGCCACGATGCCGTCCGGCTCGTATGCCACCTGTTCCAGCGCGGCCGAGTTGGTGACCATCGAAAATATCACATCCGCCGCTTCGCAAACCCCGCGCGGCGTTTCGGAAAACTTCATCCCTTTGTCGATGAGCCACTGCGCCTTCGACTGCGTCCGGTTGTAGCCGATCACGGTATGGCCGGCATTTATCAGCCGCTCCGCCATCAGGCCGCCCATCGCACCCAAACCGATAAATCCCAGATTCGCCATTTGTCTCCAAATCACCGGCGACAAGATCGCCGGCGCTACTCGACCCAAACTGTCTTGATGTTCGTGAACTCGCGGATGCCGTGCTCTCCGCCCAGTTCACGGCCGTGACCGGACCATTTTACGCCGCCGAACGGCATGCGCGGATCCGACACCACCATCTTGTTGATGAACACCATCCCCGCTTCGATCTCATTGGCGAACCGCTCGCGCTCGGCGGCGTCGTTCGTCCACGCGCTCGCGCCCAACCCGAAGCGGCTGTCGTTGGCAACGCAGATCGCTTCGGTCGCATCCTTGACGCGAAACACGCACGCCACCGGACCGAACAACTCTTCGCGATATCCCGGCGAATCTTTCGGAATGTCGCTCAGCACCGTAGGCGCATAGAAACTCCCCGGGCCATCGACCGGCTTTCCGCCCGTCAGCACCCGCGCGCCCGCTTTGACCGTAGCGTCGACATCGGCCTGCAATGAAACGACAGCATCCGCCGTAGCCAGCGGACCGAGTTCGGTCGCCGCATCCATCGGGTCGCCGACTTTCAGCGCCTTCATTTTGGCGACGAATCCGCTCTCGAACCGGTCCGCGATATTCTCTGCCACGATAAACCGCTTCGCCGCAATGCAGGATTGGCCGTTGTTGATCACGCGCGCCTTCACGGCGGTGTCGACCGCCAGATCGACATCGGCGCTCGGCATCACGATAAACGGATCGCTGCCGCCCAGTTCGAGCACCACTTTCTTGATCCGCTTCGCCGCCGAAACACCCACTTCAACGCCCGCGCCTTCACTCCCGGTAAGCGTGGCGGCGGCCACGCGCGGATCGCTCAGGATCGCATCCACCTGCTTCGCCCCGATCAGCAGCGTCTGAAACGCCCCCTCCGGAAAGCCCGCGCGTTTTAAAATTTCTTCAATCTTCAAAGCGCACTGCGGCACGTTCGACGCATGTTTCAGCAGGCCCACATTGCCCGCCATCAGGCCCGGCGCGATGAACCGAAATACCTGCCAGAACGGAAAATTCCACGGCATGATCGCCAGCACCACGCCCATCGGCTGATACTTGACGTAGCTGCGCCTGGCGTTGGTCGCCACCTCTTCGTCGGCGAGAAAACGCTCGGCGTTGTCGGCGTAATACCGGCAGGCCCACGCGCACTTTACCGCTTCGTCGACGGCCGACCGAAACGTCTTGCCCATTTCGAGGGTCATCAGGCGGCCCAGCTCTTCCTTGTCGCTTTCGAGAATGCCCGCCGCTTTATTCATCATGACCGCGCGCTCGGCAAAGCTGAGCTTGCGGAAGGCTGGGAAAGTCGCCGCGGCGAGTTGCAGCTTGGCTTCAATCTGGGCGCTTGTCAGCGGCTCAAACGATCGGACGACTTGTCCCGTGGCTGGATTGATGGTTGCGATTGCCATTTCTTTTCAGAGAGAAGTACAAGTTTATCGAATGGCTTGGTTTGACGAGGGAGTGGCGGCCCTCGGTTGCGATAGACTGGAACCCGGTTCGGGTGTGAAAGAGAGGTTTCGATGCGACAGGTCTTGTTTCCGGCTGCTTTCGCGTGCTTTGCCCTGGGGGCTTTTGCCGGCTTCGGTTCCGCGCAGACATTTCCCTACGACCACATCCATCTGAACGTGCCCGATCCCGCGAAGGCCGCCACCTGGTATGAGAAATACTTCGGCGGTCGCCCGAACGCGGAGGGTCCGGACCGCATCATGTTCGGCAGCACGCGGCTCCTTTTCCTCAAGAAAGCGGACGCGAAACCGAGCGCCGGAAGCGCCGTCGATCACATTGGCTTCTCCTTCGCGGACGTCGACGCGAAGACGAAGGAATTCGAAGCGGCGGGCATCAGGATCGTCACGCCGGTCCGCGAGGTGCCCGGACTTTTCAAGCTCGGATTCGTGGAAGACCCATGGGGCACGCGCATCGAAGTCGTACAGGATCCGGAACTGCTCGGGCTGCACCATATCCACATGCGCGGACCGAATCCGGATGACGTGTTCAGCTGGCTGCTAGCCAAGTTCGGTGGGCAGCGCACGAAGCTCAAGGGACGCGCCGACGCCATCAAATACAGTGCGCCCGGTTTCAGCGATATGTGGATCCTCGTGCAACGCGGCGACGCCGAGCCGAGCGAGGGGCACGCCATCGACCACATCGGCTGGCGCTCCTCGGGTCCGTTGGCGAAGACCATCGACGGCCTGCGCGCCCAAAGCGTGACCGTGCTGACCGAACCACGCCCGCTGCCCCTTCCGAACGGTCCCACGATCAACTATTCGTACATTGCAGGGCCGGCGGGCGCGAAGATCGAAATCGTAGAGCGTCCGGGCCTCAAGCCCGGCGAGTAATCCGCGAATTTCTCCGATTTCCCGCAGAGACGGAAGGGACATGCGGCGACCAGCCGCGCTCTCCTGTTCTCGCGCAACCACGCCTACAAGTGCATGTCCAGTGCGTCAAAGTGGCTACCCGGTTTTCCCCAAGTACCAGAATCGCACCAGAAACAGAACGGTCAATCCGTAAACCATCCAGCTCACCTGTCGAACCTGTCCCCGCAGCACCTTGATCAGCGTGTAAGCGCAGAAGCCGAAAGCCAGGCCATTGGCGATGCTGTATGTCAGCGGAATCGCCAGCATGGTGAGGAACGCCGGGATGGCAATTTCCGGATCCGTCCATTGAATCTCCGCCACCGCCGTCATCATCATGCTGCCCACTACGATGAGCGCCGGCGCCGCTCCCGGAATGGCCCCTGCCAGGGGAGCGACGAACAAAGCCACCCCGAACAGCAGCCCGGTCACGATCGCAGTCACGCCGGATCGCCCGCCAGCCGCAACGCCGGCCGAACTTTCGATGTAGCTGACCACGGTCGACGTCCCCGCCATCGAACCAACCACCGTCGCAGCCGCGTCGCTGTAGAGAATTCGATTCATCCTCGGAACCCGGCCCGCATGGTCAAACAACCCCGCTTTCTTGCCCACCGCCAGCAGCGTGCCGACGTTGTCGAACAAATCCACAAACAGGAACGCGAAAATGATGTCGACCAGCCCCAGCCGCAGCGCCCCGCGAATATCCAGCTGCATCGCGGTCGAGGCGATATCCCGAATGCTGTAAGGCTGCGGATGCCAGTCGACGGCGCCGGTCGCGGCGGCCAGTCCCCACGTCGCAAGCACGCCGATCAGAATCGCCGCTTTCCAGCGCGCGCATAAGAGAACCGCCATCACGAGCAGCCCGAACAGCGCCAGCAGCGCCGTCGAACTGCGCAGATTCCCCAGCGCCACAACAGTCGACTGGCTCGGCACCACAATTTCCGCGTTGCGGAACCCGATGAGCGCAATGAACAGACCGACGCCCGCCGCGACCGCCGAATACAGTTCGTGTGGAATGGCATTGACGATCATTTGCCGGATGCCCATGCCCGTGAGCAGCAGGAACGCGAGGCCGGAAAGAAAGACGGCTCCCAGTGCGACGTGCCAGTCGACCCCCATCCCCTTAACTACCGAATACGTGAAGTACGCGTTCAGCCCCATGCCCGGCGCGAGTGCGATCGGATAGCGCGCAAGTGCGCCCATCAGCAGGCTGCCCACCGCCGCCGCCAGGCAGGTCGCGGCCGTGACTCCGGCCGCAGGCATGCCGGCTTCGTGCAGGATTGACGGGTTGACGAAGATGATGTACGCCATCGTGATGAACGTTGTCACGCCCGCGAGCAGCTCCGTCTTCCAGTTGGTTCCCAGCGCTGTAAACTCGAAATACCGTTCCGCACGCGCCACGAGAGGCATTGGGGGATTTTACCGTGGCGGCGCGGATTTGCGCGCCTCTTCCGCGCCACGTGAATGGAAATGTCAAAATAGATAGATTCAGTCGATTCGACATTGAAGGATGCGGCATACGCCGCTAACAAGGGGAAACACGTTCGTGAAGAAGACGCTCTTTCTAAGCCCGCCGTCGTTCGATGGATTTGACGGCGGAGCCGGCGCCCGATATCAGGCAAAACGCGAGATCACATCCTACTGGTTTCCAACTTGGCTGGCCCAGCCCGCCGCCATGGTTCCCGGAAGCAGGTTGATGGATGCGGCGCCGCACCACCAGACCATGGAGGATGTCCTCGCCATCGCCAACGACTACGAGCTCTTTATTCTTCACACCAGCACGCCCTCTCTGAAGAACGACGTTGCGTGCGCCGAAGCCATCAAGGCCAAAAATCCCCACGCGCAGATCGGCCTCATCGGCGCACACGTCGCCATACTCCCCACCGAAACCATGAATGGCGCGGAGGTGATCGATTTCGTCTGCCGCAATGAATTCGACTACACCTGCGTCGAGGTGGCGGAGAACAAGCCCTGGTCCGAAATCAAAGGCCTGACCTGGCGCGACGCCGACGGGCGCATTCACCACAATCCCGAGCGGGAACTCATCCACGACTGGGATGCGATGCCCAGCGTCCTGCCCGTGTATCATCGCGATCTGCAGATCGAGAAATATTTCATCGGCTATCTGCAGCACCCCTATATTTCCTTCTACACGGGACGCGGATGCCCCGCGAAGTGTACGTTCTGCCTGTGGCCGCAGACCATCGGCGGGCACGCGTACCGCACTAAATCTCCCGCCGCGGTGATCCGCGAAATGGAGATGGGCAAAGAACTCTTCGGCAACCGTGTGCGCGAGTGGATGTTCGACGACGATACGTTCACCATCGACAAGCCGCGCGCCGTGGAAATCGCCAAAGGCATGAAGAAGCTGAAGCTCACCTGGTCCTGCAATGCGCGCGCGCATCTGGATTACGAAACTCTCAAGCAGCTGCGCGACAACGGGCTTCGTCTGCTGTTGGTGGGATTCGAATCCGGCAATCAGGCGATTTTGAACCGGACGAAGAAGGGACTGCTGCTCGATACCGCGCGCCAGTTCATGAAGAATTGCCGCAAGCTCGGCATCCGGGTGCATGGGACGTTCATGATCGGCCTGCCGATCGAGACGCAGGAGACGATCGAAGAGACGATCCGTTTCGCCGAGGAGATCGATCCGTTCTCGATCCAGGTTTCGATCGCCGCCCCGTATCCCGGCACCGAACTTTTCAAGCAAGCGACCGCGAACGGCTGGATCGACAGCAAAGCCCTGCAGCTTTCGGGCAACGGCATCCAGGTGTCGACGCTGCGGTACGATCATCTCTCGCCGGATGAGATCGAAGATGCGGTGGAGCGTATGTACCGGCGCTTTTATTTCCGCCATCGGCCGATTCTGCGATTCCTGCGCGAGATGGCGACGGATCGGCAGATGCTGGTCCGCCGTTTGCGCGAAGGCGGCGAATTCTTCGATTACCTCAAGGAGCGCAAGCAGATCGTGCGATCGCGGCAGGAACAGGTACAGGCCGGGGCCTGAGCAACTATTCCGGCGTGGTCACCGCCAGGTGATACACGCAGAAATTAGTATCCTGCTGCCAGCCCAACCTCTGGTACAACGACTGCGCGGTCGCATTGGTCAACTCGGTCGAAAGCACCAGGCGCAGCGCCCCAACACGGCCTGCAAACTCGCTGGCCGCGCGAAGCAGCGCGGATCCAGCTCCGCGCCTCCGTGCCTCCGGAGTCACGAACAGATCGTTCAGGATGAAGATCCGCGCCATGGCGCCGGAAGAGAAGCTCGGGTAGAGTTGAGTGAACCCGATGGCCGCATCGCCCTGGAACGCCAGGAGAATGACGGACTGGCTTTGCTCAAAGCGCTCCAGCAGGAAGCGCCTTGCGCGGTCCGGATCGCTCCGCTGGCGGTAGAACTGGCGATACGCGTCAAACAGCGGTACGAGAAGATCCAAATCCTTCACCGTCGCCTGCCTGACCCGGACCCCGTCACGCATAAATGCCGCGAAGCTTCATCGCGATCGCCACCCGATCCAGCGCCAGCATATACGCCGCGGTCCGGTTGTCGACCTTGTGCTTCGCCGCATAAGCAATCACGTCGCGGAAACTGCCGATCATAATTTCTTCGAGCCGCGAATTGACGAGGTCCTCGTTCCAGAAAAATCCCTGCCGGTCCTGCACCCACTCGAAGTAGGAGACCGTCACGCCACCCGCATTCGCGAGAATGTCCGGTATCACGAAAACTTTCTTGTCCGCTAAAATTTCGTCCGCGATCGCGGTCGTCGGGCCATTCGCGCCTTCGCAGAGAATCCGGCAGCGCAGCCGGTCCGCGTTCTCCGAAGTGATCACGTTCTCGGTGGCCGCCGGCAGCAGAACGTCGCACTCGAGGAACATCGCTTCCTTCTTATCGATCGCCTCGCCGCCGGGGAAACCGTTGATCGAACCCGTGTCGTGACGGTGCGCCGCGAGCGCCGCGATGTCGAGCCCTTTCGGGTTGTAAACCGCTCCGTCGTACTCGATGATCGCCACGATATTAAAACGGTTCTTAGCCATGAGTTGCGCCGCCATGCCGCCGACGTTGCCGAAACCCTGAATCACCACGCGCGCATCCTGCAGCGCCACGCCCATGTGCTTCAGCGCCTCCAGCGTCACGATCATGCACCCGCGACCGGTAGCTTCCCTGCGTCCGCGCGATCCGCCCAGTTCCATCGGTTTGCCGGTCACCACCGCCGTGGTCGCCTGGCGTTTGTGCATCGAGTACGTGTCCATGATCCACGCCATCACGCGATCGTTGGTGTTCATGTCCGGCGCCGGGACGTCGAGATCGGGCCCGATCACGTCGATAATCTGCGCCGTGTACCGCCGCGTGATTCGCTCCAGTTCGCCATCGGACATCATCGCGGGGTCGCAGATCACACCGCCCTTCGCGCCCCCGAAAGGAATGTTGACCACGGCGCATTTCCACGTCATCCACGACGCCAAAGCACGCACTTCGTCAAGCGTCACGTCCGGGCCGAAACGAATACCGCCTTTGCACGGTCCCCGCACCTGCGAATGCTGGACGCGATAACCGGTAAACACTTCCAACCGTCCATCGTCCAGTTGTACGGGGATGTGGACCGTGACCTCGCGCGTGGCCGTCCGGAGAACCTTGCGCACGCCGTCGTCCAGCCCCAGCTTCTCCGCCGCGTTGTCGAAGCGCGCTTCGGCGGATATCCATGGATTCGTTTCCTGCTCGTGGGTCAGTATCGGCATTGGGGCCCTCAAACCTGGCTGAATGGATTCAACAACAGCACTCCCGTCGATTCGAAATCGGCGGTATTTCTTGTCATGACGTGCAGCCCGTGCCTGCGGGCAGTGGCGGCGATGAGTCCGTCGCCGACTGCTACGGTCCTTCCGCCCTTCCTGGCGGCAGCTGTCAGTTCCCCCCAGATTCGGCTCGTCTCCGGATCGACGGGAAGGAGCCGGTCGGCATAAAGACGCTCCAGAGTTTCGAGCCATTTTTCAAGGACACGCCGCTTGTTGCTCTCCGGCAGCAGAAGGCGCACGCCAAGGTCCCCCTTGGGGTGGCGCACCTCCGGCAGAACGCACGTATCGAGAAAAATCCTCAAACCCTGGTTTCCCTCATCGAAGAGCGATCACGGGTCACGTCCACTCCCACGAACTCAGCGCCTAAGCCGACACCAAGCAGGAAGTCCTTGAAGCTGGGGCGCGCGCCAATCAGTTCTTCGTAATCGCGTTCGGCAACAACAACCACTGCGTCGTTCCCCCGAAGAATTCGCTGCGGACCTTCAACGAGGGCACGATTCACCACCTCGCTGAACCGGTTCTTCGCTTCTGCGAGTCGCCATTCCATTTTGGATTCGTCTCCTGATCTGGGCAATCCAGCAACTATTGTTTCAGAACCGCTTCGAGCGCCTTCTGGATCTGCGGGTCGGCTTGCGCTTCCACTTCGTCGCCCTTCTCCACGCCGAGTGCGAGATTATAGATCTCCGTCTTCAAACGCCACTGGATGAAGTCCCGGTTCTCGCTCCACTCGCGCAGCGAGGGTTGAATGCTGCGCTCCGAAAGCCATTCCTGAAACTTGTCGAGAACCTCGCCGGTCACCTCCCAGCCGGCCGTAATCTTGTGGTCCCGCAGAAACTCGGTGCCAAACGTCGTAAACGACCCCGATTCTTCCAGCACGGCGCGAAACTGTGTCAGCAAAGCGTCCCCGACCTCGATATCCGGCACGATGCCGCCCCCGCCCGGAACGGGCCGCCCGCTGTCGGTTTTGAAGTCGGTGCGCTCATTGGGATGCGTGGCCGTCGCTCCCAGCGCGAAATCTTCCGCGCCCAAAGCGCGCTGCGAACTGAATGTTTTCTGAATGGAGCGGCCGCTCGGGATGTAATAGAGGGCTGTAGTCAGCGCGAGCCCGGTGCTTTGGGAAAGCGGAAAAACGCTCTGCACCAGGCCCTTGCCGAAGCTCGGCTCGCCAACGATCGTGGCGCGGTCGTGATCCTGCAGCGCTCCGGAAACGATCTCCGATGCGCTGGCGGTCTTGCCGTTCACGATCACCGCGACCGGGAACGTCCACGGTTTGTTGTCTTCCGGAACTCTTTCGATCGTCTCGGCGACATTGCGGCCCTTCGCCGACAGAATCACCTGTCCAGGTTTGAGAAAGAACGAAGCGGTTTCGAGCGCAGCCGTCATCAGGCCGCCGGGATTGTTGCGCAGGTCGAGAACCAAGCCCTTGAGATCGCGCCCGCCCAGCTTCTCGATCCCTTCGCGAATCTCCCGCGCCGTCTTTTCCTCGAAGGCGGAAACGCGGATGTATCCGATGCCGGGCTTCAATTCGAAAACGCGCTCCACGCTCGATAATTTCATGTTTTCAGGTACCAGCCGAAGATCGAGCAGTCTGGCATTGCCCGGACGGCGAACGACGAGCTGCGCCGGTTTCTGCTTGGACTCGTTCAGCAGACCGATAATCTGATCGGGATCGAGGCGGTCGAGCCGGTAGTTATTGACCGCGAGGATCTCATCGCCCGGGCTCATCCCCGATCGGTCGGCGGGCGTGTTGGGCAAAGTCTGGAGGACGACGACGCGTCCCGGCAGCACCGAAACCACGGTCCCGAACCCCTTCTGTGTGGAAGACTCCATCTGCTGAAGCTGCTGGAATTGGCCTGGGTCGAAGAAGACGGAGTGCGGATCGAGATGGCGCAATAATCCGGGAATGGCGCCCTCGTAAAAAGCCTTATCGGTATCGAACGGATCGGCGGTATTTTGCTCGAGGATTTTATAAGCGTCGACGAACTTCTTCATCAGGAGCGCGTCGTCGTCTTTGGGATCGTCGGCGCCGAAGGAAAGGAAAGCGCAAACCAGGAACAGGCAAACGCACCGAAGGGACATGCGGCGATAGCCGCGTTTCTTCGCCCCGGGGGCAACGCGTCTATCGCCGCATGTCTGCTTTCCAATTACACCTGGCATCCCGTGACTATTATCGCGTGCCGTTATCTTGTAAAGCGGGTCGCCTTCTTCGCCGCGTGCCGCTCGAGCGCGAGCTCAATCAGGCGGGCGATCAAGTCGGGGTAGGGAATTCCCGAATACGCCCACATCTTCGGAAACATGCTGATCGAGGTGAAGCCAGGCACCGTATTGATCTCATTGATGTAGAGTTTGCCGGTCGCGGCTTCACGCAGAAAATCCACCCGGCCCATCCCCTCGCATCCTACGGCTTTGTAACACTCGACCGCCAGACGCCGCATTTCAAGGATCTCGTCCTCCGGCAAATCCGGCGGGAGGACCGTTTGGGCCAGATTCAGCTCGTACTTGTCTTCGTAGTCGTAAAACTCGCGTGAGGGCAGAATCTCGGACGGCATGGACGCCTGGGGATCGCTGTTGCCAAGCACAGCGCACTCAAATTCGCGCCCTTCGATCCCACGCTCCACCAGAATCTTGCGATCGTACCGCGCCGCCAGTTTCAGCGCGGCGCTCAATTCCCCGCAGTCATGGGCTTTCGAAATCCCCACGGACGATCCCAGATTGGCGGGCTTCACAAACATCGGGAAAGGGAAGTCGCACCGGACGTTTCCGGCTTCCACCTCTTCGCGGCCGGCGACAAGATACTCCACCACCGGCAATCCGCGCTCGCGGCAGAGGCGCTTCATTACGTCTTTGTCCATGGACACGGCGGAAGCCATCACGTTGGCCCCCACATAGGGCAGATCGGCCAGCTCGAACAAGCCCTGCATCGTGCCATCCTCGCCGAATGTGCCGTGCAGCACCGGGAAAACGACGTCGATCCCCACATTCGCTCCGGGCTCAGGCAGAATCGGGCCGGGGCTCCAGCGGCCATCCTTCGCGATCACATAGCGGACGACATCGAAACGCTCCGGGTTCATCGCGGCAATCACCGACGCCGCCGAGACGAGCGAGACTTCATGCTCACCGCTGCGCCCGCCGTAGACAACAGCAACGCGGGTCTTCATAACGCGCCTCGCAGGGTGGCCAATCCTGGCCGCAGCCGCCTTTCAGGCGGCACCTTACTCATCACAAAATCTTCTTTCCCATGGCGGAGAGAATCAGCTCGACCGCCAGATCGGCCGTGCGGTTCACCTCGTCGATCACCGGATTCACTTCCACCACCTCCATCGAAACCATACTGCCAGAGTCGCAGATGACTTCCATCGCCAGGTGCGCTTCCCGATACGTCGCGCCGCCGCGCACGGGCGTGCCGACCCCGGGGGCATAGGCCGGATCGACGAAATCCATGTCGAGCGAAAGATGAAATCCGGTTGTGCCGCTCATCGCGATCGCGATCGCCTCATCCATCACCTTCCGCATGCCCCGCTCATCGATATCCCGCATCGTGAACGCGCGTACGCCGGTATCGCGCACGACGCCGCGCTCCAGCAGATCGACGTCGCGAAGGCCGACCAGCGCCACATTCGACGCGTGCACTTTCGGGTTGTAGCCGAACATGCGCGCGAGCGAATCCGGCCCAACCCCGACGCAACACGCCAGCGGCATTCCATGCACATTGCCACTGGGGCTCGACTGCGGGGTGTTCATGTCGGCGTGCGCGTCGATCCAAAGCAGACCGACTTTCCGGCCCGAATCGCGAAAGAAACGCGACACCCCGCCGACCGTACCCACCGCGATCGAGTGATCGCCGCCCAGCACAAGCGGCGTTCTGCCGTCCGCCAGCGCCTGTCCCACCAGCTCTCCCAAACGCTCGCAGGAAGCGGCAATCTGAGGAAGGTATTTGGCATCGCTCGGCCCCGCGTCTTCCACCGCTTCCGGTTGCGCGGCGGCGATGTTGCCGAGATCCGTGACGTCGTACCCGAGGGCCGCGAGACGTCTGCCCAGTCCGGCCACCCGGACCGCCGAAGGGCCCATATCCACGCCGCGGCGGCCCGCGCCCAAATCCAGAGGCGCGCCAATGATGGCGATGCGCGCGATGTGTTCGTTTCTCACGGACGCAAACGGTACAACATGCGCGGGAACGCGATGGTTTCGCGCACGTGCTCAAGGCCGCAGACCCACGCCACGCAGCGTTCTATGCCCATGCCGAATCCGCCATGCGGCACCGTCCCGTACTTGCGCAGATCGATGTACCATTCGAAGGCTTCGCGGGGAAGCTGGTGTTCCTCGATGCGCTTCAACAGCAGATCGAGATCGTGGATTCGCTGGCCGCCGCCAATGATCTCGCCGTAGCCTTCGGGCGCGAGCACATCCACGCCGAGCGCAACCTCCGGGCGATCCGGGTCCGGCGCCATGTAAAACGCCTTGATGGCGGTGGGAAAACGGTCCACCATGATGGGCCGGTCGAACTGTTGCGTGAGGATGGTCTCGTCGGCGCCGCCGAAATCGCCGCCCCATTGAATCTCGGAGCCGTGCACCTGCAGGTTTTTCACCGCGTCGTCATAGGTGATGCGAGGGAACGGCGCCTGCACGGCTTCGAGCTTCGAGACATCGCGTTCGAGCACCTTCAGTTCCTCGCGGCGCTGATCGAGCACCCGCCCAACGACGTAAACGACCATCTCTTCGGCCACGCGCTTGATCTCTTCAAGGTCCGCGTAAGCCATCTCCGGTTCCACCATCCAGAACTCCGTCAGATGCCGGCGGGTCTTCGATTTTTCCGCGCGGAAGGTGGGGCCGAAGCAGTAGACCTTGCCGAAGGCCATGACAGTGGCCTCGCTGTAAAGCTGACCCGATTGCGTCAGATAAGCTTTATCGTCGTCGAAGTAATTCACTTCGAAAAGCGTAGTGGTCCCTTCGCAGGCGGCGGGTGTGAAGATCGGCGTATCGACCAGTGTGAACCCGTTGTTATCGAAATAATCGCGCACGGCCTTGATCACGGCATGGCGAACGCGGATGATGGCGTGCTGCCTCTGCGAGCGCAGCCACAGGTGCCGGTGATCCATCAGGAAATCGACGCCGTGCTCCTTGGGAGTGATGGGATAGGGCTCGGTCTCCGAGACTTTCTGGACAATCTCGACGCCAACGACGTCGATTTCGTATCCGCCCTGCGCCCGCGCCTCCGCGCGCACCTTGCCGCGGACGATGAGCGACGATTCCTGGGTCAGATGCTTGAGTTCTTCGAAGGCTTCTTCAGAAAGCGCACTCTTCAGCGCGACGCACTGGATGACCCCCGTCCCATCGCGCACAATCGGGAAGACAATCTTCCCGGACTTGCGCAGATTATAGAGCCAACCGGCGATTTCGACGTTCTGATCGGTATGAAGGCCGGCTTGAATCGCGGCCACGCTTGTTCGTTCAGGATTGGCGGGTTCAGGCATTGGCGGTTTGAAGGGATTCGAGCCGATCGAAGACGCGATTGATTTCGTCGAGAGGATGCTGCATCGACGCCACCTCGCGCAGTTCCAAAAGCAAAGGATATTGTCCGGGGCACGACCGCAGCAGCTCCATGGTGGCCATCCAGTCGATGGAACCGCCTTCGCTGGCTGGAAAGAGATGCTGATCTTCTTTGCCGTCGTTATCGTGCACGTGCAGCGAGCGGATGCGCGATTTCATGATCTCGAATTCATGCCCGATCCCGGCGCCGATATGGGCGTGTCCCGTGTCGAAGACGTAATTGAGTTTCAGGTGAGTCGTCGAATTGAACAATTCCAGACGTTCCGCCGACGCCAGTTCGTTGGGCGTATTTTCCAGCAGAATTTCGACGCCGCGCTGCCGGGCGAAAACCATCAGCTCTTCGAGCGAGCTGAACGCCGCTTCAATCGCGTAATCGGAATACTCCTGCCCGGTAACGCCGAGATGCTGGATGAGATAGCGGTACGGAATAACCTCGGCGATTTCCAAGGCTCGCTTGATTTCACCCACCCACTGGATTCGATCCGCCTTATTCCGGTGGGTGATATTGATGTGCGTGTGCGGCCCGGAGCGGCCCCAGATTTCGTCGGTATACATGGGCGAGTGCAGCGAATGAAGCTTCAGTTCGGAGTCGCGAAACCAGTGCCCGAGCTCGCCGATCTGCGATTTATCGCGATAATCCAGATGCTGCGGCGCGCAGAAGATCTCGACCGCGGATATTCCCGCGTCGCCCGCGCGGTTCAACCATGCGGTGGTCAAACGATGATTGACGATGACGTGAGTGGAGAGGACCCTGTCCATCAAGATTCCATTGTCCGCCAATCCCATCGACGGCGGCCACTGTCCGATTTTAGAACTTCAACTGACTTGCGTTAATGTGGAGCTGGAATGAACTTGTCGAAACCCGAGGTTCTGCTCATCGCGGCCGTCTCTATGGCGAGTACCTGCCTTGCGCAACCGAAGGAGCCCTGTTTCGCCTTTCTGCTCAAAGGGGACGTAACCGCCATTTGCGAGGGCAAAACCACGCAGATAACGCATCGCGGGGACATCGAAAATTTTGCCGTCAGCGATGCGTCATCGGCCCTTGCCTACATCACAAGCCGGATCACAAAAAACGACGGAATATCCGCAGTCGCCGAATACACCGCTACGGTGGTGAACCTGGAAGCGGAGGACACCAAGCGCGTCGAGGACGTCGAAGGTGTCGTGAGCACCTGCGGAGGAATCCTGCCGAACCACGTCGGACCGCGGACAAGCACTCGCGATCTTGTGACTGGCGAAGATTTAAAAATGGGACCCTACGTCCGTTTCCGCTGCAGCGCCGATCGGCGAGTTGTCGCCGGAGTCACCAGCGACGGAGCAAAGAAGAGTGATAGGAGCGATCTATACGAGGGAGTCCCGCCCTCGACCAGAATTGCGGCGGCCGAGGATGTGTATATCCACTATTTCAATGTCAGCCCGGATGGCTCCAAGGTTGCCTGGTTCAACGACGAGCGACCCCTCTGCGTTCTTTCGGCTCCCGGGCAGGTGCAATGCGTGAATCATTCAGCGACAAGCGATCCAGTGTCAATAAACAACTCAGGCGAGGTGCTCGCGGCTACTGGCACTCGTCAGGGCTGTTTCTATAAAACGCCTTACAACTTCTCGCCGCCGCGCCGTGGCGAGCGAGCCAACGATGAATGCTCGGGAATTGGCTACTGGAAAGCGGGCCTCAAGTCGATCGTGATCATACAATCGATCGGACGGAATCCGCAGTGGATCAGCCCGCAATCCGCGAAACTGCTAAACGATTGGTCCCGAAAAGCCGGAAATCGCTGAGAACCCAGGAACCCTATTTCGCAGCCCCGACGCCCCGCGCCTCATCGACTCGCTCCGTCAGCATCTGTTCAAATCGCTCCGGAATGAATCCGATCATCCGGCTCGAAATCCGCCCGTTTGGATCGAGCACCAGCACGGTGGGAATGTTGCTTATGGTCAACTGGCGCGCCAGACCAGCCTCAAGATAGCCCTGATCCTTCCACCCCTGCTCCTTCACGAACGGCGCCACGAGCGAAACGTCCTCGTCGGCATCGACCGCGACGAAAACCACGTCCTTCGCGCCTTCGTAATGCGTTTTCACATTCTCGATGAGAGGTTGCTGCGCGCGGCACGGGGCACACCACGTCGCCCAGAAGTCCATCACCACGGTCTTCCCTTTCATCGAAGCCAGAACCAGCGGCGGCATGGCCTTATCGACAGCCGGCAGCGTGAAATCCACGATATTGACGGCCTCCGAGTTCGGGTCCTTCGCTTTCAAACTGGCGCGCCGCGCGCTTAGCAGCCCCGCAGTGCGGTCATAGGCCTGCAGGATCAAATCCCCCAGCCCTTTTTCCGAACCGTTCAACGCAGCGTAGAGTTCCCCCATGCTGGCGCGGTCGCGGGCGCGCTCGGCCTCGGTGGAACGGCTGTCTTCCAGCGTGAATGCATCTGACAGGAATTCGATCGCCTCCGCCTTGCGCCCGAGCGAGGTCAACCAGAAGGCCGTCTCGCGCGCCCCCTCGCCGGTGGGATAGGCCTCCCACGATTTTGCGGCGATCTTCTCCGCCGCCTCGGGATCGCCCGCGTAACCCGTCGCCCGGGCCTCGAGCGCCAGAGCCCGCGCCATTGCCTTATCCAGTTCTTCCGACCACTGCGCAGGCGACAGATGCCCCGGCGGTTCCATTTTCGCGCGCAGTGCCACGACGTCGCTTTCGTATCTTTTCGCATATCCGACGGCCCGCTTCGCCGGCTCAGGCTGGCTGTTATCCACCAGCGCACGCGTCACCCGGTCGAGCATCTGCATCACATCGCCCTCATCGGGCGGAGGTTCCCGCTGCAGAACTCTTTCGCCGTAGAGAACGATGCGGGCATTATCGTTCGTGTCGGTGGCCGCTTTCACCAGCTCTTTTTCGATGACAGCGCGCTGCTTCGACTGTGGATATTTTTTCAGATGCAGTTCCAGCGCGCGGATGCGGTCGATGGAACTGTTTCCGGCTTCACTCACCGCCTGGGACAGTGCGTACTGCTCCTGCGCGTCGCCTGCCGGATCGAGCGTCACGGTCGTCTGCGCCGTCAGCAGGCTCGCAAACAAAACAGGCATCGTCCGCAGCCAATTCATTTTGGCTGCGCCCGAATCCAATCGGCAAGACCGGCAGCCCTCTCGCGCGCGATGTGCAGGAAGCTCTCGTTCTTCACCACGCGATCGAGCAGGGGCAAAAATTGATCGGCCGCCACCAGCCTCTTCTGGTCGCGGAGAATCTCGATTCTGAGAATGGCGTCCTGGACCCCGAGCTTATCGAAACGAACAGCCCGATCGAGAACCATAAGGCTGCGCTCGGTCTCCGAGATACGCTCAAAGGCGTCGCTGAGCGCGCGCGCCTCCGGGTTCTCCGAATAATTGAATTTGGCTTCGCCCACATGCCCATCCGCTTCGTAACGAAATGTCTTCATCCCCATATTGGCGACTTTCAGGCCCGACTCAAGCTTACGCGAGAAATGATCCAGTTTGCCGGCAAGATCGAACATCTGGCTCGATTCGGCGTCGGTGAGCTGGAATTTCAAAGGGTCCTCTTCTTTGGGATCTTCTTTGTACTGGGCCGCGCCGGTTTTTTCCACCGTGATCTCGAACCAGGGCGGACTCGCGCCGGGGAACGACTTGGAGTAGCTCAGCCGGGGCCCATCGGGCTCTGCAGCCACTAAAGCCGCAGTTACCAGCAGAACGCCGGCGCAAAGTCTCAAGCGCGCGCCTCCAGCGCGAGAAACGGCGCGTGCGTGGCATGGCAAATGGCGATCGCCAGCGCATCGCTCGCATCCTCCGACGCCAGCGGCTGCGCCAATCGAAGCAGCGACGCCACCATCTGCTGCACCTGCGATTTCCCGGCGCGCCCGTAGCCCACTACGCTCATCTTCACTTCGAGAGGAGAATACTCCGCCAGATCGACGGAAGCTTCAGCGATCAGCAGCAGCGCCACCCCGCGCACATGCGAAAGCTTGAGCGCGCTCTTGGCGTTGACGGCGAAAAAAACCTCTTCCACGGCGGCCGAATCAGGGCGATAATCGGCAATCAGATTTCGCAATGCTCCTGCAATGTTGAGAAGACGGCGCTCCAGAGGCTCCCGCGCGGAAGAACGGATGCAGCCCGCAGCCACCATACGATGCGCGCGGCCATCGCTGTCGATAACGCCGTACCCGGTTCGCTCTGTCCCGCAATCGATTCCCAAGACCCGCATTTGCTTCTACAAAAACGGAGCCGCTTACACCCAAGCCTGCTTACGCCAGAGCTTCGACTTCCTCTTCGCCGACGTCGAAATTCGAATAGACATTCTGCACATCGTCGTGCTCTTCAAGCGCTTCACTCAGCTTGAGCATCCCCTGCGCGGACTTGCCTTCCAGCTTCATCAGATTTTTCGGCACCATCGCCACTTCGGCCGAAATCGTTTCGATCTCAGCCTTCTGAATCGCATCCGAAACGGCTTCGTGCATCGACGGATCGGAGATGATTTCCCACGAATCGCCGCTGTCCTTCAAATCTTCCGCTCCCGCATCCAGCACCAGGTTCATCAGCTGGTCTTCGGTGGCGTTTTCCTTGTCGACGACGATCTGACTCTTACGTTCGAACATCCACGCCACGCTGCCCTGCTCACCCAGATTCCCGCCGTTTTTGGAGAACATGTGACGGATCTCGCTGACAGTGCGATTGCGGTTATCGGTGGCGACCAAAACCAGCACCGCTGCCCCGCCGGGACCGTAGCCTTCGAACATCACTTCGTCGATCTGCCCGCCTTCCAGCTCGCCGGTGCCGCGCATGATCGCCTTCTTGATGTTGTCCGACGGCATGGAAACATTCTTGGCGGCGAGTATGGCCGTGCGCAGCCGGGGATTACCATCGGGATCGCCGCCGGACCGCGCCGCGATCTGGATTTCCTTGATCAGACGCGTGAACGTCTTGCCGCGCTTCGCGTCCAGGGCGGCCTTTTTGTGCTTGATCGTCGCCCACTTTGAATGACCTGACATTTGAGAAAACTCCGGAAGAACAGGCCGGTACGCCTGGCGCGGACCGGAGGAAAATTCCTAACAAATCAGCATATCAGACAAGCCCTCAAACCAATTCAGCCGCAAATGTTTGGTATGGAAACGCACTTTCGGCCTATGCCCGCCCGCCTCTCTTTACCGCTACAATTCAAAGCAGAAATGGCACCGCAATTTGGGGTGGACGAGGTTCTCGGAACAGCTTGGGAAGCGATCCCGGACCCATTGCTCGCATTCGACACCCATCAGCGGATCGTTTTTGTAAACGCCGCGGCCGCCCGTTATCTGGCGGATCGCGCCCTGCCCCAGGAAGGCGCGCTTCTGAGCGAAGTCATTCAGCTCTGCGATGCCGATACCGAGACTCCACTGACGCCCGATGAGTTGCCCGTCGCTCGCGCACTGCACGGTGAGACCGTCGAGCCCGTCGAATATCTGGCACGTCCCGCCACGGATGAAATGTCGTTCTGGGTGGAGTGCGGGGCGCGGCCCTGGTACGGGAAGGCGAGAGGGATCCGGGGCGCGGTTGTCGTATTCCGGGACATCACGGCGCGAAAAATACGCGAACTCGCGCTCGAGTCGGCGGACCAGCTTCGCGATTTCATTTATCAGGGCAATGTCGCCGGCATCGTACATACAACGGTGGACGGGATTATTCTCGACTGCAACGAGGCACTGGCCCGGATGCTTGGTTATTCTACCGTGGACGAAGTGCGCGGCATTCGCGCGCCGCAGCTTTACTTCGACCCATTGGACCGCGAACGCCTGCTGCAGCGTGTCACTGTATCGCATGAAGTCAAAGAAGCCGAGATTTGCTTCCGCAGACGCGACAATTCCCGCTGCTGGGCTCTGCTCAATGTCCGCCTGCTGGACGCGCCGCCCGGGCAGGTTGGCGGAACTCTGGTTTCAACGGTCATCGACATCACGGAGCGAAAGCTTTGGGAGGATACGCTCCGGCAGAGCGAGGGACGGTTCACCGCCTTCATGCGTCATCTGCCCGGCATTGCATTCATCAAGGATCTGACCGGAAAATACGTCTACTACAACGAAGCGGTCTGGCCGCAGTTCGGGAAGCGCCCCGAGGACATCGTCGGCAGGACGGACGAGGATATCTGGCCGGCCGAGGACGCCGCCCGCCATCGTGAAAGCGATACTTCCGTCATTCACAGCGGCCGTCCCGTGGAGTTTGTCGAGCCCGCCATACATCCGGATGGCCCCCACACGTGGCTTATTTACAAATTTCCGATCATCGAAGACGGGAAGGTCGCGCTTGTCGGAGGCATCGGCATCGATATCACCGAGCGCCGGATTCTGGAAGAGCAACTCACCCAGGCGCGGAAAATGGAGGCGCTCGGGCGTCTGGCCGGCGGCGTGGCGCACGATTTCAACAACCTGCTTACGGTTATCTCCGGTTACGGCCAACTGGCGCTCGAGACCCTCGGAGACAATCCGCCCGCGCGTCTGACAAGTTACATGCAGGAGATTCTCAACTCCGCGCGCCGGGCGTCGGGGATGACGGGCCAGTTGCTGGCGTTCAGCCGAAGGCAGGAGGTCCAGCCCAAGGTACTCGATCTGGCGGACCTGCTGCGAAACATCGAGCCGCTGCTGCGGCGCATGATCGGCGAGCACGTCGATCTGGTCATTCACTGCGGGCATGAACCCTGCCTGATCCGGGCCGACGCTCATCAGATCGAGCAGGTGCTTATGAATCTGGCCGGGAACGCGAGCGACGCGATGCCGCTTGGCGGGAACCTCGAAATCGAGTGCGGGATTCTGCCCCATCCCATCGAGCGGCCTGGCCTCGCGCCGTTGAGCGTCAAGCTCGAGGTGCGCGACGACGGGATTGGCATGGATGAGGCTGTCAAGGCGCGGTTGTTCGAGCCTTTTTTTACCTCCAAGGAAAAGGGGAAGGGAACAGGTCTTGGACTTTCCACCGTTTATGGAGCGGTCTCCCAAGCCGGTGGAGACATTGATGTGGAAAGCGAACCGAGCCAGGGCAGCCGCTTTCGAATTTATTTTCCGCTGGCGGCCAAAGAATCGGAAGAACCGATTCCGGGTCCGCCGGACGCGGCGCCGGCCGGTCTGGAAACGGTCCTGCTCGTGGAAGACGAACCTGCCGTTCGTGCACTTGCCGAGACCGTTCTGCAAAAGTTGGGTTATAAGGTTCTGGCTGCCGACAGCAGCGAGACTGCGCTCGGAATCTGGCGAGAGAGGCGCGATTCCATCGACGTTCTGCTGACGGACGTGATCATGCCCCGCATGAGCGGCGGCGATCTGGCACACAAGCTTCGCGAAATGAATCCCCGGCTCAAGATCCTTTTCATGTCCGGCTACACGGACGACCGGATCGCCAGCTACGGCATACTGGCGGGGGAAACGCAGCTGATTCAGAAACCCTTCACCGCGGAAGCCCTCGGGCGCAAGCTGCGGAGCGTGCTGGACGCATAACGCACGTGTGGTTCCGGAGGTCCCGGAGTAGTTTTGCGCGTATTTCTTCCACGGTGCCGGCCACTGAGGAGCGGCTGGACACAATACCGTTCACTTAACTTCGGCGTACCCGAAGGTACGCGCGGGTTCAGCCGCGCTTATTTAGGGTGAGAGAGAGACGCGACTGAAGCCGCGTGTACCGGGTTCTCGTAAAGTGACAGTATTACAGCCGGATACGATTTCGTTCCATCGGATCTTCTTTAGCGTGCGCTGATATGATCTGGAAATGTCGAGGAGCACAACCATGCGAAAGTTTTCTGTCACGCTGCTGACTTTGGCCATGGGGGTCGGACTCGGTCTGATGATTTCCGGCCGGCAGGCGCGCGTTGAAGCCGCGCGATCCAAACCTGGAACCGGATTTGCCGCGGTGCCGGGAAGCTTGGGATCCGAAGACCTCACTGGCCCCTACGAGGTAGTCAGGAACTGGCCGCAGGACGTCAGTTCGTTACCGGGCAATGAAAAGTGGACCTACGGCGCGGGGGAAGGGGTTTTTGCGGAGAGCCCGAACCGCATCTATATGTTGTTTCGCGGCGAGCTGCCGAAAATGCCGCCGCCGAAGGCCGTGCTGTTGCCGCAAGTGGGGCCGAGCCTCAGTTTTCCGGTTGCGGGCTTCTGGCGCGATGCAACCACCGCTTCGCTACCGGGGACCGGCGGCACCGATAACGATATGAGCGAATGGCTGACGGCGTGGGAGGGCCGGGCGCCCGACATTGGGATTAAAGGCCCGCCCTATCGCCAACTGGGAGTGGACGCGAAATGGGAAAACTGCGTTGTCGTGGTCGACGGCAGCGGCAAGATCGTCGAGACCTGGAAGCAGTGGGACAAACTGTTCCGCCGTCCGCACTCGATTTACATCAGCCCTTACGATCCGGAAAAGAACGTCTGGATCGTCGACGACAACATGCAGGCGATCTATAGGTTCACTCACGATGGCGGCAAGCTGCTCCAAACCATCGGGACACCGGGAGTGGCCGGGGCGGACGGAACGCATTTCAACCGGCCGACGTACATCGACTGGCTGCCTGATGGGACCTTCTTTGTGGCCGACGGATACTCCGGAACACGAGTGGCGAAGTTTGATAAGAACGGAAAGTTCCTCATGGATTGGGGTAAGCTCGGTGGACCGCCACGCGGCCCGATCGACACCCGTCCCGGTTACTTCAGCAACGTGCACGGTGTGGCCGTGGATCCGGCAACCCGGCACGTTTTCGTAAACGACCGGAACAACCACCGCATTCAGGTTTTTGATGAAAACGGGAAGTACCTGTATGAATGGAAGATTGACGCGGATCCTTCGAGCCTGCACCTGCTGTATATCGGATCGGGCAAGACCATCTGGACCTATGACCGCACCACCAACAAAATGGTCGAGTGGGATTTGCAGGGACACCTGCTGTACTCCTGGGGCAGCATGGGGGACTTTCCCGGAGGGCTGTGGGGCGTGCACGGCATGAGCGTGGATCAGGATGGGAATCTGTACGTAGCCGAGGTTGATGCGGGTCGCGTGCAAAAGTTCCACCCGAAAACAGGGGCAAATTCGGAGTTTCTGGTCGCAAAGCCCGTCTATTCTGCGTGGAAATGAGCAAAGCCGGAAATGAGCAGAGCTGGAAATGAGCAAGGGAAGGTATCGAGGCGAGCGTGGCGGAACTGGACGGTTCACGCGCCGTTCTCACCGTCCTGCGTGGCGCGAGGCGAATTGTGGGGGTACGGTCCAATCGGAGTGCTGCGTTTAGAACATTGTCCATTCAGGTGTCACGTGCGCGACCCGGTCTTCCGGGCGCATACGCGTGGGCACTTCTGAAACCACGTGCTAAGGAGCGGCGGAAATTTTCTTCCGATACTCCGGAAAGAGCGTCTCGGGCCTCCCGATAGCCGCGTCGCGCGGCACACCGTACTTCACAGTCATCTCATCGACGAACGGATTCTTCTCGGGCTGGTAATGTGGAGCGGTTACCGCGGTAGTCCCTTCAAACGTGCTGACGCACGGCGGCCCAGTCGCAGGCATTGGCGTTGCGCTCGCCTGGAAACTTTTCGACACAAGGTAGGGCTGGGCCAGATAGACGGGATCTTCGATGATCGCGAGGACGGTCATGATATCGCCATGCCGGTAGAAACGCGCCGTCATGGTCGCCTGGTCGCTGCTCGGCGCACCGGTTTTCCGCAGATTCCCGGCCTTGATGTGTGTCGTGTAAGCGACCAGCGTGTTGCCTTCCCACGTGCCGGTCGTAAACCCGGCCCGCGTGTGCTCGGCAAATTGAGATGGATGAGGCCGCCCGTCCATCCAGATCGTAATCGCCGGTCTGTCCTCCCAAGCGGCGATAGTGTAAGAGATCACGCTGCCTTTGAGCGGGTCTGTCTCGCTCGAAATCCTCAAACCAAAAGGCCCCTGCACGAAATAAAACGGCGGCCATCCCTGGCACTGCCGTTCGACCATCGCGAGCTGCGACTCGGAATAACTCAGCGCCCGAATCCGCCCTTCCTCGTTCAGGGGAACTCCCGTGAAGTCGACCGGCAGTCCGTCGCCGGTGAGGAACTCATGGTTCCGCGCCGCCCAGGAACCGGTAATCTCCATCTGTGCGGAAGCAGCCCCGCAAGCCAGGAGACACAGGCACGCAACGGCGGGTTTGACGACGGTGAAACGGCTCATTTTGCGCTGCACGGCGTTGGATCCCATTTCGAACCGTCGGTCTCCTTCAGGAATTGCGAACTCACCGTAAACGGCTGTGCAAGGTATTGAGGATCGTCGACGATCGCGGTGACCATCAGCACCTGGCCCCCGCCCGGGAGCGGCGCCATATCGAAGTACTCCGTAACGGCGGCGTTCTCACTGTAAGGAACGCCGTTCTTGCGCAGGTATCCGGCGCGCAGGTTGGTCGTCGCGACCCGCAGCGAAGAGGGCCTCTGCCACTGCGCCGCCGAATAACCCTGCCAGGTTCGCTCGCCAGACGGTGCTGGCTGGGGTGAGTTGGACGAAGCGCTGAAATGGAACAGCCGCGTCTGCATGCCGGAATCGCTTTCGACGCGCAGCGTGCTATCGTCCTGCCACGTGATATGAAACCGCGCCGGCACCCGCATAATCGCGGCGGCTCCATACGCTTTGCATTGATTGGCCGCGGCTTCGTCGGCCGCCGGGTCCCACGCATCCGCGACCTTTCGCGCCTCTGCCGTCATGGGTACACTCTGGTAATCGCCCTTGCGGGGTGTGACCATGCGGAAGCGCCAATCTTCGGTCACGTAAGAAACCCAATAACCCGTCAGATCCACGGGCGCGGAGGCTTTTGCCGTGCCTCCTCCATTCGCTGGCCCGCCGCGGCCCTGGCCGGCCGCGCGCGGCAATACCGCGAAAGACGACAGCATGACAATCGCCGCGGCGTGGAAGACTTTCATTTCGTCTTCTCCACCGAAACGCGCTCATCCATGGTGCGATACACGGCTTCCACAAAATTCGCCGCCGACCCATACCGGCGCAAGTAACCCCGGGCCGGTGCGGCCTCTTTGACTTGTTCCAGCGTGAGGCCATGTTTTTTCAAATCGCGAACGCGATCGCGGATGATCGTCACCATGTCGCGGTATTCCACCACGTCGAGTTGATCGCAGATTCGGCCGTGGCCGGGTATGATCAGCGTCCCCGCGTCGCGGGATACGATCGGGACTGACGGAATCGCCGTATCGACAAGCTTCTGCAGAGCGGCGATCTCCCCTTGAATGCTGCCGCCCTTCGCAATATCGATAACCGGGAATCGCGTCGTGTCGAGGATATCGCCGGCCACGATAACGTCGGACCGGCGGAAGAACACAATCGCGTCGCCGTCCGTGTGCGCTGCCGGCTGATGCAAAACTTCAATCCCTTCGCCGTTAAGGTACATGTACTTTCGCGGTTGATGGAACGTTTCCGTCGGCCACGCCGCCAGGGGAAATGGAGAAGTCTTTCCGGTCGGCGCGCTCATTCGCGTCAGAACCTCTTCGACGGAAAGGATAGCCGCTCCTCCTCCCTGGAAATCGGCGGCGAGGCCGGCCCCGCTGGTTTGCATGAAGAGTGTCTGGCCGGCTTTGGCGACAGTCGCGTTGCCGCCCACTTGATCCGGATCGGCGCTGGTGTCGATCACGTAGCGGATAGGCTGCGTCGTGATTTTTCCGATAGCCGCAACAACGGCGTCCGCGCTCGAAGCGGAACCTGAACCGACAACCACCACGCCATCGGTTCCCAATTGAAAGCCGATGTTGCCGCCGGCCCCGGCGATCATGTAGAAGTCGGGCCGCACCTGGAGCACTTCAAGCTTCGGCCCGGGCTGCTGCGCCATCAAACCACTGACGGCGGCCAGGGCGGCAGCTGTTCTCGCGATCATGCTCGGGGGACGCAATCGCAATTATCTTATCCCAAGGCGTGGGGCCCCATTTCTTCTTTTTGTTTGCTGAAACAAACCAGCAAGGCTGAAACAAGCAGCACAGAGTTTTTGTTGTGGCGCAGACGATCGTATTTCGCCGTCTGTCTTCCAGGCCCTTCGGGCCGTGAAATTTCATGAAAATTGGCTTCTGATTGTGGGGCCGGGGCTTCTGCCCTGCCGCTGAGCTTCCGCTCTGCGCTACTTTTTCGACCCTGCGGGCTGACGGTGGCGCCGACGATCTTCGTCGTCCGTGGTTTTACTGCTTGGGCGGCGCAGCCTTCGGATCGTCCGGCGCGTCGTCCTTGTCGTCGAACGTAATCGTAGTGTCGGCGGAGTACTTGCGATAGCTCCGGAAGTCGATTTCGTTCTTATGTCCGACGCCGTCGGATCGCATGATCACTGTTCCGCTTTGCGGCAGCAGGAACGTCTGGCCGCTCAGCTCGGTATACCGATAGTCGAGCACCTGGCGAATATTCTGGATCGGGAAAGTGGCGGGCGGTTCCGGTTCGACTGTGATCCGCCAGACGACGTTAGGCCCTTTTTCGATGAATATCTCCCCATGGTACGCGGGCGTCGCACGGGCGGCGCCGCGGTTGTAATCGATAGTGTCGTTGGAGTGCGCCTGATCGATGGAATACGTGTAGACATGCATCCAGTGTGTATCGAGGCCAGTCCATCGTTCCCAGTGAAATTCGGCGCTCGTCTGCGGCTCGAAGATCTCCCGCAGCAACGTTCCGAAGTCGCCGCGCGAAAGCGCGCCGCCGAACGAGTCCGCCCCTTTTCCATATAACGAAGTGTCGTTGTGGCTGACGGCTTCGTATTTCTCCTTCTGGTCGAAGTAGGTGAGCTTTTCCGCCAGCCGGTCGCTGACGGCCCAGTAGCCCTCGGCGCCCGGTTTGAAATGCGGATCCACATAGCGGCGCGTAACCTGGAGGCAAATAAAATCCGGCAATGTCTTCGAGTAGGTGAGAGCGTACTGCCGCGCCTCCTCGATGATCTTCTGCTGTTCTTCATACGAAGGCGGTGGAGGCAGCGGCTTCGGTTTCGGCGGCGGGGCCTTCTCTGCCGGCGGCTGCAATGTGGCCGACAGCTCCGCCAGATGGCTCAGCGCCGCGACAGTCTTGGGGCCGGCTCCCTTACCCTGCAGATTTTCGATGGTGCGCGGGTCCAGTTTTTCGGTCAACTTCACGCCCGCCAGGAAGGCCGCAACGTCCTTATCCGGCATCTTGCGGCTGACGGAGGACGTGATGAACTCCACCAGCTTATCGACCGTGAGCTGCTGCTGCGCGAGGCTCGCAAGGGCACAGATACACCCCAGAGCGGCCGCGCGGATAAAGGCAAACCGCATGAATCTATTGTCGCATTCCGAAAGCAAAAGGTTTCTGTGGGGCGGAACAAAACGCGGCTGTCGCCGCGTATCCTGAATAACCTTCAGGCCGAGATCTGCGCCCGCACGACCCCTTTTGCCATGGCGGTCATCGTATTCCACGCCGCCCCGGGAACCTGCTGAATGTCCTCGAGGACCTTGCACATCGCGGCGAGGAAGTAATCAATATCGCTCTTCGAGATGTTCAGCGGTGGCAGAAATTTGATGACTTCGGTGTGATAGCCGGCCACCTGGGTCAGTATCCTGTGTTCCTGCAGCAGCGGCACCGTGATCATCTGGCTGAACACGCCGAAATTCAGCGTGTGCAGGGTATCCCATGCAGCTTTCAGCTTGAGAGACCGCTCGGGGCGCTTGAAATCGATCCCGAACATAAGCCCTTTGCCTCTCACTTCGTCAACGAACGGGCAACTGCGCCCCATCTCCGCGAGGGCTTCCATAGCGTACTGGCCGAGCGTGGCGGCGTTCTCCACCATACGCTCCTCTTCCATCACGTGCAGGGTCGCCAGCGCGGCCGCCATCGCCATATCGTTCTGGCCGAATGTATTGGAATGGACCACGCAGCGCTCCATCGAATCGAACACCGCGTCCATGATCTTCGGAGTGGTAATCACGGCGCCTACAGGAACATATCCACCCGAGAGCGCCTTCGCGACGCAGACAATATCCGGTTCCACGTCAGGCCAGTGCTGGTAAGCGAACCACTGCCCCGTCCGGCCCAAGCCGGTCTGTACTTCATCCATCGCCAGCAAAGCGCCCGCCTTGTGGCACAGTCTCTGAGCCTCGGCGAGATAGCCGTCGGCCACCACGCGACAACTTTTGCCTTGTACGGGTTCGAGGACAAACGCCGCCACGTCTTTGCCGTACAGAGCCCGTTCCAGCGCCGCCAGATCGTTGAATGGCACTCCCTCGGTTCCGGGCATGAGGTCGCCGAATCGTTCGCGAAAGAAATCGGCGCCGTTCAACGAGAGCGACCCAACCGTCAGCCCGTGGAAGGCGTGGTCGCAGTAGACGATTTTCTGTTTCCCGGTGGCGCAGCGCGCGAACTTGATCGCCGTCTCCACGCTTTCCGTCCCCGAGTTAGTAAAAAAGACGCGGCTCAGGCCCGCGCCTGACTTTGACGAGGTGTGGCTGGTGAGTTTCTCAGCCACAAGTCCGGCCAGCAGGGAGCAATCCATGCGCACCAGGTTCGGCATCTCGCGGGATAAGATCTGCTGGAGGATGGACCGCACTTTCGGGTGATTCCGACCCAAAGCGAACACTCCCCAGCCCGTCAGCAAGTCGAGGTAACGATTGCCGTCCTCGTCGTAGAGATAGGAGCCCTCGCCCCGGATGTAGCCCTTGTCGAACCCTATGGTCCGCAACATCTTCACGAAGATGGGGTTGACGTGCCGCGCGTGCAGCTCATATTGGCGGCCCTGCTGACGATCCATCCAGTCGAGGAAATTGGTATCCATACCCGGGGTTTATCTTGATGCTCTGTCCTGCTTGTAAGAACCGTAAGACGTTCAATGTAAAGAAAGTGTTACTCAACGTTTCACCATACTATAGGCAATCGAGACGTGCAATGACCAGAGCCGCCCTCAGCCTCGTCACGTTAGTGCTGGCCTACTCGATCCTGGCGCAAAATACCCCTGAACCGGACTTCCGCAAAGCTACCTGGGGCATGAGCCAGGCACAGGTGATGGCGACGGAACCCAACCGGCCAACTGCGGGTTGCCAGGACAACGGCGAAGTGGTTGTTAAGTTCGAAGCGCTCGACCCGCCGGGAGGCTGATCTACATTTTTCGCGGACGACAAGCTGGTGCGCGCGAAATACATATCGAACGCGGAGCACACGGAGCTGAACGGACTTCATTGCCGACTTCAGCGCCGTCGAGCCTAAACTGCAGGAAAAGTTCGGTAAACCCGCCTCCGAGCGGGCCGTTTGGAACAACGACCTGTATCAGCAGGAACGGCTCCCTTACCTCGACCAGGACAGGGCACGGCCCTCCGACATACTTCCCTCGGACCAGCACGCCGGTCTCTCCGTCTCACTGGGATATCTCAGGCTCTATACCCAGCGCGCCATCGCCCGAACCAAAGTGGTCCATGCCCTGACCGCCGGGAATTACCGGATTTTTCACCAGATCGAATACCGCGCCGTCGACCTGGAAGCGCTCGAAAATAAGGTGCTTCATCCGGACCCGCCCGGCAGGCCATAAGCCGATTCGCTCCAGTACCGGATGGTACTGAAATCTGCCTTGGAAATCCCCTTTTGAACACCGCAGCGGCTTATCATGTGCTCAGGAAAGGATCGATAATACTTCGTGCGCATTAAAACCCTGGTGGCAGGTATTGTTGTCGTGTCGATTGTGGCAGCGCTGGCGTTCTGGTTCTCGCCGGAACGGGCGGTCGCCGCCAAGACAAAGGGATATTCGGCGGTCCTGCTGGACAACAACTCGGTCTATTTCGGCAAAGTGGCTGACCTCGGCTCCGATTACCCGGTGCTTACGGATGTCTTCTATATCCAGTCCGCCGTGAACCCGGAAACCAAGCAGCAGTCCAACATACTCGTGAAGCGCGGCAAAGAGTGGCATGCGCCGGACAAGATGATTCTCAATAGAGGCCACATCGTCATGATCGAGCCGGTGACCGAAGGCTCCGCGGTGGCGAAACTGATCGAGCAGGCTAACGGGAAATAACTTGCCAGTCTGGTTGATCGTCTCCCTGATGGTGGCTGCGGCACTGGTCTTCGGCTCGTGGGCCGAGTCGAGATTGACCATCATCATCGGCGAGCTTCGCGCCATCCGCGAAAACCTCGACAAGCTGTGGTCCGACCGGAATGAAGAAGACGGTCCCGGCACCGGGAAAATCGCCGACGAACCCGGCGACGGAACCGACACCTGACCTTCCTCCTACCAAAGCAATTTCAAGCCAAATTGGATCTGGCGGGACATCGTCGATGTGCTGGTGATAATTCCGGCCGTCGGTGACGTCGTGGTGGCGGAAGTGAATACGATCGGATTCGGCGTATTGAAATTGGCGCAGTTCAGGATGTTGAAGAACTCGGCGCGAAACTGCAGTCGGGCCCTCTCGTGAATCGGGGTTTCTTTGAGCAGCGAGAAATCCCAGGTCGCCAGACCCGGCCCGATCAGGGTGTCTCTGCCCAGATTTCCATAGAAGCCGCTGCTGGCCGGCGGAGCGAGAAACGCGGTGGGATTGAACCACTGGTTAGCCGAGCCCTCGATCACCGGGCCGGTAAAGGCCGGATTCACGAAAGGCCGCACCGGGTTCCTGGTGTCACCATTGTTGGACGGGTTGTAGCTGAGTTGGGGCGTGAACGGGAACCCACCCTGCAGGGTCACGATCGAGTTGGCGGTCCATCCGCCGATCAGGCCGTGTCCGAAAGGCAGCGCATAGCTCGCGCTGATCACGCCCACATTCGCGACATTGAAGCCGGCGAGTCCTTTGTCGGCGGCAAGGTTAAAGGGATTCGAGACCAAGGCAGGCTCGCCGGCGGTGGTGGTCGCATTCAATGAATCTCCGTCGTCGAGCGTCTTCGACCACGTGTACACGCCGCGCAGTGAAAGGCCGCCGCTGAAACGATGGTTGAAGTCCACCTGGAGCGCATTGTAAGAGCTGACGCCCTCCGAGAAGTAAGTCCAGGTGCCGGCGAGAGAGGGAGTGGGTTTTGCCGCGCCGGGCACATAATACGTTCCGGCGGGAACCGGCGTTCCCGCTATCCCCGTGGGAAAGCTGGCCGGGTAGTTTGGTGGGCATGGCGCCGCCGGACAGATCACGGGAAACGGCTCGTTGCCGTCGACGCCGATGAGTTCATGGTACCCATGTGAGCCCACATATCCTACGGTCAGCGCGGTGTTGGCGGTCAACTGCTGCTGCACGCGGAAGGACCACGAGACGAGAGTTGGGGTCTGCAGATTCGGCTGCACACCGCCGGGCGCGAGGTGCCCGCCCGCCGGAATTCCAAGCGAAGTATTGAGAGGGAGGTGTGAGAGCGGAACGCTCGGAACGCTCCAGGTCGGGTTGAACGGCGCATTCTGGTCCGTGCGGTAACCCAGCGCATCCTGCAGATCGTTGTACATGCCGAAGCCTGCCCGGATGACGGTCCTGTTGGATTTGCGGAAAGGGCTCCAGGCAAGGCCGGCGCGCGGCTGCAGCAGGGCTTTCGCATTGTTGACAGTGAATACGGAGTTGCCGATGTAAGGCTGGGTCGAAATCACTCCGTTGGTGTAGCCGTAATTGGATGCCTGGCCGTTCGCCGAATTCCAGCCGGTGGAGAATTCATCGCGCAAGCCGAGGGAGAGAGTCAAGCCCTGGCTTAATCGAATATTGTCCTGGATGAAAACCGCGCCGAACCATGAACGCCAGGCCATTTCCGTCGGCGCGGGGTCAAAGAGAAGGGTGCCGACAGTGCCGGTGAGGAAGGTATCGAGGCTGGTAAATGTCGCCTGGCCGTACTGGCTGAGGGCCAGTAATTCATTCGATTGAAGCCGCTCGTACCAGACGCCCATAGAGACTTGGTGCCGTCCGAGCGTCATGGAGACGCTGTCGTCAAAGGTAAAGAGATTTCGAGCCAAATGCAGGTTGCTTCCGTTATTGCTTCCCGCGAGACTCAGCGAAGCCGCCGGATTCGATGCCGCGCTGCCTCCCACGACGATCGCGCCCAGAGGATCTCCGTTTATGAAGCCTGGCAGAGAGGCCGCGGGACTGCCTGGGGTGGGTTCGCCGGTGAAGAAATAACCCGCGCGGGAGAAACCGAACCGGGCGGTGTTGACGAACGAGGGCGAGAAGACGTGAGTTTCTTCGATGCTGGCGACCTGTTCGCGGAGACTGACCACGTCGGTGCTGTAGGCGTTGGTGCTGGTGGGGGTAAAGTCCGCGCTGTCGTCGATTGTGTAAATGCCGCTGAGTGTGTCTTTGGTCGAAAAGTTGTGATCCAGCCGAACCGTCCCGAAGTCGTCGCGAATGGTTTGCAAGGGACTATTGAACGCTTCGGATACGCCGCCGAAGTCGGGAGCGCCGGGCGACGGCGCGGGCCACGCATTGACGAGCGGCGAAACGCCAACCATTACCAGCCCCGAACCCGGGCAGGGGTTCGGCTTCGGGCTGACCAGCTTGCATGGAAGGTCGCCGTTGCGCGCGTTATTGTCGGGAACGAGGTCGACGCCGGTCTGGTGCAGGTGCTGGTTGAAGCCTTCGAAATTGGTAAAGACGAAAGTCTTGTCTTTCTTGATGGGGGCGCCGATGGAGCCTCCCCACTGGTTGCGCTGGAACCCCGGAACGGAAGCGCCGTCGAAGAAGTTGCGCGCATCGAGGGCGCTGTTGCGAATGAATTCGAAGAGAGATGCGTGGATCTGGTTGGCGCCGGACTGGGTCACGATCACAACCTGTGCGCCCGGCCGCTTGCCATAGCTTGCGTCGTAGGAGTCGCGCAAAACGTTGAATTCGCGCACGGCGTCGACACCGAGCAACTGCTGGCTCACGCCACCCGGCTGCATGTTATTCTCCGCGGCGCCGGTGAATTCAATGCCGTTGAGAAGGAAGAGATTCTGTTGCGGGCGATTGCCTTCCACTGAAAAATTATTGCCCGAGGTCGAATTCGAAACGCCGGTGCCGCCGGTTTTTTCCCAGCTGAAATTCACGATCCCGGTGTTCAGCATGAGCAGTTCATCGTAGCTGCGGCCGTTGAGCGGCAGATCCTTGACCTGTTCCTCGCCAACCACGCCGGAAATGTCCGCGGTAGTGAGGCTGACCGGCGGAGCATCGCCGACGATGGAAACCTGCTGGCTCGACTCTCCGACCTGAAGCGTCAAGTCGACTGTTGCGTCCTGGCCAACGACGAGGCGCACTCCCTGCCGGATTTGTTCCTTAAACCCGGTCTTACGGGCGTGAACCTCATAAGGTCCCAGCGGCAAGGCGAACAATTGATAATGGCCGGTGTTATCGGAAACGGCGTCGCGGGTGACTCCGGTATCCGTGTTTTTAGCGGTGACCGCCGCCGCGGAGACAACCGCGCCGGACGGGTCCGTTACCGTTCCGGAAATGTTGGCCGATACCTGAGCACGTACCGATAGCGCGAAGCAGAGAAGGAAGAGGGAGGTTCTGAGTGTGCCGGACATGTCTTGTAAGAGATACAGTGTATCTCATACAAGACAACAGCGCCTACTTCGGCTGCGGGACGATGCGGATGTAGGGCTTGGGCGAATTCCACCCGCCGGGGTACTTTTGCTTCGCTTCCTCGTCCGATACGTTCCCCGAAATGATCACGTCCTCGCCCGGTTTCCAGTTCACTGGCGTTGAGACCTTGTGTTTGGCCGTGAGCTGGATCGAATCGAGAACCCGCAGCACTTCATCGAAATTACGGCCCGTGCTCATCGGATAGCTGAGCATCAGCTTGATTTTCTTGTCCGGGCCGACGACGAATACGGTGCGCACGGTTGCGTTCGTTGCGGCTGTGCGGCCTTCGGAAGTGCTCCCCGCGTCGCCAGGCAGCATGTCATAGAGCTTGGCGACCTGCAGCTCCGGATCGCCGATCATCGGGTATTCCACTCTGGAGCCCTGGGTTTCTTCGATGTCCGCGGCCCACTTGCCGTGGCTGCTCACGGGGTCGACGCTCAGCCCGATGATCTTGCAGTTCCGGCTGGCGAAGTCCGGCTGCAGTCGGGCCATATAACCCAGCTCGGTGGTGCAAACGGGCGTGAAATCTTTCGGATGGGAGAACAGAATCGCCCATCCGTCGCCGATCCATTCGTGAAAGTTGACCGTGCCTTGAGTGGTTTCGGCCGTAAAATTCGGTGCTTCATCGTTTATTCGCAGGGACATAGTCTAACGGGGATTGTACTATGGGCGCGTGGAGGTCCGGTGCTGTATCGCGGGCGGAGGACCGGCGGGGATGGTGCTGGGTTTCCTGCTCGCCCGGACTGGAATCGAAGTAGCAGTTCTCGAAAAGCACAAGGATTTCCTGCGTGATTTCCGCGGCGACACCATCCATCCCTCGACGTTCGAGCTTATGTACGAGCTCGGCATTCTGGACGAGTTCCTGCGACGTCCCCATCAGGAGCTGCCTCAAATCGGCGCGCAAATCGACGACTTCCACGTAACGGTCGCGGACTTCTCGCATCTGCCCACCCACTGCAAATTCGTTGGACTCATGCCCCAGTGGGATTTTTTGAATTTCATGGCCGGGCAGGGCCAGCGCTATCCGGGATTTCATTTACGAATGGAGTGCGAAGTCGTCGATCTGATTGAACAGGACGGCCGCGTAGCCGGCGTGCGGTGCAAGACTCCACAAGGGGCCATGGAGGTTCGGGCGGCTCTGACAATCGGAGCGGATGGCCGCCGCTCTCTCGTGCGTGAGAAGGCCGGGCTGGAGGTCATGGATCTGGGAGCGCCCATCGATGTCCTGTGGATGCGTATTGGGCGCGAACCCGGCGACGGACTTAGCACTCTCGGCCGCGTTCGCGGAGGAAGAATCCTGGTGACCCTCGATCGCGGCGACTATTGGCAGTGCGCGTATGTAATTCCCAAAGGAGGATTCGACGAAATTCGGAAGCGGGGCTTGCCTTCGTTTCGCGCGGACATCGTAAAGACCGCGCCTTTCCTCGGGGGACGCGTTGATGAGTTAAAGGACTGGAGCGACATCAGCCTACTGTCGGTTGCCGTCGATCGGCTGCGCCAATGGTCGCGGCCTGGACTCCTGTGCATCGGGGATGCGGCTCATGCCATGTCTCCCGTTGGAGGCGTCGGCATCAATCTCGCGATTCAGGACGCGGTCTCCGCCGCGAACATCCTGGCGCAACCGCTCCTGCGCGGTTCGATTCCGGATGCACATTTGAGGGATGTTCAAAGGCGCCGCACGTTTCCAACGCGCATGACCCAGGCGTTTCAGGTTTTGGCGCATAAGCGCGTGCTCAGGCCGACTCTGAACAAGCAAACCACATTCCACCGGTTGCCACTGCCGCTCAAGTTGTTGGAGTGGTTCCCCGCGCTGCGGCGGGTTCCGGCACGCCTGATCGGACTCGGATTCCGACCTGAGCATGTTGGAACGCCTGACATGTATTTGTAACGTGACGTTAAATAAGCAGACATGGATTCCCTACTACACTGACTCGCTGAAGGGAAATTCATGGCCACAGCAGCATCACCCGCACTAGAGAAAAAAATGGCCCGGAATCCGGGCATGATCGGCATGGCCGTGTTCGGAATCGCGCTGATCGTCGGCATTATTTATACCGGCGTGAGCATTGCCAGGGACATGGGGACGGTCCACAGCACTTCGATCTTTCCGTTTCTCCTGCTCGGCGTGGCGCTCCTCACAGCGCTCGCCTTCGAGTTCGTAAACGGGTTTCACGATACGGCCAACGCGGTGGCGACCGTTATCTACACGCACTCGCTTGAACCACATGTGGCGGTGGTGTGGTCCGGCATCTGCAACTTCGCCGGGGTTCTGGTATCGTCCGGCGCGGTTGCTTTCGGCATCATCTCGCTGTTGCCTGTCGAGTTGATTCTCCAGGTGGGCGCAGGTTCGGGATTCGCCATGGTGTTTGCCCTGCTGATTGCCGCCATACTATGGAACCTCGGGACTTGGTATTTCGGCCTGCCCGCTTCCAGTTCCCACACGATGGTCGGGTCGATTATCGGCGTCGGCATTGCGAATCAGTTGATGAACCCCAGACAGGGCACCAGCGGCGTCGATTGGGATCAGGCGCTGAAGATCGGACAGAGCCTGCTGATCTCGCCGTTGATTGGTTTCGGTATCGCCGCCTTGCTCCTGCTGTTCGCCAAGATGGCGATCAAGGACAAAAGGCTGTATGAAGCCCCGGTCGGCACGGAGCCGCCACCGTTCTGGATCCGCGGTCTCCTGATCCTGACCTGCACCGGTGTGAGCTTTTCGCATGGATCGAACGACGGACAAAAGGGGATGGGACTCATCATGCTGATTCTGGTCGGTACGGTGCCGACGGCATATGCGCTGAACCATTCCGTCACCGCTTCGCAGACGGCGGATTTTCTGGCTTCGTCTCAGCAGACGATACAGGTCGTCAACAAATACGTCAAACCCTCGGCTGTTGTGGCCGATGCCCGCGACGATCTCACGAACTATATCCGCACCAGGGATTTCAACGACAATACGATGCTGGCGCTGCGCCAGTACATCAACGACGTGGGCAACGAAGTGGCCGGCTTCAAAATGTACGCCAACGTTCCAAACGAACGGATGGCCAACCTGCGCAACGAAATGTACGTGATCAGCGAATCGATCCGTCTCATCGAAAGAGGGCACAAGACTGCATTCACCGCTGACGACGACAAGATCCTGACGAATTACAAGAAGCACCTCGACCGCGCGACCAAGTTCATTCCGCCATGGGTTAAGGTTGCGGTGGCGATCGCCCTGGGTCTGGGAACGATGATCGGCTGGAAGCGCATCGTGGTCACGGTCGGTGAGAAGATCGGCAAGGATCACCTGACGTACGGGCAGGGAGCGGCGGCGGAGATCACGGCGATGGTGACCATCAGCACGCCGACATGCTGGGGCTGCCGGTGAGTACGACACACGTGCTGTCGTCGGGGGTAGCCGGCACGATGGCGGCGAACCGTACCGGATTGCAGATGTCCACCGTTCGAAATCTGCTTCTGGCCTGGGTGCTGACGCTGCCGGTCGCCATGATGCTTTCGGGATTTCTGTTCTGGGCATTCCGCGCGATGACGGTTTAACAAGGAGAGATCGAGTCTCATGGAAACCCAGGAAAAGGAAAATCAGGTTAAAGAGGCACTGGACGGCCTGCTGGCGACTTATAAGTCCGCGGTCGACGAGTGGAGAGCGGCTATCAAGGCGGAAGAGGATTTCGCCACGCCCGACCATTCCATGAAGGAGTGGGAAACCTGGGACCAGGCGGGTTTCAGGGAAGAAGAAGCCCGCGATAAGGCGAAAGAGGCCCGCCAGGCTTATGCAGACGCACTGCGGGAGAAGCTTTACAACTTCTGACTTCCGCGGCTGGGTCGCTGCCGGGCTCAGGATGCCTGTGATTTCAGGTACTCGCGGCTTCAGTCGCGTCTCTCTTTCACCCCAAATAAGCGCGGCTGAACCCGCGCGTACCTTCGGGTACAGTAATGTCGTCTGATCCATCCGGCTTTTCAGCTGGTGGCTTTTTAGTCGGTTGCTACATGCAGGGCGACGATCGCGAGGATGCTCCCGGCTGCCAACGTCGCCGCGGCGACCAGCAGCATCGCCAAGTGCGCGCGGATCGCGGCAAGCGTGTTCCATATTGCCTGCCGCAACTCAACGTCGGTTTTCCACCCGCGCAGGAGCGTGCCGCAGCCGGTCACCAGCACAGCCAATGGAAGCGCCATGAGCAGTACCCAGAGGCCGATGCGCGGCCGAGCCGAGTACCACATCACGATCCGCTCAGCCGTGCGCGCGGGTTCGTATTGAGGTGGCTGCAGGTTGCGCACAAAGAGCGCAGTCATAAAAAGGGATGCGGGGAAGATGAACAGCAGTTCCGTGGCGGCGATCACTCGCTTCAAGGTCATCATAAATAACTTTGTATCACAAAGTTTGGCGTGACGCAAACACACTTTTTCGCGGGCTCGACTGTTATGCGTCTGCAACAGACTGCCAGCTATCCTGATGGACAGCGGCTGAACTTTCACACATCCGAAAACAAGGAGAGACGATGCAACTCGGAATGGTCGGTTTGGGGCGAATGGGCGGAAACATGGTGCGGCGTCTGATGCGGAACGGTCATCAATGCACGGTGTTCGACCTCAGCCCCGCCAACGTTAGCGCGCTCGCCGCCGAAGGCGCAACCGGCGCGGCATCGATGGAAGACTTTGTCGCCAAGCTTGCCAAGCCCCGCGCGGCCTGGACCATGGTTCCGGCCGGCGCGGCCACCGATCAGACGGTCGACAAGCTCGCCGGCCTGATGGAGCCTGGCGACACCATCATCGATGGCGGGAACTCTTATTACAAAGACGACATCCGGCGCTCCAGCGCTCTTAAAAATAAAGGCATTCACTACGTCGATGTCGGCACCAGCGGCGGCGTCTGGGGCATCGACCGGGGATACTGCATGATGCTCGGCGGTCCCGTGGAAGCGGTCGCACGGCTCGATCCGATCTTCAAGACTCTCGCGCCGGGCCTGGGCGACATCCCGCGTACTCCGGGGCGCGAAGGCCGTGGCGGCACCGCCGAAATCGGCTACCTGCATTGCGGACCGTCCGGCGCCGGGCACTTCGTCAAGATGGTGCACAACGGCATCGAATACGGCTTGATGCAGGCGTATGCCGAGGGTTTCGCCATCCTGCGCCACGTCGACTCGAAAGAGGTGCCCGAAGAGCGCCGTTACTCCCTCGATCTTACCGATATCGCCGAAGTCTGGAGACGTGGCAGCGTGGTGGGATCGTGGCTGCTGGATCTCACCGCGATGGCCCTTGCCGAGGACCCGGAACTGTCGAGGTTCAGCGGCTTCGTGGAGGATTCCGGCGAAGGCCGCTGGACCATCCTCGCTGCGATCGAAGAAGCAGTCCCCGTCGATGTGCTGTCCGCTTCCCTATACGCGCGCTTCCGTTCCCGGCAGGAACATACATTCGCCGATAAGATGCTCTCCGGGATGCGGAACAAATTCGGCGGCCACGTCGAACCCAAAGCCGGGAGCTAGCGGGGTTGCCAACAAACGCGAAGTCGCGTGTACCGAATTCAAGTGAGGACAGGATATCGATGGACACCCCGCACACACCGCCCGCCCGCCCCGGCGACCCATGCGTCATGGTCATCTTCGGCGCTTCCGGAGATCTCACGAAGCGAAAACTGATCCCTTCGCTTTACAACCTGGCCAAAGACGGTCTGCTCGCGCGCGAGTTCGCGCTTATCGGATATGCGCGCGGCGCCATGACCAGTGAGGACTTTCGCGCCCGCATCAAGGGCGAGTTCCACGAATTCGCCACTACGACGGTCGATCCCAATCTGTGGGAGTGGCTGGAGCGCAGAATCTACTATGTCTCCGGTGGTTTCGACGATCCTGATGGCTACCAGAGGCTTAAAGCCACGCTGGAAGAAGTGAACCAGAATCACGGCACGCACGGCAATTTCTTCTTTTACCTCGCGACGGCCCCTGGTTTCTTCGGCGATATCGTGAAGCGGTTGCAGACAGCGGACCTTGTCAAAGAGGATGCGGGCTGGCGGCGCGTGATCATCGAGAAACCCTTCGGCCACGACTACGATTCGGCGCGCGCGCTCAACCGCGAGCTCCGCCAGGCGCTCGACGAACAGCAGATCTACCGCATCGATCATTACCTCGGCAAGGAAACCGTCCAGAACATTCTGGCTTTTCGTTTTGCGAACGGAATTTTCGAGCCGATCTGGAATCGCCGCTATATCGATCACGTGCAGATCACGGTCGCGGAAACGGTAGGCGTGGAAAAACGCGGCGGCTACTATGAAACCTCCGGCACGCTGCGCGATATGGTGCCGAACCACATCTTCCAATTGATCACGCTGACGGCGATGGAGCCGCCGGTTTCGTTCGATGCCGACGTGGTTCGCGACGAACAGACGAAAGTTCTGAAAGCGATTCAGCCCATGAATCCGGAGGAGGTGCTCACCCGAGCCGTGCGCGGCCAATATGGGGAGGGGCTCAACGGCGAAGGGCGCATGGTGGCCTATCGGTCCGAGCCTCAGGTGGCACCCGATTCGCGCATGGAAACCTATGTGGCGATGAAGCTCTTCATCGATAACTGGCGCTGGTCGGACGTTCCGTTCTATCTCCGCACGGGCAAACGGATGCCGTCTCGCGCCACTGAAATCGCCATTCAGTTCAAGCGCGCTCCCTTCATGCTCTTCCGCCAGACTGCCGTCGAAAGTCTGGCTCCCAACCGCCTTGTGATGCACCTGCAGCCCGATGAAGGCATTTCACTCAGCTTCGGCGCCAAGATACCGGGACCTATCGTGCACCTCGGCGCGGTCAATATGGACTTCAAGTACAAGGACTACTTCGGCGCCACGCCCAGCACCGGCTACGAACGACTGCTCTACGACTGCATGTGCGGCGACGCCACATTGTTCCAGCGTTCCGACATGGTCGAAACGTCCTGGCAGATCGTCGGCCCCGTTCTCGATATTTGGCAGGCTTTGCCGCCGCGCGGGTTTCCCAACTATGCCGCCGGAAGCTGGGGGCCGCACGAGGCGGATGAATTGCTCGAGCGCGACAAGCGACACTGGACGACAGCGGGATGATCCTCGTCGGAGACATCGGCGGTACCAACACGCGGCTTGCGCTATTCGAGGGGCTTCAACACACCCACATCGATATTTTCCCCAGTGGGCAGTATGCCGGGCTCGATGAGATCGCCGCGCTATTTCTGAAGCAGACCGGCGCATCGGTCGAGGCTGCGTGCTTCGGAATTGCGGGACCCGTTCGCGACGGAGTTGCTAAGGTATCGAACCTTCCCTGGGTGGTCGATGCGCGCCAGATTTCGGTCAGGCTTGCCATTGAACGAGTCAGCCTGCTCAACGATCTCGAAGCTAATGCGCACGGAATCGCGGTGCTCGACCCTTCCGATTTTGTCACCGTGAACGAAGGTGCTGCCAACTCTATGGGGAACTGGGCGTTGATCTCCGCCGGTACGGGGCTGGGTGAGGCAGGTCTGCTTGCGGAAGGGAGCGGCCATCGCCCCTTTGCATCAGAAGGCGGCCACAGCGACCTCGCGCCACGAAACGAACTCGAAATCGAACTGCTTCGCTACCTGCTGAAACGCTGGTCACGCGTCAGCTATGAGCGCGTTCTTTCGGGCCCTGGCCTTCTCAATATCTACCAGTTCCTGCGCGATACGGGCCGGGGTGCGGAACCGCCGTGGCTCACCGAACAGATGCATCACGAAAATCCATCGGCTGTCGTCAGCGAGACCGCGCTTGCGGGCACGGCGGAGATTTGCGTTCAGGCGCTCGACATGTTCGTCGCGATCTACGGCGCTGAAGCCGGCAATTTGGCCCTGAAGCTGATGGCCACGGGCGGGGTATTTGTTGGCGGCGGCATCGCGCCGAAAATTGCGCCCAAGCTGCAGGACTCGACCTTCATGAAGGCCTTTGCCGATAAGGGTCGGTTCCGTTCTCTGCTCGAATCGATTCCGGTACGCGTGATTATGAACGACAAGACGGCGCTTCTCGGCGCCGCAAATTACGCCGCTGGAGCTGCGCCGTGAATTTCCTGCAGGCTCCAGACGCGGATCGGATCGCGCAGCCGGGATGCGATCGCCTCGACCGTGGCGCGCGCGCCGCTCATCGTCGTAATGCACGGGACTCGGTAAGTGATCGCCGCGCGGCGAATGGACTTCTCGTCTTCGAAGGAAAGGGCACCGGTCGTGGTGTAAACCACGAGCTGAATCGACCCCGCTTTCAGCAGATCGACCGCGTTCGGACGCCCTTCGTTGACCTTCAGCACCACCTTGCAGTTTAGGCCCGCGCCCTGGAGCAGGGCCGCTGTTCCGCGCGTAGCAACGAGGTCGAAGCCGAGTTCGGCAAAACGCCTGCCGATCGGGATCACTTCCGGTTTGTAGCGCTCGTTCACGCTGATGAACACGGTGCCTTTTTCGGGCAACGGAGTGCCCGCGCTCAACTGCGCTTTCGAAAACGCCTCGCCGAAGTTGTCGCCGACTCCCATTACCTCGCCGGTGGAGCGCATCTCCGGGCCGAGCGCGGGGTCCACGCCCGGAAATTTGTTGAACGGGAACACGGGCGATTTGACGAAGCACAGCGGGACGGGAAGGCGGCCGCGGTGTTCAGTGACTTCGCGCAGCTTCTTACCGAGCATCAATTGGACCGCGAGCTTGGGCAGCGGCACGCCGGTCGCTTTGCTGACATAGGGGACGGTTCGGGACGCGCGCGGGTTGACTTCGAGCACGTAAACGACGCCGTCCTTGATCGCATACTGCACGTTCATCAGGCCGATCACGTTCAGGGCGCGCGCCAGCTTGATGGTGTAATCCTCAATGGCTTTGATTTCGGAATCCGCAATCGAGACCGGCGGCAGCACGCAGGAACTGTCGCCCGAATGAATGCCGGCCTCCTCGATGTGCTCCATGATTCCGGCGATCAGCACTTCCTCGCCGTCGCACAGGGCGTCGACGTCCACTTCGAGAGCGTCTTCGAGGAACCGGTCGATGAGCACAGGCCGATCCTGTGAGAATGTGACGGCCTCGCGCATGTATCGCCGGACGCTGTCTTCGTCGTAAACGATCATCATGGCGCGGCCACCGAGCACGTAGCTGGGGCGCAAAAGAACGGGGTAGCCGATGTGTTCCGCGATTCCGACCGCTTGGTTAACGCTGGTCGCGGTGCCGTTCTCGGGGCACGGGATGCGGAGATCTTCCAGGAGTTTGCCGAAGAGCTTGCGGTCTTCCGCGAGATCGATGTTTTCCGGATCGGTGCCGATGATCGGCACGCCCAGCCTCTTAAGCGGCAGCGCGAGGGTCAGCGGCGTTTGACCGCCGAACTGTACGATGACCCCGTCCGGTTTCTCCACGTCGACGATGTTGAGCACGTTCTCGAGTGTGAGGGGCTCGAAGTAGAGACGGTCGCTGGTGTCGTAATCGGTCGAGACGGTCTCCGGGTTGCAGTTGACCATGATGGATTCGACGTCTTCGTCCTGCAGCGCGAAAGATGCGTGGCAGCAGCAGTAGTCGAATTCGATTCCCTGGCCGATGCGATTGGGGCCGCTGCCCAGGATCATGACCTTGCGGCGGGTGTGCTGCGGATCGGCTTCGCAGGAAGTTTCGTACGTCGAATAAAGGTAGGGCGTGAAGCTTTCGAACTCGGCGGAGCAGGTGTCTACTCGGTTGAAGACCGCACTGACACCGAGTTCCTTGCGCCGATTGCGGATTTCGATTTCGGTGGATTTGCAGGCTCCTGCAATCTGCACGTCGGAGATGCCCAGGCGTTTGGCGCGCATCAGGCTGGCATAGTCCAGAGGGCTTCCTTCGATGGTCTGCTCAAACTCCACCGTTTCGCGAAGTTGTTCGAGGAACCAGGGATCGATTGCGGTCATCTCGTGAATCTGTTCCGCGGTATATCCGGAGCGCAAGGCGAAGCGCAGATAGTTGAGACGGTCCGGCGTGGGCGTGATGAGCTTCTGTGGAATCAGATTGACGTCGAAGGTTTCGGCGCCGAATTTTTTCCCGGTCTCGAGGCTGCGAATGCCTTTTCCCAGCGCTTCCTTGAACGTGCGCCCGATGGCCATCACCTCGCCGACCGACTTCATCTGCGTGCCGAGCGTGGTGTCGGCGCCGGGGAATTTCTCGAACGCCCACTTCGGAATTTTCACCACGACGTAGTCGATGGTGGGCTCGAAAGAGGCTGGCGTCACTTTTGTGATGTCGTTGCGGATTTCGTCCAGCCTGTAGCCCACGGCCAGCTTCGCAGCGATTTTCGCGATGGGGAATCCGGTGGCCTTCGAAGCCAGCGCGGAGCTGCGCGAGACGCGGGGGTTCATCTCGATGATGACCATGCGGCCGTCTTTGGGATTGATGGCGAACTGCACGTTCGATCCGCCGGTATCGACGCCGATCTCGCGCAGGCAACGGATGGCGCCGTCGCGCATCATCTGATACTCGCGATCGGTCAGGGTTTGGGCGGGAGCGACTGTGATCGAATCGCCAGTGTGGACGCCCATCGGGTCGAAGTTTTCGATTGAACAGACGATGATGACGTTGTCGGCGAGATCGCGCATCACCTCCAGCTCAAATTCCTTCCAGCCGAGCGCGCTCTCTTCGATGAGCACCTCGTGGACGGGAGACAGGTCGAGTCCGCGTTCAAGGATCGTCACCAGATCTTCGTGGTTGTAAGCGATGCCTCCCCCCGAGCCGCCCATGGTGAAACTCGGGCGCAGGATCGCCGGATAGCCATGTTTCGCCGCGAAACTCAGTCCACCTTCGACATCGGTGACAAGCTGCGAACGCGGTGTCTCGAGTCCGATCTTGCGCATTGCATCCTTGAACAGGAGACGGTCTTCGGCTTTCTTGATGGCGTCGATTTTCGCGCCGATCAGTTCGACGCCATAGCGGTCCAGCACGCCGGCTTCGGCCAGTTCGACCGAGAGGTTCAGCGCGGTTTGTCCGCCTACGGTCGAGAGCAATGCATCGGGCCTTTCACGCGCGATGATTTCTTCGAGATATTGGCGGCTGAGCGGTTCGACGTAAGTGCGGTCGGCGAGCTCGGGATCGGTCATGATCGTCGCCGGATTCGAGTTGACGAGAATCACTTCGTATCCGTCGGCACGGAGGGACTTGGCGGCTTGGGTCCCGGAATAATCGAATTCGCAGGCCTGCCCGATTACGATGGGGCCGGAGCCTATGATCAGGATGCGGTGGAGGTCATTTCTACGCGGCATGCGTTACGTATAGTCCGCCATCAGTTTGGTGAAGTCGTCGAAAAGATAGTGGGAATCGTGCGGGCCGGGAGCGGCTTCGGGATGATACTGGACGCAGAAAACCGGCTCGCGGCGGTGCCGGAATCCTTCGAGAGTTTGGTCATTCAGGTTGACGTGCGTGATATCGATGTCACTCGGGTTGAGGGAGTCCGGGTCCACCGCGAAACCATGATTGTGGGAAGTGATTTCCACACGCTGAGTCAATTTATTGATTACCGGGTGATTGGCGCCGCGATGTCCGAATTTGAGTTTGTAAGTGCGGCCCCCGAGCGCCAGTCCGAGTATCTGATGGCCCAGACAGATGCCGAAGATCGGTACCTTACCGATCAGCCGCTGGACATTATCGATCTGCGGAGTGAGCGGCTCCGGGTCCCCGGGACCGTTCGAGAGAAAGACGCCGTCGGGCTTCAGCGCCAGCACGTCCTGGGCGGAGGTGAGGGCGGGCACGACGGTTACTTTGCAGCCGGAATGTACCAACCTGCGCAGAATATTCCGCTTGATGCCGAAGTCGTAGGCGACAACGTTGAAGCGCGGGTCCGCGGCTGGAGAGAGAACTTCGGAAGGCGAGCAGGATTCGACCGAATTGGTCCAGCTGTAACGCTCGGGGGTGGTGACGCGGCTGGCGAGATCGAGACCGGCCATGGAGGGGATGGAGCGCGCCTTTTCAATTAGTTCTTGCGCGTCATGGGCGCCGATTGAAGGGGCTGCGGATAAGACGCCGCGCATCACGCCGCGGCTGCGCAGGTGGAGCACCAGAGAGCGCGTATCGAGATCGGAGACGACGGGGATGCCGGCGTTGGCGAGAAAGGCGCGGGCTTCTTCATCCGAGCGCCAATTGCTGGTAATGCCGGAGAACTCACGTACGGCGAGACCTTCGATGTAAGGCTTTTTGGCCTCGTTGTCGGAGGAACTGGTGCCGTAATTGCCGATTTGGGGGTTCGTAAGAATGACAATCTGCCCGGTGTAGGAGGGATCGGTGAAGATTTCCTGGTATCCGGTGATGGCGGTATTGAAGACGACTTCGCCGGCACGCTCGGTGGGCGCACCAAAACTCCTGCCTTCGAAGACGGTGCCGTCTTCCAAGGCGAGGATCGCAGAATCCAACAGCAGTTTCCTCCTATTGATAATGGTCTGGGTGTGGGGTCAGATCCATTGTAGCGGATGGGTCGGCGTACAATGAAGTGGAAGAGCCGAAAACATCAACGGCCATCGAGAGTTATCCCGGAGGGTTCACACATGACAGCGTTGTCCGGACGGACGATTTTGATTGCGGCGGTAATTTGCGGGGCACCGGCCGCCCATGCAGGTACCATACTGTGGAACACGGGTACCTCGACCCCTGTGACGCTGGCCCTGGATTACGTCAGCGCGATCAATAATTCCGGCATGGCCGTGGGGGCATTGGGAAATCAGGCGGCTGAAGTATCCGCTTCCGCGCCTGGTGTCGCTCGATCGCTGGGCGGAATACCGCTGAACTCCCTGAGCTCGTTTGCTTCAGGCATTAACAACGTCGGCTCGATCGCCGGCAGTTTTGAAGATCCCGGCGGCGCAGAACACGCTTTTGTATGGTTACCCGCGACTGGCGTGCAGTTGCTTGGCAATCTCGGAGGCGACCTGTCGACCGCTCTTGCCATCAACGACGCTGGCCAGGTCGTGGGACAAAGCGCCACCGCAAACTCCGTTCAGGCGTTTATGTGGTCCTCCGGGGCCGGTATGGTCGCCGTCGGCGACGCGGGAACCTACCTGGCAACGGGCGTCAACAACTCCGGTGAGATTGCGTGCCAGGAAGACCCGTCTCCCTATACGCAGATTCAGGCAGCGCTTTGCGGGCCTGGCCGCGGAAGTGTTACTGCTTTGAGCATGTTCTCATCAGATCCATGGTCCGCAGTCTCCGCTTTGAATAATCAGGGGTGGTTTGTCGCAACCGCCCAGACGCCATCCGGGGTCGACGAGGGATTTCTTTGGACTCCCCAGGGCATGACGATTTTCGGCGCGAGTTTCCTGCCCGTCAGTCTCAATGACGTTGGGCAGGTGATTGGCAGCTTTAACGGCCAACCGGCGGTGTGGACAAGCACGGGCGGATTTCACGTGTTACCCGATTCGTTCGGCGATATCCTCACAGGCATCAACGACAATGGACAAATTGTGGGCGACTCTTCCCCATCCCCCGAACCCGGCACGTTCTCACTGCTGCTTGGTGTTTTCGTTCTGGCCCCGATCTGCCGGGGGCTGGCTCAGAATCACGATATCCACGCGCCTGTTATGGGCGCGCCCCGCCGCTGAATCGTTGGAGTCGACCGGTTTCGTTTCCGCATAACCCGCCACCGCGAATCGAGCGCCAGGCATGCCATACCGGCCTTCGAACAACTTGAGCATGGAAATGCTTCGGGCCGAGGATAGTTCCCAGTTGCTGCGGAACCTGCGGGTGTGTATCGGCACGGAGTCGGTGTGTCCCTCGAAGCGGACTGAGTTGGGAAGATCGCGAATCGTGTGGGAGATTTTTTCGAGACTGCCGAAGCCCGAAGCAAGGATTACATCGCCACCGGAAGGAAAGAACGCGGTCTGGCGAAGACTGATGACGAGGCCTCTGGCTTCGAGATGAACCGCAATTCTGCCGCTGTCGATTTCCCGCGCCAGAGCTTGATTGAGAGATTGCATCGAAGGCAGCAGTTCGGAAACGGCGGAGATTTCCGGTTGGACCGCGGACGACTTGCCGGCCGTCGCGTCGTTAAGCGCTTTCGCGTCGTTAAGCGCTTTCGCGTCGTTAAGCGCTTTCGCGTCGTGCAGCGCTTCCGATACCGAGTGCGACACTCGCTTTGCTCTGCCCTTGTCGGGTTGCGATGCGGCGAACATGACGACGAAGACGGCGAGGAGAAGAGTGACGAAATCGGCGTAAGAAGTCAGCCAGCGATGATGATTTTCCGACGCGGCGCGGTTCAGCCGCGCGCGGGGCATCAAGCCTCCGCCGCGGCGGGTTCGACCGTTGCCGCCCTGGTGCCAGGAGTCTTTTTCGGCAGAGGGCCTTTCTCCAGAAAGGCCTCCAGCTTGATGCGAATCAGTCTGTGATTGAGGCCCGCCGCGATGCCCAGGATTCCTTCGAGCGTCAGTTCACGCATCCGCACCAGTTCATGCGTTCTCGCTTTGAGTTTTCCGGCGGCGGGGAGGAAGAACAGGTTGGCCGATGCCACGCCATAGACGGTGGCGACAAACGCGACCGCGATGCCGCGGCCGACTTCATCGACATTGGCCAGGTTCTTCATCACCTGAATCAGGCCCAACACCGCTCCGATGATGCCGATTGTGGGCGCGTAGCCGCCCGCCGCTTCGAAGACTTTCGCCTCCGCCCCGGCGTCTTGTTCGAAGAGACCGATCTCGAACTCCATCATGTCCCGGATTTTGGCGGGCTCCACGCCATCGACGGCGAGTTCCAGGGCTTTTCTGAAAAACGGGTCCTCAATGGAGACGGTTTGCGACTCAAGCGATAAAATGCCGGCTCGGCGCGCGCGGTTGGCCAGGCCGACGATCTCGTCGATTCTTTCGGGCGCGGATTCGGTGATCGAGAAGAACACGGTCCCAAGCTGCCTTGCCGCGCGGATCAGGACGGACAGCGGGGTCGATATCATCACGGCGCCGATAGTGCCGCCGAAAACGATCAAAGCGGAAGTGACTTGGGCGACGTCCTGCAGGCGGCCGCCTTCCAGGAGCAATCCGCCGGTAAGTCCGCCAATGGCGAGGACGATGCCACCGAGAGTGGCGAAGTCCGGTTTCGACGGGTTCGGCATGGGCGATGGAACGGTCCGCTGAAGAAGTGGAAAGATCCGCCCGAATTCTCAAGAAATTCGCGGCTCAGCCCGCCGCGCAGGAGGCGGAAGCCGAGACGGGGAACACGCGGCGCACGATATTCGCGAACCGCGGATCGCACCGCAGGGCATCGGCCTTCGGGTCTACATTCAGGAAGAGCAGAGTGTACGAGTTCTCGGAAATCGCGCGGTCCAATTCCTTGAACGCCTCCTCGCGGCACCCCAGCGCGTCCAGCAGTAACGCGACTTCATAGGCGTCAACATAGTCACTTTTGCGGATTTGCAGGAGTTCCCCGAGAATCCGGATCGCCGACCGTTGCTCGCCTATGCCGGCCAGGAATCGCGCCTGGTTAATGCGGGCTACAGGCGCATCCGATCTCTCCACCGCGATCTCATATTGCGTCCGGGCTTCCTGAATGCGCCCCGCGAATTCCAGCGCTTCCGCATAATGGGTACGGCCGACCTGCGAGCTGGGATGCAAATCCAGATTGTTCTCGGCCCATTCAACAGCCGCCGCGAACTCCCGCCGGTAAAGGCGCAGCAGCGCTCCGATAAACGCGAGCGGGGCCAGCAGCGCGTCGGCCGCCTGCGCCGGCGGAAGCAATGCGGCGGCCTCATCCAATCGCTGTCCCGCCAGGTAGACCATCGCCAGCCGGATATACACGTGCGGCGAATTCGGCCGCTCGCGCTTCAGCCGCACCATCTCCGTTTCGGCACCGACAAGGTCATGGTCAAAGACAAATCGGCCATAAGCGGCATCCAGCCGCCGTTCCCAAGTCTGGCCGGAGCCCGCGGCCGCCCGGTTATGAGCTTCCCAAAAAGGGCCGGCGAGATCGCGCGGCGCCTGCATCACGAAGCTGGCGAGCATCAGATAAGCGCTGGAGATGCCTTCCCACGCGCGGAAATCCGCTCCGTCTTCCCAATCGGCCTCCCTGAAGCACCGCAGGGCGTTTTCGTAGCCCTGACGGGTGTATTGATTCCAGTAGTGCCAGCCTCGGCGAATCAAAATATCCGATTGCGGTATCTCCAGCCGATAGCCGAACCTGGGTTGGCAATTGATCCAGGAGCCGTATTCACCGAGAACCTGTTTGATCTCGCCGATCGTGACGGCGATGGTATGTTTCGATACATGCACGCCATCCCAAGCGTCGCGAATTAATTGTTCATATTCGACCAGACGTCCCGGATTTTGGATAAGAACTTTAAGTGTGCGATAGGCACGCGGCCTCAATTCAATCGCAACCCCATCCCTATGCAGGCGCGTAGAAGCCAAATCTATTCTGAAAGGCCCTAATTGTATTGGTTCGCCCGGTCCCCGCATCAAAGCCCCAAATTTGATCGATCCTGGATATCCAGTGCAATTAAATTGATTGATCCTTGATTAATTCTGCGGGGATTCTATCATAGAATCCCCTGAATAGGCGGGTAGTAAGTTAGGCCACATTTGTCCGCAGTGGTCAATCTGCCGCTCGCCCGAAAAAGGAGACCTCATGACATCCGCGAAGCTGTCTTCGGTCTGGCTCGTTCCAGCCCTTTCCATGGTGTTGGCGGCATCGTTGCCGGCTCAGTCGGCCGGTACCGGCGCACTTACCGGCACGGTAAGCGATCCATCAGGTGGGGTCGTTCCAGGCGCGTCGGTTGTGTTGGTCAACCGTGAAACAAACCAGACCCGCTCCGCAACCACCGGCAGCGATGGCAGCTATAAGTTCGCGCTGCTGCCTCCGGGGAACTACAGCGTGCGCTTCAGTGCCGCCGGTTTCAAGACGTCTGAAGTGGATGCGGTGACGGTCAACGTGACTGAAACTCCTGTCCTCGATCGGACGCTGGAAGTGGGTGCTCAAACCGAGCAGGTAACGGTGGAAGCCACCACGGAGTTGCTTCAGACGGCCACTTCCACGCTCGGAACCACGGTGGCCTCCGACACCGTCACCGGGCTACCCCTGAGCAACCGCAACTATACCCAGATCCTTTCCCTTTCGGCCGGCACCAACGCCAGCGCCAACAACGCGACCGCCTTCGGCAAAGGCACCCAGGATATGAGCGTCAACGGGAACGACCCGGGCCAGAACAGCTTCGAAATGGATGGCGTCAACATTAACAATTTCGCCAACGCCGGCAGCGCCAACGATTCGAGTCTTTACACGGGAATCGGGGTTCCCAGCCCCGATGCCATTCAGGAGTTCAAGGTTCAGACTTCGACCTACGACGCGAGTTACGGGCGAAACCCGGGGGCAAACGTGAACGTGGTGACCAAGTCGGGCAGCAATCAATTTCACGGCACCGCGTTCGAATTCCTGCGCGACTCCATTCTGAACGCCAACGACTTTTTCTACAACCGGGATTCCTGCTCCGCGTACGCCGCCGGGTCCTGCCCGAAACAGGTATTGAATCAGAATCAGTTTGGCGGCGTGCTGGGCGGGCCGGTGATCAGGAACAAGCTGTTCTTCTTCGTCAGCTATGAGGGCACGCGCCAGAAAAACGGTGTATCGTCTTCGGGTTTTACGACTGCCAACCTGCCGCCGATTCCAACCGGCGACCGGAGCGCACCGGGATTTGCGGCAGCGCTGGGAGCGATGAACTGCCCCGCCAATCACCCGGGAAATTTCAGCTACGGAACGTTCGGCGGGCCGAACGTGGCTTGCGACGGGTCCAACATCAGCCCCGTAATGCTCGCCATTCTCAATCTCAAGCTTCCGAATGGCAATTACTATTTTCCGGGCTCGGGGACTTCGGGCTACAGAACGGTAAGCTTCAGCGATCCGGCGATTTACAACGAGGATCAGGTGGTCGCCAACTTCGACTATCTGATCAATTCCAGGAATACCCTGGCTGGCCGGTATTTCTTCACCAACAATCCCCAGGATCTGACGCTGGGCGGGGAATTACCCGGCGCGCCCAGCCTGTTGGGCTTCTCCAATACGGACGCGGTTTTGAAGCTTACCACGCTGGTGGCCAACACCATCGTCAACGAAGCTCGGGTGTCGTTCCAGCGGAACCTCAGCACGGGAAATGCCGCCGCCCCTCCGGGCGCGACGAACGCAGCCCTGGGAATCACGCCGATGACGCCGGGTGTGACCAAACCCCCGGGAATCATCTCGATCGCCGGAGGCTACACCATGTTGGGAGTATTTGGCCCCACGTTCAGTGTCACAAACCAGACTGAGTTTTCGGATCAGATCTCCTGGACGCATGGCAAGCACACCATTCGCGGCGGATTCGAGTATCAAGCAAACCAGTGGCCGATCCTTTGGTCCGGCGTGCGGGGTCTCCTGCTGACAGGAACCTTCAACGATCTGCTGGTGGGAGGACCGGGTAACATCCTGACGTGCCTGTACTGCTCGCGCAGCGCCCCGGAAGGTATCGTGCACGGCTACAGTTCTCCCAGTATGAACGCCTTCGTGCAGGACGACTATAAGGTCAGCTCGCGCCTCACCCTGAACCTCGGTGTGCGCTGGGAATACGATGGCGCACTCAGCGACAAGTACGGAAACCTGACCCAGACCTGGGTAAGCCGCATCCAGGCTGTTCCGATACCTCCGGCGGTACCAACATCATCGGGTCCCGGTGTAAGCCAATGGGTGGTTCCCAGCAACTTCACGAATTTTTATCCGAAACCGCCGGACGGGGTGCTGGTCAACAACAGCACCACCCCCGAAAGAGAGCACGCGCCGTTGAGCAACTTCGGACCGCGTATCGGATTTGCCTATCAGATCAACAGCAAGCTGGTAGTGCGCGGCGGGGCCGGTATCTTTTATGACCGCGCCGGCGCGGACCGGATCATCTACGCCGTCGAGCAGGGGAATCCGTACTCGGCGACCGTGGATTTCAACACTCCCAATAATCAGACTCTGGCAAATCCCTTCCCGTCGACCCCGGTCCTGGGAACGTTTTCGTCGCGGTACATCAGCTTCTCTCCCGCGTGTCTTGCCAACGACCTCGGGCCGGGCTGCAATTCCAACCTTAACGTTCCGTTCCTCGACGAGGTTCTGCATACGCCGCTGGTCCGGCAGTACAATCTCGGCGTTCAATACGAATTTGCGAAACACTGGGTGCTGGAGGCAGGGTACGTGGGGTCGAGCGGGATCAATCTGCTGGACGAGTATCACAACAACAACACGCCAGGGCTGGCCAGCCCCACCAATCCGATCAACACAGTTACGACCAATACCGTCGAGAACATTTTGTATCGCGTGCCTTATCTCGGCTACCAGTCGGTGGGCGTGCGCGGCACGGGATTCGATGGGAGCAGCAACTACAACAGCCTGCAGGTCACAGTCCGCAAGCAGCTGACTCATGGGCTGACAATGCAGGCAGCGTATACGTGGAGCAAGGACCTGACCGACCTGAGCTACATTTCGGGCAATCCAACCGCGAACAGCAACGACGCGAGTAATTTGGCTCAACAGTACGGCCCGGCAACTTTCGTGCGCCCGCAGCGCTTTGTTGTGAACTATAACTACGATCTGCCGTTCGGGAAGCATAACGGTCTCCTCGGCAAAGCGACCGAGGGATGGAGTGTGTCGGGTGTAACCGTGGTCCAGGACGGTCTGCCGATCACGATCGGAGATTCGGCTGCCGGCACCATTTACGGCACGGCGGGCGCCGTCAATCAGTCCGGATACGCCAGGGCGCAGATGTGTCCCGGCATGACTTACGGAAGCATTTCAACATCGGGCGGCGTCGAACAGCGGCTGGGTGGAAACAGCGGTGGCCCCGGATATTTCAATGCTTCGTCTTTTTGTCCCGCACCCGCAATCGGAGACGGAACCGGCTATGGGAATTCGGGCGTTGGCATCATCCAGGGGCCGGGGCAGTTTAATTGGGATTTTTCAATATTGAAGAGCACCCGGATTACCGAACGGCATCTGGTGCAATTCCGGACCGAATTCTTCAATACATTCAACCACCCGCAGTTCAATAATCCCAACAATGGCAGCGTTCCCGATCGCTCATCGGGCAGCTTTGGGCAGATCACGACCACCAGCGTCAATCCGCGGGTGATCCAGTTCGCACTGAAGTATATGTTCTGAGGGTGTAGCGTGGAGCAGGCCATCTTTTTGTGTGGCCTGTTTCTTATGGTTTCGACTGCCCGACCGAGACGACTCATCCCGGCCCGTGTCCTCGGGTGTAACTGGTGTCGAAGACAGTCGTCGGCGAGAGTGCCGACGCGGCAGCGAGGAGTGGCCGCGCCCCCTGGACATTGCTGTACGCGCGTGAGAAATCCCGGCTGGAGCCGGCTGGAGGGGCTAGAGCAGGCGAACGAAAAAGTACGCCGTAAGGCCCCACGCATAGACGAGAATCGCGATGCGTACCGCGTTCTCATTGAGGCGCCGGATCAGAAGAGCGCTGAGGTATCCGCCGACGCTGCCTGCTACGAGCATCGGAAGGCCGAGCTTCCAGTCCAGCGCGCCGCGCCATGCGAACAGGCTGACGGCCATAATATTGATTGCCGTCCCGCAGATGAGCCGGACACCGTTTGCGCCGTGCACGTTCATGCGGGAGGCAACGACAAACAGCGCGATCATCAGGACTCCCATCCCGGCGCCGAAATAGCCGCCGTAGACCGAGATGACGAGCTGGCTGGTCAGGAGCACGGCAGCGGAGCGACGTCCAGCCGATTTTTCGGCCAAGGCGCGCAGACGCGGCGCCAGCGTGAAGACAATCGCCGAAATCAGGAGGAGCCACGGCACGAGATTCGAGAACACCCCGTTTGTCGTGCTCAACAGCAGGACGCTGCCGACGGCGGATCCGGCGAGGCTCACAAGCACGAGTTGCACGATTTCGGGCCGCCTCTGCTTGTCGAGCGCTCGGCGGTAGACCCAAGCTGCGGCAATGCCGCCTGGCATCGTAATCAGCGAGGAAGTGGCGTTGGCTTTAACCGATGCGACACCCGCGAGGAGCAGAGCGGGGAAGACGACGAACATCCCGCCCCCGGCAAGGGCGTTCGCGACTCCGCCCAGGAGAGCGGCGAGAAGCAGTGGGAGGAGCGTCAAGTTTTCTCGCCGGGCCGCGGGTGAAAGGGCACTGGAAATTGGTTGGCTTCCGCGATATCCAGGTTCACCACCACCGGCTCCTGCCCGCTGCGAACGACTACGGCTTCGACCGGCTCATCGGCGCGCGCGTTCATTTCCTGATGCGGAACCCAGGGTGGCACGTAGATGAAATCGCCCGGGCCGGCCTCTTCGGAAAACTCCAGGTGGTCGCCCCAGCGGAAGCGCGCGCGGCCTTTCACGATGTAGAGAACGGTCTCGACTTCGCCGTGATGGTGCGCGCCGGTGCGGGCGGCGGGCTGAACCACCACGGTCCCGGCCCACAGTTTGTCGGCTCCCGTGCGCGCGTGTGTGATGGCGGCTGCGCGTGTCATGCCGGGCGTTTGGGGAGTATCGGTGTCGAGTTCCCCGGCGCGGACGATGCGGATACCGCCGGTCTTCCAGTCGGGCATTGGCTCAGTAATAGTCGGCGCAGCTCATGTAGTAACCGCACTGGGCGCAGAAGAGTTTGCATTTCCGGCTCTCCAGTCTGGTGGAGCAGACAGGGCAGTACAACATCGCGTTTTCGTCGGTCTGTGGGACGGGGTCGGAAGACGGTTGCGGCTGCGTCACGGAACTATCATTCTATAATCAGCTATGAAGTTTCATCCGGCCTTTGTCGTCTCCACGGTTCTCGGATTCTCCCTGATCGGCATCGTGTTCGCCCAGCAGCGGGCGGCCGAACATCCGGCGCAGTTTGCGGCGCGCGGGACTCACGGCGCCATCGCCGCGGGCAGCGGCTACGCGACCGAAGCTGCTATGCGCATGTATTACACGGGCGGCAACGCGGTGGATGCGGGTGTGGCGAGCATTTTCGCAGCCGCCACCACTGAGTATTCGCATGTCGGCTGGGGCGGGGAAGCGCCCATTCTGATCCGGACGAAAGACGGCAAGGTCCACGCCATTGCCGGTGTGGGCACGATGCCTAAGCTGGCCACCGCCGATTTGTACCGCAACCGTCCGCTGAAGGTGGGTGAGATTCTGGAACCGCCGGAGAAGGGCGGTCTGCGCGGCATCATCCCGGTGGCGGGGATCATGGCGGCGCTGGTGCCGAGTCTTCCCGAATCCACGCTGGTGGCGCTGCGGGACTACGGGACAAAATCGTTTGCTGAAGCGGTCGCGCCGGCGCTTGAGTTCGCCGACGGCTCCGCGATCGACGAGCAGCGCTCGGGATCCGTCCAGGCGAGCCGCGAATTCTTCACGCTGTGGCCTAGTTCGATGAAGCATTTCATGCCGGACGGACGCGCGCCTCTGCCCGGCGAAATTTTCCACCAGCCCGATCTGGCACGGTCGTTGCGCGCGATGGTGGAAGCGGAGAAGAAAGCCCTGGCTGGCGGTGCAAGCCGCGTGGCCGCCATCGATGCGGTGCGCGATTACTTCTATCGCGGCGAGATCGCGAAGAAGATCGACGAGTTCAGCCGCGCCAATGACGGTTTGCTGCGCTATGACGATATGGCGTCGTTCCGGCTGACCCCGGAAGAGCCGGTCGCGACCGATTTCCGCGGCGCGCGCGTCTATAAGCCGGGATTCTGGAGCCAGGGGCCGGCCATGATCGAATCGCTCAACATCCTGAGCGGCATCGATGTGACGTCGATGCGCGTGAATTCGGCCCTGTATATTCACACACTGACGGAAGCGCTGAAGCTGGCTTATGCGGATCGGGACACTTATTATGGCGATCCGAAGTTCGTTAAAGTGCCGAGCGAACAGTTGCTTTCGATGAAGTATGCGGATGAGCGGCGCAAGCTGATCGGTCAGAATGCGTCCATGGAATTTCTGCCGGGAAAGGTGGGGGATCGGCCGGGAATTCATCCTTCGCAGTCCGAAATTGTGCGGACCAAAATAGACGACTTTCTGATGGCGCACGACACCACGTGCGTGGATGCGATCGACAAGGACGGCGTTATGTTTTCGGCGACGCCTTCGGGCGCGTGGCTGCCGTCGGTGATCGCGGGCGATACGGGCATTCCGCTGACGGAGCGGGCGCAGAGTTTCCTGTTGGTTCGTGGGAATCCGAACGAGTTGGCGGGCGGCAAACGGCCGCGCGTGACGCTGAGTCCCACGCTGGTCACGCATACGGACGGCACACCATGGCTGGTGCTTTCGACTCCAGGCGGCGACAACCAGGAGCAGGCGCTCATGCAGCTGATGTTTGATGTGGTGCTGTTCCGCATGAACCCGGAGCAGGCGATCGAAGCGCCGCGTTTCGAGACGCGGCATCTGGTGTCGAGCTTCGATAACCACGCCATGAATCCTGGCGATTTGCAGTTGGACGACCGCACGCCGCAGGCGGTGATTCAGGATCTGGCGAACCGCGGGCATAAGATCGGCACGCGGACGCGGTGGCAGAGCGGATCGGCGCCGGGAATGGTGCGGGTGACTCCGGGCGGCGTGATCGAGGCGGGCGCGGATCCCTGGGGTTACCGGAGTATGCGGGCCTATTAAGACCGGCTCGCTCAAAGACGCAAAGACGCCAAGCCCCCAAGAAGATCGAACTGGATACTTTATTTCCACTGGATGAGCCGGTTACGTTCGACTGTGATCGTCTGCGCGACCGTTTGAGGGTTCTCGCTGCACGCTCGATTTTCGTCGGCGGGAGTTCCTGGAAGTATGAAGGCTGGCTGGGGCAGATTTATTCGCGGTCCCGCTATCAGGTTCGCGGGCGTTTTTCGAAAAGACTGTTTGAAGAAAGCTGCCTGAGCGAGTATGCTACCGTGTTCCCGGCGGTCTGCGGGGACTTTGCGTTCTATCAATTTCCCGAGGATGCATTCTGGGCGAAGCTCTTCCGGCAGACGCCTGAAACGTTCCGGTGGGGTTTCAAAGTTCCGGAGCAGATCACGGTGCCGATGTGGCCGGTGCATCCGCGATACGGCGCACTGGCGGGGCTGGAGAATCCCACGTTCCTCGATGCCACGCTGCTGGAGCAGGCATTCCTGCGCGCATTGGAACCGTATCAAAAGCAGACCGGTGTGCTGATCTTTGAGTTTGGAGCGCTGCGACACGGGCGTTTGGAGACTCGCGGCGAATTTGTCAAGGCGCTCGATGGATTCCTTTCGCGACTGCCGGCGGGGTGGAGGTATGCGGTCGAGATTCGCAATCCGGAGTTTCTGCGGCCGGATTATTTTGCCTGTCTGCGCTCGCATGATGTGACGCACGTCTACAATGCGTGGACGCGAATGCCGGAGATCGCGGAGCAGATTGCGATTCCGGATTCGCGGACCACGGACCTTCTGGTGGCGCGCGCGCTGCTCCGGCGCGGGCGTCCGTATGAAGATGCGGTGCGGCAATTCGCGCCTTACGATCGCGTGCAGGAGGTAAACGAGCCGGTGCGGCGAGGGTTGCGTGAACTGATCGATATCGCGCGTGTGGACGGGCGCCCGGCGTTCATTTTTGTGAATAACCGGTTGGAAGGAAACTCGCCGGGCACTATCGTTTCGATTACGGATCGATTTGTGGCCTCGTCACCGCCTTGATGTTTTGGTGGCGGAACTTTTGACGACGCTCTTGCCCGTTCCATGTCTGGACGCGGACGCACCCAACTGCTCGATGGAGGCGTGGATATAGCGGCGAACGTAATTCCGCTCCAGTTCAGCGATGTTCGCGAATTTTATGTGACGCATGGTTTTGCCTTCGCCTTCGAGCACGCGGCTCGTGTCGGGAAGGCTCGAACCTCGTGGAAATCCGAGATTGATGTGGCCCGCGCTGATGGCGATGTAGCAGAACATGTCCTTCATCTTCCCGCTGAAACCGAACCAAATGGCCACGGTGTAGACCTGATAGATCGATTCGGAGGCGTCCGGCACTTCTTCGAGAATGATTTCGCGAAGGGCAAGCGCGAGGTCGGCGACGTTCGGGCCGTAAGCAGAGAGAAAGCTCAGCAGTTGGGGATCGGGCGGACGCGTCACGGTCTGAATATACTCCGAAATTCCATGGACGGGAATCAAGCCCGAATCGCGCCGAATCGGGAGGTAGTCGGACATTTGTGATTGCTATACTGAGCTTTCCCGCCGTTTGTGGGCTCGTAGCTCAGTTGGTTAGAGCGCTTCCTTGACACGGAAGAGGTCGGAAGTTCGAGTCTTCTCGAGCCCACCATAATTTTCAAAAAACAGGCTTCGCTTTTCCCATTACGATAGAGGTATGCCGCAGCCAATTGAGTTCAACCCGATCGGGATCGTCCGCAGCCCGGTTGTGGAACCCGTGGACGATATCTGGGGTGGCGTTCAATGCCGGATCGATCTCGACTCATCGAAGTTTGCGAAGGACTCCCTTGTGGGCTTGGGTGATTTTTCGCATGTTGAGGTGATTTTTTTCTTTCACCGCGTGCCGGACGCCGAAATCGTGACGGGATCGCGTCACCCGCGCAACCGGCCCGATTCTCCCCGAGTCGGCATCTTCGCGCAGCGGGGAAAGAGTCGGCCCAATCGGATTGGCGTTACGATTTGCCGCTTGGTGTCCGTCAAAGATCTGTCGCTGGAAGTGGACGGGCTCGATGCGATCGATGGTACACCGGTGCTGGACATCAAGCCCTATATGCGGGAATTTGCCGCGCGGGGCGAAATCCGCCAACCCAAGTGGGTTGGCGAACTGATGGCCGGGTACTGGGGAAATACCTACTTCGGTTGATCGTGCCGCGGCCCGCGGGAGCGCGCGCGCGCCACACCCGTGCCAACGGCGTTAAAGAGGAGTAATATCTTGGGCAGCAGGAGACGAATCGAATGTTTGACAGCCTGGAAGATCGAATGAAGGCCGAGGACATGGAAGGTTCCGCGAAAGAAAAACTGACTCGTTATGTCCTTATCGGCGCCGTATCGCTTGTTGTGGTCGGCGTTGTTTTCGCCGCCGTGGAATTTGTGAAATAACCGGGATCCAATCCCCGGCCCTCGACCACGCGTGCCAGCTGCTTTTGCAGAAGAGGCACGTCGAGGTTCGGACGAATATTCGCGATGAAGGCGCGTTCGTAGAAGCGCGCGGCAAACATAGCCTTCTCTGCGTCGTGGCAGTGCGCCAACTCCCATGCTCCTTCCTCGCACATCAGCGCGTAAGCCAATACATCTGCCATGCGCTGGAGATACTCGTCGGCGGCTTGGGGAGAGGAAGCGGGATTCTGCATGAGATCGCGCAGTGCGTCCTGCATGGCGGCCAGCAGCTCTTCAAGGCGGACGCGCTCCGTTTGCATGGTGTCGGGTATGGCGCCCGCAATGCCGGAAAGCCTGTCCAGATAGATCTGACCGCCCTCGTCCTGCATCACTACGCGCATCAGCTCCAGTGCCTGAATCTGCTCGGGCCCTTCCCATACCGTAAGCACCTGGGCGTCCCGGAATAGCCGCGCTACGGGGTATTCTTCGGTGTAGCCGTTGCCGCCGACCAGTTCCATCGCCTTGCGCGTGCACCACACTGCCTGCTCAGCCGTTTTGTATTTGGCAAGGGACGTGGCGATGCGCGACCACGGCTGCCGCCCAGCATCGAAACTGCGCGCTGCTTCGAAGGTGAGCGCCGAACCCGAAAGCCACTTGGTCTGCAGATCGAGGATACGCTTCTGTATCATCGGCTGTTCCAGCAGCGGCTTGCCGAACGGAGCGCGGTGACTGGCCCAGCAGAGCGCTTCCATGAGCGCCCGGTGCATCACCCCCGCCGCTGCCATGGCGTTATGCACGCGGGAGCAACTCAGGGCTTCCATCATCATCTTCAGGCCTGATCCGGCCGGTGCCAGCTCAAAGGCGATTGTGCCCGTGAGGCGTACCTCGCCGGTAGGGAGTCCGCGAGTGCCGACTTTCTCCTTGAGATGAGCGACGTCGTAATCGTTCGCCACGCGCCAGTCCGGGTCGATGTGGCTGGGTACGAGATAGAGGCCGAGGCCTTGGCTGCCTGGCGATGCACCTTCGGGCCTGGCGGTCTTGAGGGCGAGAAATCGGCTGAAGCCGATGGCGCTGGTGAACCAGTTATCGCCTTGGAGGCGCATCGTGCCGTCACTGTGATCCAGCGCCCGCGTTTTCGTGTTGCCAATGTCGCTGCCGCTGTGCTTTTCGGTTGCCCAGGTGCCACCGATTACGGTATTGCCGTCCGTGCGCAGAATCTCCGGCAGGAAGCGCGCTTTCAGGTCGGGGCTTGCGTAACGGTCGATCAGCAACGCGAGGGGATGGGTCATAGCGAAGGGACAGCCTGTAGCGATATCGCTCTTCGAAACCAGATATTGGGCGACAAATGGCAGGATGTGCGGTTCAGGCGCGGTCTTGTTGAAACAGCCGGCCAAGAAGCCGCGCCGGTATAATTCCTGCTGAGCGGTTTCATAGCCCTGGTTGAGATAGATGCGTCCGCGGCGCTGGTCGGGATGGATCGGGTCGGTCACCTCGTGCCGCAGTATCGGAGGGTGAATGCGATCGGAACAGACGGCCTGCGCGTCGAGCTCATCGCCGCAGAATGCGCCGAAATTCTCCAGGGTTCCTGATTGGCGCGCGAGCATGGTGGGCGCCGAACGCTCCAGAAAGCGCTGCAGGTTCCTGTCGAGAGTATAGAAATTCAGTCCGTGGGTCCGGTCAGGCCAAGCTTTCGACACCGAACTTCTTACACCGAATTACGGCGTCACTGCCGTGATATTCCGCTTGGGGACCTGGCCGACGGGAATGCGGGTGAACTCTTTCATCGTCTTGATGTCGACAACGGAGACGAAGTTCGACGCGGCGCATGCCACGTAGGCCGTCTTGCCGTCGGGCGTGAGCGTGACCCAATCCGGGGACCGGCCCACATCGGCGGTGCCCACGAGTTTCAAATCGGGGAGCGAGTACGAGTAGATGGCGCTGTTCAGTCTGCTGTTGACGATCAGGGTTTTGCCGTCGGCCGTGACCGCCATGCCGTGAGACTCGCTGCCGCCCACCAGGTAGGGAGACTTTCCGGGGGGCAGATCGGGATTCTTGATGCGATTGACTTCTTTGTGGGTGGCAAAATCCACCACGGCGAATCCGTTGAAACCTGAAAGCTGGACGAAGATCCATTTGGTGCTGCCATCCGGATTCGCCGCGAAGGCCATGGGCCGGATTCCCTGATCCATCGTGAGCGACCAGGCGGGCTCTTCGGTCTTTTGGTCAATCACCGTGATTGTCTTCGAGGCAATGGAACCGCTGACCACGAACTTGCCGTCCGGCGTGACATACGTGTTGTGGACAGCGCCTTTCACCGGGATGGTCTTGACCTTCTCCAGCGAGGTGGTGTCGACGACATCGACCGCGCCCGGCGCCATGGCGATCGATACATAGACCCTGCGGCCGTCTTTACTGATCGCTATGTTGTTGGGATGGCCGCTGAGAGGTATGCTCCGGGTGACCTTCAGGGTCTTCTGATCCACTACATCCAGGGTTTTTTCGCCCTCGTTGCTGATGTAGTAGCGGCTTCCGTCGGGCGCGGCTGCGGCGCCGTGGTTGACTTCAATCCCGTGGATGGTGCCGACTACCTTATTGGTTGCGGGATCGATGACGGAGACGTCGTCGCCGGCGCTGTTCGTCTGGATGATGCGGACCGTGGTTGCCGTCAGCGGCAAAGCTATAAAAAGACCAAGGCAGATCCGTTGGAGCCTGATCGAAGTCGCATACATAGTCAATGGGAAGCGCTCCTGAACGCTGGCCGCAGTGTACTTTGTGGCGACGGCCGGAGTCAAGCCGGCTAACAACCGGCTAACAACAGCCGGCTGAAACCAAATGAAAACGCGACCGAAGTCGCGTGTACCCGGGCTGGTCGGGATAACGATCGACAACGCTGGGATTCACTACTTTTGGGCCGCCACGGGTGAGTACCAGAGGGCTTGTTCAGTGCCGGACCGCACCGTTAATATCGCAATCAGGTAAGACATGAGAACCGATTTCATTGAACCCGATTTCATGGCACGAAGAGTGCCGAGCGCCGGTGCGTTCATCAATGGGGACATCGAGAAGCTCAAACTGGTTATACCCGCTGACGTGGCGGCTATCGAGAAGGTGAGCGCCGCCGTAAACGAGCTCCTCGTGGACAAAAAATGGCCGGTTGAAGAGGTTATGAAGGTTGAACTCGCGCTGCAGGAGGCGCTGGCGAACGCAATCCGGCATGGCTGCCGGAACGATGCGGGCAAGCTGGTCGATTGCCGCGTCACGCTGAGCGCCGGGGAAGTCGTAATCGTGGTACACGATCCTGGGCCGGGCTTCGATGTGAAGGGCGTGGCCGATCCGCTCGAAGTGGCCAACCTGTTCAAGCGCGGTGGACGGGGTGTGTTCCTGATCCACCGGTTGATGGATTCCGTGGAGTTCAGCGATGGCGGACGCCAGGTGAAGATGCGGAAACGACTCGGCGGGCCCGTCTCGGTGGCCTGACTGAATTCCTGATAACCTGTCTTGGGAAAGAGGCAGGCGGAAGGAATGGCGGACAATAAGACCCAACCCACCCAACCAAGCGTGGCGTCGTTTATCGATGCCCTGACGGACGAAACCAGGCGCGCAGATGCCAAGGCGGTCGTCAAGATGATGCAAAAAGCGGTGGGCGAAAAGCCGAAGATGTGGGGGCCTTCTATTATCGGCTTCGGAAGCTGCCACTACAGATACGAAAGCGGGTGCGAGGGCGATATGCCGCTGATCGGGTTTTCGCCGCGGAAGGCCGCCACCGTTTTGTATAACCTGATCGGGTCCAGCGACTCCGAGGCGCTGCTGGCGAGGCTCGGCAGGCATACCACCGGCAAGGGGTGCCTCTACATCAAAAAACTCGCCGATGTGGATCAGGTAGTGCTGGAGGCTTTGGCCGTCAAATGCGTCGCATCGTCGCGCGAGCGGTACTCGAGTTGAGAAAAGGGGGCAGAAGCTCTAACCGCCGGCCTTTACGGTGATCTTCTCGACTGTCCAGGTTGAGCAGTCGCCCTTATAGATGACCGCCTCCCCCTCGCAGTGAATCTCGTGGATCAGGCAGCTGGTTTGGCCATGGCCCTGGCTGGTTTGCGCCCAGCCCACCAGCTTACCGTTTAAGTCCACCTTGTAGATCTTGCCGTTGCCGTCGCCGCTATACAAATATTGGGTCGGCCCCTTGGTGGCGCAGACGCTCCAGGGCGCACCCACCACGGCGATACTCTTCTTGAAGTTCAAATCGGTGTCGTACACCTGGATGCGGCGGTTGCCGCGGTCGGCGACGTAAATGTTGTCCTGAGCATCCGTGGCGATGCCGTGAACGGTGTTGAACTGGTCCTGGCCGGAGCCGTACGTCCCGACTGCCTTCAGCCAAGTGCCGTCCTTCGCAATTTTGACCACGCGCGAGTTGTTGTAGCCGTCGGCGACATAGATATTGTCCTTCGAATCCCAAGTCACATCGGTTTCACGGTTGAACGTACCCATGGTTCCCACCGGATGGCGGTTCTCGTTCTTTTCGCCGCGTTCGACGTATTCTTCGAGATAATCGATGGCTTCCGGCTTTCGGCCGAGCACCATTTTGACCATGCCCGCCGGGTCGAACTTAACGATCATGCCCGATCCTTCGTCGACCATCCAAACGTTGTCGTACTTGTCGACGCGGACGGAGTGCGCAAACGAGGCGGCGTAATTGTCCGGACCCCAAATCCTGACGAATTTCAGTTTGTCGTCGAACTCGAAGAGTTCGGCGGCCGTGCCGCCGCGTGAAATCCCGCTGGTTCCCGTGCGCGAGTAGACAAACAAATGGCCTTTTGAATTTTTGGAAACCCCTTCCGTTTCCCCGATCGTGTGGCCGGGGACGGAGAGCGGAAGCACTTCCTCGGTGATCTGCAATTGCGGCGTGGATTTCTCGAGGTCCGCTTGTCTGGCCAGTGCGGCCTGCATCTCAGGGCTGGGACCGCGGCCGCGGCCACCCGGGGCCTGAGCCTGGGCCCGCTGCTGCAGGAGCATGCCTGACCCGATCGCGACGACGGCAAGCGCGGAAAAAGCAAACACGACGACGGAACGCTTCATAAAAAACCTCTTTCCGTAACCGTACGGTCGACACAGCACAAACCCGCGACCACCGGCTCCGTTTTAGAGCACAGTATCACAAATAACCGCTGTGCCGACAGCGGCGGCGCCCCGGGCCGTGTTTGCGGTTACGCATGGGCCTGGAATCGTCGCGCTAAGCGGATTACAATGGCGTCCCGGTTGCAGAGGCGAAGGGGGAGGTGTTTACATGCGCACATTTATAGCGGCGGCCGCGATTCTGTCGTGTTTTGCGGTTGCAGTGCCGGCGCAGATCGAGCGCGGATTTCATGAACACGCGCGTCGGGTGATCGACCGCGCACAAGACGATCTGCGAAGGGCGGAGGATTTCGAACGGCACAACGGAAAGGAGATCTCGCGGTATGAAAACGCGCAGAAGCAGTTGTCGGAATTCGACCGCGAGCTGACCAAAGATCATTTCGACAAGGGAAAGATCGACGATGCGATCGGCGGCTTGAAAGACGTCGTCGAGCACAATACGCTGGATCCGGAAGGGCGCGATGCTTTACGGCGGGATCTTGAGGATTTGAGAGCCCTCCGGGCCGAGCGGGGCTGAAAGGCTTGAAAATTCCGTTCGCGCCCGCGTGTCGCGAAGCGAACGCCTGCCGGGAGTCAAACCTGGGGAGTCAAACCTGGCAGGCGTTTCCGATCCGGATCGATCGTTCAGTTAGAAAGGCATGAAACAAAATGCAGGCCGCCGTCGAAACGATGGCCTGCATTTGTTGGTCCCGCTAAGTGCGTGATTACTTCAGGACCGTCTTCATCACTAACGTTTTACAATGCGACCGCGTCCATCACGCATTTCGTTCCAATGAAAGTGCGCGCCATCCACACGCCTTCCCGGCTCCGCTTTTTCACCGACCCTCGGCATAGGTCCTCTGTAGCCGTGATCCGGATGGAAATGGTTGTCGACGTATCCGCGGAAGTGTTCGTCTCCGTGAAACCACGGGCCGACGCCGATGAATACGCCGTCGTTAAACCACTCCGGACCATAGTAGCCGTAGGGCGCACAGGCGTAAGGGGCAACGTCGTACTAACCATACGGGCAATCGGGCGCTACCCCGATCCCGACGCTGACCTGAGCCTGTGCCGCCGGCACGGCAGCCAGGCAGGTTCCGGCAACAACCGTTAATAGCGTAAGAGTAAGTTTGCGCCTTCAATTAGTACCTCTCACCAGCAACTGCAACGGACGTATCAACGTGGCGGTCGAATACAAGACCGATCACCTGTGAAATGCCGGATCGTTCCAATTGGGGCACGTGTGTTTCCCATACGGGACACAGGGCGGCTCGGCGGGCGTTTCTATCGGGGTTGTCTCCGTGCGCAGGAACACATCGGATCGAGTAATCCCCGTGTCTTTTCCCTGTTGAACAGCCTGTGGCGCACCTTCGGCGTTTTGCGTTTGAGCCGCCGGCGTTTGCGAGTTGTCAGATTGGCTTCCGGCCAGACCAACCCGGGGGATTAGGATTAGTAAGTGCGAAGGCCGCTGCAGATAACAACGCCACCCTCGCAATTTCGAGCTTCATACTATTACCTCCTGCCGATTACTACGTTCGGCGCCGGCGACAGGTTTTTGAGGGCCCTGAAAGTTGGTACCCACTGGCACGGCGGGAGAGGTCTGTTATGTAATGACAGGTACGCGGGTTAATGCGTCAGATCGTAAATGAAATAGTTCATCGCGATCCGGTATGCCAGCGAAGCCCACTTCTCCGGATAGCGTGGATCGTCCGACCACTCCCACGCATCGCCCAAGTCCATGTTGTGGCAGATCGCGACCATCAGGCGGCCCTTGTCGTCGAAGATCGCCCGCCAGTGCGGGGTTTTTCCGGTTTCGCCCGCTTCATACGTCCGGCGGCTGTAATACCACTGCCAGCCGGGAACCTGGAAACGATCGTCCAGATCGTAGATCGTGTGAAAGATCGGGCTGGCGTTTTCGAGGTCCTCGATGGGACGGTCCGGGAAAACCTTTTTCATGCCGGCGACGAAAACCTGCCATTCACTGGCGACGTTATGGTAGGGCTGGTCGCCATGGAAGTCGTCGACCATCAGGAACCCGCCGCGCAGGAGAAATTCACGCAATTGGGCGGCTTGGCTGTCCGGCAGAGCCCAGTGCCCCACTTCGACCGCATACATCATCGGCCAGTTGTAAACGTCGTCGTCGCCGTCGAGGTCAACAACCTGCTCGACCGAGCGCGTCTCGATCCGGGTCAGCCGGCGCACGCCTTCGAGCAGATGGCGGTCCGAGCGCGGATAATCGATGGTCCAGTTGAGATCGAGTCCGCGGCGGGATCCGTAAACGCTTGGATAGTGAAGCCGGGCGCGGGTCCATTCGGTTTTCTGAGCGAAGTCGTCGGGAAGGGGGAAATTCTCGTATTCCTGGGCTTGATATTGCCTGAACGGCCGCTGCGCGCGTAAGACTCCCAATACGCACAGCGCGGCTACGGCCAGCAACACTGCCGAACGGAGTCTCATGCAGGCTCGTTTGCGCTCAGATTAGCACGCGCGGCACGGGAACATCGAATTAACTGGTTTGAGGCGTCATCGCCGTGATGTTGTTCGGTGCCTACGGACAAACCGCGGCCCTCAACCGGGTTGAGGCACTCTCGCCATAGCGGGGTGCGTCGCGAAACCGTAATCGCTCGGTATCACGATCCAGGCTGCGAGGTACACGAGGAACCCGACACCGGTGCAGAGGGCAATACCAAGCCAGATAACCCGCACCAGGACGATGTCGACGGCGAGGTATCGGGCGAAACCAGCGCAGACGCCGGCGATTTTCTTATTACGCTTGTCCAACAGCAAAGGCCGAGGCATCTCCGGCAGAGCGTCGAGGGCGGTCCGCCGGCCGCAGCGTGAGCAAAACTGATCGCCGGCGCGAAGTTCAACGCCGCATTGCGTGCAATACATAAGCTCTCTCCAGCAGGGTATACGGAGTGGATCGAGCGGATGTTCCGCGATTAAACCGCCGGCTGAAGCCGCGTGTACCGTGCTTCTAGCGGCGTTCTCTTTGCTCCCGGTGCTCCTCGCGGGGGGCCGGTCTGCCCTGCCGCGCCGCGTTTCGCTCCGGCTCCGAGCGTGCGCGGAGCTCATGCGACTCGGCGTAGGCGGGACGTACAGCGCCGCGTTCGACTATCGGGCGCCGAATCGCAGCATAGCCGGGATGGGCGTAAAAGCCGCGGTTGGCCCAAGTCCTGCCCCACCGCTCATGATTCAGGAATACTGCCCGGGCCCCCCAATCGAAGCGGATCGCACCCGGCCCCCAACCCCAGGGCGTAAAGAAACCGCCAATGGAAACGCCGTAGCCAAAGCGGATCGCGCCGCCGATCACAAATCCGGGCCGCGGCGCGAAAAATACGACCGCGGGATCATACCGACACAAGGTTATGCCGCGTGCTGGAGGGCTTGATGACGGCTTGTGGCGTCGCCGTCCGTGCTTTTCAAGTTGCGAAAAACGAGGGTGGACAAGAGGGTGATTCCACCCAGCACGAAGAACGCGCGATGGATGCCGTGAATCATCTGCGGCGCGTTCGCATGAAAGCGGTCGGGAATGAAGAGCGCGATGGCCAGCGCGGCCGAGGCGACGCCGAAACTGATCGACATCTGCTGAGTGGTGCTGGCGATGGAACTGGCGCCGCTGGTCTGGGCCTCGATGATGTCGGCATAGACCAGGGTGTTCATGCTGGTGTACTGCAGGGAGCTGAAAAACCCGAAGCAGAACCCCTGCAACACGATCAGCCATATCGGCGTGCCCACTCCGATGGTGGCGAAAAACAGAATGAGAAGACCGAGAATAACGGTGTTCGAAACCAGAACGCCACGGTAGCCGAAACGGGTCAGAATGCGCGGCATCGTCATCTTGAGGCTCATGGCTGCAATGGCCTGCGGCATCATGAGCAGACCGGATTGAATCGGCGTGAATCCGAGGCCAACCTGGTAAAGGAGCGGAAGGATGAACGGGATTCCGCCGATGCCGAGGCGGGTAAAGAAACTGCCGCTTACCGCCGCGCGGAATGTGCGGATGCCAAACAGACTCAGCGCCAGCAGTGGAAACCGGGCCTTCGATGCGTGCAGCCCGTATCCTGACAACAGCAGAATGGAAAGGAGGAGAAGCTCCGTAATCCCGCCGGCGCTCAGAGTATGTTCGCCGAATATCTCCAGCACGTACGAAAGCAGCGCGATGCCGGAGCCAAAGAGGATGAGGCCGACTATATCGAGCGGATTGGATTTCTCGCGGTAATCCGGCAGATGCCGGTAGACCATGTAAAGACCGGCGAGGCCAATCGGCAAATTCACGAAAAAGATGACGCGCCAGTGCAGATACCCGACGATCAGGCCGCCGGCGATGGGTCCGAGCATAGGGCCGATCAGCCCAGGGATGGCGACGAAGCTCACGGCGCGGATAAGTTCGGATTTGGCGAAGGTCCGGACAATAGTGAGCCGCCCTACAGGCACCATCATGGCGCCGCCGCAGCCCTGCAGAACGCGACACGCGACCAGCACGTGGATGTTGCTCGATACGCCGCAGAGAAACGACCCAAACGTGAAAAGGCCGATAGCGGAGGCGAAGACCCGGCGCGTGCCGAACCGATCGGCGACCCAGCCGCTGATCGGAATGAAGACCGCGAGGCTCAGGGTGTAGCTGGACATCACCGCCTTCATGCTGAGCGGGGCCACGCGGAGCGCCTCGGCGATAGCGGGCACGGCCGTATTCAGGATCGTGGTGTCGAGCGACTCCATGAAGAACGCGACAGCCACGAGCCACGGCAACAGGCGTTTGCTGAACGGACCTGCCTCCATGGGGTCACGGTAGCAGACCGACAGATGGTGGCGG